>Ga0209131_1000140_pt1 | contig 51938 bp, 69 predicted proteins | sample GraSoi_2013_40cm_FD_185826 | JGI IMG/M metagenome (GOLD analysis project Ga0209131, IMG submission 185826) | Grasslands soil microbial communities from the Angelo Coastal Reserve, California, USA - Sample 9_17_2013_40cm (SPAdes) (version 2) | ecosystem: Environmental > Terrestrial > Soil >...
TCAGAATAATGCATCAGCGGCCTTCTAATGAGCTTGGCGGGGCATCGTAGTCTTCATGGAGGTTTGTTTGTATATCTTTCTGTGAAATATCTATTTCACGTTGTGAATACGGGAAGAAATTCCAATATTCATCGAAATTAAAGAGATCTATATCTTTTTGTTGAATCTTCAGTTTATCACTCATAAAAATATATTTCCTTCTATGTACGATTTTACTTGACAAAGTTACGGAATTGTGGTATAATGCACTCAAAATAAATAATACTACAAAATAATAAATAATACTATTATTTTCATTTGTCTATTTATAACAGAAGGAAGAATGTTTGTCAAGAGAAAAACAGATTCATGAAGGATATTTAATGATTGATCATAGAGCTTCTCCAGGATTCACTGAAGAAGAAGCTCTGAAGCTCGGTTATGGTCCTTTAGCTGCTGGAGAAGGTCAACTCTTCGAAGCCAAGACAAATCATTGTTCTCATTGTGGTACCGTCGTTATTATGAATCCTCTTCGTACGAGAGAAAGAAGCTATTGTCAGAAATGTAATAAGTACATTTGCGACAATTGCGGAATAACGATGAAATTACCAGATTATGTACATAAAACTTATATTCAACAACAAGAAGAAGATTTAACCTTCTATTCAAACCTTAAGGAAAATTAATGGCTAAACGATCGTTTAACACCTTTGGTGTTACATTCCCAGCTACTGCCTTAGCTACTGCTGCAACCACCTCTGGCTATATGGCTATGGTTGGTTCGTCTACTACACAGGTTACGGACATCAACGAAATCTTGATTTCAGGGACTGCTTCTGCATCAACTATCGGCGCATTTGCTTTTATCCCGATCTCTACTGCTCAGACTGGCGGTGCATCTGCTCTAGCTGCTCCCAATTCAGATGGTCCCATGCAATCCAATGCGACTCCAACCATCAATACAACCTTTATTGCTGCAGTTACTACTCAACCTCAAGCGTCCAATGCTATTACCGCACCTAAGATTAACGTTGGTCTAAACACTTTCGGTGGTATTATACGATGGAACGCAGCTCCCACACAACAGTTTACCTTAATTGGTAATGCTATCTTTGCTGCAGGTCCTCCTGTTACCTTCGGTCAGGCTATTCTTTTGAATATGTCTGCTGGTACTGGTGCGTCTACTACTGCTAACGTGCATATTATCTATGAGCCTTATTAATGGCTTTTAACGACGCTGCTATTCTCGCTGGCGACCCTGCTTTTCAAGGTAGGGTCGGAGCAGCTTTATTCACGTTTTGTCAAGTAGTTGCGACTGAAAATCCAGCAACTGTTCCCTTTCATCGAGAACGTGCTAATTATGTAGTCCAAGTATTTACAGCATCTCTAAATGCGCAAGGAGTAAATCCTTGGGTACCTATTTTCTCCAATACAGTAGCTACAGATACAACTGTTATAGCAGATGCTACAGTAGCAGGAACAGTTCCTCTAACTCTCGCTAATAGAGCTGCACAAGCACTTTTAGTAACAGATACTCATATTTCTAATGCAGTAGCTTCTCAATTTAATAGTTACATTAGAGAACCTGACGTTTAAGTTTTAAATGGCTATTACCTTTGTTCAAAAAGCTATATCTGCTGATAATGGTTCAGGTACAACAGTAACTGTAAATATTACAGCGGGAACAACAGGTAATTTGATCTGTGGTTCAGTTGTTTGGAACGATCCTCAGACTCTAACGAGTGTCAAAGATAATAATGGCGTAACTTACAATATTGTAGATAATACAGATGATGCAGGTGATGGCGTGTCTATGGCGACATTCTATTTACCTAACATATCTGGAGCACCTACTTCTATTATTGCCACATTCAGTGCTAGTGCTATAGTCACTCGAATTGAAGTACAAGAATGGTCGGGTGTAGCCACTACAACTCCGCTAGATGGGCATATAGCGCAGCAGACTAGTGGAGCAACAGTTTCTTCAGGAAATATAACTACCACTGTTGGTGGTGATTTAATTTATGGCTCTGCTATAAGTGCAATCAGTAATACTGCTCTAACAGTTGGTTCTGGATTTACCATAAGAAATAGTGGACAAGGTTCTGGCTTTGTCAGACCTATGGCAGATGAAAGTCAGATACAGTCTTCTGCAGGAACTATAGCAGCAACATTCACATCAAATCCTACTACAGATACATGTATTGTAGCTGTAATGGCTTTTAAAGCGGCTGCAGTAACTGCTAATCCTGTTGTTGGAAAGATCTACGACTTACCTCCAAGGGGATTTGTCTATTCCGAATGGCAAAAGTGGACAGAGAGTGGATTAACTACTCTTCCCGTTCCTACGTTATTAACTCAGACTTTACGTGTTCAAAGAGATTGGCCTAATCCTTATCCTGTAAATTGGTATCAAGATTGGAGAGAATGGACTACTTTACCTCGTCCTACTCCGTTTAGACCAATAGATACATATGCATTTCCACCTCTTTATTATAACGTCAATCTTTGGCAAGAAACAGGTAATTCTAGTCTTCCGATACCTCTGACTCCTCAAGGTCAACCATTTGGTTTAGATTTAAGTCAAAACAATATACCTAATCTTACTTGGTATCAGAGTTGGACTGTCTCTGGTAATGCGTTAACAGCAGTTACACAGAATCCGTTCATACAAAAGGATTGGCCTAATCCTCAGAGAATTAATTGGTATCAAAGTTGGACTGAAAGCTTCAATCTAACTAATCCCTTCAGTCAGTTAGATTGGCCGGTGCCAAAAATTTATAAGCCTATTGATCAATTTTGGTCTCAAAGTTTAACGATTTTCTACCAATCTGAAACATTTCCATTCGTACAATTGGATTATCCTAATCCTCAGAGAACAATCTGGTATGAAGATTGGTTTCAAAATCTTCTTGAAAATACGTTGGCTCCTGCGTTTCAGGCACCATTCAATCAAACAGATTGGCCTTTACCCAGAACATTTAACCCTATTGATCAGTTCTGGCAAAATAGTCTACAGCTTATACCCAAGCCTACACCATTTTTTCAGACAGATTGGCCGCTTCCACGAACATTTACACCTCTCGATCAATTCTGGGCTGCAAATCCAGAGCTTTTATTACAGTTTGTATCAGGACAACCCTTTACTCAAACTGATTGGCCTCTCCCCAAAGGCAACATTCCGATCGACCAATTCTGGTCTATCAATACAAGTAATCTCCCGATTCCGTCTCCTCCTCCTGTGGAACAAGGTTTTGCAGGACATCAGTGGACAGAAGCAGATGTAAAACGTGCTGCAGCAACATGGTTAGGTCTATTGGGAGCATATAAGCGATGGCGGTAGATACCAGCGCGCTAAAAGCGAAAACTAAACACATGCCAGCGCGCTATACCATCAAGTACAACGACATGCCAGCGCGCTATAATTGGGGTCTTATTCTCGGTTATGCGAGTGCTAAAAAGGCAGGAAAAGCACGCATGAATTCAATGACAACAGAAGAAAAAACACAATTTCAATCTAATGCCGCTAAAGCTAGATGGAATAAACAAAAGGAAAACTTAATATAATGGATTACGCAGTACACAACGTTCCTTCATATCAACATATGCAAGGATCTGCGTCACCCGCACATATGGGTTCCAAATCACATACATCTTCCACAAGTGGTCCAGTCACGCCGTCAGGCCATGGGCTAGGTGGTGGTGGCGCTGTGACCAAGGATCCAGGTGGGTCGACACGCGGAAAGATCGGTTCTGGAGCCGGTAAAATGGGTATGGATTAAGGTGAAGAAAAGAACTAAAGCAAGTCACATTCACTCTTCTTTCCCCTCGGAAGGAACAGTTCAACCAAATTATATGGGTTCACAGAGTCAGACACCCAATTTGGATCAACAATTAATGGGGCCAGCAGCTCCACAACTTCCTGTTGATTCAGCTACCAATATGACTCCTCAAGGAGAATACTAATGGCTTATCTTGGAAATAGGTCTCTTCCTACGTCTAAATTTACATATAAAGACAGCCGAGGCAACGAATACTGTGTTTCCACTGAAACTGGAGATCAGAATCGTCCTTCTGCAGAAAGTCTCATGTATAGCGTTCAGGATGGTGGAGATCACACAAACTGTAAAGAACGAGAACTCGGTGTTCCCACATCATGGCCAGCTGAACAGAAGGTCTAATGTCTTTTTCAGATATGAGTACCATCGTTGATTTAGGTGGTCAAAATCTATACTGTAATAGTTTAAGAGTAGGAGTATCTAAACCTGATTTAGTAGGCCCTTTTAATGCAACTACTATAGGAAGTAGTGTATCAGCCAATGTTATGAGCACCTTGGCTTTTGGAACTATAGGAGATGGTGTTGCTGATGATACAGCTGCGTTAAATTCTGCTTTTTCTTTCGGAGCAATCAACAATGTTGGTATTTATATTCCAGCAGGTAAATACAAGATCACTTCCCCTTTGTTTGTAACGCAACAGGGAAGTAATCAACAGTCTTGTCATATAGTTGGTGCTGGACGTGGTTTTAGTAAAAATCAAACTCAAACTATAATTGATGCAACGGCGATAACAAATAAACCAGCGATCATTATTCAACGTGGTTTCGGTTGTTATCTTGGACATTTCATGGTGTTGGGTGGCAATATTGCTCCTCAAACATTTATAGCTAACTACGGTCCAATGTTGTACAATGCGGCATGGGTTACGGGCAGTTTGCGTGATTCACGATACAGTCCACATTGTGGTATTTCTATTGATGGAGGAGTAGGATCTACACCTCCAGACGGAGGTTATCCGGGACTTACCTACCAAGGTGCTACTACTGGCTCATCTGACGTCGTGCTTGATAATATCGGTCTTTGGAATTTTGTTGTAGGTATTATGCACAACAGTGAGCAAAATGTCGCTAATGGTGACAATGTTCGTATTATCAATCCACAAATTGTATATGCAAAAGTTGGGATTGCCTCTGGTCAGTCTCAGTCGGATGCCTGCACAGTTTTTGGAGGTAACATTGGATTTTGTCGTACCTGTGTGGATATGTTGGAATATGGTCAACAACAAGGGCATCCCATGACTCTTATTGAGGTCCAATATGGTCCTGGATTTGAGTGTTTTTCACAGGGTGGTTCATTTGGTCCTCAGAATTTGTTCGGAGGTCGTGCGGAGAGTGTTCATCGTTTGGGACAAATCGGAACTGGTTCATCGCCATCTTCCTTTCCGCTTCTTCTCGATGGCTTTGATTGCCATGTACTTAACCAGACACTTTACCCACAGACTCGCTGTCCAATCGTTTTAGAATCGGCATCGAGTCCTGTTGAATGGAACGGTGGTGGTTTGAGTGAAGATTCGACCAACGGCGCATCTTCATTTGCACTTGTTGGTCAGCCATTGACTATGCGTGGTGCATTTATCCGTATGGCTAACCGATTTCAACCTTTTATTGGCGGCTCGCTTGATTTTCAGTATCCTGTCGAATTACGTAACTGCCGAGTTGCTGACAATACCAATGCAGTTATATACGGAAATGAATCTAGACAGTTTAGTTTGTCGAGTCGCGTAAGTGCGCACTGGTCAGAAGGTAAACTTAGAGATGCAAATAACTTATACCAGTATAAACCGGGTGCTGGCGATAATTATATCAATATCGGTGCGCAATCAGCAATTGTCTTTACGTCTACAACATTGACTTTTAATAATAATGATCCATCTGGGTTGCAAATTGGTGATTTAATCATGTGGCGGTTCAATGCTGTTGGCAAGTCTTTGGTTCAACACACTGTTCCGGCTGTGCAGATTACCGGTATAGTTGGTAGCGTAGTTACGTGTAATTTGCTCTATCCTCTAAGTTATTATGATCAAACATATAACATAGGTACAACTTCGGTAGTTGTTAACGAATGGGCATCCGCGCCTACTGCAGCTCTTACAGCAAATACAACGAACACTAGTCCTACGCTTTCAAGTGTCTCGCCTACAACTGTGCTTCAAAATGGTGATTGGATTTCTGGTGCAGGTATTCCAGCAAACACACGAGTTGTTTCAGGAGGCGGAACAGCAACGGTTACGATGTCACGAAATGCGACGGCAACAGCAACGGGAATCAATGTGGTTTTCGGGACTGTTAAAACGGTGCAATTGGTATAATGCCCGCAGGTTATCTTAAATTAAAACGTAAATACGGTACAGTAAAAGCCGCTAAGATTTGGAATTCCAAGATGAAGGGTACTGGTAAAACCGTTGGAAAAGGAAGATCATAATGGCTAATAGATTTGTTAGTAATGTTACTGCTGCTGCGAGTACAGCAGTCGCAATCACACCTACAGATGGTGTTGATTTAACATCAAATACTCGTGCTCTTTGGATAGGCGGTGCTGGTACTTTGACTGTTAATATGGCAGGCGATGGTAATTCAGTGTTGTTTTCGGGTATTCCCGCAGGAACACTTCTCCCTATTCAAGTTAGTAGGGTATCTTCAACAGGTACTACAGCTACCCTAATTGTAGGTCTTAATTAATGTCTGTTAAACATGTTAAAATCAATATAGGCTTAAGTCTTTAGTGAATGATTGTTTGGGAAATAAGTTTAGGAACTTTAATAACTCTTGTAACAGTTATATTTGCTGGAGCGGGCTTCTATTGGAGACAAACGTATGACGCCTCTGTTATTAAAGAAGATATAAGAGATATCAAAGAAGATATTAAGATCTTGAATAAGCTGATTATTGAATCAGCTATCTTAACTAAAGATGTATTGTTTTTAAAAGATCGTCTTGAATTGTTTGAACGCAGATTTGATAAGGTTTTAGATTATCTTCGTAGAGATGGACATGGAATCGACTGAAAAAAAGAAGGGTAGGCCTAAGGGTTCACTCAATAAACGTACTAAAGATAGAATTGAGGCTGTAGAGAAAGTACAACGTGTTTCCAAGCTTAAAGAAGCTCGTGAACAACATAGAATAGAAGCTGAATCCAGATTCGAACGTTTCATTGAAATCATTCAACCTCGTAGAGTCTTAGGCAATATTCATAGAGAAGTGATATCCTGGTGGACACGACAAGATGCTTTAACACATCAGCTCATTCTTCTACCCCGCGATCACATGAAATCGGCCCTTGTAGTTCTTAGAGCTGCATGGGAGATTACACGTAATCCTGCTATTAGAATTCTGCTAATATCAGCAACATCCAATCTCGCAACCAAACAATTAAAAGCTCTTAAAGATATTCTGACTTGTGATCAATATCGGTTACTTTGGCCAGATATGGTCTTTCCAGAGGAAGCTCGTAGAGAGAAGTGGACTGAAAGGGAAATATCCGTTGACCATCCGAAAAGACGAGAAGAATACATTAGAGAACCTACCGTATTCACAGCAGGACTCACTACCAATATTGTTGGTTTGCACTGCGACATCGCCATCTTGGACGACGTTGTCGTCGAAGACAACGCATATACTCAAGAAGGCAGGGATAGAGTTGCCAGCCAATACGGTTATTTATCCTCAGTAGAAGGTGTAGGTGCACGCGAATGGGTCGTAGGTACTAGATATCATCCTAGTGATCTATATTCCAGACTTATCGAAATGGAAGTCGAAGAATACGATGAAATCGGTGATCTCGTTAATAAACGTTCTCTATTCGAAGTTAAGCAACATGAAGTAGAATCGATGGGAGATGGAACTGGTGAGTTCCTCTGGCCCCGCCAACAACGTTCAGATGGTGCTTGGTTTGGTTTCGATGCAAAGATCTTAGCCATTAAGAAAGCTCAGTATCTCAATAAAACACACTTCAGAGCTCAGTATTACAATGATCCTCGGGATGCAGAGTCAGCTCCAATCAAGAGAGAACAGTTTCAATATTATGATCAGAACTTCCTACATTGTAAGGAAGGTAAATGGTATTACAAGAACAACCGTTTGAACATATTTGCAGCTGTAGACTTCGCTTATACCATCGGAAAGAAATCAGATTACAGCGCTATTGTAACAGTAGGTTGCGACAGTTTCAACAATTATTACATCCTAGAGATAGATCGGTTCAAGACTGACAAACATTCAGAATATTACAAGAGAATTCTAAAGTTATATGAGAAATGGGGTTTCAGAAAGATACGCGCTGAAGTATCAGGCGCTCAAATATCAATAGTTAATGATCTTAAAAACAACTACATACGTCCTAATGGTTTGTCTTTGTCTGTAGACGAATATCGTCCTTCTCGTTTAGAAGGCGCTAAGGAAGAACGTATAGCAGCTGTATTAGAACCTAGATACGATAATGGTCAGATATGGCATTACCCTAGTGGTAACTGTCAAATCTTAGAAGAAGAACTCGTAGTGATGAATCCTCCTCACGATGACGTGAAAGATGCACTTGCAGCTGTAATATCTATGGCTGTACCTCCTACCAGCTTCTTCTCATATGCAAGAACTTTGAATACAGACTTTAGTTTCCACCAGAAATTTGGAGGTGTTCTTTGATTGATTGGAATGAGATTCCAATAAAATGGATCTGTAGTTGTGGAGAATATAATTCAGAATCATGGAAAATATATCCAAAGAAATGCAAGAAATGTGGTTTAGCTAGAGGTTCAAGATGAATTTAACTGCTCCCAACGGTAGTAAAATAACCGTAGACGAAAAGAAGATCTTAGAGTTCGGTCCCCATATCGCTGGTGGATCATTTATAAAAGTAGGTAGCCAACGATATTTGGTGAAGGAGTCTGTTGAAGATATATTAAATGACCGGAAAAACGCTAGAACTACATAATGTCCTTACACCGGATATGCTTGCTACTCGAATCACTGAAAGGTGGATCGAATGGGATACACTCCGTAATGTCAAGAAAATCGATTGGGAAGAGATCCGTCGCTACGTCTATGCGACAGATACGACACAAACAACGAATGCGCAGCTCCCGTGGAAGAATAAGACGACTGTCCCGAAACTTTGCCAGATAAGAGATAATCTCTTCAGCAATTATACAGCTACAAGCTTTCCCAAGCGTAAGTGGCTCATATGGGAAGCAGACGAAAAAGACTCAAATTCAGTACAAAAGCGTGATGCAATCACCAACTATATGAGTTGGGCGATCAATCAGAAGGCTTTCAAAACAGAAATATATAAAATCATCTTAGACTATATCGACTTCGGAAATTGCTTTGCGACTGTTGAATGGATTGACAATAGAGTGGCTCAATTAGGAAAAACTCAAGCAGGCTACGTAGGCCCAGCTATTAGACGTATTAGCCCACTAGACATTGTAATGAATCCCACGGCAGAGAACTTCGAGTCTTCTCCTAAGATGATCCGTTCAATCATATCTCTGGGTGAACTTAGAGATTATCTACAAAGAATGTCCACCGATGAGAATCGCGTGGCAATGGAACAATTATATGAATACTTACGTAACATACGATTCCACGCTAGAACGTTTCAGGGTGACTGGCAACAGCGCGATCGTCTATACTCCATGGACGGTTTCACATCGTTTAGAGCCTACCTCCTCTCCGATTTTGTGGAAGTTCTCACTTTCTACGGAGACTGGTACGACGTCATAAACGATCACTTCGAAAAGAATCGAGTGATCACTGTCGTCGATAGACACAAGCTCATTGAAAATAGACCTAACGCTTCTTATTTCGCGAAGCCTCCAATATACCATGTTCCTTGGAGAAAGAAACAAGAAAATCTCTGGGGCATGGGTCCCTTAGACAATCTAATCGGTATGCAATATCGGATGGATCATGTCGAAAACATGAAAGCAGACGTATTTGACCTTGTCACTTACCCAGTACAGAAGATTAAAGGTTTCGTCGAAGAGTATATTTGGAGACCAGGCGAGAAGATCTTCACAGGTGAGGAAGGCGATGTGGAGATGGTCGTTCCGGACGTCCAGGCTCTCAACGCTAATATGGAAGTACAAAATCTGGAACGCCTTATGGAAGAAATGGCAGGTGCGCCAAGGGAGGCCATGGGCTTTAGGACTCCTGGAGAGAAAACCAAGTACGAAGTACAGCGACTTGAGAATGCAGCTGCACGACTCTTTCAAAATAAAATCTCACAATTTGAAGAGGAAATGATTGAGCCTCTCTTGAACGCCATGTTGGAATTGGCAAGGCGCAATATGACCGGCGTAAATGCCATACGCATATTTGACGACCAACTCAAGATCGCTACATTCCAAGAATTAACGGTTGAGGACATCACAGGAATTGGCCGTATTAAACCCGTAGCCGCTCGTCATTTCGCTGAGCAAGCAGAATTAGTTCAGAATCTCACAAGTCTGACAGGATCCAACCTATGGCCTACAGTGCAACCGCACTTCTCAGGCGTACGTATGGCACAGGTTCTTGAACAGGTTTTTGACATCGCTGACTATCAGATTGTTATGCCCAACGTGGCAATTGCAGAACAATTCGATGCTCAGAAGTTCTCTCATGCTCTTGAAGAACAAATGCATCAATCCACTATGACCGCTAGTGGTCAAGGAAGTGATTTTGATTTGAATGGACCAGATACCAAACCGGAACACACTCCGATGAATCTTCAGAGACAACCACCCGCTAACGCGACCCCGTCGGGAACATTAGGAACAACGTGAAAACCGAAGCATTAACAATACAAAAGAAACTAATAAGCAATGAAGCATTAAACTATGAAGATCGAACCTTTTTGATCGGGTTTATATACTTCGCATTAGAACTCCAAGAGTTTATTAAAGAAAGGAAACTATGACCGATAGTTTATTGGGACAGACAGAGTACCCAGACAGAGACTTTCACGCCGAGCTAGTTGGCGATGGAAAGAAGTTTAAAGACGATAAAGAACTAGCAAAAGGAAAATGGTACGCAGACGAGATGCTCAAAACAAATAACGCGAAAATGGACCAAATGCGCGAAGAGCTCCTCCGACTGCAAGAAGAAAACACAGCTAGTAAAAAGTTGAATGAAATGCTCGACCAATGGCAGAATCGTTCACAGTTACCTCCTGAAACACAAACCCTTATTCAGGACAAGTCTCCTAGTTTAGATACAAATCAAATTAAGAGTTTATTTGACAATTTTGCTCAAGAACGAGAACAAACTCGCAAGCAAACTGATAATCTTAATTATGTCAAAAATAAACTCACAGAACAGTATGGGCGTGATTATAACACAGCTCTAACTCAGCAAATGACTGATCTCGGAATTTCAGAAACATATCTCAACGATATGGCTAAAACCTCTCCTAAAGCTCTTTTGAAGATGCTTGGTGTTGATGAAGCTCCTAAAGTCACAGATCCCTTCAGGGCTCCTCCACGGAACGCTATGAATCAAAGTCAGTACAAACCTCCTCAAGAGGAACGTACTTGGTCTTGGTATCAGAAACTCAAAGAAGAGAATCCCAAGAAGTGGGCTTCGCGAGAAACAAATGTTCAAATGCACAATGATGCCATCCGTCTAGGAGAGCGATTTAATGATGGCGACTTCGATAGATACGAAAGAGATTTTCGTATCACTTATTAAGGAGACTTAGATTATGGCTGGTTTTATGGACCAGAATACTCAGTTTCTTTTGAGGACTCAGCTGTGGTCACGCCACATTAAAGAGCTGCTCCTCGATGAACTGAATGCCATGAAATGGGTCCGACTGATTCAAGATTTTCCAGATGGCGTGTTGATTAACATCCCGTCCATCGGCGAAGCTGAAACTGCTGACTTCACAGAAGGTCAGGCAATTAAGTACAATGCAATGGCAACTGGTAACTTCACGTTCCAGTTTGACAACTACAAGTACTCAGCCAATGCTATCAGTGAGAAGTTCAAGAGGGACAGTTTCTATGCAGCCGATGTTATCGCTGCGTTCGTTCCTCGTCAACATCGCGCTCTTATGGAAGCTGTTGAAACAAATATCCTGTCAAAGGGTAATGCGGCTCAAACATCAGGCAATCCAAATATTATCAATCTTGCCGATCATCGGTGGGTTGGTACCGGCGCAGGAAGCGCGATCTCTTATCCTGACTTCGCACGAGCACATTATGCACTCACAAAGGCTAATGTTCCTCTGGTGAATCTGGTTGCGATCGTTGATCCTTCCGTTGCCTATACAATACAAACACAGGCTAATCTTGTTAATCTGTTGTCACCAATGCCCATGTGGGAAAACGTCATTAAGGATGGCGCTGTTACGGGATTCAAGTTCAGGTTCAACCTGTTTGGGTTCGACATTTACGTGTCCAACTATCTTCCGTCAGTCGGTTCTGAAACGATTACTTCAGGTGGTGTTGCAGGCGCAGTGACCACAGGTGTGGCTAATTACTTCTTCTCTGCAGCTCCCGGTGACACACTACCGTGGGTTGGAGCCTTTAGGCAACTGCCTACTGTCTACTCTGAGTTCAATAAAGACTTGCAGCAAGAAGAGTATCTGACCATTGCGGAATGGGGCTTTAAGCTCTACCGTCCTGAGAACTTTGTTACTATCCTCACAAACACCTCAGCGGTGCCTAGCTAATAGAAAGGATATTACATGGTCGCAGGTTTTTGGTATAATCAAGATGGACTGCCTCTGCAGTATGGTACGCAGAAGGCAATCCCAGAACTCGGTGGTGATTATCTCGTTTACGGTGAAACAAGGGAAATTGAACAACTCATTCCTCTTGTTCCAATGGTAATCGCGGGTAACACTGTCCCAGCTCCACCCACAACGTTTACCGGCAATACTACTGTTATTGCGGCAGGTATTCAATCACTGACTAACCTCGTGCCTTTGCAGGTTAATGCAGTTAATGCTGGTGGTTCTACAATCACTCTTACAACTCCTCAGCTCTTCTTTGAAGAAGTGACTGTTGAAGGTCTTATTACTGCCACTGGTGGTACTAGCATCGCAGTTGGTTTGGTGACAACAAGTCCCGGTACTCCGAACTCTACATTCGTTCAAGTGACTCCTAATGCAGGCAGTCAGTTGATCGGTACACTGGCCACTGCCAATATGGTGGCTGGTCAGAGGGTTTCATTCACACAGGCAGCTACTACAGGTCTCAGGTGGGACACTGCAACTGCTGTTGGAACGAGCGGTAACTGGATGGGAAATGTTCCTTTGGTAACAAATGCTCTTACACCGCTCCCACAGAGCGCTTGGATTAGCACTATCGCTACTGGTACGTTTACTAACGGGCTTATCAAGCTTAGGCTTCGTTACACCATGTATGGTGATATTAACTTCTAATTAGTGATGGGGAGCTCCGGCTTTCACCGGACTCCCCATTCTAAAGGAAAGGAAACAAATGGCAATTAATACATCTCAAATCGACCTTATGGGTGGACTTGACGAAGTAGTCATGAATCAACGCGTTAGGGGCTATGTTCCCGGTGCTGCAGCAGGTGTTTCGGCACCAGGTGCACAACAGTATGGTACTATGTGGATGCAAGGCACTGGAGTTGCAACTAACTTCGCTGCTGCTACTACTCCTAGCACTATTACCGCAGCTATGCTCGGTGGTGGTATTATAGTTCAAACTCCAAGTGGTGCAACAGTTTGGAATTTGGACAATGCAACCAATATTCTTAACTATATGACTGCTAATTCAGCGGGTGTTCAGGTCGGAGATATTCTTGTCTGCGATGTAATTAACGCTAGTGTTGCAGCCAATGCTATTACAATTAACGTTGGAACTGGTGGTAGTTTTGATACAGGACAAACTTCTCTCGTTATGAATGCAGGTACTTCACGAACGCTATTCATTCGAATTACTAACGTGACTACGCCCACATACGTCTGCTACGGCTAAACATAGAAAGTAGATTATGGCTGAAAATATTACTCTCAATAACGTAGCTACGTTTCAAAACGATACGTCGGCAGTTAACACTGTCAACACTAATAACGCAGCTATAACTACAGCTTTTACGGATGTCTTATCTCGAAGTGGAGTGAGTCCTAATCCGATGCTCTCCACTTTGGATATGAATGGGAATCAAATTATTAACCTTCCGTTCCCCACAACTCTCAATTCTCCAGCTAGACTTGCTGATGTAACGAGTGCTCAAAATATTACAATTGTAAATGCAACTACGGGTACATCTGGACATACAGTCCCATTTTTAGACGGAGTTAATACTTGGTCTGCTGTTCAAAATCTTACAGCAGGTTTAAACAGTATTATAACAAATCCTGGTTCTTTTACTTCTAGTAATGTCTTTAATCAATTTTCTATTGGTGTCGATAATTTAGATGCAAGTGGTGTAGGAAACATTGCAACCAATTTCAATGTTTTTCATAGTTTCGGTGGATCAAGTACCAAAGGATCTCGTCAAGCTTTTACAGCAGTTGGTCAATTAACCTCGCCGACTTCAGCTACAAATACAAGTAGATTTTATGTTGGCGGTCAGTTTTTGATGCAAGCCGTTTCTAATGACGGAGGCGGAGTCGGTACTGAAAAAGGTTCAATCTTCGGTGGTAATTCAACAGCTATTATAAATGCTGCTGCCACTAATATGGCTGAACTATGTGGACATGAATTTAATACTACTGCCGTAGCAGGATCTACTGTTCTTGATAAATGGGGTTTCTCCGTTGTACAGCCATCAAATGATGCTGTTTCTGGTTCACGTAATGACGCTGCCGTACGTTTGACGAATCAAGCCGGTGCTGTAGGTTGGAACAGAGGAATTCAATTCGGAGATGGCATTAATCAATTCCCCGTTAAGAGTTCAGGAACACTTATTAAAACAGTAAGCGGTTCTGTAACTAATGGTGCTGATTTCTCAGTTACTACATTTAGTGGAAATGCTTTTGCAAGTCCTGGCTTTGCGATTAACGGAACGGGACAAATTACAACAGGTTCTTCTGGTGTCAGCAGTGGTAATGTAATTTTCAACGGAACTACTTCTGGTTTTGTTTCTGTCTTCTCAAGCGCTACTGGAAATCTCTTAACTGTTTCTCAACCGATTCAAGTAGGTACTATAGGTTCTATAGCAGGTCAGATAAACATTGCAGGACAAACAAGTGGTTCAGCTCAGTTGAGTTGTTCCGCAACCGGTGGAACACTATTACTTGGGAATGGAAATGTATCTATAACTACAAGTGGTAATACTGTTTCAAACGGGAATATGAAAGTAGGCGGAACTACAGCTGCAATATCTGGAGGCGATGCAAGTAATGCTTATTTCTATGGAACAGGAACTTTAGGTGTTTACTTCGGAGTAGGTGCTCCGACAATAACAGCAGCTCAAGGTTCTTTGTATATAAGAACAGACGGCACTACTAACGTCACTCGAGCTTATATTAACACAACTGGTTCAACGACTTGGACAGCTATTAATACGGTTGCATAATGGAACAGAAAGTTAAAGCTTTACTCGGTGAATATGCATTTACAATAACCGCTCTTCAACATCAAGTTGAACAGTTACAGGAAAAAATTAAAGAATATGAAGACAAGCCTCAACGGAAGAAAACTGATTGAATCCTTTGAGGGTTTGATCTTACAATCTTACGATGACTACAATGATCACATCGTTAATGCCGGGGACACAATTCATGGAGTACTTACTATCGGGTATGGGCATACTAGCGTTGCTGGGGCTCCTATCGTATTTGCTGGACAGACACTTAGCAAAGACGAAGCCGATCAAATACTCGGATCGGATCTCGGACGAGTCGAAGAAGAAGTCAACAGACTAGTTCATGTACCACTCAATCAAAATCAGTATGATGCTCTTGTTTCTTTCCATTTTAATACTGGTGCTTTGGGAAAAGCTTCTGCACTTACTCTTCTTAATTCTGGGGATTACGTAGGAGCTGCTGATCATCTTCTTCAGTACAATAAAGCAGGTGGACGAGTCCTAGCAGGTCTAATACGTCGTAGGAAGGCCGAGCATGAGCTTTTCATGTCCCCCGCTACTACCCTACCTGACACCCCTAAAAAACCTACCAGTGAGCTTCCTACGAGCTCCTTGCCACTGCCAAGTGGCAGTTGGAACATAATAGTAGATTATTACTGGAATTTAATTCTCAAACTCTTTAAAAGGAAAACAAAATGAATAGTGTAATTAACGTTCTTTCTACACTAGTTGGTCCCACTCAGCTTGGTGGCTGGATTCGTGCAGCTATTGCAGCTGCCGGTGGCTTTCTAGTGGCGCATTATGGAATGCAGTATTGGAACGGTGATGCCGTTATTAGTGGAATCGGCGCTGCTGCTTCTGCTATAGTTGTTGGTCTATGGTCCTCGTTGGCTAAGACTGCGACTCCCGCTCCTGTAGCCTAATGCTAAGTTTCTTAGGTCTTCTTCTTCCTGGCCTATTCCAGACAATTAACAGCATAACTAATGCTATTGCCAACGAGAAGATAGCTCTTCTTAAGGCTCAGACTGAAGAAGATAAGACGGCTGCCCAAGAGCGAATAAACACTCTTGAAGCCAAGAGAGCTGCTCTGTTGGCAGATTCTCAACATTCAAGTTTAGATATGTGGGTTAGAGCAGGCCTCGCAGTAGGCCCCTCTGCCTATATCACCAAGATCTTTCTTTGGGATAAAGTACTTCAAACTTGGACGCATGGAAGTACAGAACCAGTTTCTCCCGATCAATGGCAAGTCTTAATGGCTGTTGTTGGTTTCTATTTCATATACTCAGGTGCAACAGCAGTTGCAAGGATTTTTAAATCGTAATGGCTCAACAAACTCTACTAAACATGGTTCAGAATATTCTATCTGCTATGTCCTCCGATGAGGTGAACTCAATCGGAGACACAGTAGAGTCTATGCAGGTAGCCCAGATTATTCAGAATAAGTATTACGATATCATGGCCAGAGGAGATCTTACATTAGATCTTCAACTGTTCCAACTTAATCCTTCGGATAATTCATCTTTCCCCGTTTCGATGTCATTACCTACAGGTGTCAGTAGAATCGACTGGTTGAAATATTATAATACTAATCCTCTGGATAATACTCAAAATAGTCAATTTGGATCTTTCAGTCATGATCTAAATACTGATCTAAAAACGGTGGGAAGTGGTCCTACTGTTCCTCCTGGCTACGCCTATGTTCAAATTACACCTATTGATTATTTTCTCGAGATAACAGATCGTTTAGATCTTACTCAGAATAATGTGAAGTCTTATCTATTTAAAGAAGGTGGTAATAATTTCATCTTTAAATATTTTACAGATAGACAACCAAGAATGTGTACTATTATCGGTAATCAATTTGTTGTCTTTGATTCATTCGATAAAACTCAGGATAGCACTCTTCAAGCTTCAAAGACAGAAGCATATGGACAGATACTTCCTACGTTTCTTTTACAAGATAATTTTGTGCCTGTACTTGATGATCTTCAATTTCCTTTACTTCTTAATGAGAGCAAATCTCTGGCTTTCTATGAACTTAAACAAATGGCTCATCAGAAGGCAGATCAAGAAATTCAAAGGCAGTGGACTGTTACTCAGAAGACCAAATCAAAATCCAACAAACCTTCTTATTTTGATCAACTTGATAACTTTGCGAGAATTCCAAGAACAGGTATGGCTAGTGGATATCCTGTGTGGAGATGGATGCGATACGGAATGTAAATGGCACTACAACAACAACCAGTTCCTACCGTTGAAAATCATTTTATCGCTGGACTGAAAACAGAATACACCGGCTTAAACTTTCCTGTAAACGCAGCTACTGATACACAGAACTGCGTTTATACTTTAATTGGAGATGTTGAACGTCGTGGAGGTATCAACTACGAATCTAACTTTGCTCTGAATAGTATCAATGCAGCTGGAGGAGTTGCAAGATCTTCTTTTAGATGGTTGAATGCAGGTGGCGATGGAACAAGTCAGATATTGGTACAACAGATTGGAAACAATCTACATTTCTGGAAATCGAGTTCAGCTACTCTAAGTAGTCCTTTATCGACCACTCGTCTACCTTCTGTAGTAAATCTTCTCGGATTTAGAGCGGATAACACAATTAATCCAGTATTTCAAGAATGTCAGTATGCAATGGGCAATGGATACTTGTTTGTATTTCATCCCAATTGTGATCCTTTTTATTGTATCTTTAACAATAATCTTGTAACTGCAAATGTAATAACTCTGCAAATGAGAGATTTTGTTGGTATACCAGAAACAGGAGTCGCTGATAACTTTAGACCTAGTACTCTGAATGATGAACACAAATATAACTTAATCAATCAAGGATGGACACAAGGATCTGGTTGGACAGGTATTACTACATACAAAGGTCAAATTCCTTTGAATGATCAGAATACTGGACCTCAAACTATAACTTTTACATTGATTTCACAAAGTAGTACATCCGTTGTAACTATTGGAAGTCAAGTTCAAATGGATGTGAATCCTTGTTCAAAGACTGGCCCCAACAATAACAATCTCACTGGAAAAGTTACGTTAACAGGTGTTGTTACGGCCTATACAACTCCTTCCATAACTGTTAATTTTAATAGTAATAACAACCATCCTTTGAATCAAACAGGCTTTTGGCAAGGCGGTAATTTCTTTGATACTGCAGCCAATGTAAATATGTCTTTGATTAACGTAGGTTTTATCAATACTTGGTTTGCTGCTGTTGGAAACTATCCTTCTAATTCGGATATATGGTGGTTGTATAAAAAGACTGATAATTCTTTTGATCCTTTAACAACACTAGCTAATGTTCAAGCAGTACAGTCTCCAGCTCCTAAAGGATCTTTCGTATTAAGTGTTTTCAATCAAGATCGTTCTTCAGCATCTAGTATTCCTGGTCTCACGCCAATAACAACTGTGTCGCGACCAAGTACAGGAGCTTTCTATCAAGGAAGAGTTTGGTATTCAGGTATCAATGCTTTTGATCCTGCGATTGGAGACGCTCCCAATACGACATGGACTGAAACTGTATATTTCTCACAGATAGTAGAGAGTCCTCTTAATTTTGGAAGATGTTATGAAAACAATGATCCCACTTCACAGAATCTGTTTTCATTACTTCCTTCAGATGGAGGAACAATAACTATTCCAGGATCAGGAGCGATCTATAAACTATTCCCATTAAGGTTTGGTTTACTTGTATTTGCTGCTAACGGTATATGGTTTATAAGTGGTAGTTCAGGTATTGGATTTACAGCTAGTGATTTCAATGTAACAAAGATATCCAATATACAAGCTATATCTGGTTCTTCATTTGTTGAGATGCAGGGTTATCCAATGTTTTGGAACCAAGAAGGAATATATCATGTTCTTCCTGCAGCAACATCAGGTTCAGCACATAGTCCTGACATTCAATTGGATGTTCAAAATCTATGTCTCGGAACTATTTTATCCTATTACAATAATATTCCATTGATTAGTAAACCTTTTGCGAGAGGAGACTATGATCAATTAAGTTATATTGTTCAGTGGTGTTTTAGAAGTACCAACGAGTCTGGAATAAACAATAGATATAATTATGATACTATATTAAATTACAATGTAGTTACTAAAGCTTTTTATCCTTTTACATTGCCTGCAAGTAGTTCACAAGTAAATGATATTAAATATATCCAGAATCCAGGTGGAAGCGGGGCTCCTGCTCCAATACTTAAATATATTGTTTCTGTAGGTTCAAAGATAACGTTTGCAGAAGAGAATGATTTCAGTACTTACAGAGATTTTATTAGCGAGAACAATACTGGATATAACTTCATCAGTTATTTCTTTTCCGGTTATAATTCAGCAGGTAAGTTTTTAACTAAGTTTCAGACGCCATATGTATATATGTTCTCTCGAAATCCTTCGAGTAACTCTTACGGTATAGCTGCTGTTTGGGATTATGCTGGAAGCGGTTTAACGGGCAAATGGAGCACAAGACAAATAAAAAGCAACTCTCCCAATAACTTTTTTAATATGTATCATAAAATAAGGCTTAGGGGCAGAGGATTAGCAATGCAAATTCATGTAACATCTGTAGACGGTAAACCTTTCGATTTGATGGGTTGGAGCGTCTGGAGTGAAACCAATATAAACATATGATTAATACTTCAAATAATAAAGTCATAATGCTCGAAAAGATACCTGGAGAGACATATACCAGATCTGAGAAGGGTGAAAAGGAATATAAATACTTCTTAACAGATGTTCCTTTGCATGCTATTCAAGATGAATCTACTAGTCTCTGGACTATGAGATATAATGCTCCAGCTAAACTTCCTCCGGCTTTACAAGGATTACAATTCACAACCTTCACAAGTTTACGAAAACATGCTGAAGCTTATTTCAGACTTCGTAACATAAGAATTAAAGATATAATAGAGAATATAGATAATGGTTAGTCCTGTTGGAATGGGTATGGAAGCTGCAGGCTTTGGTCTGGAGCTTTATGGAAGTCTTCAAGCTTCCAAGTATGCTCATCAAGAAGCTCAGATTGAAAAAGATAAACTCGCAAACGAACAACTACAAGATAACACACGTCGTGCTGCAATGGAGTTGAGTGCCGACAGGCAACAAAAAGAACAAATACGACAAATGCAGGTTAGTCGTTCTATGCAATTGGCTGCTGGACAAGCTTCCGGAGGTCAGTTCAGTTCAGGACTTGCAGGAGCTCAAGCAGGTACTTCCGGTCAAGGAAATGTAAATAGACTCGGTATTTCACAGAGTCTACAGTTCGGTGAGAAGATGTTTGATCTCAACGATATGCTTAACTCTCTTAAGATGAGCGAGGCTGGTATCGAAGGTAAGAAAGCTGATGCTGCCGGTATATCTGCTATTGGCGGTGGCTTGATGAAGATGGGAAGTATGGTTTAATGAATGGTCGATGATTATAACAATCCTACAGATGAAGGAGTTTCTTTAAATCCACAACCGGTTGAAGATAAAGGAGTTCCTCTCGATGATCCCAATAAGCCTCTGCCTCCTGCGATAGCAGCAGACAGAGCTACTAAAGCTACTTTCGGATTAAGAGGAAAAGTAGATAAAGGGTATGACGACTATTACAATGCTTTTGTTTCTGGACAAGAGAATCCTATGCGTGAGTACATTGTTAATGCATTGTATGAGCAAGATACTGCACGGAGACAACAGACAGTAATGGGGATGATGCAACAGAAGGGTGGTTTACTTTCTCAATCAGATCTCGACGATATTACGAGGGCTCATAATTATCCACCAACTGTTATTGAAGATCATTATGCCCAAAGGTATATGGATCATCTTAATTGGCCTGTAGGTAAAGAAGAAACTAATTGGCTTAAAGATGCTTACGTTCAGATGCCTGCTGAAGTAGAGAAAGAAATATCGACAGGTGTTGAAGCTAGAGCGCGTCTCGAGTTCTTTCAAACAATGCAGCAGGATGCTCATGCAAATGCTGAGAAACAGTCATGGCCCAGCTGGGCTATCGATAGACTTAAAGAAGCATCAGGTCTATATTCTTTTATTAAACAACATGTTCCTGGAACAAGTTGGTTGTCTCTTCCAGGCGATCAACGTAGAGAAGCTGTAACCAATCTTTGGAATTCTCCTGATTATCGTCAAGAATATTTAAACTTCTACAACACTCTTAAAGCTGATAATCCAGCAATGGCTAAAGAGTTTGCTGATGATGTTTTAGGTATGACTTCTGATCAACGCTTCTTAGAGAATGTTATGCCTCTCATAAGTATTGAAGGCGGTTTTGCTGGTAAAACGATTACAAATATAGGTATGCGTAATCAAATACGTACTGCTGTGCGTCAACAAGTTCTTGCAGGAATTTCAAAAGATAATCCAGAATTAGCTGCTTCACTATCTGCTGGTAATGTTGCAGAAGCAACTATTCAAAGAACTTGGGGAAGTATTATTAAGAGAGCTCGACGAGCAGATCCTCTTCAAGATGCATTAGATGATCTTCCATATCTCTTTAAATTAGGTCGTGAGAACATTGCTCAAGAAGCACAGCAATATCGAAGTGTTGGTATGGATCTTGCAGGTTCTCAACAACTGTTGGATAAGTATGATGAACTCATACGTACTTTTCCACAAATGATGTCTGATCTTACGCATGCTGAACGTATCCCTGCATTAGCAGAGAGGTATCGTCCAGCAATGGAAGCTGCACAACAGCAAGTCATCGACAATAATAAAACTCTTGCTTCGCGTATATGGAATCTCAGTGAACCTTGGTATAATCCAATTACCAAGAGTTGGTTTGTAGATGCATTCTTTGGAAAGAACAGTCAGGAACCTTTCGGAAGTCTCGGACATGCAGGTAGAGTCGCTAAAGAAAACGGACTGACTGGACATGATTATGTCGGTGAACCTATTGCACGATTACATGGACCACCGGCTCCAATTGATCTCGCCAAAAGAATTGCAGACAACAAAGTAATCTTCGAAGAACTGCGTAAAATCATGGCGGCTCCTCGTTGGTCATCCCGTGCTGCAAAGTCTTTCGGAGGTAAGACACGATCTCAAATTATGAAGGAAGCTACAGATGTAGGAGCTCAAATTCAAGGAGATGAAGCTCTCTTGGCAAGCGGAGTAACTAAGTTTGCTCCTCCTCCTGGAACTTCTTTAGGACAAGCAGGTTCAGGTTTTTACATTCGTAAAGCATTTCCTGTTGACGAAACAGCTCCAGGGATGCGTCAGTATTATGCAAAGTTATCTACAGACTTAACACCTACTGGAGGTGTTCTTAATTCTTTCTTGAGTCGGCTTAGGACTCCCAATGAAACTCTCTCAGACTGGATGACTCGAAATAGAGAAGTTGCTACATTCGCTTCTTCGCGTATAGAAAAGTATGTTTTCGATCAAGCAGAAGAGATTCGTAAACTTGCTCCCAACATTCCTTTTGGTACAAATAAGAAAGCAGTATGGGATGACTTTGAACGTGTAGTAAATGCTGCGCGAGAAGTCAGAGATCCTACAAATGGTAAAATAGGTTATACGTTTAAAACTGTAGGTGAACTTCAGATGAAGTATATGGAATGGATCCATCGTCTACCTACTGATCCTGAAGTAGCCGCTTACTTTGCTTTCAAACGTATTCAAGAGATTGATCATGCTCTTCGTGTTATCGATATTGTAAGTAACAAATATCGCAACGGAGTTATGTCGCATCGTATGTTCACAATCAAAGATGGTGAGCAAGTATATTCACCTGAGTTTGATGCTAAATCTCATGCTGAATTTCCTTCGGGACACACGAGCGATACTATTGCAATCATTGGGGATGACGGTAAAGCAAAAGTAACTAAGATTGGAAAACTAAACAATCTTCAAAAAGCAAGATACGACTGGCAAGTCAAAAGCGGCGCTATGAAAGCAGCACGCGTTTACGCTCCCACTCAGAATCCTCTTGCTGGTTATGCAGGTATCAAAGATACAGATCACATCATCTGGGTGATGACCAAGAACATTGAAAACAAAGCTCTTGACTGGCAGAAGCAACTTCCTTGGCGCGGTGGTGGACATTTTATTTCCAAATGGGATAACTATATCAAACAGATTGATGTAAAAACAGAAAACATCGATGGAGAGAAGTTCTATCATGGTGTTGGTGTTAATACACTCATGCCTGTTATCAATGGAGCTGAAGGACGTGCCATCATTGGTCACATAGAGAAAGTCAGACAGTTCTTAAGAAGTGCTACTCCTGCTAATCTAGCTGCTGCCAAAGACATCGTTGAGAATACCATGAAGATGGATTGGAAAGAGGTCTACGGTTGGTTTAGACCTACTGCTACGAGAGGTCCAGGTGGTCAAATGGTTGCAGGGGCTAAACCTCTATTCAGTCTCACAGAACCATTTCAAATGGTAAGAGCCAATCAGAATCTCATGAACATTGATAAAGCTGGTTTGCTTTCTCGGTATCCTGAAGGTAGGTTTACTGATGCTACAAAGCATGGAGATATGAGTTTACAACATCTTACTGAGTTTTCTCAGGAGCGCGATCGTGATACTCTCATGACTTTGAATAATAAAGGTTCCATATCTAATCCCGCTTACAATTGGGAACCTGCTCCATTGCTCGATGCTATTCCTACAATGGATAGAGCAATGACTAAGATTGCCAATACGACAATCATGAACGACATGAAGACACAGGCTATAGAAACTTGGGTTCGTGAAGCTCGTGAAGGACTCTTGGCAAGCGGTCTCACTGAAAGTGAATTACAAGCTTCACCGTTATATTGGTTTCACCACGGAGAACTCGGAAGAGGCTGGGATCCTATACGTGCACGAGAACTTGAAACAGCTCGCATGCAGATTAAACAATTCGTTGGGCAGGTATCTGAAACCGATGCGATAACGCATGCGTGGAGTCAGAAACTTGTTGACGCTACCTATGAACGTTTCCCTGGAGCTACTCGTTGGTTATCCGATAAAGGATACGATGCTACATGGACAGCACATCAGCTCTCTGATCCGACAAGATTACTAAGGTCAATGACATTCCATCTTAAGATGGGATTGTTTTCTATTCCGCAGCTATTAGTCCAAGGACAAACCTATACAAACATATTGGGTATTGCAGGTCCAACTCGTGCAATGCAAGGAACGACTGCAGCTTTAATGTGGCAGTTCACGAGACGCAATGCAAGCGAAGCTTTCATAAAAACACTTGACAAACATGCAACGCGATTTGGTTGGGGTGACGGACAGTTCATTGCTGCTCGTAAGGATGCAATGGATACGGGATTTTTTAATGTCGGTAGAGAATACTCTATGATTGACGATCCCATGTCAAATAAAATGTTCAAGACCGCATGGGGTAAGTTCTTAGATATGGGTGCTTGGCCATTCACAGAAGGTGAACGTAATGTTCGCGCTGGCGCTTGGTTTACAGCATGGAAAGAATATGCTGAAACCTCCGGTAAGACAGTTATGAATAATACAGACAAGCTCAAGATTCTTGATAGAGCTAGTCTTCTCAACGGTAATATGAATCGCGCATCCAATGCTCTTTATCAACGAGGGTGGGGGGCTTTCCCAACACAATTCTTTACATACACAATTCGTCAAGCTGAATTGATGTGGGGTAAGCGTCTCACTCCTCTTGAAAAAGGACGGTTGTTAATAACCAATGCTATGATGTACGGATTACCTGTTGGTCTCGGGATCACTGGTATTCCTTCAGATGTTCTACGTCAGAACATGATTCAGAATGGATACACGCCAGGTCAGAATCAAGTTGAATCCTTCTTTACAGAAGGTGCTATATCGCAATTAATTGATTCTATGACCGGTACGTATTACAACGTTGGTGAACGTTTAGGTACGACTGGTGCTACTCCCGTCTATGATCTTCTTTATGGAGACAAACCAACATGGGAGATGGTTATGGGAGCTTCTGGTTCTACACTTGCAAGTGTCTTTGAATCCTTTAATCCCTTCTATCAGAAGGTCATGTCTACCTTTAGAGGTGATCCAGGTGGATTCAACATCATGGCTGAACATTATGCTCAGATAGCCAAGGAAGCAGGAAGCTTTAACAATACGTGGAGATCTTATATAGCCGCCGCAACGGGCAGGCTTATAACTAAGAAAGGTGAAACCTTATCTGGCAAGATGGATTTGTTTTCATCTATCTTAATGGGAACTACAGGTCTTCAACCTCAAGAAGCTACCGATATGTATCTCATGTCTGCTGCTGCAAAGGCTGAAAAGGAAACACAACAGTGGGCTGAAAAGAGGTTTATTGAAGAATATCATAGAGGTCTTGAAGCTTACGATAACAAAGATATCTCCAACGGTAATGCCTTTATGGCAAATGCTTTTGCTTATTCAGATATGTTTGCTCCTGAAGAAGATAAGCCTGCATGGATGGCTCGCGCATCGAAAGGTTGGGAAACAATAATTGATAGAACTAAAGAATCGTTTGGTACTAAACATGTTCCGCCACAACTCAAAGACGTTCGTCGTAATCAATACATTCAAGGATTAAAATAATATGGTAGATTTAACATCTTTCGAACCGAGACCTACGCGAGAAGATAATTGGTTGGGGTGGTCTAGAGCAGGGCAACAACCTCGTGGTGATCAAGGGGGAGAGATTGCTGGTAAAGCGATTGGGAGTGCTCTTGAGAATGTAGGAAAAATAGGCGGAGACATTACAAAAGCTTACGCTAAGTCTGGTGCTGAAGATATTCTTAATGAAGATACAGCCCGGCTTGAAGGTATTGCAGGGAGTCTGGGAATAGATCAAGGAAGTCTTTTGGGAGCTCGAGGGCAAGCGGATGATCCTAATAAAGCTCCTCAAGAAGTAATGAATGCCGGAACAACTATTGAAAATCTGCAGTCCAGTAAAGCGAATGGCGCTATGTCGAACACCTATATGGATGCAAGAATTTTACAGTTTCAAAAAGATACTCGTTCAAAATTTCCATTCTTCAGAGCGCAGTTTGACGAAGGAGTCAGGGAAGCAACTGGCGTAGCACATACAGCCAATGAATATCATCAAAAGCTTTTAGGAGATATTAACAGTTTTCTAACGGGTAAAGATAAATATAAAGATATGGCTTTGACTGAAATCAAGTCACGTATGGGTGGTTCTGTTGCCGGTGTAACAGCTGATGTAGCTATGGCTAGAGTTCACAGTGGAGAATGGACTCCCGATCAAGGACTTCAATGGTCCAATAAAGTTCAAGCAAATGAATGGCAACATACTCAGAATATGAATAGCTTGAATGAGGAAAAAGCAGTCAGAGAAAATTACTCGGAACGAGCTGTTCCTATTGCTCAAAATAGAGTTAATGCTGCTGTGAATGAACTTCAAATGGCTGCTGCTGAAAGTGTCGGACTTAAAACGACTCAAGACATGTTGGATTATTTAGCGCATCCTGAGCAACACACTCCACAAGAGTATCAAAAAGTTGCACAAGCTTATGGAGCTCTTCATCCTAAAATAAGTCGAGAGATTGATACGAGACTTTATGGTCCCGTTAAAGATTCAAAAGGAAACATTGTTAACGGTCCGGATGGTAAACCTTTACCAGCTTTAGCTTCACATCTTAAACCAGAAGAGATTCAAAAGATCCGTACTTCAGCTTTACAACAATTCAAAGATGGTGAGTCTTTTATCACGCAGGGTGACTTCGGTGGTTTGAGTTATTGGAATAGATCCATGCATATTGCGGAAACATCTATGAGATACGATCTGGATAAATCTTCTGCTGGTAATTATGTACGTATGGCTAAAACTCTTAAAGATATGGGAGCCGATCAACTTCTCGCAGAATATCAAAAGCAAAGGTTAAGTTCCGGAATTATTCCTGAACTCAGCAGTGCTCTTGATTCTATTATGTTGAAGAGTTATTTTCCTGATCAACAATCATTGTCACAATCTTCTCCGGGAGCCAAGATATCTTTTCTACAAGCAGATATCAATGAAATGAAGAAACGATACGGAAGTACTCCAGATGCGTTGAAAGTATTGTTACAAGATATTCCTAAAGTTATAGGTGATTCAAGTGTTCCTGATTCTGTAAAGATTGGAAAGATCCAGCATACATTTGATCCGAGAAACGTTAATGTTCTCAACACATGGACGAGAGATGATCGTCCTACTGCCTTCAGAACAATGGTAAGTGAACCTGTTGTTACAGCGATTAAAGCACTATCCGATAAACATCCTGAATTACATCTATGGGAAGAGATGAAGTCCAACGCAACGATTCAAGCGAGAAACTTGATTGGCGAAGATGTAAGAGATCTTTCTAAGAGTCAGTTTAATGAAACGCGAGATCAAATAACTTATGATAATGAACATTATCGCTTTAAATATAATCCTCCTCCAGCTCAGGGACCTGAAGAAGAGCGTGCTCAATCTGCTATACACAGAATGCTTGGGCGCATCAACACAACGATGCAAGGCATAGCAGCAATTGGTAAAACAGATGAATCTGATCCCAATGCTTATATTCTTCAATCCCTCAGAGATCTAGGTTATGATCCTCGTGGTAGAGCAGCATCGATATTTCCTGAAGCTTTGTCCAATGCAATCAGAAAGACTTATGGAACTGAAGAGTCTAAACGTAACAAAGGTTTGGAAAAACTCAGAGATGCAATGAAACCGGAAACTAAGTAATGCCTATCGGAACATCAAACGGTGATCACTATGAATCTGAAATGCATCAGCTTTTGGATCTTCCAACCGTGTTTGATGATGCAGAAAACAAGCAAAAACACCTGTCACAGGGAGATCGTGGACCTCTCAAAATAACGATTACTCCACACATGCAGGAAGGTGAATCTGAACAAGGAACATCTGAAGGTATTATTGAAGATCGTCGAAATAAACCTATGAATCCAGCAGAAACTCTTCCTCGAATGATTGTCGATAGAGTTAAGACTTGGATGGGAAAAAATCAATGGCCTGAAGGAGAATATGCAAACAGTCCATTATCGAAAGAATTAGGTATAGATGATATTACTTCTAAAGGTTCTAAAGGTAAACCTCAATCTCAATTGGATGAACCCAAAGAGGTTCATATCGTACGTCATGGTGAAACTACAGCAAACGATAACAATACCGTACGTGGTACTAATATACCTACTCCTCTCAATGAGAATGGTCGCGCTGAGGCTGAGAAGGTCGCTGATAAGCTTAAAGAAGCAGGAGTGGATACTCTCGTCGCTTCTCCTTTAGAACGCTCCAAGGAGACGGCAGAGATCATTGGAAAAAAGTTGGGAATAACTCCACAGTATGATTCGAGACTTGCTACGTGGGATGTAGGTGAACATGAAGGTAAGCCTTGTGAAACGTCTAATCCTGTGTTGGAAGATTACGCCAAGAACAAACAGGATGAACCTGTTCCCGGTGGTGAGAGTTTCAATGAATTTATAAACAGAGCGTTTGCTGGTATCAGAGACGCAGTTCTCAATAACAAAGACAAGAACTTAGCGATCATCACTCACAATAGAGTAGAAGCTACTCTCAGAGGTTGGGAGAAGACGGGACAAGATAATCCTGATATTGATTACAAAGAAGCAGTGAAAGAAGAGACGGAGCCGGGAGTCGTAAGGAAAACAACCTTCGAACCTGATGCTACGATTCTACAGCCTGGTCCTGCTGTAGGTTTTGACGAAAGATTCTCTGGAATGCCTTCAAAACTGCCACAGAAGGTTCCTGGTGAGAGTTTTAAAGGTACTCCTAGTTTATATAGGCCTTTCTTAAAAAATGCACCACCATGGCCTGGAGAAAATTTTCCAGGACAAGGATTTGAACATATTCCTTTTGATCTTGATGATCCGATGACAACTAAAGAACAATTGTTTAGACAGATGTCTGAAAAACTTCCAGGTATATTAGGTCCTATGGTTGATATAGCTAGTCAGAAAGATATAGGTACTTCCAGACATACGCAGAAAGAATTCGAAGATTATTATAATAAAAATATAGCGCCTAAATTATCTCCTGAAGAACATAAAGTAATGAAGGATTATATTGAGTCTAGTTCTTTACGCGGAGGTAAGCGCGCTGAGATAATTTGGACTGATGAAAAGATTAATGATTTCAGAAAAGTAATGCAACAGTTTGATAAATCTTGGAATGCTCGAGAAGCAGAAGCCAGTGAGAAATTCGGTATAACTAAAGCATCTGTTAGAGGTCTCTACAATAAATTTGATGTGAAATATACAAAAGCTCAGATGCAAAATCCTTCTCAACAACAACAAGGGAAACCTCCTGAATCTATTAAAGCAGCTGCTGTTCGTATGAAGACTCCACAAGGAGAAACAATTTATGAGGGTCATAGTCATCTTAATGCTATGCTCAACATGAGTAAAGAACATATGAATCTTCTCAATCGCCCTAAACAACCTGAGGGTGTTTCTATAGAAGATGGTTTCATAACATCTACGGGTAGATTTGTAAATAGAAAAGAAGCGGCTCAAATACATCAAGCTGATAAAGGAAGATACACCGAACTTTCTGAGAAGATGGATTTATCTCCTCTTACGAGTGAAGAAGTTCCTGCTATTAAGAAACAAAAACCTCCGTTGACAGATAAAGACATGCAAGAATTAATTGATGAATGGAATAGAATTGTAGACGAAAAATATCCTAAAAAATAGAATTAATCATTTGAACAAAATAAAACCCCCGTAAGGTGCAGACCCTACGGGGGTTTTGCTATGTAAGACATAGCGCTTCTATGAACTGTGCGGTGGTGCTAATGATCGCTACCTCGCGCACGCATAGCGTATCAGAACGTGTCCGTACTCGCTGGCAAGGCCTTGCCAATCACCGACGGGTATTCTGTTAGTGGAATTTGTGTCCTTCGAACTTGCGGAGAGCCGCGAGGCCTTCCTTGGGCTCCATGACGGCGATGTCGATCTCGAGAGCGTCTCGAGCTACCCGCATCACTTCGGCGGCCTTCTTGTAGCCCGCCTTGTCTTCCTTGACCGCCGTAAATCGCAGGCCGCGCAACGGGTTCATCCAGCCGTCCCATTCGCCGATGTCGTCACAAGTCTCCTCGTCGACATAGGTGAACTTTCCGGCCGTAATGGCTTCGACGACACCCTTCGGAGTCGTTGGACGATCGTCCACGATGCCGAAGTGCTTCTGAAGTGCCTGATCTTTGGTGTGAGACGCCGACCACATTGCGCTACGCAGAGCATCGCGCTCACGCGTGAAACAGGGAACCGTGCTCTTGTCCATGTTAACTTCTTTCTCCTTCTGTGCCTCGCAGATCATTTCGGAGGCTATTGAGTTCATTGATACCGTTGCCGGGAACATGAACGAACTAAAATACATTTATAGAATCTCCTCTTTTCTTTTCTTTAGTTGAGCACGAACTATTTTACGTTTACGTTCACGCTCTTCTTTCATTATTGCATCGGCAACATAATCGTAATCAACTTTCTCAAACCTTTCAGTTTGAGTCCATGTTCGAATCAAGGGATAAAACCTTTGTAAGGTTTCATCCCAACGTTGCCAAGGGAACTTTGTATATCCAATGTACATAGTTCCCCATAGTTTCTCCCGACAGAAAGAACAATCGCATTTACGTTGTCCTTTCCTTGTGTGCCAAGTTATGTGGGCATCAAGCAGTAGTTTCGGAAGTAGTTCCGCCACTCTTGTCGCCACTCTGGCCCTTATCCTTTCCAGCGGACTGTTGGGCAAGCTCGTAGACGAGTTTCCACTCATTCTTGGTGAGAGCGTCGATGAGAGCTTTCTCATGTTTGGCTACTCCATCAGAGAGCTTCTTGATTTCGTCGAGACGTCCGGCACTGAATTCTCGACGAACGACTTTTCGATCGCGATCGTACTTGACATCGTCGGGCTTGTCCACTTTGTCACGGGCCATCACCAACTTTGTCAAGTTTTCATAGACAGCAGCGAAGGCTTTCGTTTTCTTTTCAGCCTCTCGTTTAGCAATCTCCTCGATAAACAATCCTTCGATAATCTCAGGAGATGTTAGTTCCGCTACCTTCTCCACATACTTAGCGAGGATAGCGTTTGAAGGAACCTTTTCGTCGGGCTTGTCGGTGAACATATCAGTCATTTCCGGTCTCCAAGCAAAATCACCTAATTGTGAACAGGCCTTGGCATAAATGTAACGAAGGTAATTTAACCAAGATACATCAATGGCGAGGCGGTTGTCTGATCCGATTGGCATGTCTACTTACCACTTTGGTAGGGACACGACTTAATGAACCAAATCTATGGAATCCAACATGATCCAATTCTTTCTTGTCGCCCTTATGCACGAGTCCCTTTTTTAGAGCTTTTCGTCGTGCTTGGTTGCGGGCCTCCCTTCGGAGAACTTGGGCTCTCGTGTCCTCCCACTTGTTCTCCTTCGCGTAATTGTGCGCTATTGTTAGCACCTCCCTCCTTATAGTAAATAAATATAGTATAGGTATGATCGTCGCCGTTTAAGTCAACGACGATCTTTTCAACTTCTTCTGAAGGTTTAAGAACCTTCGTTTGATAGAGGAACGGCGCTATCAAGTCCGTCATGTTCCCCTGTGACATCGTCACGCGATGCCACTTTCTTTCTTTTCTTTTTTGCATTAATCGCCAGCCTCTCTTGGCGGTTCTGAGGATGCTTCATTTTGTTTGAGTCCTGACGTTGGACCGACATTGTCGATCTCTGAAAGAATTAAAGAAATAAAGACAGCTAAAGCGCCTACAACAATCACAAGACCCACTAGATCCCAAGGCATCATAGACCTCCGAGCCACTCATCAGGTATAGTTTCAACGGCATACCTGAAACCGTTTCTCTCAGCCCATTTCACATATTTCTTATCGTATTTATAAAACAAGATTCTTATGTCTTTCTCTGGATGTTGCTTCTTTACATTGCAGAGTTTCCTCTTGTCCTCTGGTCTGAAGTACCCCTTGCATTCAACATAGACTTTACCCAAGGGGGTATGCAATATGAAGTCAGGGATGTAGAAAGAAGCAATGATGTACGGTATTCGTTCAGCTTCATATTCAAACTTAATCCTCGTCTTTCTGAGAAAGCTTCTCGTATTCCTTTCGAATACGTTCCTCGGCTCTGGCATCTAGCAGAGGATCCCTATAGTCTTCGTTTTCAAAGAGGAAATCAACGTATGATTTCTCCAGCTTTATTAACTTCTGGGACATCTGGTATCCTCCTTACAGTTGTGAGGTAGACTGGTCCGTCAGCATATATAAACGTGCGCAGATTAGGAAAGCAGCAGAACTTAAAAGGTTCGTAGCTTGCGCGCACATCAAGCTGGACATTTCCGGATGCTCCGTGCGTTCTTGTTCCGCACGTGCAATCAGGGGGAATGCTTCGTCCAACAAACTCTTTATATGCTGCAACTCGTGACTTAATGTGCTCATGACGCACCTTATGTTCATATAGACAGATATGACCTAACTCTTTATGGATTGCTAATATGTAGCCTTTGTCTTTTACCAGTACCAGAGGGTCTGAAGCAGAAGCCACTGTGTAGCCGTCGAGCTGAGATAGAAAACCGAATCCATCACTTTGCTCGATAGTCTTTTGTTTGTACTTAAGAAACTGACGACCAGAACATGATTTGACATCCACCAAACAACCGTCAATAACAGCATCCCGGTGACCTTTAATGCCATCAAGTTCCAGTTCATCTTGCTCTCCTACAACATGATGACCGGCAGCCCTAGCTAATTGAATAGCCAGGGCCTCGATCATGTCGCCGAATGCAAACTTAAACGTTGCCCAAGGGGGAAGGGGTTCAGCCTCGTTGGGTGTGTGGATAGAATGCCAGAGAGCGCGAGGGCATCGATCGCCCATGCCGGATAAACGTAAGGCAGGAGTTCTTTCTGTCCTTCCCAACGTCTTTGGCAAGCTCTGAGCAAGCTGTCCTGAAAGTCCTCGACAGAGTTCATCTGTGAACCAGCTGTCCTTTCTCTTGAGGAGGTCCTGAATATCAGGGACCAAGGTATAAATTGATGTGTTCAATGTAATGTAGATACGGCATCTTTCAGACTGTTCCACATATGGATCATCAATAATGACCACATATAGGTTGCTGGTGGACCGAATGCAACGACGAACTTCATCATGTCCCAGTATGTGAGACTCTTGTCGCCTAGCTTCTGCATTCCGGTCTTAGGTGCTGGTTTATTGCCGCTATCTTGTCCTTTCTTTTGAGCTTCCTGCCACTTCTTGAATTGCTTCTCAATCTTTCTGTGTATCTTCACAGGATCGATTTCGGCAGAGGTTGATGATTGTGGTCCTTGCCACGGCATGATAATAAATGGTTGTTGCTGCTGTTGAGGGTATCCCCAAGGCGGCCACATCTGATTCTCTCCTTTCGCAGAGATGTTCGAATTATTGTTTTTTGAAATGTACTAAGTGGGGCTCTGCGTCTCCGCTTCACAGCCCCAATGGATTAAGGAGGCATCTTCCCGAACCACTTGTTTCGGTTGAAGTACATACTTCACCTACTCTCCTGTGGTTAGAGGGACCTCAGCAGGGACAGTCCCTGAACCCTGTTCTCACTGGCATCCCAGTCAAGACGGTTTCTGAGGCATTCCACAAGTATGCAACAGGTTCCATAGGTAACCATCGTGGTCCCAACATGTGCTCAAAACTAAGCCTCTTGCACACCCTTTTCGGATACATACCTATAGTGCCTTACTGGCAACGCCATCTGTCGATGGCCACCGGACTCGCAGGTCACACAGGCTCTTCACACCCATGCGTCACGATGTCACTCGCAACGTTATCAGGTCGGTAAACCCCAGTACCCCTGTTGGGGTCACGGACTCGAACCGTTATTACCTCCCTGGGGCCTACAAACTGCGTAACAATCTCCAGAAAGTCCTACTGCTTTTAGTGCTGTGGTAGACAGCCACAGACTGCAGGCCTTTACGGTATCTCCAATAGACTTCTCATGTTACGTCTCGCTTGACCTTACGTAGTATATTCGCCTACGGGAGACGCTAGTCTATTGCGTTTATCCTACTTGTCTCGAAAGCATTCTCCATCGGGTACGAACACCCGAATGTCTTCTCTTTTTGCATCACGAGGGGATCTGTTTCCCACGGCAGGATTTGAACCTGCACTGAGTTGGTGTGCCCAGCCATCGGTCTTACAGGCAACTTGCTTTCGATCCGAGTCAAAGCTACGAACGCTAGCTCTTCGTACCTACCGGGCCTCCATTGAATTGTTTGGAACCATATTCACAGAGTATCTCCCGTCCGGCCGCTCCCTGACTGAGTACAGTTACACGACCACTGGCATAAGACCCGAGCCTCCGCGTCTTCTTGGTCTATTGGCGCGTACTTTTACCTGTAGTCCGTACAGGCCCAGCAACCGCTAGTGCTGGTTGTCCCACCTGAGCTACAACATTTGGGTGCAGCTTCAAGTCGTAGGCAGGTCATCACTCCTGCGCCATGTGGACGTTGCGCTTCGGACCCTTTTTCCCCGCCCGCTTTTCACCACTCACCGATGATTCGTTCTACGCAAAGGGACTTATGTATTTCTTTTTCGAGGAGGTTTACGTTTGGGAATTTCTTCCTCTTTAATTGCATACACCCCTTTAATAAGCTTTTGTCTTTGCATGCCGCAAATATTGAGAAATCGTCCAACGGACAATAGAAAATCTTCATTAATCCAACGATCTACAGTATGTTTACGTTCAAGATCCATGTTGTACGTTTCCATTCGACCTTGTTTGCAACCTTCCTCTTTGTGAAGTTCAATAACACTTGCTGCATACTCAACCATATCAATCCATCCAGCTTGCGATTGCAATCTGAGGATATTGGTAACGAGTTCTTCCGCTGTTGGTGTTTTTGTCAACGTAACTAAAGCTTTCGTTGGAGCGTTCATTGGACTTCTCCAGGGGTTATGAAAAAGAGTGGGGGCGTGCTGGGCGCCCCCAGTCTTACACCCTAGCTCATTTATAATTTAGAAGGCCACTTGCTAGGGAGTTACTTTGCAACGACCATCATCACATCAGTGGGCGCTGGCGTTGCAGTCGTTTCGAGAAGAGTAAAGATCTGCTCTTCCGGAAGACCTTCTGACTTCTTTGCAGACTTCTTGGCGAACTTCTCCGCTTCTGCCTTGTCGGAGAAGGCACGCGTATAACGGTAACCCGCGTCACCGCTATCAATTTCCTTGGGTTTGAATTCAGACATCACAACATAAATCATTCTTTTGTTTCCTTCCATGGGATGAGATCTGGGAATCCAGATGCCATCTTTGTTTGCTTTGGATCTTCGTAGTCATCGATTTCAAAATCGACTAAATCATGAATTTTAACACCGACCAACCTCATTGCTTTACCTGTCTGTTTTGAGATTGGAATAGTGAATGAACGTAATTCTACTTTGACTTCTACATCGCTTCCGTTCCCTATCTTCGTGCCTGTGTAAACTGTGTTATCAGCATTGAGTACAGAGGGAGGAGCCATTGGCTGTTCCACTCCATCTCTTCCTTTAAATTTAATGGGACGAGAGATTGTAACCCAATACCCATCATCGTCTTTAGTGATGTGGTTCTGAATACCTTCCTTTTTCCAAGCTAATACTTTGGTGAGAGAGTCGTTATCCAGATTAAGATCTATAGTCCACTTAGCATATTTACCGGGGACAATAACATTGGCCCACTTCGATTTTCCTCTCAAGAACTCGATTTTATTTGGATTCGACATCGACTTCCTGAACACCCAGAACAACTACTGAATTAACATTGTCCTCTGGATACATCACCTTCCACTGTTCAATAGCTTCGTCTTCTGCGAAATTCTCATCAGGTGCCTTAATCTTAAACTTCTTACTTGTAGTAAATCCAAGTTCAACTTCAAACATAATAATAATCCCTCGTCAATGGTGTACTTCGTATGATGGCAAACTCATCTGGTGTATCAAACATGATACAACCACATATTCCTTCGCGCTTAAAATCTCGCGCCATTTCTTTAATGACTAGTGGGTTCATCTTTTACTGCAACTCCATCTGTAATGGTATAATTATAATTCTTATAAACGTATTCCTTGGGTTCAATCATGTATTCATATGTCCATGCTGCCCAAGAACACCATCCTACAACTCCTACCATAAGTAGAGAGTCAAGTGCTAAAATCAATCCTATAATATCTTTAACCCATGTATCCATCCAAATTTACCTCTTCTAAAAATTCTGTTTCTGTGAAGGGTTCACTGACAATACATTCTTCAACATATCCTAATCCGCTTTCGTGAGATAAGTATAAAGTCCTATTAAACTCATCTACGTCTTCAACGGGAACTTTCAATTTCAAAGTTATATTGACATATGTTCGTTTAGACATGTGAAGGATATCAGCCATTAGTGCGTTACCTTCCAGTTCGTACCGATGGTCCACGTCTTGGGATCATCGTGGTTCTTTCCGTAGGTGCCCTTCAATGGACACGCTAAGTTCAATTCTACTCCTACATTTTCTAATGCTTTACATTGCACCTCCGCTATTTCTCGAGCATACCATATGTCTCGAGTATCCACTTCTGTCTGCCACTCATCATGGACTAGATTAACTAAACGCCATCCTTCGTAACCGTTGGCATTTAGGTAATCCATCCACTTGAGAGTGGCCATCTTCATTATCACAGCTTCTCCGTTTTGGAGATAGCCAGACATTGCAAGATGTTTTCTCTCGGAGAGAGAGTCTCCAGGTATTCGAACACGCCTACCGTCCAACCCTGTGAAGTAGCCTGCTTTTGCATCTTTAAGAGCTGTTTCTTCTTTAAGATGTAGCCACCCTTGGTATTTAGACAGTAAACGATTAAGTGCCTCTTCGGTCTGTGATACTGAACATTCAAGAATCGAAGCCAGTTTCGCAATCCCCGCTCCGAGAACGAGCGCATATACAAAGCGTTTCGCAGCATCTCGGGTCTTACAGCTAGAACCAAGTACTCTTTTGTTGAGAGAATGTGTATCGGTTTCATCTTCCTTACGTCCTTCAACAAGAGACTTGGTGAACTCCGGATCCTTGATGTAGTGAGCAAGTATACGCATTTGTATACCATCTGCGTCCACACCAATCAAGAGTTTCTTTCGAGGAGCGATGAATAAGCCGCGCATATCTGCGCCTAAATATTTCTCCTTACCATTCAGATCATGGCTATTTGCAATGTTAGCCATGTTGGGTTTCTGATGGGACATACGGTGAGTCCAAGTTCCAATGCTGAGAAACTTTCCACGGATCCGATCATCATAATCGTCGACGAGATCAAGCCACTCGGTAAGTGTACGTCGCCTGGACTCAACCGTAATCCTCCTTGCCAGTGTCTTTGCACTTTTTGGCGCTTGAGGAGGAAGAGTATTTAAATTAGTATCATTTATCTTCCAACCGTAAATAGATAGATGTGCTAAACGTTGTTCCCAATCGACAAGAGGGTCTCGATCTCTTCTTTTGGAGGCTTGCGCCACGTCAATATGAGTTTTAGTTCTGTCGGTAGGCTGCCACGCTGCAAGCCGTAGTACATCGATTCGTTGTTTATGTGAGTCCGGATTAAAAACTGTCCAAGCACATCTGCAAAAAGGACCTCCGTTGAACTCACTGAGATCTCCATTCTCACACCATCTGAAGTCCTTACGGTGAAGTGTTCCATGTTTGGTGTACTCCGGTGTTATTTCTCGGATGAGTTGGAGTCTCGGCGGAAACTCTTCTTTAAGTTTATGATCGAGGTCATTAAGCGTATTAAGGACCCGGTCCAGAAGAACACGAGATCGAACACTATCGAAACCAAACCCAGTGTGACCAAGGCACCGACAAACATTAGCCATTCGTTGCTCAGTGCTAAGAGCGCGCCGCCAGTGTTTATTAGAGCCAGGGAGGAAACCTTTCCCATATACAATAAGAATGCGCTCACAGATATCCACATCTCGTTCACAGTACTCCTCCATCTCCTGAGAATATTTACTAAAGTCTGCGAAGTCTATCTTCGGAAGACCGAATTCTTCTCCGTAACTTTCAATCGAATGAGACTCTCTGGAGAAATCTATTAGCTGAGATATGATAAGAGTATCAATACATTTCTCCAGAGGAATTTCAAAACCGAGGAGGGAAGAGAGAACAGGATTATCGTAACCGATACAATTATGGCCAATCCATAACCGAACACCTGCTGCAAATCGGAGAAAGCGTTCTTTCTCTTGTTCATCATCTGAGACCTTTCTGAAGATTTGTAAGGAGTCGTAGGATCCCTTTACATCGGACGATGACAACACCTTACAAACAATAAGCCAGATCTTTGTGGGGTTCTCCAACCCATTAGTTTCAATATCAAAGACAACCTTCAAGCAGTCACGATCATAGGAAATCCTTGTCCTCTTAAAACATCACTTATATATTTCAGACCATCTGTCTGTGTCTTCTCTTCAGTAGTAAAGAAATCATTTCCTTGTACAGAGGGTATAACATACATGTTTTTCTCTGTCAAGCCTTTTCTTTCGAGGTTTCCCACCATTCCTAAACCATGCCCCAACGCAGAATTTATGGAATGATAACCTTCTTCAGCGAAGATGAACCTTCTGAACATCGCTGGATGTCCTATACCAAAAGCAATACGATGTATGTCTACAGGTTGATTACTATTCTTCACCTGTATCCAACTGCATGTATTGATATTGTCACCATAGTGACTTTTTGAAAAGACAATAACATCACAAGCATATCCTGCTGCTTCTGCTTGTTCTACTACTGCGGCCACCGCAGCAGCCCTATTGATAAATTCATCAAAACTGTGATTAGCAGAAGCACATATATCACTGAGGAAGGTAACGATAGGTCTTCGAGAGGCCTTCGTTGTGTCTGGACCGCGCATATTAAGAGGATTACCTGCAACAGCGCGAGCGACATTTGGGTAAGATCCCACCACATCGTGCTTCACTTTCTTCAGCTGAATGGGATTGTTTGCTCTGATCTTGTCTACCAATCGAGATGCTTGGGTAACTCCCTCCGGCCATCCCTCTCGTGCGAGTTTGATGGCTTCCTTCATGGAACTAGTTCCATAGAAATTACTGGACTCTACCCATGCTGAATTACACCATGCTTTATTGACATCCCAGGTTTCTATTTCTTTCGCCATCGCTTCTGGGGAAGACCAGTATGAAGTAAATACTCTTTTTGCACTACTAGTTTCATGCTGTGGGAGAACGTATTGAAGTTCTCCCGCATTCCCTTGTGTAAGTCTCTCCAATTTTCAACCTCTTAACAATACGTTTGAGTTGTCCATAAGTGGAACCTCTTTTAATTTGAAGAATACCTTTGTTGTTATGATGACGCCTAGTTTTCACTCTCCATCACCTCCTTCAGGGACCATTCCAAAGAACAGAGCTTGAGCGACTCTAATCGCTGTAGGTCTGTCTTTAATATGAAGAACTTCTTTGGTTAAGGTAAGAATGAATGTGTCCATGGTTACTTGGTTTCGTATGAACTCATCACACACTCTTTTTATTTCTTCCTGACTCATAGATCTGCCTCCATCTGTGGTCCAAGTAGAATGATCCCACCTTATCGACAAAGTATCCGAGTCCCCAAAGAAAGACACCTAAATAAGCGAGAGTAATCATTGCTGTGCTCTCCTCTTGATACGTTCTTTCAAATCAGAATCAATACCTTTCCAAATGATCCTGCTCTCCACAACATCCTGTTTCCAGCCTGCTGACAGGAGCTTGGCTCCGTGAATGGATGCTCTGGGGGAGATGACGATACGAGCTTTCTCTTTGTCTGCTGCCCATCGTAGCTTCTGTACTCTACTCACCCACTTCTGGTTACCTGCAAGAATTAGTTCCATCTTCTCATCATAGTCGAAGTTGAAGAAGCAGAAGCGGTCTAACGTGGAGGCATCCAACTGATTAGCACCCACATACATGCGATCAGCACCAGTGCCAAAAGTGTTAGCTGCAATAAGAATGCGGAAGCTACTGTGACGGCGGAGAGGATTACCGCTATCAGGAAACACAGCATAACCGTTAGCAAGACCTGTGTTAATCCACTTAAGAGCACTAGCTTCAGAGGTATCCACTTCATCGATGAAGATGAGTCCTCCCTTTTCGAAGGCTTCTCTGAAGGGGGTGGTTTGGTATCTTCCGTGTGCATCAACAAACCCCGTGAGTTCGTGAGTTCCAGTGACACCGTTCTGCAGGTAGAATGTCAGGTTTAGAGCCTTAGCAATCTGCTCACAACATGTGCTCTTACCTGATCCTGCAGGACCGATGAGCGCTGCTGGTATAGTCAAATTAACTGTTTCAAGTATTTCTTTAAACAGATAATGTCGTGGTTCATTCGGTAGAGGTTTTGTCTCTTTCTCCGTTACAAGAGTAATCTCCTTATTGCAATTGAAATCTAATATCTCTGTCTGAACTATATCCTTGACTTGCTTCTCAGTCAAGAAGTTCTTCAGAGCTTCTCTCATTGCTTGTACTGCTGTCTCTGCAATGAGATTATTCGATGCTTCTGCTTGCATATTATCCTTCTATGATATTAAACCTGAAACTTCTTAAAAACCCCCCCTCCCCCCATTCGGGAGGAGGGAGAGTTCTAAGAGCCTTCGGTGGTATTAAACCTGAACCCGTCGGAGCTAGAACCCCCAAAACTAGTCTTGCGACCAATGAATTACTTAAATCATACTTTTAAGAATTTGTCAAGTACTTTTTTCTTAAATCTGAAAATAAATTCATTTCTAGTGGTAAAGTTGTAGCGTATCTCACAGGTTCTTTCTGTTTCTCTGGAATGTTTCTGTGTAAAGTTCTCATTAACATCCAGTCTTCATATGTGATTGGTCCAATTACATTGCTCAAAACTTTCCTGCGTCTTTAACTTCAACGCACTCCCAATCTTTACAGAAGTCTTTAGGTGCGACCCATCTTATGACTTCATTGGACATATAGTTTTCAACGAATCGAAGTAGTCGAGATCCGGGAGTCTCTCGATCGACAACATGAATTTCAACGAGATCGGAAGCAGAGATACCTCTCTTTGCGCGTTGTTCAGCATTGAACCGCGCTAAGAAGAATGCTTCCTGACCGAGACGGGACAACCAATCTTCTACTTCTTTATCTTTGCCGTATCCTTTATTCAAAGAAACAACTTTATTATCAGACTCCGTTATGTTCATTAAGTAAATCCTTCCATATCTTCGTAGGACCGTCATTGGTGAATCCTTTTCGAAATGGTAGTATCGGAGGACCCCCATTACGGACGCAATCGTTGACCCACGTTAGCCAGCGTGGATCCTGAAAATCAAGCTGCCTGGGATCGACCTTCTTGGTCGATTGTTGATCGACGCTCTTCTGCACAAGTTTCGTTGTACTCTTTGAGTGATCGAAGTGCTGCTTCTTTTTTAAGGGAGATTTCTTCGAGAGCGGCGCGCACTCGCGGATCTTGTGAATCCCCGTATTCTTCAAACATTTGGTCTGCGAGACCGCATGCGAAGGCAGCGTATTGATTAAGAGTGTACTGCAAATCAAGAGCAACAGCGTGCCGAGCTTCTTCATCGCTTGTTCCCTTTTCTCTTGGCTTCACGTCGCTTATGGAGATTGATCCCTGCTCTAAAGCAGACAAGGGTAGCCCAGTGGATATCGTCTGCTTCTTCATCAAATTCATTTTTTCTAAGATGCTCTTCAATTTCATGTAGTTGATCCTTTATTTTGAATATCTTTTGAATTACTCTAATCATTTAGATTTCCCAGTCAATAGGTTCCTTTCCATGAACATTTACTAATAAGGCGTTGGCGCGAGAGAAAGGACGCGTCTTAAAGAACCCTCCACTACTAAGTGGCGACGGATGTGAAGTTTCAATGAGCGAATTATGTTCATTATCCACGTGGATTACGAGTTCTCTTGGTATTCTTCCACTTAGAATGAAAACGACGTCTCCTTTCGCGCTTAGTTTCTCTACGATTTCTGTGCTTAGAGTCCTCCACTCTGGCCAATTGTGAGAGCCAGAAGATGAAGTGAAGCAAGATGGTATCGCGTTCCATAAGAGTACTCCCTCTGATGTCCACTGCGTCAAGTCCGTTTTCTTCGGCATGGTATAGTGAAGATCATCCATGTACTCTTTGAAGATATTGGTGAGCGTTGGTGGAGTTTTAAGTACGTGATTGGGAACCGCACACGCGACGCCCGTGCAGTACTTTTTATCCGGATATGGATCCTGAAAGATCCAAGCGACCTTGACTTCGTCGAAAGGTGTTTCGTCCAACGCAGCAAACAGAAGTTCTCTTTTGGGATTGTATGATTTTTTAAGAACATCATAGCTATTTAACCTGCGTTGAACAGTATCCCAGTCAGGGGACCTCCAAAAGTCAAGATCATCCCAAGTCATTACTTTACCTCCAGGCCTTCGGCCTCCGCTTCTTTTACTACATCTTCACCTGACTCCTGGTTGAAAGAAATGTTATATGGCGCTAGCCATCCTTTCTTAACAAACCACTCGTCTCCTTTCGTGCTCAGGGAGGTTATCATTAGCCGATCCCTATGTCTTGTAATTTTCAAATCCATCATTTCTCTCCCTTAATGTATTTGTCAGAGGATTAAATATGATGGGACCTGCTGGTCCCGTCTTCCCAGAGTATCTATTCTTAGAAACGGTGGGATAAATCACATTGTCCCCTGACAGGATGTCTCTAATTAAATCAATTCTAATATCTGCTACCTTACTTGGGTATCGCGAGCCTCTGGTCTGCCCGTTGTCATTGACGTGGCAGACCATGATGAATGCGAAAAGTAATTCCTTCACCATCATTTCGATTTTGGTGGAGAAGTAGTCGATCGCACGCCGCTCATCATCCTCGTTACGACCGCTGAAAACCATAGTAAGGTGGTCGAGTAGAATACAGCGGCAAAGACAGCCCACCACAAGGAATCTGATTGTGTCGAGTAGTGCATCTGGGTCCATGCTCCCGAAGTTAGCATGAAGGAATAGACGCTCATCCGACCCCAGAAGAGTTCCCAATGCAGCAGGTGCTTGAGTCCCATGACCAGGTAAGTGGCAGGGTTCTCCCAATTCAAGGCTTGCAAGCCCCTGAAGATGTCTTCGAGTCGGTTCCTCCAAGAAGAATGAACCGACATTCCAATCCGTGGTTTTAAGGATTCTGTGTTCAATGGCGCGGACAAACTCGGTTTTACCGATTCCTTCTTGAGCGGTGACGAGGATGCTTTCTCCTGGTCGGATACCATACGTCATCTCCGTTAGTTTTGGAAAGGGGTAGTCTACGCCACGTTTGGGTTCCTCTTCCAATAGAACTTTGAAGTCAGATAACGAGGAGATTATGGTTTCGGGTAAGTACTTCTTACTATTGTACCAAATTCTCCGTAAGTCATCTTCTTCATCGTTGGTGAGAAACTCGTTGGCGTCCTTCCACTTCGTTAGTTTGACGTGAAAAAGCTTCTGAGGGTCGAAAAGCTTAGCCACTGCATGGAGGGCAGATTGTCCCGCGCTGTCTCCGTCAAAGCAGAGGTACACACGCTCGAAGCTTTGAAGCCAGGATCGATCGTGGCTAATGTCCCCCAACCCGCTAGCACTAGAACGAATACTGACCACAGGATGGTGGACGACTTGATAGAGAGAACAGGCATCTAATTCTCCTTCCGTTATGGTCACACATTTATGTGACCCAGCCGCAAACTTATCACGACCAAATAAACCTGGTGTGGGTTTACCTTCTACCCAGAATTTCTTTTCTTTGAGTGACCTAACTTTTCTCGAACCGTCAGGATAAGTATAAACAATGTCCAATGGGCTGCCGTCATCGCCCAAAATACGGGTAAGTACTCCATAATGACGGAAGGTGTCTGCATGAACTCCTCTCCATGGTAAATATTCAAGAGTATACTCTAATGAATGTTTGGAACCACCATCAGGTGGAATGAATGTTTTACAACTAAAACAATACCCGTGCCCGTCGCTCCAAGTGGAGTACGCATCAGAACTTGAACACGACGGGCATGGTAAATGAGCTTCAATTAACTGGGACGTGGGATCCTCCTTAAAGAGTGAAAGACAAAATGATTGGGTTGAACACCGTTGACAGCCTCATAAATTTGTAGAGGTTTGTAATCGTAGCCATTGTCCGGTATCCACCGTTCAGGATTAGCCACGTACATCCAAGTTTCAACACGCTTGGGTACAAGAGGTGTACGAACACGCGTACCGAATTTGCTTTTGCTTAAGCGCGTACCTGGTTTTGGTGGTGTTCCGAATGGTGTCCAAATAGATTTGGCGCACCAGATTTTAATGGTTACTGTCGTGCGGATGAAATCATACCCGTTTTTCATACATTTGTCAAGTTCTTTTAACACTCCTGTGGGAACTAAATGAACTTCTCCCAAGACTGAAACCGGATGAGCAGACGTTTGGTTGCTCCAATCTGGTTGAAGAGCTGTTCTCGAATTCGGAAGAAACAATGCTCTTTTTTCCGATAGGTGCCAATAACCGTTGAACAGAGCATCGGTAAATCCTCGTCCTCGATACTGTGCGTACTCTTTAATAATCCCGTGATTAACGTACATCGGACGATTACGCATGAAGTCGTCGCAGATAAATACAGGATGTCTCCACTGAGACTCAAGCTCTCCGGCATCTGGAGTGTATTTATTATCTTCCCACGTTCTCTCAACAAGGTTCTTGATTTGCCAGTTTCTGTATAACTGCAGCGGGTTCACGGTAAACATCGCAAGCTCCGTAGAAGATTGACAAAGTATACATCCCCCGGAGGAGGTCCAGGTCGAGGAATCCTCCGGGGGCGCCGCGCTGCTCCTGGTGCATCAAGAGCTGCGCTGGAACTTATCGCAAGATTTTATGCCCTGCGATATACCGTTCGCGGAGTCAAGCTGCCTTGGTGATCTTCTTCGCCTCGGCCTCTGCACGTCGTGCTCTGATCATCTCGTTGCAGAGTTCCTGTAACAACTTTGCGCCGACACGTTTGGGATCGATGGCGATAGCCTGCTCCCAGAATGCTCGTGTGTTGAACTTAGCAAAGAAATCCCATCCTTCGGGAATGCCTTTGTCACGCATCTCCTTGGTTGGCCAACCCATTTGCTGGAGCCAGGTACCGACTTTGCCGAGTTCCGCTTCGATCCTAGCGGGATCCGCAACGTACTGATTTGCCGTATCTAACGTGCCTAAAAGGATCGGGCTGAAGATGTTCGAGATGCGAGTGCGTTCGTCGGCGTCGAAAATGACAGGGCTAACGGCCTCCACCGGAGCCGGCTTTGCAGGAGCTGCAGAGGTTGCAATACTTGGTTGTCCCGCCAATATGACCCTGTTGTTTGCGACAAGAGCTTGGAGCGAACTGTGGTAAGCAGACTTGAGTGGCCACGGACCAGGTTTGTCGTTTTGCCAGTCTGGTGGATTGCTTCCGATATACTGAGCGAGCCACTTCTTTTTGTTTTTATTGCTTCCGTCTTCGATACTCTTGGACCAGTAAACGAGAACGGTTGAGTCTGTGACTGGACTAACACCAGATTGAGAACCGGCTCCCTGGATTGAAGGTGCCACCGGAGCTGCAACAGTCGGTGGTATCGGAGCTGTGGGCGCTGCTGTAGGTTTACTCCCAGACGAAAACATGTCTCCAGTTTTGATTACAGCCGAAGCCGGAATTTCTGGGATCAATGCGACCGATGTCAGCAACTCTTTGTCGTAACCGAATCGCTGAGATGCCCAGCCGAAAGTGAAGTTGGAATGCTTGGGGTTCTTCGTGAATATGCAAACTTCGCCATTGGCAAATATCAAAGCGATACAACCTCGCTCACCCATATTGGATCCCGCAAGTATCTCGCGGGTAACCATCGGAGTGCGCAGTTTTGCCACGAGTTTGTCGAGATCGTCGCCCACGGCTTCGTACAAATCCTTGAGCTTGGGTGCGATGTACTCCTCGTGAACCCAATATTCTGTTGTTTGTGTCGAATTGGCAGCTCCATAACCCGAGAACGTACCGTCGATGAAGCAAGCGCCAAGCTTAACATCGTTAGCGCCATACAAAGGGATGAAAGGCTGTTGGCTCTCTGTCGGCAAATCATTGTCGCTGTCCTCGTTGCCGAAGTTGAGCATCAAGCCATACGGTTTGTATTCTTCTTTGGCGCATGTATCCTTGACTGCTTGAAGTTGTGAACCGTCGAGGTGAACGGTGAGAAGCTTACCATCGACAGCCAAGGCACCGCCAATGACGTCAGATTTCTCAGCCGAACAAATGTCCAGGAATTCTTCAGGCATGATTTTGTATGGTGCTCGGTAAAGTGTGACTCCCGTGTACATGGTCTTAACCTTTCAGATAGTTTGCGAAGTCCGGAAAGTATTTCCGGTGTACTTCGTCGTTGTTCGCGTACAACGATACCATTCTTCCACGAAGTTCGTAGAGATATTTCTGTCTGGCTCGTATTGCCTCCTTTGTTGGAGTTAAAGGTTGAGGTTTTATGCCGGGTATCCACGAGAAGCGGCGCATCCAACGGTTGTATTCTTCACCACTAATCACACCTTTGTGGAAGTCATCAAACAGCATATCGTGTATCCTGTCAGAATAACGATCGAACTGTTCTAAATCCCTCCACTTCTCGTACATTGTCCACCCCCCAGCATTCGGTCGTCTCTTAAAGCGAGACTTAATTCTCGGCCAATAACGATAGACAATAAGAAACACAGCTAAGCCCAGCAATGTTGGGCCTAGAGATATTTCATACATCTCTGCCTCCATACCTATAGGTAGACCACGGCCATCGGCGCCCGAGTGTATTGCACCTCGCTGAGCGGTCGAAGTTTCTCCGTGGTCTACTTATTAGCTAAAGAAAAACCCCGGTGATCCAAGGCTGGGGGGCAAGGAATCACCGAGGTTCGCTGTGTCTGAGGATCACAGCTCCAACAAACCTAGCCCGAGAGTTTAATTACCCTAGGTTCGTTGTCTCGTTGGGTGGACAATTTGAACATATCCACCAATTGTCTTGGATTATATTTGGGGCATCCTTTAGCACGGATGCATGGTGACTCAATTCTTTCATTACTCCAGAGCGGTTGACGTGTCTGCGTCTTACCGCATGATGTGCACACGCGAATCATTCGATTTGAACCTCCTGAACCCAGCGCAACTTACCCGTCCTGAGAACAGTCATTGCGCGATTACGGTCATTGAAGTCACTGGACATGAATGCTTGTTTCTTCACCAAGTCATTCATTATGAAATAGCAATGCTGTGCATGAAAGAATAGATAAATTTTTAAAGTATCGGAACTGTGGTCTTTCATATAGATACGATGGTAATGATCAAGACCGTCGTAGAAGTCACGGTCTAGTCGTACAATCCGTAATTTATTCTTGACTTCAGCTTTGGGTTGTGTTATCCTTGGCGTCCACTCTGTCGAGTAATCAGGCTGGATTTGTGTGCGAACAGGTTCGGTTAAGTTGCGTCGAACACTATCCATCCTGCGTTTGTATTGACGCAGAACTAATGGATTGGGATTACGCCCCACTTGAATAATGTCGGAATTATAGTATCGGAGCTTGGAGCGGTTAACTCCCTTGTTACGCCCGCGTCTGTTCTTGCTCATCCGCAGCTCCTTTTCTCATTATCTTACAACTAGTATAACAAACTTTATGACCTAAGTCAAGTCGTTTATCTTCGTTTTCAACGACTTAACCTTCTGGAAAGTAAAACCCACCGAATTTGTCTGTCCAGGTCTGTCCCTCGAAGTCCTCCAAGTGCAAGGATTCCTTGCCTCCATCATAGAACTTCATGTGAACTTCTTTGTCCCACCAATTGATATGTGTAACATACCCATTGGGTTGTTTGTCGAGATCATAGCGAGACTGAAGCCATACATGATCTCCTCTGCGTGGCTTGCTCTCTCGTTGTCTCAGTTGAGGCATTCTATGGAATCCCCTTCTATGGAATCCCCTTCTAACAAGACGCAGTGATCACATTGGAACGTGATGATGCGGTCATGGTCAGCCGGGCAATCTCCCAAGGATACCGCGGATAGATTCTGTATCATGTCTTCCCGATCCATGAGTAGCTTGGCTCGGCATGTCACGCATCTCATGCGTATGAGCAGTCTTGACATTGCGTATGACCTCCTTGGCCCATTCTGTGATTTCACTGTGACTCAAATCTAAAGAATCACAATATCCTTTGAACTTATGCTGAGACATTGACAACACACAGTATGCCAACAGCAATGTACGTCGCTGTTCAATTATGCTTTCGGGAGGATTGTGCATTTTCACAATAGGCGGTGTATAAGCATTAGTGCTTTCGGCACCACTTTTAGGATGCACAATAAGAGCACGTTTGACGCCTGTGACAGGGCTACTCATCGCATTGGACCATAGTAATACTGAGGTGGAACATAGGGACGCGGATACATGGGATACGTCTGATATGGACGCCATCCCTGATATCCAGGATAAGGAGTAGTGCATCCTCTTCCTGGTCCCTGACAGTAGTAGTTACGGTCTATGTAATCGCCCAATGGACCGCGACTACGGTTCTCATATGGTGGTCCGCAGTACGGTGGACAGAACCTCTGTGCAGTAGCATCCGTTGTTACTGCTAACAAAGACAACATTGTGATGATGTATTTCATGAGATGCCTCCATACGCTCGTAGGACGGTCACCCATGCATTTAAATGGGTGACCGGTAGGTAGGTAGCACCCCGCGATTTACGCTACCACGGGGCTTCCTAGGCGTTACTCGGCAGCAGCCTGCTGTTTCGTAGCCGACGTGGACTTGTCTTTCAGTTCGTCGAAGGTTTCCGACGACACCATTGCAACCAGCTCCAACGTCATGCGGTACTTGCCGAACGGAGGATCGCCCTCGCCGACGATGTACTCGACGGTCGTCGTGTTGGTTTTCTTGTCGTGCTCGTCATGCGTGACGATGGAGTTATAGTTCTTGATGGACTCGCGATGCGTATCCATCTCCGCGCCCACGTCTGCATTCGGATGTTCGATACCCATATAGCTAACTCCTTAGTTTACGATCGAGCTTCTCTGCCTTCTCAACGAGACGATTGATTGCCAACTTGGCAGCCGCTCGCTCATTCTCCGGTGTGTTGGGATGCTCAATCAACACACGAAGCTGCTTGATCTTACGTACTGCACTTGGATGTGCATGTGGCATAAGACCAGTATCAGGATCAGCCCCGCGATGGATGCGAGACTGTCGAGTCTGTGCACGTAGCTCAGCGCAGTAATCATCTGCACTTTGAGCATATGGGTTAACGAATACCATTCCTTGATCACGCTTGAATGGCGTGACCTCTTTGGCGAGGCGTAGTGGTACGCCGTATGGCCAGTGAGCATGCGTTTCACCGTACCATGTACCTTTCAATATGGCACCGAGGTGACGCTCAGATGCGTAGCGTATGTCCGCATCTCTGTGCTTGACACGTAGATTGAACATATCGCGAGGCATCAGTATCCCCTTAGCTTGGTGATGCGTACCTCAATCCAGTCCGAGACATCAAGGAAGTCTCGGAACAGTTCACGCGCTGCAGTTAGCGCCTTTTCTTTATCATCGAACAGACCCGTTAAGTTCCAGGTCTTATTCTTCTCCGACCAGTAGCTGACCACATACTTGTTCATAGTGTGAACCTCTCGGGTTTCTCTGCTTGTCTTCCAAGCATTATATATAGTAGACCATACTTTGTTCCTTAAGTCAAGTCGATTACGCCATACACAGCGTGTTGAGGCTGCAACGCTACTAATCCTTGTGTTTAGCGTGATTACAAAGTGCTACTTTATGCATTGACGACGCCCTGTCACACTATGTGTGTGATCCATAGGTGCGTAGTATATGCGTGGATATAACGCAGGGCAAAAGAAAACCAACGGTTTCTTTCTAACCGTTGGTCAAAAAGAAACCCTCGCATTTGCGCGAGGGTTTGTTGGGGAGTTGAGAGTTACTTGATATTGGCGAGTGCTGCGGCTTGAACGAGTGCTGCACTCTCGGCGCCCTGTTGTTCTTTCGTCAGGGTCGCGTCCTGTTCCTGCCGTGCTGCTTCCGCTTGCGCGAGACGTGCGACACGTTCCTTGATGTGCGGAATGAGACCGTCCAACAAGGAATGCAAGGAGTAGATAGACAGCGCCAGGTCATCGCTGCCCTTCTTGTTCACGGCCGTTAGCAGTTCCGTGTAACGTTCGCGTGGTGATCCGGCCGCCTCAATCCACGAGTGGATCGCCGTTATGTTGGCCGTGAAATCCACGATACCCTTGACCATGCCTTCCTTTTCATCTTCCTCTCCCTCCGGAACGCCGCGCTCCATTGCTGTGACCAGCGTATCCCAGTCATTCACGTCCTTGAGCTTGATGGAGTTGAACGTAGCGATAGACACGTAGTCGTTCTTTTCGGGATCGAGTGGTTGTGCCTCAAGGACTACGGGTTTTTTGTACTTGGAATAGAACGTGTTCCCGTTCTCATCCTTGTATGTGGCGAGACGTGCAGACACGTTGAGCGGATAAACAGGCTGGCCTTGTGCATTGCTGACAGGAGCGAATGCGGCCAATTGCTTGGCAAGCGAACAACCTTGACGCATCCATTTGGTATGCTTGGAGAGTGCGTCCGCGCACGTGTTGAGTTCTTGTTCGTACCACACGGGACGCTTGCCTTTGAGTTCCTGCGGTGCGTCCGCCTGCTTGTTCTTGGCACGCCTCAGATTGAGGGTACGTTCGACCCACTCGTTGCCTTCGTCAGTCTGTTCAACGAGTTCGCGGTAAACGCTGGTCTGCTTTGAGCGTTTCTTCTGTTCCACCTTGTCGAAGTAAGTGATCGGAAACTTATCGAAGCGTTCGTTCGTTCCCTTCACGCCTTCCTCTGTCGTTCCACCCATTGGCAGAGACAACAGTTGTTGATGAGAGAGAAGCTTTTGAATGTGGGCCATGTAAGCGATAGGCGCATAGTCCACATCCTGTTGCGACACAAAGGTATGTTTCATCGTCGCTTTGAACGCCGCGTCATGACCGATCTTCGCGGCGATAGAGGCGACATACGCGCGCTGGTTCTTGACCGTTGCGCTTTCCTCCTCAATCTTATCTTCCGCGGACAGATTGGGACGCAGGATGCGACCCTTTGCGTCCGCTGCGTCACGTTGTGCGTTAGCCTCAACGATCTGCTCGTTGACGCTCGCAGTGCTGTCCTTGGGATCAGGCTTGCGATTGCGCGCATTCTTCGCGGGTTGATTGAATATGTCTTGTGCCATCTGACTTACTCTCTACCGATCGAACCATTTCGACCGTACTTATAGCTTAGCATTGTTTAGTGCCTGCGGCAAGCGCATTACCTCATTGTCAATCACTTAACCCATGATGCGACAAAATGTCTCGAAGTTTATACAAAATAAATATCTATTTGCCTATGCACAAATTGCATGGCTTAACTCATTGAAATCATTGAGTGTTTATACAAATAAATCTCTGCATGGATTTATACGTATAAACATTGTGGCAATTGAGCGCGCGTGATGACAGGATTAAGGTGATCCATTCCAATGCGGAGAGCGCTTGCATTCAGGACAATAGTATTTGCGGCGATCATATTCGATTCCGCAATACTTACACTTAATATAAACAATCAATTATAAACTTCCAATAGTTTCAAACCAC
>Ga0209131_1000144_pt1 | contig 51185 bp, 45 predicted proteins | sample GraSoi_2013_40cm_FD_185826 | JGI IMG/M metagenome (GOLD analysis project Ga0209131, IMG submission 185826) | Grasslands soil microbial communities from the Angelo Coastal Reserve, California, USA - Sample 9_17_2013_40cm (SPAdes) (version 2) | ecosystem: Environmental > Terrestrial > Soil >...
TCGCAACGAAACATGTCCGGTTTGGGCGGTATCGGGCATGTGGATGACTTCTGATTGCACTGTCGCTTGGGAACAACGGCCATGATGCACCATCGCGGAAGGCACTTATCTACCCCGAACACTTTTCGCCCGTTTTGCTGCATGCAGTTCGCGAACATAGGCGTGCCCGAGAGCCGCTGAATGGACTGCCGGCGCTAGCTCATGCAGAATATCGCACTTCTCTACGAACGCGGATGCGCCTTGCCGAACGAACTCGTCCGCGCCAAACGGATCCACACTGACCAAAACGCACGGAAAGTCGTATCCTCGCGCGCTTAATTCCTTTAGGGCTCCAGGTCCAGAGAGGTGCGGCATATAGATATCACTCACGATGACGTCCGGACTGAGAGATATCGCTGAATCGACAAGTTGCTCGCCATCACCGGCAAGGCCGACGATTTTGAAATCGTTACTTAACACCCGAACGATGGCTGAACGTATCCCTGGATGATCATCAGCGATCAAGACTCGTAACTTACGCATGGAACTCCTTGCCTCAACTAGAATGTAGAGGGCTTAGCATGAGTTTAAAGTTCTGGCCCGGAGGGTTCGTTGCTCTGGAGCACCCAAGGACGATATTCCGGGAGAACGATGAGGGGAGTCAGCCTGACTCTGGTCGAGCTGTTCTGGGCACGAATCAGGACTCAGTAGAAGAAACAGCCAGCCTAAAGGGGAGCCAAACTTCTAGGTGCCCATACAAGAAAAGTGGGATTGCGTTTCGAACTGAGCCTCAACTTCAATATTGACCTTGAAGATCTATACACCGCAGCTTTTCAATTCTCGCTAATAGGGTGGGTTCGAAACCGATGCAGCATGCGACGGCCCAATCAAGGGTAGGCTCCGGGTCGAGGCGAACTGGAGGACTCTGGAGGGGTTTGACAGAAGAGCAGACCAAAACCGTATTCGCAGCCGCGCGTCTCCACAAATACAAAACGCATCAAGTTATTTTCCGGACCGAAGAACCTGCCACTCACCTCTATCTTCTACGGACGGGCCATGTGCACTTTTACAGAGTCGCGGCAGACGGCACACAGATTCTGCTTCGACGGCTCGCGCCGGAAGATGTTTTCGGTCTTGGGACTTTGAGTGACGATTCCGTACGCTACATCGGTACGGCTGAGGCAGTGGACTCCTGCGATGTGCTCATTTGGAATCGAACTTCTATGCGCCGTTTCGCAACTTCCTATCCGCTCGTGACAGCAAATGCTCTGCGCATTGTGCTTCACTATATAGGTGCTTTTGCTAAACGGCATATGGCTCTTGTAACTGATCCCGCCGAGCATCGGCTCGCTTATGTGCTGACCCGACTCGCCTCTCGCACGGGTCGTTTGCTTTCCGATGGACTGGAAATTAAGGTGAAAAACGAAGATCTCGCCTCGCTCGCTGACATAAACCGCTTTACAGCGAGTCGACTTCTGAAAAACTGGGAACGCAAAGGAGCTCTCCAGAAAAATCGCGGCACAGTCCTCATCCGCCACCCAGAAAAAATTCTTACTTCGTGACCGTCACTGGTCCCCGCCTGCTTGGTTTTTCAGAGAGTGGAAGTTGAGCGGGGTCCGTCGCAAAGCGAGGGTTACGGGTGTCCGGCAACCACAGTCGCGCACAAAAGGAGTGCCGGAAACACTCTCGCGAACTTAGTAGCTTGCGTCATGGCGCACCATCAGAACCGTTGAGATTGGTACGATCGCAGTTCCTGTCGAAAACTTGCCTAAGAGGCTTCCCCATGCGAGAGGCTGTAAAATAGCGCTGACCGTGGGGGCGCGGAGTAAACGCGAGGGCGCACGGCACTAGACAATGAAAACTTTCATCCCGGCACGAAGGAGCTGTGGCAGTCGGTCGTCCTGACTCAGCATCGCGACGGAGAATTTATCACGATTCGGCGTCTGTGCCTGGTAAGCTTGAATGTATAAGTCGAAGGAGGAGTGCTTGGTGTACAAAAGCTTTTCCCACAACCCCTTTATTTGATAACCATCTGCATTGCCCGGGGGTGGGGTTTTGCGACACTGGGAAAGAGGCCTAAACTAGTTCGGCTTTGCTTTGCTATCGATCAATTGGTCGTAGGCGGCGCGCCGAGTTATGCCCCGCTCCTTGGCCGCGAGCTTTAGGGCATCCTTGCGGTCGAGCTTGGCTTGGCGGATCAGTTCCTCGACGCGGTCCGACAGGCTCTGCGTCGAGTCCACTTGCCCGCTGATGCCGGACTGTTCCGGTGGACCGACGAGGAGCGTAATTTCACCGCGCGCTGGCCGCTCCACCAAAGACTCCGCAATCTGCGAGAGCTTGCCGCGCAAGAACTCTTCGTGGAGCTTGGTGACTTCGCGCGCGATGCAGGCCGGGCGGTCGCCCAAGATGTCGAGCAAATCGGCAATGCTCTCAGCCACGCGATGCGGCGCTTCGTAAAAAATGATCGTGCGCTCTTCGATCCGCAGCCGCTCGAGCATGCGGCGCCGCTCGCCGCTGCGCGCGGGCAAGAATCCAAAGAACACGAATTCTTCGTTGGGCAGTCCGGCGGCGGTCAGGGCCGCGAGCATTGCGCTCGGGCCGGGGATGGGCACGATGGGAATCTTGTGCCGCACGCAAAGCGTGACCAGCCGGTAGCCTGGATCGGAAACCAGCGGCATGCCCGCATCGCTAACCAGCGCGACCTTGGCGCCCTGCTCGAGTTGGATGAGCAACTCCGGTGAGCGCGTCATTTCGTTGTGCTCGTGGTAGCTGACCAGCTTCTTTTCGATGTTGTAGTGGTTCAGCAGCTTTTGCGTGTGGCGCGTATCTTCGCAAGCGATAACGTCGACTTCCTTGAGTATGCGCAGCGCACGCAATGTAATGTCTTCAAGATTGCCGATCGGGGTTCCGACGATGTAGAGGCAACCGCGAGGCTCCGCTGCGCTTGTTAGCGATGCCGATGCTCGCTCGCCGGAATTGTCGTCAGCATGCTTTGCAGACATAGCTAGGAGTCTAGCACGCGCGGCGAAAGTGGGTTGTCGCCAGCATGGTATACTCAGCAATTCCGCACTAGCATAAGGAGAGTTTCTGTGCCTCTGTATGAGTACAAATGCCTGAAATGTGGCCTGAAGACGGAAAAAATCGAAAACGTGGCCGGACCGCACCTGAAGAAATGTCCACACTGCGGCGGCAGGGTGGAAGCGCTGATCTCCGCGCCCGCAATTCAATTCAAAGGTTCCGGCTGGTACGTGACGGACTACGCCGGCAAAAAGCCCGGTAGCGATTCTGGCAAAGAGGAAAAGTCCGCGACAGAATCGACAGATTCCGCGAAGGATTCCGGCGCGAAAGATTCCGCGACGAAAGATTCAGGCTCGAAAGACTCTGGGACGAAAGATTCCGGGAGCAAAGAGAAGAAAAGCGACAAATCGGCAAAGAAGAAATGATTTAAGCGCGCTATCCGCCTTGAAAATTTAAGCGGTTAAAGTTTCAGGGTTTTCAGGTAGGCGCGGAAGTCGGAGCCTAGTTCCTGATTCTGCAGCGCTAGCTCCACGGTAGCTTTCAAGAAGCCGAGCTTGTCGCCGGCATCGTAAGAGATGCCTTCGTAGATGTAAGCCCACAGGCCTTGCTCTTGCGACAGCAGGCGCAACGCATCGGTGAGCTGAATCTCTCCCCCCGCGCCAGGCTTGGTGCGCTCGAGACAGTCAAAAACGGACGGCGGCAAAACGTAGCGGCCGGTGATCGCTAAGTTGGAGGGCGCGTTTTCCGGCTTGGGTTTTTCCACCAAGTCGCGAATGCGTAGCAGGCGCGCGCCGAAGGGAGGCTGCGGGGCAGGCTCGCCAGCGACAATGCCGTAAAGATGCGTGCGGTCGCGCGGCACTTCTTCGACAGCGATCGCGCCAACGCCGGTTGCCTCGTAAACTTCGATGAGTTGCTTGGTCGCGGGATTTTCGCCGGGGATGAGCACGTCGCCGAGCAGCACGGCGAACGGTTCGTCGCCGACCAGATCGCGCGCCACGAGTACGGCGTGACCAAGCCCGAGCGGCTCTTTCTGGCGCGTATAGCTGACCTGCACCATGTCCGCGATGTTGCGTACCATCTTGGCTTGCTGCTTCTTGCCATGCTTTTCGAGAAATGCTTCGAGAAATGGGGAAGCGTCGAAGTGATCTTCAATGGAACTTTTTCCGCGGCCGGTGACGATGATGATGTGCTCGATCCCGGACGCGACGCATTCTTCCGCGACGTATTGAATCTGCGGTTTGTCGACAACAGCCAGCATTTCTTTCGGCTGCGCTTTGGTGGCAGGCAAAAACCGCGTGCCCAAGCCGGCTGCCGGCAGGACTGCCTTTCTTACTTTACGCACGGGAACGGAGTTCGGAGACGACTGCGAGTCGTTTGTAGTCATTCGATTTAGCGCAAGCTCGACGGGAGGTTTGGCAGCATTCCCTTCGCACAGTAGACGCGTCGCAATAGAATTGTCAATCCGCGCCTAAGACAGAATACCGTGGACGCTGTAGCGCGAGGCGGGAAACACTAGTTGGTTGAACACGTTGGGTGAGTGCGGGATGACTCTGGTCGGAACAAGACGAACGCGCCGGCCCTTCGCGACTCAGGGTGAGCAAGATGCTGGCGCTACCGTTGGCGTGTTTGCAGCTTTGTGCTGCGGTGGCGGAGAATAAATTTATGAGCGTGCGCATTCTAGGTATCGAGTCTTCCTGCGACGAAACCGCGGCCGCGGTTGTTGCTGACGGACGCGAAATTCTGTCCAGCGTGGTTGCTTCGCAAATCGAGGTGCACCGCAAATACGGCGGCGTTGTGCCCGAGCTGGCCTCTCGCGAACACCTGCGCCAGATTGTTCCAGTCGTGCGCGAAGCTCTAAAGCAGGCGAAGATGGCGCTGTCTGATATCGATGCTATTGGCGTGACGCATGGGCCCGGACTTGTCGGCGCTTTGCTGGTTGGCATCACGTATGGAAAAACGCTCGCTTCGGCGCTGCAAAAACCGCTTGTGCCCGTGAATCATCTGGAAGGGCATGTCCATGCCGTTTTTCTGGAGGCGCACAAGAGTGGGCGCGAGCCGAGATTGCCTGCGGTGTGCTTGATCGTTTCTGGTGGGCACACTGTTTTGTACGAGGTGACGGACGGAGCGGGCGGACAGCCAGAAATGGCTGTCCCACTGGGAGAGCCTGCTGCATTTGCGTATCGGAAAATTGGGCAGACGCGCGATGACGCTGCCGGCGAAGCTTACGACAAGGTTGCAAAGCTGCTTGGACTCGGCTATCCCGGAGGCCCGATTCTGGACCGACTCGCTGCGGCGACGAATGGTGTGCCTGCTCCCGTAAAATTCGGCACGATCAAGACGCGGGGCAATCCTTACGATTTCAGTTTCAGCGGGCTGAAGACCGCGGTGCTCTACCACGTTCGCGAACACCCGGAGTACGCGCCGGAAATTCATCGCAGGGAAGAAGCGCTTGCGCGCGGGGAGCGCAAATACGAGCAGTTGCTGCCGCTGTGCAGTCCGCAAACGCTGGCGCTGGTACGCGAATTTCAGAATGCCGTGGTTCGCGATTTAGTCGAACGCACTTTGGCCGCGGCGGACGAACTATCCGCGGAGAGCATTCTCGTGTCTGGCGGAGTCGCGGCTAATAGCCAACTCCGCACTACGTTTGAGGACCGCGCAAAATCCAAGGGTCTCGAAGTCTTTTTCCCGAGTCGCGCGCTGTCAACCGACAACGCCGCAATGATCGCTGCGGCTGCATACTCCAGATTCAGAGCCGGAGTATTCGCGGATACTTCGCTGAATGCCGATCCGAGTTTGAGACTGGCTTAGTCGGCTGGTACCGCACGGTTCTTGGCCCAGTCGCGGATGGCTTGGATGTCTTCTGCGCGGGTGACGCTGAGGGGTTGGGTGCCGCGGATTTCGCCGATCAATATTTCTGTGCTGAGCTGCTGCTTTTGCGCGAATGCGGTGTAGAGACCGGCGACGATGGCTTGTTCGATTTCGGCGCCGCTGAAGCCCTCGCTGGCAGCTGCGAGTTTCGGTAAATCGAAGCTGGCGACGTCGCGTGCGCGCTTTTTCAAGTGCAGAGCGAAAAGCGCGCTGCGCACCTCCGCGCTCGGCAAGTCCACGAAGAAAATTTCGTCGAAGCGGCCCTTGCGCAGCATTTCCGGCGGAAGGGCACTGATGTTATTGGATGTGGCGGCGAGGAAGACGCCGCTCTCGCGGTCTTGCATCCAGGTCAGCAGCGTGGCTAGCAAGCGCTGCGACAAGCCGGCATCGGCATCGCCGCTGCTGCCGGCGGAGGCAAATGCTTTCTCGATTTCGTCGATCCACAGCACCATGGGCGCGAGTTTTTGCGCGAGCTCTAACGCTTTTTGCAGCTTCTTTTCGCTTTCGCCGATAAATTTGTCGTAAAGTGCGCCGGCATCGAGGCGGGCCATTTCGTAGCCCCATTCGCCGGCTACCGAGCGCGCGGCCAGACTCTTGCCGCAGCCCTGCACACCGGTGATCAGAATCCCTTTCGGCGGCTCGAGCCCGAAGCGGCGACCTTCCGGAGTTAAGGCGCTTTTGCGCTTGGCTATCCATTCGCGCAGGCGCTTCAATCCGGCGACGTCCGCGAACGATGCATCGAGGCGCACGGTTTCGAGCAAGCCATCGCTGCGGAGCGCGTCGCGCTTGGCGTCCAGGGCCGCGTCAAGCAGGCCAGCATCAATGCGCCGCCGCGCGAGGATGCACATGCGTAGGGCACGCATGGCTTCTTCTTGCGGCAAGCCGACCAAATTCTGCGCGAGCTGCGCGACGCCAGCGATATCGAGGGCGATGGGAATTTGTTGTGTCCGGTTCATTTCGGCGAGCACGTTCTTTACGCCTTACAGCAATTCGTCCGCGGTTGGCAAGCCGAGTTGAAAGGGCACGGAATCGCCATGTAGATCGGGAGGCAACTGCAAAGCAGCGGCAGTAATCACTATGGAGCGGCGCTCGGCGCGGAATTTTTCCGCGAGTTCGCGCAAGCGGCGGCATACGCGGTCATTGTCGCAATAACGCGCAAAATCCTTCAGCAGAAAAATGGCGTCGCCCTGAATGAGCGCAATATTTGCGACAGCCTGCTCAGGACTATCTGTGTTGTAGATAGGGGCGCCGTGCGCTTTCGCTAAACCGGAGGTGACGCTCCATGTATAGAGCGGAACAGCGAGTTCGGCGGCAACATCGAAGAGCAATTGTTCGAGGCGCTCTTCTTCGGGCGTTTCGACGGCGATGATGGGGTGGTGCGAATTCACCAGCAGCCGCAGCTCGTCGTGCTTATTGGGGCGCGGGTTCGCGGGTTTCGCCGGCACGGAAGCGACGTTGCCCGGCGGCTGCATCAGAGTTTGCGCTGAAGAAATGCCTTTCGGTTCGTTTGACAAAGGGAAACGCCTCGTTTAACGTTAAAGGTTTCCGGAACACGTAAAAGGAGCAATAGATGGCCCAGGGACAGGCTACCAAAGTAAAGAAGAAGAAGAAGTCCGTGCTGAAGCGCGCGGCGCAAGCTCGTCAACGCGCGGAAGTTAACCGGGCCAACCGTACGCGGGTGCGCACATTGATGAAGCGGCTGCGCACGGCGATCAGTTCGGGCGATGCTAGCGCGGCGGGGAATTTGCTGCAGCCGACGATGTCGGCGATTGATGTGGCGATCAGCAAGGGCGTGCTGCACGAGAATACGGGGAATCGATATAAGTCGCGCCTGGCACTGGCGTTCAACGGCGCGAAGACAGCGAAGGCTTAGCGATTGCTTTATTTCGCGACGTAGGTTTCTTGGTTTCTTGAAAAGGCGGGCCTCTCCGGCTCGCCTTTTTCTTTTCTAGTCGGCTTTCCAAACGCAGCGGCCAGGATGAAGGAGCCACCGGATATGGCTAGCGCTACGAAGGCGCTTGTCCACTCGTTGCCATTGCGTGGACTGGCGGCGACGCGGGGCGCGTGCAGAAGAAGGAACCAGAACAGGAACATCAGGGCCAGTCCCATGGAGGCTAGCGGCGCAAATGTGCCGGTGGCAATGGATAGGCCGGCGACGATAAAGCCTGTACCGGTGGAATAGACCCAGAAAAGATGCGCGGGAATCCACGCTGGAATGAGAGTGGCGATGAAGGCGGCGTACATGAAATGCTGCGCGCCAAAGACGATCATAGAGAAGGCGAATAAGAAGCGGCCGAGGAGTATCGGCCAGTTCGTTGTGGTGTTTTGCGATGACGAGTTGCGGACTTTGGGCAGAATTCCCGCCAAAAGGAAGGCTATCGCCGACAGGGTTAGATCTTCAAAGGCGCGGGTGCGGTCCGTGCCATTGTGGAGAATCGAAGAGGCATGAAGGCCGTGCAACCACAGGAAGGATAGGAGTAGCAGAGTACCCAGCGAAATTGCGGAATAGCGCGCGTTCCATAACGTTGCGATGCTTAAGGCCGACAGAATAAGGGCCGCGCCAAGCACGTACGCCAAGGCCGGAGCGCCTGGCGTCCATGGCGGTACGAGCGGCAAGCCTCCTTCGAAGCGGCCATAGAGCAGATACTGAGCCCCGAAGAAGGCGATGGAGATGGCGAAGCAGAGGCGTCCAATCTTGAGAAGAGTTTCCATTTGAAATGAGCGGTGTGATGCAGCCAGCCGGGCGGCATCGCGTGAAGGGCTTTATAGTCGAAAACGATTGTATGCGCCACAGAAAACGGAGGCGGCGAGAGGATCGAAAAAGCCGCAGGGCTCCGCGGACTCCGCCCTGCGCTGCGGCGGGTGACGCGTCGTCCCGTCAAAAGGTGAATGACTAGGGAGATGAGCGCAAAAATCAATAGCAGGTGAATCAGGAAGCCGGCGACGTGATACATAACGAAGCTTCCGATCCAGGCGAAGAGCAGTAGCAGAGCTAACGCGAGCCAAATAAATCCGCGCATAAAGTCCTCCAGCGGGACGCTCCTCCAATATGAACCTGATTGGGCTTCCATTCAAACACTCTGGGCTAGCCCCAAAGAGTCCACTAACCATGAATAAGGTTGGAGGCTGTCTTAGAGGAGAGACAGGAACTCTACGCTCATTGCCGCTGCGCGGATGAGGGCGCGCAGCGTTCCCGTCGAGAGCTCTTTGTGTTGTGGGATTGAGAGATTCGCTCGATTTCCAGATTTGGTCATAACTACGTGACTGCCGACCTAGCCCATGACTTGCCAGCCAGCTTTCTCAAACGCCTTTACGGCGTCCTCGCCAGAAATATTCCCGAGGCGCACCATGAGTCGGGATGAGCCGTCACACGGCAACAACGATAGGTGTACGATCTGAACCCAATGCCTTGACCGCCTTCTGGTCCTCGGCCCACAACCAGGCGGTGATAGCTTCCTTAATGTTTTCGAGCGCTTCTTTTTCATCACGCCCTTGCGAGACACAGCCGGGCAGAGCTGGGCATTGGGCGACGACCCAACCATCGTCCGACTGTTCAAGTGAAACGTGAAAAATCATGGCTTTAGAATCCTCGATAACTCCGATAGTTGAACCCAAACAGTGATCACATTATATCAAACGCTGCAATCTACGTTAGTTAGTCGGTGGTGGTTAGGTTGTGGATGTGTTGGTCGAGGGCTTGGTTGTATTGGCGCTCGATTTGTAGCTCTGTTTGGAGTTTTTTCACGAGGAGCTCGAGGCGCGCGATTTCGGTTTTTAGCTTGGTGATATCTGAACTTGCGGCTGGAGCACGAAAACCTTGGGTTGGAGACGCTGCGGGCACCGTTGGCTTTGGCGTGAAAGCTTCGGCGAGGGCTCGTGGCCAGACATTTTCGGGCGGTGCATTCGTTGGTAGAGCCGCCGCTGCCGGCGGTGTTGCGGGCGGCACAGCTTGCAGGGGCAGCGGAGAGGGAATTGCTTGTGGCGGCGGAGCTGGCGGCGCAAACAAGGTTTGCAGCGAGCTGGCGCCCACGTGGCGTTCCGGTGCGGGCGGCGCAGCGATTTTCGGTCCTAGCAAACTCTTTACACGGCCAATCAGTTCCTGCGGCTGAAATGGCTTGCGGATCAATTCGTCGGCTTTTACGGCGATGGCTTTATCCGCGACGGTCTTGTTTACAACTCCGGACATCAGGATGACGGGTATCGAGCCATATTCCGCGTGCTGCTTGATTTGCGTGCAGACCGAGTAGCCGTCCTGGTCGGGCATGATGACGTCGGTGATGACGGCGTCCGGCGGATTTTGCGGAAATTGCGCGAGGGCGGCCGCGGCGTCGGCGCACGCGATTATGTTGATGCTCTCGCGGCGAAAGGCAATCTTGATGACTTCGCGCATGGTGGCGCTGTCGTCGATGAAATACACCGTGGGCGTGCGCTTCGCGGGCGCATCGGCCAGGGGTGGGATGGTCATTGCTTCGCTCATAGCGCTTCCTTATCCGCCATGTCGCGAGCGCTTTCGTCGAATTCGCGCATGGCATCGAGCATGAGATCCGTGGCATTGCGCAGCACGGTGTGCTGCGTCGAAGTGCTCCCATAGACAAACTTGTAAACGCCGGTCCCGCCTCCGTGAACCGTCTTGACGATGTGCACGACGGCTTCGTCGCCGAACAGGCTGCCGCATTCGGCGTGGCGGATTTCGCCGGCATCGAAGAAGAGCACGGCGTCGGCGTTTGCGGCGTTGATGTGCAGCGCGCCGGTCTGATGCGCGTGGCTGAGCATTTGCAGCACGCCGGGAAGATCGGTGTGGGAGAGGCTGCCGCTCATGCTGGTGTCGGCTTGCGCCAGCATCTGGGTGGGCTGAAAACCCTCCGCCTTGCTGGTGACGATATTGCGCACGTGCGAAGCGATCGTGGCGGGCGGGCGGCGGCGATCGATGTAGTCGTCGCAGCCGGCTTGAAATGCCTCCATTAACGCGCGTTGGCTTCCGTCGCCGAGGGCGATTACAGGCAGCGCGGAATTTTTTGGGTCGGCGTGAATGATTTTGGCGATTTCGAGAGCGCCCATTTCCCGGAGGTTTGTGGCGCAGACGATGGCGGCGGGTGTGTCGTATTCAAGCGTGGTTAGCGCGAATCCCGCTTGCGTGCTGGAAATCACTTCAAAACCTTCGCGTTTGAGCGCGTCGCCTAGCTTCTTGGCGAAATATACGTTGCTGTCGATCAGCAGAATCTTTGCGGGGCGGCCGTTGGGGATCATGGCCGGGCCTCCTGCTGAGGCAGCGGCGCGAGGGTGGGCGCGATTTCGCTTGGACCGGGAGTCAACGCCGCGAGGTTTAGCACTTCGATGACGTCACCGGCGTGCGAGAGCCAGCCGGAAACGTGAGGAGCATCTGTGTCGCTGGGCAAAGTCATTTCGGCGTTGATGAGCTCGCAGTCTCCGGTTACCGGCAGCGCGACCCATTCGGTTTGCGAGCCATAGTGGCGCTGCGCGATCAAATAGAAGCGCCGCGATTTCAGGCCCTTTCCGATAAGTTTCTCGGCAACGTCGCAGACAGGCACGATGCGGCCGCGGCGCAGGATCACACCTTCGACTTCGCTGGTGCGATGTGGAAAGCGAAAGATGCGGCTGGGGGCGACTAGCTCTGCGATTTGGTTGGCCATGACGGCAAAACGGCGGTCGCCGAGCCGAAGCAGGACGAAGGATTGCAAATCGGTTTCGGCGGTCAGGGTCATTGCGCGATGCTCGAATCGTGCTGGTCTTGATCTGCTTGGCGATTTGTCTCGGCATCGGCTTCTTGCGCGAGCGAAGCGTCTAACAGGAAAAGCTCATCTGGAGTTAAAAAGCCATCGGGCTTGATGACGGGCACGACGGTTTGGTCCAGGGCGGTGAGCCCCCGATACCAATTGCGCTCTTCGTGGCAATAGGCGAGAGGCAACGCTTGGAGACGGCTCATGCTGGTCATTTTCTCGATGCCGTCGATCAACAGGGCAGTGCGCGTGCGCCGCAGCACGAAAACGAGTGCGGGAGGCGCGGGCGGCAAGCCGAAGTGCATTGCGGCGTTGACGACGTAAACGGAATTTTCGCCGCGACGCACGAAATGCTTCACCTTGCGCAGGGCGGGATGCGACATCTCCTTGGCGGCTCCGGAAAGGCTATCGATACCGCGAACTTCCTGCACGGAAGCGGAGGAGACGGCGAAAATCTGGCCGCTGACGCGGAACAAAATAATCTGCTCGGTGCGCGCAGCCGGACTTTTGGTTGGAGACAAAGGGCGCACTACTTGACTCCCGCGGGCGTGGCTTTGCAGATGCCGATCACACGTTTTTCTATGGCGGCGTAGATGTCGTCGATGGCGAGGACTTGGTCAACCGCGGCGACTTTGATGGCTTCCGCGGGCATGCCAAAAATTACGGAGGTGGCCTCGTCTTGCGCGAGAACCATGCCGCCGGCGGCCTTGATCGCTTTGGCGCCGACGGCGCCGTCGTTGCCCATGCCGGTGAGTACAACGCCAATGCTCATGGCGCCGGCGTAGGCTGCAACAGTTTCCATTGTCACATCGATATTGGGCAGATAGCCGTTGATGCGGCCGGACGCGCTGTCGAGCTGAATGCGGCCGGTGGGAGTGACGCGCAGATGCTGCGCACCTGGACAAATGTAGAGTGTGCCGGGTTGCACGGTTTCGTTGGTTTCGGCTTCCTTCACGCGAATGCTGGTGAATTCGGCGAGCTGCGCTGCGTATTGCGTCGTGAAAGTCGCCGGCATGTGCTGCACGAGGAAAACGGCGGCAGGGAAGTCGCGCGTGAATCCGGGGGCGAGGCGCATTACCGTAGCGGGGCCGCCAGTCGAGGCGCCGAGCACGACGACGGGGAAGCGTTGGTCGGCCGGAACAACCGGAGCTGTGCGCACTGGCGTCGCTGGCTTGGCTGGTGCGGCGCTGCCGTTTGTGCCTTGTACTGTGACCGCGAGTCTTGATGCGGTACGGACGACGCGCACTTTCGCGGCCATGCGCACCTTGCGCAGCAACTCTTCCTTGACGCTTTGCATGTCGAGGTCGATGCCGCTCGAGGGTTTGGCCACAAATTCGATGGCGCCGAGTTCGAGCGCCTTTAGCGTGCTGGCTGCGCCTTCGCGCGATTCCGAGCTGACGACCACGATAGGTTTCGGATTTGTGGTCATGATCTGGGCGGTGGCTTGCAGGCCGTCCATGTGCGGCATGTTGATGTCCATGGTGATGACATCGGGCTTCAGTGACTCGGCCATGGCGACGGCTTCGCGGCCATCTTTGGCGTGACCAGCAACTTGTAGCTGGTCATCGGCGTTGAAAATCGTCTCCAGGACTTTGCGCATGAAGGCAGAGTCGTCGACGATCAGAACGCGAAACTTCTTTGTTGCTGCGGGTGCCATGGATCCTCTACGCCACTGGTACGAGCGGACGCGTCGCCTCCGTTCCTATGAGTTGTTCGACCGCGGCGAGTAATTGATCTTCTTGCACGGGCTTGGTCAGAAATGCGGTGGCGCCTTCTTTTATGGCGCGGTCGCGATGCTTGGCGCCAGCTCGCGATGTGACGACCATGACGGGGATGCGACGCGTTGTGGGGCTTTGCCGCAATTGCACCATCAATTCGTAGCCGGTCATGCGCGGCATTTCCAGGTCGGTGATGACGAGATGGCAGCCGTGCTGCGCGACGAGTTCCGCGGCTTCCAATCCATCGGCGGCCAGCTTCACGCGATAGCCGTTCTTTTCGAGCATGCGGCCAACGAATTTGCGCACGCTGATGGAGTCGTCGGCAACGACAATTACGCGCTCGTGCTCCACGCGATCGATTGCTTCGGCGGGAATCGTGCCGCGCGCGACGGCCGCCGAGCCGGGAGCGAAAATGCGCGCGGCGGTCGGGCTGGCTTGCAAGGTGCGGCGCTCATTCGGCTCGGTGGCTACCATGCGATTCAGGTCGATCAGGAGAATTAGGCTGCCGTCCGGGGCGATCGTAGTGCCGGGGAACAGCTTGACTCGGCGCAGGTACTCGCCGAGATTTTTGATTACGATTTCGTCTTTGCCGATGACTTCTTCGACCACCAGGCCGATCTGGCGATTGCCGGCGTTGGCAACAACCATGCGGAAATAGCCGTTGATGGGCTCGAGCGGTGGAAGGCCGAGATAGGAATCCAGGCGGATGACTTCGGTGACTACGTCGCGAACCTTGGTGAGCAGCTTGCCGCCAACGTCTTCGATTTCGTCGGCGCGGAGGCGGCGGATTTCTTCCACGACGGCGAGGGGTAGCGCGAAACTGGTGCCGCCGCAGCGCACGAATAGCGCTGGGGAGATAATTAAGGTCAGGGGAACTTTCAGGGTGAACTTGGTGCCTTGGCCGCGCGTGCTTTGAATGTCGATTTCGCCATTGAGCGCGTTCAGATTGGCGCGGACGACGTCCAGGCCGACGCCGCGGCCGGCGAGTTCGGTCTTTGCGGGCGCTGTGGAAAAGCCTGGATGGAAGAGCATCTCGCGGAAATCGCGATCGGTGAGGCGGTCCGCGGTCTCGGGTGAGACGAGGCCGCGCTCGATTGCGCTCGCTTTGACGCGATCGTAATCGATGCCGCCGCCGTCGTCTTCCACTTCGATGTAAATGTGATTGCCGCGATGATAGGCGCGGAGCGAAACCTTGCCGGCTTCGGACTTTCCACTGGCGCGGCGCTCTGCGGCGTGCTCGATGCCGTGAGCGACGGAATTGCGTACCAGGTGCACGAGCGGGTCGGAAATTTGCTGAATGATGTTGTTGTCCAGCTCGGTTTCGCTACCGGTGAGATCGAGTTCGACCTGTTTGCCGGCGGATGTTGCGGCGTCGCGCACCGCGCGGGATAGGCGCGAATAAAGCGTGCCGATGGGCACCATGCGGGCAGCGGTGAACTCGTCTTGTAGGTGATGCGCGAGTTTAGTGAACTCGTCGATATCGCCTTCCACGCGCCCGATATAGCCTTCCAACTGCGTCAGGACCTCGTTGACGTCGGCGGAGATTTCCGCCATGGAGCGCGAAAGAATATTGAAATCGTCATAGCGGTCCATTTCGAGTTCGCTGAAATCGGACCAAGTGTCTCCGGCCGCTGCGCTGCTGAGGCGCTGAGGCGTCGTCGCTGGGTTCCATGCGCCGGCGTTTCGCGAGGAGCTGATGCGGTTGAATTCGTATTTTTCCTGGAACTCGGAAACCTTGCCGTGCAGGCGCTCCTTGGAAAAGCCGAGCGTGTCGACGAGTTTCTCGAGCTCTGCCACACGGCCGACCATGCGTGTGCGGTTGATGACCAGCTCGCCGACGGTGTTCATCATGCGATCGAGGCGTTCCAGCGCGATGCGCACGGATTTTGCGGCATTGGCTGCAACGGGATGCTTGCCGGGCTTGCGCGTCATTGCCGGCGCTTGCGTCACGCTCTCGTCTGGGGCCGCACTCGTTTCTTCGGCCGCAGGTTGTGCCGCGTCGAATTCTTCCTCTTCAGGCGGAGCGAATTCCGCGATGCGGCCGAGTAGGGAATCGACTTCGGCGCGCATTTCGGATTCGTCGGACCATTGCCGATGCAAGGTCTTCTTCAGCACGTCGACCGAGGCGAGGCATAGATCAACGACCGCCGCGGATGGCTCGATCTCTGCATCACGCAAGCGGCCGATCAGGTCTTCCACACGATGCGCGATGCCGCCCAACCGCTTCAAGCCGACTTGCGCCGCGGAACCCTTTACTGTGTGAATTGCGCGGAAGAGGCGATTAATCTCTTCGGGATTGTTGTTGCCTTCGAGAGAAATCAGACAATCGCTGACGACTTGCAGATGTTCTTCCGCTTCCGGCTGGAAGAATTCCAGAATCTCGTCTGGCACTTCGTCATCGACGGGCAATGCGTCGAAGTAGGAGCCGGTGGATTCCTCTTCGTGGGCATCTGCCGCATGCTGCTCGATGGCCTGCTCAGTGATGCGTTGCTGGCCGTAATTGAGCGGCGCGGGCTCGGCGGGGAACGCGAAACGATAGCGCTCCTTGAAACCGGCGATGTCTTCAATGCTTTCCTCGCCGGTGTCGCTTATTTCGAGCAAATCGGTTTCGAGGACGGAAATTCCGTCGGAAAGGAATTCCGTAAGTGGACCGTGCAAATCGTTGCCCAGAGTGGCATTCATCGCATATTGGAAGACGTGAGCCAGCTTGCCCGCAACTTCCGAGAACCGCGGGAATCCGTAGCTGGCAGACGTGCCGCTCAGAGTGTGAGCGGCGATATACAGGCGTTCGAGATCTTCGCGCCGCGGCTCAACTTCCTGCAGCACGCTGACGTATTCCCGCAAATATTGCAGGTGCTCCGAGGCTTCCTGGAGGAAGATTTCGACGGCTTCGCGGTCGGGCATGCTCACGCGCGTCCCTCCGTGACGAGTTCGGGTTTCTGCAATTCTTCGGCGGTCGGCTTGCGATATAGGATGCAATCGTTCAACACGATGGCCTGAAACTTGACGGGCATTTTCGAGATGGATTCGGAGTGTCCGAGAAACAGATAGCCACCGGGTTCGAGGGAGTCGTAGAAGCGCTGCACCAGGTTGCGGCGGCGCTCTTCCGAGAAATAGATCAGCACGTTCATGCAGAAAATCAGGTCCATGCGGCCGACATAAACTGCGGAAGCGAGATTCATTTGTGCGAAGGTGACCATCTTCTTCAGGCGCGGCTTTACCTGGTGGCCGCCTTCGACGGTGGTGAAATGTGACGACAGTTGGGCCGGAGTTACGCTGCCCAGGCTACGGCCGGAGTAGATGCCGCGCTCCGCGTGCTTAAGCGCTTGACGGCCCACATCCGTGGCCAAGATTTCAACGTTCCACGCGTCGGCGAACGAAAGCGCATCGGCGATGGTGATCGCAATGGAATAAGGCTCTTCGCCGGTGGAGCAGCCGGCGCTCCACACGCGCAGGGTTCTAGGGTTCTTCCAAAATTTCTTCACATGTAATTCCGGGAGCACGCGCTTCTCAAAGGTTTCGTACACCGCCGGGTAACGGAAGAACGAAGTCTCCTGCGTAAGCAGACGCTCCAGCAGCGCTTCGTACTCGACATTGGCCTTGCGCATCGCGCGAAGCAAATCTGTACCGCTGGCGAACTTCTTCGCGCGCAAGTGTTCGCTAACGCGCGTGGAGAAGAAACGCTCGCGCGATTCGTCGAAACAAATGCCGGTCCGCTCTTCGATCAGCATGCGGATCTCGCTCAATTCATGTTCGCTCAGGCCGGCCACCGGCCCCTGGCGTTCGCTCATGATGCCAACGTTCCCGTTCCGGCGCCTGGCCGGAGCAAAAAATCACCGACTGCTTACCGCAGAGCGACTGCTGGGACGGGCCGCTCGGATACTTCTGAAGCAACATTGCTGTTGGCCTGCTTGTTGATGGCGCGGAACTGGGCCAACGCTTCGTTCAACTGGTCCGAGAGCTTCACAAGCTGGCTGACGGTCGCCACCGTGCCGCGTGTTCCCTGCGAAGTCTGGCGCGTGATGTTGGAAATAATCTGCATGGCGTGCGCGACGCCTTCCGTGCCGCGTACCTGCTGTTTCGATGCCAGCGAAATTTCCTGAACCAGCTCCGCGGATTGACGAACGACGCTGGAAATCGCGTCAAGCGCCCGTCCGGCTTGATCGGCCAACGTCGCGCCGCCTTCTACTTCCTTTGTGCCTTCTTCCATGACGACCACGGCTTCATTCGTTTCAGCCTGAATGGCTTTAATGAGCGCCGCGATGTCTTTCGTGGCGCTGCGGGAGTGTTCGGCGAGTTTGCGGACTTCGTCGGCGACGACCGCGAAACCGCGGCCCGCTTCTCCGGCGCGCGCCGCTTCGATGGCTGCGTTTAACGCCAGCAAGTTGGTTTGTTCGGTGATGTCGTTGATGACGTTGATGATTTCGGAAATCTCCAGGGAGCGATCGCCGAGCGATTTGATTTTTTTTGCGGTGGCTTGCACGGAAGCGCGAATGCGCTGCATGCCTTCCAGCGTGTCACGCACGGCGCGGTTGCCTTGTTCGGCTGCGTCGAGCGCACGGCGAGCAGCTTCCGCGCTGGCTTCGGCGTTGTTGGACACCTGTTTCATCGAAACGGTGAGCTCTTCGACAGCGCTGGACGTATTGGTGATTTCCTGGTCCTGCTGCGTAGCGCCGGCTTGCATTTCGTCGGCGGCGACGAGAATGTTGTTGGAGCACGCAGTGACTTCCATCGCGGCTTTGCGAACGCGCTCGAGAACTTTGGTGAAGTTGTCGAGCATGTAGTTGATGGAGTCCGCGACATTGCCGAGCGCGTCGTTGGTAACTTTGCCGCGCAACGTCAAATCGCCGCGCGCGACCTGGTTAATGACGGTGAGCAACTCGGTGATGCTGCGCTGCAGGTGGTCGCTGGCTTCCTGGTTGCTGGTGGCCTTGGAGACGCGAGCGACGGCGCGGTTCAAGTTTTCGGCGATGTAGCCAAGCTCATTGTTCGAGTTGACCTCGACGCGCGCTCGCGGGTCGCCGGCGGCAAGGCGCTCGGAGAACTGGGCGAGCTCTTGCACCGGGCCTACAAACGAGCTGTTTAGCCGCCACGCCAGAAATACGATCGCCCCCAGCACCAGGAACAGGGCAATCAGCACCGACCCGCTGGCGCCGCTGGGCAGCGAGCCAAAATCCAGCATGGACGCCCCGTTGGACTGCCGCCCGGCGCTGTAGGCGAGCCAGAGCACGCCGAAGAGGACCAGTCCATTGACCAGGACCAGCGTCCAGATTGTGGAACTCAATCGCGATTTCATGCTTCCTCCAAATGTCTGTGGCGGTGGCCGCACCGCGGGTTGATGCGGCTGCCGCCAATCAAATGCTGGGGCCCGGAAATACCTCGAGCAATCTCCTCAAATCGATCAGCAGAGCCAGCCGGTCGTCGTGGCGCAGCATCCCGACGCAGTGCGGCACGTTTTCCGGCGCTTGCTCCAGCAAATCTTCGGACGTAACGCTATAGGTGCCGATAACCTCATCGGAGGCAATTCCAATGCGAACGTCCTCGTGATGACCCTCGCCGCGCAGGGAAGCCACGACGACGTGCTTGGGCAGAAGTCCTGGGCGACGGCCTTCGGTCATGGCGATGTCGATCAGGGGCACGATCGCTCCGCGCAAATTGAAAATTCCCACCAGGTACGCGGGCGCGAGCGGCACTTTGGTTAGCAGCGGCCACTCCAAGACTTCCTCGACATCCAGAACCGGAAAGCAAAAGCGTTCACGGCCGCTGCGGAACACGCAGTACTGCGATTCCGGCGGACGCTCTTCCAGCGGGCCGAGCGCCTCGAGCAGATCGGCGGCGTCAGCGTCGGCGGCCAGCGGTGTCAGATGAAAATCTTCGTTCATCGTTTTGTTTCTCTCGCTTCAGTGTTCATGCAAGCGGTCATGCAAACCTACGCACCGCGCGCAGCAACTCCTCGCGTGTGAAAGGCTTCGTGACGTAACCATCGGCGCCCTGTTGCTCGCCCCAGTAACGGTCGCTGGCCGTGTCCTTGGAGGTCACTAGGATCACGGGGATAGCGTTAAACTCTGTGCTGCTCTTCAGCTCGCGGCAAATTTGAAAACCGTTGCGGTCTGGCATCACCACGTCCAGCAAGATCACGCTAGGGCGCTCGGCCGTGATGGTTTCTTCGACGCGCCTCGGATCGTTTAGACCGACGGAGGGGTAGCCTTCAGGTTCGAGAACGGCCTGAATCAGCTTCACCTGCGCCGGCGAATCGTCAACGATCAGGACCTTTTTCAGCACGGCAGACTTCTCCCCATAGTTCTCCGCAGAGCAGAGGTGCACGTCAGCGGCCAGCGCTAGGGTGCCAGGCGCCGCGGTGTCGGTTTGGTATATAGCGTGTGGAATGAGTGATTTACGGTGATCCTAGACTGGGTCAGTGGCGCCGCGCAGGAGCTGTGGGCGCCTCTACCGTCTCAGCTTGAGAAGCATTCTCAGCCTCCCGCATCTCGCTGGCCAGCGATGAGAAACGCTGCATAATTTCGTTGATGCGCAGCGCCATACTGTGAATGGTCTTGATCTGCGCGAGCGATTGCTTCGAGAGCTGGCCGGGCTCGAGCAGCAGCAATTCCGCGTTGCCAATCATGGAGGTCAGCGCGTTATTGACGCTGTGCTTCATGTCCGTCATGTAGCGGCCGAGAGTGGCGTGTTGTTCGTTGCGCGCGGCTTTGCTTTCTGCTTGACGCGCGAGGCGCAACGCTTCGGTGCGGCGCAAGGACTCGCCGGCGACGAGCAGCAGCGTTTGTGTCCAATCCTCGCGCAACGGCACATGCACTAGCCGCGGATATTTGCCGCGGAGATGGCTCAGTTCGCGGGAGTCTGCGGGCGCGCAGAGGATCAAAGCTTTTGCTGGTTCGAGGGAGCGCAGGATTTCGGAGAGTTTGCCGTCGCGCAGCGGTCCCACCACGACGAGATCGTGCGGCAGCGGCTCATGATCCCTCCAGAGGTCGCTGCCCAGAACAGTAATTCCCGGCGCGTGTTTTTCCGCTTGCCAGCATGCGGTCAGCAGCCGTGCAAAATCAGTTTCATCGGTCAGGATCAGTACGTTCGCGCTTCGCAAAAGTGGCCCGCTCCCCAGAGATTTTTTCGGCAAATCGCGTTCTGCCGTGGTTCTGTTACAGCTTTTCGGCTTCGTCGAGCGCCGAAAGCAACCGTTTTGTGCTGATGCCAAGGTTTACCGCTGCTTCGGTGTCCTTGGCTTGTTTCGCAACGTCGACGCGCTCTTGTAAACGCGAGACTTCGACGCGAGCTACCGAGAGCGCGTGATCGAGCCCCGTGCCATTACCCGTATCCTTGGCCGCCTCTGTTGCCGCGGTGAGCATGGCGCGCGCCACTACGGCGCGGCGCAGATCGTCCGCAGCAGGACCGTCCTCACTGACAAACGCGGTGACTTCCCAGGAGGACATCAGGATGCGTGCGCGGCCGATTTTTACCGTGGTCATCGAGCGGCCGCGGGTTGGAGGCGTGGCAATGAGCTGCTCCCAAATTTGCTCGAGGCAATTTTCAAACTCCATGCCGGGATCAGTTTCTGGCTCTGGTGCCTTTTCAGGCGTCTTCGCTGGTTTCGCAGGCGCTTTCGGCGTTGGCGCGGCGGATTGGGGGGCCGGCGCAGGAACGCGCGACGCGGCGGCGTTGGATTTCGGGGCCAACTTCTCTAATGCCTTCTCTACGTCGCTGCGCAAATTCAGCAGTTGTTCAAAGGTTTCGTTGACCGTGCGCTCCGTGTAGTCTTTCTGAAATGGCTGCTTCCATTCGTTCGCGAGTTGCGTGATTTTGGCCAGCGGCTCGGAAGCGGAGAGGCCCGATTGGCGGCAATCGATGGTCGCCGTGCCCGCGGCTTCGAGCTGCATTAACCCGGAACGAATGGCGATCAGGTCGGCGTGCATCAACTCAATCAGCGTGCGGCGCAGCAAAAAGTTGAAGCGAATGAAGGTAAGAAGAGCCGAAGGATCGTAAAACATACCGCCGGCAGCCTCTTTCACTTTGCGGCCTTCGGCGATGAAACTGTTTTTCAGCATGTCGCGCAGACTGCGAAAGCCGCGCAAGGAGGTAATCATTTTCTCCAAGGGCTCGCACCAGGCGAGCGGCGCGATATCTGTTTCGCCGAGAACCGGCTTCATCACCGCCGCGGTGTCCGCCAGTTCGATTTGCTTGTGATAGATCTTCGCAGGTGCGCAGAGCGCGAAATATTGCACGAGCAGGAAGTCAATTTTATCGCGATCGATATTTGTTTTGGATGGTTTGCGCAGATGCCGCTGAATCAGCCCGCGCAGGCCGCTCTCGCTGGCGTTCAACGTGGTCTGTTGCAGGAGATGCCGCAACTGGTGAACGAGTACTCGCGAATCAAGCCCGTCCAGCCAATTTTGCACTTGTTTGAAAAGTTCGAGCGGCGGTTTCTCCGGGAGGTTGCGTTTATCCTGCGGAAAGGGAATGGCGATTTCCAATTGTTTTGCCAGCGCCAGATAGATCGGGAAGACGGAACGAAGCTCTTCCCACTGTTCCTGCCGGGTGGCTTCTGGACGCACTGGAGCCGGGTTGAGCGTGGTAGTAGTTTTGTTCACGGCAGCATCACCCAATCGCACAATCCTTGTGTGAATCTGACGGCCACGGCCTTTCGTCCTTCGTGGTATTGCACGGCGACAACGGTTGCATCGGCCGCCGCGCCAGCGCGCGAATCGCGCTGCACTCGCACATGGTCTTCAAATTCGAGTGGCAGCGTTGACAGGAAAATTGCGTGCTGCCCGCCGCCGAATTCCAGAACGGTGGCTTCCCGCAGCTTGGCGCCTCCGCTACGCAGCGCGGTCACTTGCACCGGGACGCGAACCGCCTCGGAGCCTGGAAAAAAGCGCGCCAGTTGCCCGGCGCAGTCGACTTCATGCTCGTTGACGACAATTTCAGTGGAACGCTTCACGCTGCCTCTCGCCTTGCCGATGTGACGGCTCGCTGTTTCCGCGGAGCGGACACACGTACCGCTGCGAAACACAATGTCCCGGCGATGAGGAATGCACGTCGGACACCAAAAAGGAATTGCTGTGCAGGGTGGTGAAGCGATTGAAATGGCGTGGGTTAAGGATTTCCCGCATGGTACCTGGCGCGCAAACGTCTCAGCGTGAAACGCTCGCGTCTCAGCCTTTGCGTGCGCGGGCGTGCGTCGGGTTGTGGGATGAGACGGGTCCCGCTAGCGCGATGCGGCGCGCTGCTGCTCGGGAGTTGCGGGCGATCCGGCTTTCACCGGAATGTTGTAGCGCTTCAGCTTGCGATACAGCGTGGCGCGGCTGATGCCCAGCATTTTGCCGGCGAGCGCTTTATCGCCGTTGGCTTGCTCGAAGACGCGCAGGATGGTCATGCGCTCCATCTCGGCGAGGGCGGTGGTCGAAAGCGATGCGGAGTCTTGCGGGGACAGCGGCGCCGCGGAGGGTTGCTCGGTTCGGATGGCCGGCGGCAGGTCGTTGACGTCGATGATCTGATGATCGCCAAGGGTCACGGCGCGCGCAACGCAGTTTTCCAGTTCGCGGACGTTGCCGGGCCAATCGTAGTGCAGCAGGCTCTTCATGGCCGCGGCGGTCACTTGCAGGTTTGCGCCAGGAGCGTAGCGGTCCAGGAAGTGATGCACGAGCATGGGAATGTCCGAGCGCCGATCGCGCAGCGCAGGAAGATGCACGGTCACGACGTTCAGTCGGAAATAGAGATCCTTGCGGAAGGTGCCGTCGCGATAGGCGGCTTCGAGGTCGCGGTTGGTGGCGGCGATGACGCGCACGTCCACCGTAACGTGATCGTTGCTGCCGACCGGGCGAACTTCCTTTTCTTGTAAAACGCGCAGGAGCTTGGCTTGCATTTCGAGCGGCAGCTCGCCGATTTCGTCGAGAAAGATCGTGCCGCCATTCGCGGCCTGAAAGAGCCCAGCCTTCGTTTTTATCGCGCCGGTAAACGCGCCCTTCTCGTAGCCGAAGAGTTCGCTTTCCATCAGCGTCGGCACCAGGGAGCCGCAATCGACCGCAACGAAAGGAGTTTGTGCCATCGTCCCGCGAAAATGAATGGCGCGCGCTACCAATTCTTTGCCCGTGCCACTCTCCCCTGAAATCAGCACCGGAGTCCGCGTGTCCTTCAGGCGCGAAATCATGCGCAAGACGTCTTGGATGTTGGCCGATGTGCCGATGATGCCGTCGAGATTTTCTTCGGTGCTCACCCGCTCGCGCAAAAACGCGTTTTCCGTGACCAGGCGAACCTTTTCCGCCATGCGCTGCAGCAGGAGGCGCATCTTTTCCACGCGAAACGGCTTCTCGATATAGTCGTAGGCGCCCAGCTTCATGGCCTCGACCGCAGATTCGATGGAGCCGTGACCGGTCATGATGGCCACCTCCGTGCGCGGCAGCAGGTTTTTGATTTGCCGCAGCAGCTCCGCGCCGGACTGGCTCGGGAGCTTGAGGTCGGTCAGCACGAGATCCGGTATCTCCGCATCAAGGCGCGCGAGAGCAGCTTCCGCGCTTTCAGCTTCCGCGCAGGCGAACCCAAGCGAATTGCCAATCGTCATACACAAGCGGCGGATGCTCTGCTCGTCATCCACCACCAGTAAACGTGTTTTCAGTTCGTCGCTCATGGCTTCCCGAAGGTTTTCTCCACAACGGTCATTAATTGTTGCACGCGAAATGGTTTCTCGATGCACGGCGTGCCGCTCTGTGCCAGAAAAGCCTGCGTCTCGCTGTTGGCGGTGTCTCCGCTGATCAGGATGATGCGCGCGCACAGTTCCGGGCGATTCTTTTGGATCCAGGCGTGCACTTCCGCGCCATTCACGGCCCCGGGCATGCGAATGTCTGAAATCACGCCGGAATATTTGCCCCCGCTCAGCATGTTTAACCCTTCGGCGCCGGAGGCGGCATTGGCGACCGCGTATCCGTGGCGCTCCAGCGCGGCGCGGAGGAAAGCTGTGACGGAGGGCTCGTCCTCGATGAGCAAGATGGGTACGGTGCCGCTCTGCGTTTGCGCGTTCATCGCCCGGCCTCTTTTGCGAGCGCGGCAGCCACACTGGCTTCATTCGCCACTGGGACGCGCACGACAAACGTGCTACCCCGCTGCCCGGAATTGTTCCAGCACAAGATTTCGCCTCCGTGCGCGCGTACGATGCCGTAGCAAATGCTCAAGCCGAGCCCGGTGCCTTTGCCAGCCTGCTTGGTCGTATAAAAGGGATCGAAGATGCGCTCCGGATCCGTGATGCCGGTCCCGTTGTCCGTGACGGCGACCTCGATGGATTCACCGCGCAGCCGTGTGCGGATCGCGATACGGCCACGTTGCCCGGATTCTTGCACAGCGTCATACGCGTTGTTGAGAATGTTCAGGAAAACCTGCTGCAATTGCTGCGAATCACCGAGCGCTGGCGATAATTTCTCATCGAATTCCTCGACGACTTCCACGCCGTGGCTCGCGAAGTCATAGCTGCGAAGCTTAATCGTTTGCCGCAACACGCTATTTACTTGCACCAGTTCGCGCTGTACGGGCCGCTGCCGAGCGAAACTCAGCAAATCTTGCACAATGTCCTTCGTGCGCTGCGTCTCTTGCAAGATGATTTGCAAATCTTCGCGCGCGTTTTCCGGAACCTGCGGATTTTCCAGGAGCAAATCGGTGAAGCCGAGAATCGCCGCCAGCGGGTTATTCACTTCGTGAGCAACGCCGGAAACCAGCCGGCCAATCGTCGCCATTTTCTCGGAGTGCGCCAGCTTGGCCTGCAGCAGCGCGGCATCGGTAATATCCGTCATCACGACCACGACGCTGTTCACCGTATTCTGCTCGTCGCGCATGGGGCTCAAGCTGATGGAGAAATGCCCCATAGAAGCGTCGCTGCGCCGCACGCGCAGTTCCAGATTTTCCACTTGCTGGCCATGCGCCGTTGTCTCCAGCGCCGCCTCAAAATCGCCGCGGTGCGAGGTTTCCACCCACTCCACAAGGCGATGGCCAATCAGCTCGTCTTCGCGATACCCGGCTTCAAAGCAGCGGCGATTCGCGTAGCTGATTAATCCGGCCGTATCGAGAACGAGGATCATGCTCTGCGTGGTATTCAGGATTTTCTGGTTGAAATCGCGCTCGCGCTGCAATTGCGATTGAAACGTTTTTTGCTCCGTCACATCCAGCATCAGCCCGCGAATCTGCGCGATATTCCCGCGCGAGTCGCGCACGGCCGTGATGTTTTGCAGAGTGTGCAGCAGCGTGCCGTCTTTGCGGCGTAGCGTCTCTTCGTAGTTGCGCAACACCCCACGTTCCGCCAGCGCCAGTAAAAATCGCTCGCGAGCCGCCGCCGCAGGATACAAATGTGGGCCGACGTCGGCGCGCAGCAGTTCGTCGCGCGCGTCATACCCCAGCATGCGCACCATCGCATCGTTTACATCCAGAAATCGTCCGTCCGGCGTGGCGAAAAATAAGCCTTCCTGTATGCTGTCAAACAGTTCGCGATAACGCCGCTCCGCTTCGCGGCGATCGGTAATGTCCTTCAAAACGTGAATCGTGCGCGTATCGTCGTCAGAGACGCCCGGCGTACGCGAGGTCGAAACCAGAAAAATTCGCTCCGGCGAGGCCACGACATATTCTTCCCGTGTCTGCTGCGTGTCGCGGCAAAACGGGCACGGAAGATCGCTGCCCGTTTCCGCAATCTGCCGCAAGCTGCTCATCGCTTCGCCTACCAACGCGACCGGCGGCACTCCCAGATGCGAAGCCAGTGAGCGATTCGTTCGTACGACGCGCCACGACCGATCGTGCACCACGATGTAGTCGCTGATCGCGTCGATATCTTCCACCCACTGGCGCTTCGAGCGCTCCAGTTGCGAAAATCGGCGAGAATTTTCCAGCGACAACGCCGCATGGCTCGCGAGCGCCCGCAAAAGCCGCTGCTCCGCCTCGCCCAGCGCCTTCTTCTCGCAGACCAGGCAAATCGCGCCCAGGCTTTCCGCGTCGCTCGCAGTGATTGGAACGAAAACGGCCACCTTACTCTTTTTCGCTTCGGTAACGTCGCCTGAATCCATCGCTAGCGGCCGCGTTTCAATTTCTTTGCCAAGCTCGCGCGCACAGCGGACCAGGGAAGTGTGCTCCGCCGCATCGGGGCACTCTTTGGCGCGAGCAGTCTGATAGGAATCCGTCTCGCGTCCGCGAAAAACCATCACTGCGCACCACTCTGCTGAGAGCATGCGTGCCGCGCGCTCCGCAAATCGTTCGAGAAATCCCGGCAGGTGGCGCGACTGTGCCGCATCAACTGCAAGCTCCATCAATTCTTCGGCGTGATCGCTCAAAGGGGGAGGCGCGGCGGCAGCCGAGTTTCGGCGCGCCGAGGCTCGCGACGGTTTCTGGATGGGCTTCGTTCTAGGCATTTTTCTGAGGACGCGTCCTCGCGTCTCAATTTGACGACTGCCACGCCCTACCACGCTACCGGGCAATCTCAATGTGAGTCAATGACGCGTCGCGACACTGTTGCCGAATCGTCCATCATGCCTGTGCAGAATATGTTCAGTGCGTCTCAGCGTGAGACCAGTACCACTGCAATCCCCGTGGGCTGAGACAAGCCGCACGTCCGTCAGTGCGATTGCCGCGCTGCGGGAATCGCTCTAACTCTTCTGTTGCCTTGCGCTTGGCGGGAAATTCCCATCACCCTGTCGCGCCCTCCCGCAACGCCAAATGCTGGCAACCCACGTGCCTTCTCTAACGCTGGGGTATCCCATTTAGAGGAGGGGTAGTGTCGATGAGACCCAGTTGGATTCGCAAACTAGTCATAGGCATGGCGTTGTCGTCGATCTTGGGAACGCACGCGCTCGCGCAGTCTTCCGGGGCGGAAGAGGGTAAGCGCAAGGTCAAGACCAAAGTCGCTCCCGCATATCCGGAACTCGCCAAGCGCATGAACGTGGTGGGCAAGGTCAAAATCGAAGTGATCATCACTCCGGATGGTCGTGTGAAGAGTACGCGCGCGATGGGTGGGCATCCGCTTCTTGTGCAGTCTTGCATTGACGCGGTGAAGGAATGGAAGTTCGTGCCGGCACCTGAGGAAACCACCCAGGTGGTTGAATTTGAATTTACCGCGGCTAGCTGAAATGGAAACGGTAGCGGCCCGATTCGATGGGGCGTTTGTTTGGGGAGCGGAGGTTTTTCGCGATGACGATCGGTAAGAAACTCTATTTGGGATTCGGATCGATTCTTTCGATCCTTGCACTTTTGCTGCTTGTGAATTTCGTGGCTGGGTTGAAAGAGAGCTCGGCGCGCAAGGAAGCCTCGAGCGCTCTCGAAAGCGTGCGCGCCATTGAAGCCGTGCGCTACCAGATCATGCTCAACCGCCTGAACCTGAACAATTTCCTGCTCAGCGGCGACCCACGCGATGAAGAAAAAGTTACGCGCGGACTTCAAGAGATCGGCGAGATCATGAAGCGCGGCGAGTCTCAGGCGGGCAGCGACCTACTGCGAGTCTCCCTGGTTCAGGTGGAAGGAACGGAAGCAAGCTGGGCTGATAATTTCGCCAAGCCTCTGCTTGCCAAACGCCATCAGGTGGATTCTGGCGACGCTACCGTTTCTGACCTCCAGATCTTTTACTTGCAAAAAGATCCCGCCTCGTGGCTCGTGAAATCGTCGACCGTTCTCGACCAATCAAACGTCGACATCCAAAAGGCTCTCGACGACTCCAATAGGTCAGCAACAACAGCGAGCAAGGTCAGCATTGGTCTGACTACGCTCGGTACACTGACTGCAGTCTTGGCGGGAGTATTCGTCGCGTTCTACACGGCGAAGTCCATTACCGAGCCCCTCACCCATCTGATCACTGTCGCCCGCGAAATCGGCGACTCTGGCGACCTGGACCAGAACATCGATATCCATCGCAATGACGAAATCGGGGCGTTGGCTACTACCTTCAACAATATGGTCGCGTACTTGAAGGAAATGGCCGGCGTATCCATGGCCGTTGCTGAAGGCGATCTGAGCGTGGAAGTTGTGCCGCGGTCGAAGCGCGACACGCTGGGCAACGCATTTCTGCGCATGTCGCACGGTCTTCAGGAATTAGTGCGGACGACACGCGACTCCGCCAGCCAAGTTTCGGCCGGGTCGAATCAGGTTGCAGGTGCGGCTGATGAATCGGCGAAAGTTAGCGTGCAGGCGTCCTCCGCTATTGAGGAAGTCACCAGCACCATGCACGAGATGAGCATCAACGTGCAAAACGTGGTGAAGAATACGCAAGTGCAGGCTTCGAGCGTCGCGGAAACTTCCGCATCCATCGATCAGATGGTTACTTCCATCAACCGCGTTGCCGACACCGCCAAAGTATTGCTCGACATCGCGAATCGTTCCCGCGAAGAAGTCGTCAATGGCATCGCCACCATGGAGAAAGCCACCGACGGCCTCAATCGCACAAATCACGCCATTCAGTCTTCCGCGGAGATTATCAACGTTTTGGGCCATCGCGCCGACGACATCGGCAAAATTATCGAAGTGATTGATGATCTTGCGGAGCAGACCAATCTTTTGGCGTTGAACGCGGCGATCGAGGCTGCCCGAGCCGGAGAGCATGGACTCGGTTTCGCCGTCGTTGCCGATGAAGTACGCAAACTGGCGGAGAAGTCGACGCAGTCCACCAAGGAAATTGCTGACTTGATCCAGAGCATTCAGCGCGAGGCGCGTCAAGCGGTCGAAAATATGGAGCGCAGCACGCGCATCGTCGAAGAAGGGCTGACCCTCGGAAACGATCTCGGTTCCGCGCTGCACAAAATCTCCAACGTGGTTACCGAAGTCTACAAGTTTTCGCAGGAAATTGGCGCCGCCACCAACGAGCAATCGGTCGGCTCCTCGCAAATTGCGAAAGCGACAGGTCGCCTCACAGAAATTACGCAGGAAATTAATTCCGCTGTCGAGGAACAAGCTTCCGGAGCGCAAGCTGTCGTGCGCGCGATGGACAAGATGCGCGAACTCGTCCAGCAGTCTGCGTCCAGTTCCACTGAACTCTCGGCCGCCGCCGAGCAGATGCTCAAGCTCTCCCGGAACCTCTTGGACAGCATGGATCGGTTCGTTCTGGAGCAACACGAACCGCAAACTGCCGGTCCGCGTCGTGAATCCACCGAAGGACGCCGTAAGAAAGAATCGCGTCGAGAAAGAGAAATGGAATACGCCGAGGCGCGTCAGTAAGCGACGGAACCGAGCGATGGAAAAAGACCTCCAAGTCGTCGGCTTTCGCATCGGAAACGAAACCTTTGGCGTGCGCATCGGCTCGGTACGCGAAATCGTTCGTGTGCCGGAGATCACTGCTGTTCCGAGCGCTCCAGAAACGGTCGAAGGCGTCATCAACCTGCGCGGCAAAATCATTCCTGTAATGGACCTGCGCAAGCGTTTCGGTCAAGCGGACATTCAACCCGACAAAAAGAACCGCATCCTGGTCGTTGAGCTGGAAAACAAACTGGTCGGCCTGATCGTTAACGCCGCGTCGGAAGTTTTGAAGCTGGCGCCTTCGGAGATCGAAGCGCCGGGATCTCTCTTCGCGGAAGGCGAGTCCGGCTACGTTACCGGCGTGGGCAAGCTTAAAGGTCGCCTCATCATTTTGTTGGATATTGCCAAGCTGCTGCATCGTCCGGAATACAAACGATTCGAGGAGGCCGCGGAACTCGTAGGTGCTGCAAAGTAAGCTTGCTCCGCTGAATTGCGGGTAAAGTCGCTTTGCGCGTCGCGCGTTACCTGCCCATGGCAACGCTCACCGCACAGATTCAACTGACCGAAGCGGAGCTCAAGCTTCTGCAGACGCTCGTCTACCAGGAGTGCGGGATGTTTTTCGACGAGCGCCGCTCGCATTTCCTCAAGGATCGTTTGCAGCGCAGGCTCAAGGCTTGCCAGCTCGATTCCTTTTACAGTTACTATCGCCTGCTCACCAGCCGCGAAGGAAAAAACGAACTGGCGTTGCTGCTGGAAAATCTCACCGTCAACGAAACCAGCTTTTTCCGTAATCGGCCGCAGCTCGACCTCTTGCAGAAAACTGTTCTCGAAGAAATCTTGAAACGCAAGCAGGAGCGGCGTGATTGGACTCTTCGCGTTTGGAGCGCAGGCTGTTCTTCCGGGCAAGAAGCCTACTCCGTTGCCATCCTTATCTGTGACGCGCTGGCCTACTACTACCTGCGCAATCCGCTTCCGTTCGACATGCCTTCTCCGAAGCCGCTGATTCCGCCGCCCTGGAAGCTGGAGATCGTAGCGTCCGACATTAGTTACGCAAGTCTGCGCGCCGGTCAGGAAGGCCTTTACACCGAAATCCAGATGGAGCCGGTCGATTACACTTGCCGGCTGCGCTATTTCGAGAAATCCGGCGAAAAATACGCCATCAAGCCGCAGCTGAAAGAGTTGGTGCAGTTAGACTTTCACAATCTCAAGACGGAATTCCTGCCGCGCCGCAACGACATGATCCTCTGCCGCAACGTCATGATCTATTTCGATGAAGCCGAGCAGAAGCGCTTGATCGAGAAATTCTGGCACTGCCTGAATCCCGGCGGCTATCTTTTTGTCGGCCACGCGGAAAGCCTCTTCGGACTGACGCAGAAATTCCGCATGGTCCACGAAAATAACGGCACGGCCTACCAGCGGCTCGAGGTAAACGCGTGAGCCTCTTCCCCGAAGACCGCAATTCGGAGCTGCGCGCACTTTTCTTCGAGAGCGCGAACGAGCTATTGCAGTCTCTCAATGAAGCCGGCCTCGATCTCGAGGCGAATCCCACCGATGAAGACGTGATTCGCCGTGTGCGCCGCGCGGTGCACACGCTAAAAGGCGATTCCGCGGCGTGCGGCTTTCACAAATTAAGCGAACTCGCTCATGAGCTGGAGGACGTGCTGTCGCCGCAAATCGGACTCAGCGCCGGTTCGCGTCTTGCGGATGTTGTTCTGGTGGCCGCCGACAATTTCGGCGCGATGCTTTCGGCCTATCAACGCAACGCCGAGCCACCTTCGGCTGACTCCTTGCGCGTGATGATACGGACGTTAATTCACGGTCCGGCGGAGTCCGCGCCAACGGCGCCGGCTGTCAGCGGAATCGCCGCTCAATTTCACTGGACCGAATACGAACATCTCATGATTTCCGAAGCGGTGCATCGCGGCGAAACCGTGTACAACGTCGCACTCCGCGTTGACCCTGCCAGCTCCATGCACGCGGCGGCATTCCAGTTGATTCGCAACGTTTTGCATAGCTGCGGAACGCTCATCGCGCTCCGTCCCGAGGATAATTCCGCGGCTGAGACGTTGGAGATTGTAGAGGCCGCGCTCGCCAGTCATCAGTCACAGGAGCACATCGCGCAGCGCTGCCGGATTCCTTCTGTCGTTTCTGATTTACGCATCGAGCGTGCTGCCACGCCGGAAACACCAGAGCACGAACTCCTCGGCGACCTGTTGGAAGCGCAAGCGGCAAATGTCGCGTCAAGCGTCACCGGTGTCGGCGCGAACCCCGAAGCGGCGAAAACCCCCGGCTCTGCCGCCGTCACGGTCGCGGAGAGCACGCTGCGTGTGGATGCCACCCGCATCGACGCTGTCATGAACCTCGTCGGCGAGTTGATCATCGGCAAGTCTATGCTGCACCGCAGCCTCACGGAATTTGACCAGCGCCATGCGCGCGATCCTGTCCGCGCCAAGCTCTCCGACGCGCTAGCATTTCAATCTCGCGTCCTCGACGAGCTACACAAGTGCGTATTGAAGATTCGCATGGTGCCGGTCGAGCAGCTTTTCCGCCGGTTCCCGCGCTTGGTGCGCGATGTCGCCAAGCAGTGCGGCAAAGACGTCGCGCTCGAACTTTCAGGCCAGAATACCGATCTCGATAAAAGCATTCTCGACGCACTTGCCGAGCCGCTGATGCACCTCGTGCGCAATGCTGTCGATCACGGCGTGGAAGATGCCGAGGAGCGCATCGCCGCAAATAAAGCGGCGCGCGGCACCGTTTACCTGAACGCTTACCATCAAGGCACGCAAGTCGTAATCGAAGTGCGAGACGATGGCCGCGGCATCGATCTTGCGCAGATTCGTCAGCAGGCAGTAGAAAAAGGAATTGTGAAAGCTGCTGAGATTCAACGCCTCACCGATTCCGAAGCCATGAACCTGATTTTCGAGCCTGGCTTCAGCACCGCAGCGGAAATCACCGAAGTCTCCGGCCGCGGCGTGGGCATGGACGTTGTCCGCACGGTTATCGACAACTTGAAAGGCACCGTTCACGTTTCCTCGGTCAAAGGCCGCGGCACCACCATTCAATTGCGCATGCCATTAACGCTTGCCAGCATTCAGACCCTGCTGTTCCGCGTAGGCGGCCGCCTGTTCGCGGTTCCTCTGTCCTCTGTAGTCGAAATCACGCGCATCACCGATTCCGAAATTCACCGCGTCGATCAACGCGAAGTTCTGCGCCTCCGCGAACAGATCCTCACATTAGTGCGCCTGAACAGCCTCAGCCAGATTCACGCTGTCGCCGTTCAAGACAGCAAAAAGAAAAAGCGCAATTTCGTGATCGTCATCGGCGCCGCGGAAAAACGCTTCGGCCTCGTAGTCGACAGCCTGGTCGGCGAAGAAGAGCTGGTGATCAAGGCGCTGCCAACGGAGATCATCTCTAGCGATCTGGTCAGCGGCGCCTCCATTCTCGGTGACGGCACCGTCGTCCTGATTCTGAACGTGCCCGCAGTGCTATCGCGCCTCTCTCGCGCAACTCCCCTGGGAGCCATCGCATGAGCGAGCGCATTCGAGTCCTCGTCGTCGACGATTCCGCCCTCATGCGGAAGCTCATTCCGAGCATCCTCGAACGCGATCCGTCCATCGAGGTCATCGGCACCGCCATGGATGGGGCCTTCGCACTGAAGAAAATCGAAGAGTTTCATCCCGACGTCATCACTCTCGACCTCGAAATGCCGCGAATGGACGGACTCGAAACGCTGCGTCTGATCATGCGCCGCGCCCCCATGCCGGTGATTGTCTTCAGCACGCATTCTAAAGAAGGCGCGTACTCCACATTCAAAGCCCTGGCGCTCGGCGCGATCGACTTTGTGGCCAAGCCTCGAGACGCCGCTGCCGGCCATCTCGACGCGATCGCGGTGGAGCTCATTGAAAAGATAAAAATTGCCAAACGCGCCTCCGGCCGCAAGATTCGCGCCAGCGTGGAGGTCGAGACCACGCCTCCGCAGAAAAAGCCCTCGCGCGCAACGCTTCCGCCCAGCCGCATCGTAGCCATCGGGATTTCTACTGGCGGCCCCAACGCGTTGCAATATGTTCTGTCGCAAATCCCCGCGGATTTCGCCGCCACCATCTTAATCGTGCAGCACATGCCCGAAGGCTTCACCGAAATGTTCGCAAGACGTTTGGATGAATGCTGTGCGCTCGATGTGCAGGAAGCGCGCTCCGGCGACTTGCTGCTCGCCGGTCGCGTGCTGATTTGCCCCGGCAATCGCCACATGATCGTCCGCCGCATGCCGCGCGGCGACATGGCTGTGCTCTCTGACGGTCCGCCGGTCAATGGCCACCGGCCCTCCGCTGACGTGCTCTTCCACTCCGTCGCGCAAGAGTTCACGCTCACTTCCGTCGGCGTCCTGATGACCGGCATGGGCGACGACGGTGCCGAAGGCCTCGGTGCCATCAAAGCCGCCGGAGGCATGACCGTCGCGCAGAGCGAAGACACCTGCGTGGTAAGCGGCATGCCGCGCGCCGCAATCCTAAAGGGCTACGCCAACAAAATTGTTCCTCTGGAATCAATGAGCGCGTTTCTCATCGGACATTGCGGCAGCGATCGCACAGCTGACCGCGATCGCCCCGAAAAAGCCGAAAAGAAAGACAAGATTGAGAAGAACGAGAAAAGCGATAAGACACACGTTTCTTCCCACCGCAGCTAGTTCGTGCGAGGGGACAAGGAGAAGGCCATGCAACAATTCGCCGCTCTGCTCCGGAAAGACAGTCGGCCGGTCCGCTACCTGGTAGTGGACGATTCCGTATTCGCCCGAAAAAATCTCATCAAGATGATCGAGATGTTCGGCGGCGAAGTGGCCGGTGAAGCCGGCGACGGGCTCACCGCCATCGCGGAATACAACCGCACCAAGCCGGACATCGTGCTCATGGATATCACCATGCCGCAGATGGAAGGCATCGAAGCCGTCGAGCGCATCGTGCGTCAGCACGCCGAAGCGCGCATCGTGATGGTCAGCTCGGTGGGTTATCAGGAAAACATTCTCGCCGCATTGCAAAAGGGTGCGAAGCACTTCGTGCAAAAGCCCGTCAAGCCCGAAGTCCTGTACGAAATTCTGCGCTATGTCTTGAGCGACGATCCCACCGCCGCTGGTGCGCCCGTCGCCCTTGCCGGAGAGCATCGCTCATGAGAATGGAACTCATTCAGCCCTTCATCAACGCCGCCGACGCTGTCTTTGCGGAATCGTTGCAAGCGCCGACAAAAATCGCGGACCTGGCGATGGACGAAGAAACCTACCGCCGCAAAGGCATCGCCGCGCTAATCCTAATCAAGGGCGAAATCGAGGGGCGCGTAATTCTAGATTTGGCTCCGGAAGTCGCGCTAAAGGTTGCCACTCATCTTGCTGGTTCCGCGGTAGAACAGTCCGAGCAAGTGGCGCGCGAAACTGTCTGCGAGCTCGCGAATATGGTAATCGGGAATTCCGTCACGCTGCTGAACGATCAAGGCTTCCGCTTCAAAGTCTTCCCGCCGGAAATTCACGTGAACGAGCAAGGGCTTGCAGGCGGCGCCGACACCGAAGCCATGGTGATCTGTATCGAAACCGCTTGCGGGCAAGTCTACCTTAATATCGCGATGCATTATCTGCATCGCCGCCGTCAAGAACGCGAACCCGCATCTGCATTGGATTGATAATTTCCCCCCGCAGGGAATCGCAAGGAACGCAGCTCTAAGCTCCGTCCATCGGAGGCTTCACGTACGCCGCTCCGTGCCGATACAGCCCCACCGTCGGCAGCGCCTGCGAAAACACAATCCGAATCGGCACAAAAATCGCACCCGCTCCCGGCGTAAACGGCACCGCCACTTCCGCCCGCGTGCCTTCCGGATATTGATTGCGGCTGCGAAAGCTCAGCCCACCCTTAGACAAATCCTCGCAGACCGCCACTTCTTCCTGAAATCCCCGGCGGCGTATGCAAGCCAGCACGCGCGCCTTCACGCGATTCTTTTTCCGATGCGGATTCACCCGCTCCTCGACCGGCTTCGGCGCGACTCCGTCCTGCTTCGCTGTTGACAGCGCCTCGATCCAAATCGATGGCGCGTCGCAATGCGTGCACAGCCGTGCCACGCATTTCCTTACTTCAAATGATTTCAACTGTAGCTCGTTCAGGTAGACGACCTCGCGCCGCTGGCAAAAGCTGCATTCCATCAGTAGCCGCGCCAGTGCGTCCTCGGCCGTATGCAGCGCAGGGAAGTCAATGCCCCAGAAATCCTCGCGCGGCTCCAAAATTACGAACGCGTACAGAAATCCCTCCGCGTCGCGATCGAACTCCGCCAGCACACGCGCCCGCGCCATTTTCCAGTCATCGCCGTTCTGCCGCCGCAGGGTCAGCTCCTGCCCCGGCAACACCTTCTCAGCCAGGCAGAGTACGCCGCCATTTCGGCTCACCAGCAGAGTCTGCGCTGTTTGCTTGACAGCGACACCCCCGGCGGCAAACCACGTTGCCTCCACGGGCATACGGAAATTGATACGGTCGCTTTGCCGAAGTCCTTCGGAACGCATAGCCTCTATTCGCGCAGGAAATACTGCTCTTTTGAGACTAGCATGCGGCCGTACACGCGAAACGCCTGCCCGCGTTCCTTTGTCGTACCCACTAATAACCCACTGCATTCCCAGCACGCCGCCACGCCCTATTGCTGTTTTGGATATTTACATTGCCGGTTTTACATTTGCGCCGCCGCTTTTCCAGCACACTAAAGGCAGGGGATTTGTGCCTCTCAAAGCATCTCCGTCTATCGGTGTGGACGGCGAACACCAGTGAGCAACGTAATCGTCATGGAAAATCGCACGACCAAGGGACCATCGCTAAAAGCGGGGGTGCGCGATCGCCGCTACGCGATTCGTTATCCGTTCGCAGCCGATGTCGAGCTGATCGATTTGGAAACGGGAGCGCAGGCCGAAGGCGTGACCTCGGATATCTCGCTAGGCGGCTGTTTCATTTGCACCAGCAAGCCGCTGGCGCTGAAATCACGCGCGCGCGTCACTCTCTCGCGCAAGGGGCAAGTTGTGAAAGGCCTCGCCGTAGTGCGCATCGTCAAGCCGCGCATCGGCATGGGCATCGAATTCATCGACATCGAATCTTCCGGCCACGATATCCTCTCCAAATGGATCGAGCAACTCCGCGAACGATAGTTCCGTAAATCAGCGTTGTAACAGACAGCTCTAGACTCCGAACAAAAACCTGTCCCTCACCTCGAGCAATCCTAGTGCGCTCGGTCGTCACACGTGCCATCGCCAGGCCCGGCAGCGCCAACCTCCTCAGTGAACGCGCGCCAAGGTTCCACCCAATGTTTAATCGCTTCCAGCCCGATTACCGCTCCGGTCCAGCCGCAATGGCAGTGCGGATTGAAGAAGTGTGCGTCCGCCCCTTCTAGATTCTGCTTATCGCTCGCGCAGGCCGATGCCAGCGGCCGCTCGCACTGCGGACAGGCAAACAGCAGCACATGCGCAAAATGCTCGCTAATATTTTGCAAGGGGTTCCTCGAGTTTCCGAGAACTGGGGCTATGGACTGGGGCTATCTAAAGGCTATCAGACTGCGGCTCTAAGCACAAAACTGTATGGGAACTCTGTCTCTATGCCCCCGGGGCGCCTGCCTCTGTGAAATCTGTGTTAAGTCTTTCTTCTCTCTGTGTTTCCTCAGCGCCTCTGCGTCTCTGCGTTGTCTTTTTCTTAAGTGCGCTCTCAACGAAACAGCAATCCAGTAAACGCAACCAAATTGCGCCTCCAAACCATCCACGTATGCGCACCAGGCGTTTCCACTTCAACCTTCTTGATCCCTTTAGAATCCAGCCATGCCCGCAACTTGCGATTCAGTTCGATGAGCCGGTCATCAACTCCGCAAGCGATCCACAGCGCCTTCAATCGCTCGTTCGCCGTCGCATCCAGCCCCGGGAAATCCTTGTCGAAATCTTCCGGAATGCCGCCCGAGCTAAACGCGCCAACCCAGGCAAACTTGTCCAGGTTGTTCAATCCAGTCAGCAGCGATTCGCTGCCGCCCATCGAGAGCCCCGCAATCGCCCGCGAATTCCGATCCTTGTTCACCAGATAATCTGACTCCACGCGCGGCAGCACCTCACGCAGCAGAGCCTCGCTGAATTTTGCGAAATTCCTGTCCCGCAGCTCCGTGTTTTGAAACGCGCCGAATCCGCCGCGCAAAATTTCCGGAGCGCCATACCCCAGCGGCATCACCACGAGCATGGGCTTGGTCTTCCCTTGCGCGATCAGATTATCCAAAATCACGTTCGCGCGTCCCACCGCTGTCCAGCCGCTCGCGTCGTCGCTGAACCCGTGCAACAAATACAAAACCGGATACGTCTGCTTCCCGCGAGCCTCGTAGCCAGGCGGTGTATAGACGTAAAAGTCGCGCTGATCTCCCACCACCGCAGACTTGTAGAAATGATGATGCACTTCGCCATGAGGAACATCGCCGACCTCCCACGGCAGCGCCGGGCCCGGCACATGCACCTGGCTCGTAGTATTCAGCAGGTTCGGCTTCATCAACGGATTCGAAGGATCGATCAGGTGCACGCCATCGGCAACAAAAGCATATCCGTAGAAGTCAGGCGCCAGCGGTTCCGTAGTAACGCTCCAAATCCCCTGCTCATCCTTCTGCATCGCCAAATCTTTCGCCGCGCCTTCCAGCGACAGTGCAACTTCTTTCGCATTCGGTGCGCGAAAGCGAAACGTCACGCGATCGTCCGAACGCACCTCCGGCGAAACCACGGGCGCCGGCGCTGTCTGCGCAAAACCAGCAAACGCACATCCGAAAGCAAAGGTCATTGCCATGGATAAAAGTATGCACCTCATAGCTCTCCCTGTTTACGGCGGCAAGATGGTAACAGAGGTGCGCTATGATTTGGCCAGCGGAAGTTTGTTGGTGATGAGCAAGGAAGCTGACAATTCAGGTTTGGATGAAGCGCTGCTCTCCGTCTGGCAACAAGCGCTAGTCGAGCGCAAAAAGCGCGTGCGCCTGGGCGAAGACTCCTATCCCGTGCAACACACCGCAAAATCCAAGCTCGCCCAAGTCGATTTCGAATTCGCCGGCCAGCGCATCCGCGGCCTCGAGCAAAATCCCGCAACCGCCTCGCGCTGGGCCCAGCTCGCCCGCAAAGGCGCCAAGGTCATGCAATTCCTAATCAATGGCCGCTACATCGCCGCAATAAGCGACGGCAAAATCACCCACTTTGTTCGAAGAAAATAGCGACATCACTAAAAACTCTGCGCAAGCCATCGAAGAACCTCACGCAAAGCTATTGGCAAGCGGAAGGCGGCGGCGCGCTCGCTGGAGGCCGCGGGGGCGCGGCAAGAAACGCGCGAACCGCTTGTTTAGGTTTCTCCGTATCTGCTGATGTCCAGATCGTTTCGATTTGCTTCTTGTCGTTGGGCGACAGGTGCCAGGAAAGCGGAGCGTCTTCGGGACGATATTCGAAGACCGCGTCTTCGATCTCGACATCGCAGGAAGCAGCAAAGCGCTGCAGTATCTCGAGTTCCTCCTGATTGCGCGGTAACTGGCCGGTATTCCGGACATTGAGCATGGCGGAAATTGGCGCATAACCCTGGAACGGCCAGCCGCGCCAGGAGAGACGTGGCGTTTCAGCACCGAGAGGCGAAGCTCGAATTTCGATGATCAAAACGCGGCGAACCGGATTTCCGGGCGCTCGCAGAGCTTCATCCAGCCAGGCGAGAAGAGTGGCCATACCGTAATTGTCGGTGTAACCGCCATCCACCGCATGAATTTGAGTGCCAGCAATATCGGGACGCGCGGCGGGGGATACGTAAGGGAACGTGGCGGAGAGCCGCGCAGCGGTAACGAGTGAGATGTCCCGCCCTGCAAATTGGGGAAACTGCGAATAATCGCGCAGGCTCGTGCGGCCGCGAGCGTCTGAAAGATCGGTGGTGCCAAGAAGAAATCTTTCGCCGCTCTCGACGACCGTAGCATTGAAGATAACAGCGGGACGCCGACCTTCCAGAACGCCTTCTCGCCAACCGCCCAGCGGGCTGGAAAGATGATGTCTGCGGTTTGGCAATTCGCGCGTGAGAGCGGCTTCAAGCGCCCTGCCGCGATCAAGGTGCTTGAAGACGGGCACGAATATGCGGAGAAAATCGGGATAGACAAGGCCCCAGGCAATGTCATCCAAGCTGGAAGCTTCCGCGCGCGCCACCGCTTTTTCTAAATCATTCGCGTTGGAAGGAAGACCTGCGCCGCTCGCGTCATACTCGCTCACGAAATACATGGCTCCAACGCTCCCGCCGGAAACTGCGCTGATCAGACGGATGGATTCACCAAAGCGGTGCGGATTGCTTTCCTCCAGGCCGGTAAGAACACGCGCAGTCCACGCCGCGGCTTTGATGCCTCCGCCGCTCGCGGCCACGATGACGACTGCGGAGCCCGGTTTGCCGGCACGAATCACCTGCGCTGGTGAAAGATCCGGAGAGCTTTTTGCGCTGAACATGTAGAAATAATGGTCGGTGGCGTGGACATGAGCGGAGACGAAGGCGGCCAACAGAAACGGCAGCAGCAGCGGTATACGGAACCGGTCGAGGATGAACGTGACGGCGGACAACCCCCAACAAAGAATCATGAGAAAAACGAGCAGGTCGGCAAGGGTCGGGACTGTCGCCGGGTCACCTAGCCGAAAGAATTTTCCGATGCCTATTGCGACGTAGACCAGGAAGCAGAGCAGGAATGACCAGAGAGCAACATAATGGCCCTCGTGCGCGGATGTTCCATCTTCCTTTTGGAAGCCGGGACCAAAGAAGGAAAGAAATGCCGTGACCGGTTTGATTTCCGGCAATCCCCGGCGCTGGAACCGGTCACCGATAACCAAAATGACCACCGCGAGGACGGCGCCTCCCAACACGCCGAGCAGCAATCGCAAATATGTAGAGGTGCCGCCGCTCTTCGATACATACATAGCGGTAACAATGACGGGCAGGGAGAGGAGGGCGAAAACCGGCGACCGCCGCACCCGGGTCGGCGGTTGCGTAAGGACGGAAGAATAAAACGGAAACTGCCGGATGTGAAAACGCTCAGGCCCGTAAAGAAAGACCTGCCATGCGGTGATCATAACGGTCCAGCTCGCGAGGATGGCTCCGAGCGTCACAAAGACCATACCCAACGGCGGGATGTCGAAGACGCCGAGGAGAAGATTCGGCGCGAACCAGAGCGCAATAAAGGGGAACGACACAAGACCCAGAAGAGTGATGAGCTGGACGCGGAGGAGATAAAGATAAGGAAGCGCGTCCCAGCGGGAGGAGTCGTTGTGCACAGGACAAATAGTTGTGTTCGGGACCGCGACCGTCATCCGCTGCTCCGCACGCCAAATGATGTAACACTAGAGTACTCATCTGCGCAACCTCTTACTTCAGTAAAGAAAAATCGACCGACCCGCCCGAACTCGGAAACAACCCATCATGAAGCAGATCCCGCTGAAGCCCTTGTGGCGGCTCTGTATTACTTCCGGATGGATTTTTATGATTTAATTATCGGCATGGAACAGGCTCAAATCAGTCCGCGCCCGGTGGTTGGAGGGATCGTCGTGGTCAGCGGCCTCGCTGTGTCGTTCCTGCTGTGGCTGCTTTATGTGCATCACGCTTCGGCTGATTTCGTCGGGCGCTGGATGTTTTTGCCGGCCCTCAACGCGCTTCTGAACGGATTGTGCGCGATTGCGCTGTGCGTGGGATTGTATTTCATCAAACATCGCAACAAGGAAGCGCATCGCAATAGCATGCTGCTGGCCTTCGCGTTTTCTTCCGTTTTTCTCATCAGCTACATCGTGAACCACGCACTGCACGGCGACACGATTTTTCCCGGCCACGGCTCCGTGCGCACGCTGTACCTTTCCATTCTAGCCAGCCATGTAATCCTTTCCATGGTCGCTCTGCCGATGGTGCTAACCACGTTCTTTTTCTCGCTGACGGGCCGCTTCGCGATGCACCGCCGAATTGCACGCTTCACCTTCCCCATATGGCTCTACGTTTCGATCACCGGCGTCGTGGTTTTCGTCTTTCTCAAGGCGTACGCGTACTAGCCGCGGTATTGATGGCGCTTCTGGTCGCGATACTTCCTTAGAACAGACTTTGCTTTTGCCTTTAAACTTCGTTGCAATAATGCTGTAACAATCGCCTTGTAACGATAACTGTCCCGCCCCGGGAGTCACGCAATTGGTCAAGAGCTACGTTCTACGCGTCCCGCAACAAATTCATTTACAAGAGGTCAATCACGTGTACAGGACTCTCAGCTTCCTTCTGCTTCTGCTACTTCTGATCACTCCGGCGGCTGCGCAACGGCCGCCGATCCGGCACGTATTTACAATCATTCTGGAAAATAAGAGTTTCAATGAAACATTCGGCCCAAACTCGCCCGCGCCGTATCTTTCAACGCAGCTTACCGCCCAAGGCGAGCTGCTCACCAATTACTACGGGATCGGGCACAACAGCCTGCCGAACTACATCGCGCTGGTAAGCGGGCAAGCTCCCAACCTGACGACTCAAGGCGATTGCCAGATTTACCAAGACTTCGTTCCGGACTCTTCCGTCCAAGTTCAAGTGAATGGCCAGACCGCGGGACAGGGATGCGTGTTCCCAGCCGAAACACAAACCATAGCTCATCAATTGACAGCGCATCAACTGACTTGGCGCGGATACATGGAAGACATGCCGGCGCCTTGCACGCATCCGGCGCTTAACACACAAGATCAAACTCAAACGGCCAAACTCGGCGACCAGTATGCCGCCCGCCACAACCCGTTTGTGTACTTTCATTCCATAATCGATGGGCCTTCTTGCGCCGCAAACGACGTGCCCCTGACGCAACTACCCAACGATCTAATGCATCTTGCTACCACGCCCAATTACGTGTTTATCACTCCCAACCTATGTCACGACGGCCATGATTCTCCTTGCGTGGACGGAGAGCCTGGCGGACTTGTATCGGCCGATGCGTTCCTGCGTCAGTGGGTGCCGCAAATCCTGGCCTCCCCGGCCTATCAGCGAGACGGATTGCTGCTGATCCTATTCGATGAAGCCGAGTTGAGCGGGTCCAACGCGGATGCGACCGCTTGCTGCAATGAAATCCCGGGACCCAATTCGCCGTTACCCGGAATTATTGGGCCCGGCGGCGGCCGCGTGGGCGCCGTAGTTCTGTCGAAGTATGTGCGGCCGGGAACCGTAGTCACGACGCCGTACAATCACTACTCCCTCCTACGTACCATCGAGGACCTTTTCGGACTTGATCATTTGGGATTCGCTGGACAGGCTGGCGCAAACTCGTTCGGCCTCGACGTATTCATTGCTGTTCCGTAGCGTGGTCGCGCGCTTACGCGGCGTTTGCGGCGCGGACGGCATGTCTTGCTTCCACGCTGCGGTGCGACCCGCAGCGGGTGGAAAAAACACGCGTGAATTCCGCGCCGAAATAGAGGATCTGCGCGGAATAATAAATCCACGCGAGAATGATGACCACGGAACCGGCAGCGCCGTAGGCGGACATGGTGACGCTCTTTCCGATGTAAAAGCCGATGAGGAATTTGCCGGCGGTGAAGAGCAGGGAAGTGATTATCGCGCCGACCCACACATCGCTCCACGGAACTGGCACGTCGGGAAGCAATTTAAAAATCATAGCCATGAGACCGGCGATAAAGAGAAGTGAGAAAAGAAAATCCATGGCGTGGAGCACGGCAGGCGGAATCGGAAGAAAGCCCGAGGCATAAGTGGCGACCGCAGACAATGCGGCGCTGAGGAGCAAGGAAACGAGTAGCAAGAATCCGATACCCAGGACCATTCCAAAGCTCAAGAATCTCGCTCTCACCAGATTCCAAACTCCGGTTTTAGAGGTCGTGTCGACTTTCCAAATTGTGTTTAGGGCATCCTGCATCTCCGCGAAAACGCCGGATGCACCCAGCAACAAAACGGCGACGCCGAAGATCGTCGCGAATACGCCATGCGCCGGTCTGTGAGCTGACTGAATCATGGTTTGGACGGCATGCGCGCTATCGGGGCCAACTAGTCCCTGAATCTGGTCTGTGATTCGCCCCTGTACGGCCTTCTGGCCGAAAACGAAGCCAGCAATCGCGATGGCGATGACCAAGAGCGGAGCGAGAGAAAAAATCGTGTAATAGGCCAGAGCCGCTCCCATGCGGGGAACTTTGTCTTTGCTCCATTCGGCGTATGTGGCTCGGAGAAGCTGATAAACGGGTTTGGGACGCCAAGAGAAGCGTTGGGACTTGGCAGTGGGGTCGCGTTGCGGTGCGGGCTCGCGCTGCGGTGCGGGCTCGCGCTGCGGTGCGCGGCGCGTTTGCTCGGGCGTACGCTGCTGCTCCGGAGATTTCGTTTCGGGAGCGGTTGGCTCCTCGATCCGCGTGCCAAATCGGTTCTGTGCCATGGAAAGCTCTCTCCCACTTCAGAGTGCTGTCCCAAGCAAAGAATGATTCGCGGCAGTAGACCATCCAGCAGAGGCACGAAAACTGACGGGGCACTCACCGTAGGTACCCCCTCCCCCCCTGTTTTTCACAAGTGTTCATTCTAAAGGGAGTTAAAGTCCTTTGTTTTGACACACTTTTGCAAGTGTTCATTCTAAAGGTAGATAGCGGGATTGCGGGCGCCCTTGCGCAATTTTTCGCGCTTAGGATTTTTTTGCAGGTGATTTTTCCCGGAAATGTGGGAGGGAAAGGATTTAGGTGGCTGGCGGGGTATTTCATGGGATATTATACCATTTGGTTAGCTGTTGTCAAGAGGAATTTTGTCCCGTTTTGGAAATTGAGGTACCCAGCCGCAGGACCGTATCGCCGGTCACGCTGCGTGTGCCATTCAGGATTTGTGTCACGCGATTGGCGGCGGTTTGGGGTTGACGATTACGCGATAGTTGGGAGGGTGGCGCGAGGGGAGTTTGTGTAAACGCAAAAGCGAAGAGGGGTTCCCGCCCGGGGGCGGTGCGCCCATCTGAAGATGGCCGCTACGTAACGGCGAAAAGCAGATTCCTCTCTCCGCGACCCGGCGCCCAAAGAACGGGCGCAGGAAAAAGCCGGGTCGCTCCGTTCGGAATGACAGTGTGGGGCGGTGCTTTATGTCGGAGCTAAAGCTCCGACCCCCTAAAAGGTTTCGGAGCGGCTGAAGCCCGCTTAAGCGACGGCGTTCGTGGGGGCCTAAGCCCCCACCTCCTAAAGAAGCCCCACTTCCTACGGATGAGAGCGAAACCCTCAGCGGCTGAAGCCGATTTTCGTCGTTGTCTTACGGCACGGTTGAAACCGTGCCCTGACGAAAGCGCCAGGCTGAAGTCTTACTGCGCGGTTGAAACCGTGCCCTGACGAAAAGCGCCAGGCTGAAGCCCGCCGCTACGTAATGGCGAGGTGCTGAAGGCGCTGCATGTTCATCGAAACTGCGAACGCGGTTCGATTTGGTGGTGGCCCAACAGTTTAGCTTTCCAAGGTTAGCCGTAGCTACCAGCGGAAGCGAATTGCCAGCTGCATAATGCGCGGCGTCACTGTGCCGCCCGATGCAGGAGAGGTGGAAGGATTCCCTAGTCCGGCAAAATTAGGCTTTTGGAGATTCTTGTCTAGTCGCCCGACTTGGAAGTCGTGTAAGGTCAAGGGCGCGCCATTCGCCCCCAGATATAGGCCGCTGAAAGGGTTGATGCAGGAAGCGGCGCAGTTGAAATCAGGATTCGGAATGGTCGCGCCAGCCGCAGTCTTTACGGTCAGCGAGGGGACAGACAGCACGCTGATATTGTCGTTGGCGTTGTTACTCACGAAGAGCGGGTGGTTGAAGACGTTGAAGACATCCATTTTTAGTTCCAGTCGCATTGATTCTGTAACCTTGAACGCCTTCAACAACGAGATGTCAAACCGGTACAGCGCGGGTGACAGACCCGCGTTGCGAGCCACGTTCCCATTAATGAACTGAAAGTCCACCGGATTGCCTGAGAAGCTGTCAATGGGCCCCGCCCCGCTGGCACCTGCAGGTGCATCGAACGATGTCTGAAGGGCTGCGCAGTTGGGAATACCCGCGGCCTGGCACGCCGCTACTCCGGACTGACCGACAGTCAAGTTGGTGCCAGTATACGTTGCGATGTTCGTCGCGACTAGATTGCCGTTCGCCAAAACGTTTGGGCGCTGGTTGGTTTCCGACCCCAATGCGGGGAAAGCAGACCCGACAAATCCACCGCCTCCGGTGGAAACCGGATACGGTCTGCCAGATTGCAGCGTGCTCAAAAGGCCAAAGGTCCAATTGTTGAAGACGTGCTTCAGAATCGGTGTACTAACGAGATTTTCGCTATCCGCCACGAAGCTGAGATTACCCAAGTGACGAATATCGCTCGCCGCCGGGGCGCGATCCAGCTTCAGGTTCGCAAGCGGATTGCCGGGTTCGGAGAGGCCATAGAAGTCCTCGCCGGTTGACAGGGTCTTGGACCATGTGTAACTGCCCTGAAACTGAAAGTGATGGGAGATCCGCTTCTGCCCGGTCACCATCAGAGCGTTATAAGAGGAGGTCCGGTTGCTGAAATTGGTCCGCTTGGCGGCAAAGGCCGGGTCGGGCCGCGCCGGCAAGTAGAAGAAGCCGGGATGCGCCGGGTCGCCAATGGGCGTTGGGAAGTTTGTGTCGGTTTCGCCAAAGAGCCCGTTGCCGAACACGCCCTGATAGCCGACGCTGAACACCCACGTTGGTCCGAACTGGCGCGTGATGGACATCGAGGCTTGATGAATTTCCGGGTTCTTGATTGTCGGAGAAATAGGGCGGATGCGCCCGAAGCTGCCGATTGGATGGAGCAGCGCAAGCTGCGTGGCGCTTGGCGAGTTCGGGTACACCTGATTCAGGATGACGTGCCCGAGGTTTGACCCGTCACTGCCCAGCGTTGTGTCATCAACTGAGGTCGTGAAGAGGTTCACCCCGTCAAAGTTCCGCGAATCCAGCACAACGTTCAGATATGCCAGTTGGGTGATCTCGGCGCCAGCCATTCGTACGACAGATTTACCTGGATCACCGAAGAGCAAGTGGAAGAAGCCATGCTCGAAATTTGGGCTCCAGGCAATGCCCAATCTCGGTTGCCAGTTGTTGTGATCCTTGCCACAAGCTGGGATTAGTCCATTTTGCTGTAAGCAACCACCTGCTGGCACGCTTGGATTCTGCGTCCGCGTGATCGTGCCGCCATCAAACGCCCCACTCTCGACGTCGTAGCGAATGCCGTAATTCAAAGTTAGATTTCGCTTAATCTGCCAGGTGTCCTGCGCAAATACGCCGTAAGCGGTATCAGCCACATGCACAAACGCTGGGCCGATCCCGACTGTGAACCCCGTTGGACACAAACCGAAGGGTTGGTTTACGCAGGTGCCGTTGGCGAAGCCCTCGTACCTGCCGAATCGAAACTGTGTGAAAAGAGAGTCAAATGGGTAGTGGCTGATGATTCCGCCGAACTTGAAGGTGTGCAACCCATGGGTCCAAGAAACGTTGTCCGTGTACTGGAAACGGTGATTTAAGCCCGCCTGTGGGCAGCAGAAGTCTGCTCCGACATAGGCGTTGGGTAAGGCCTGACCCGGCTGAACGCTCTTGGTCGGTGTTTGCGTCAGTGTCCGATGCCAGAAGAACCTCGCCTCATTTACGGTGTGCGATGTGGGCGTCGACACCATACCAATATTCAGGGTATTGTCGTGCAAAACTTGGGAGACAAAACCACTCGGATCGGTGGCCCCGCCCGTCTGTACAATCAGATTATCTGATAAGTCTCGCTGCAGGTTGTAACGCACCGTTAGGGTGTGCTTGTCCGTCAACCTTGCGTCTACTTTTGCCGAGCCCATGATCTCGTTCGTTGGTGATGTGACCGTAACGGAGTTCCCGAAGGGAGCGGTGGTTGTGGGAACACCCTGCGCCACTTTTTCGAAACTGCCGAACCAGAAGAAACGGTCCTTGACGAACGGTCCTCCGACGGTGAAACCATACTCGTGCTTGAAGAACGCGGCACGTCCACAGCCATCTATCGTGGTTAGTACGCCACCCGAGAAATTGCTCAAGGGGCAACCATGGGTGTCCGTCGGCGTAGCCGCAGAGAACCCCTGATTGTAGAAGAAGTCCGAGGCGCCCATGTTGCGCCCACGGAAGTAGGCGTGGAAGTCTCCATGAAGTTGGTTGGTGCCGGACTTGGTTACGACGTTCATAATCAGGTTTCCGGCCTGCCCATATTCGGCGTTGTAGTTGTTGGTAAGAACCTGAAACTCACGAATTTCTTCGACGGACGCGCCTAAAGAATCGCGCGCCGACGTACTCCCGTCGGAGATGTTTCCGCCGTCGATATTGACGACAATCCCGCGATCATTGACGGCGCCGGGTCCGATGAGGTCCGAGGAATTGCCGCTGTAGTCGTACTTGACGCCGGGCGCGGCGGCAGCCAACCCCTGGTAGTCGTTCGCGGCGCCGCTTATTCCGCCGAACGATGTCGTGGTCGGCAGATTAGCCACCGACTTGTCGTCAATAACGGTGGAAACATCGGTCTTCGTTGTTTCCACAAGCGGCACCTCCGATGTCACAACCACCGACACCCTTTGGCCAGCTAGTTCGAGCTTAAAGTTGATGTCGCGTTGCTCGCCGACCTGAACCTTCACGTTGTTTGCTTCCGCCTTCGCAAACGAGCCCGTTTCGATCATTACGTTGTAGATTCCCGGCGGCAGATTGTCGAATCGAAACAGACCGTCCGACGTCGTCTTGGTCGTGCGGACGATTCCTGTTGCCGTGTTTGTTGCCGTCACCGTGGCGTCCGGGACGGAAGCCCCTCCCGGATCCATGGCGCGCCCGGTAATAGTTGCGAACGCCTGCCCGTACGCGCAATTGGATGCCAATAGCAGGGTGCCGGCAATCGCTAGCACCGATATACAGCTCAACCACTTCCTTGGACGTAAATTCATGTGTTCCCCCGTCAGCCACCAAGTTGAGATAAACAACATTCGGCAGTTGTTGAATGGTGGGCTGGTTCAGGGCTGGTTCAGAGAAGGCAAACTATGGAAATGCTGCACGCAATATCATTGCCATCGTGAGGACATATTTCGTACAGCCTAACGACAAGATTGAGAACGTTTTAGGAGGAGCGCCAAAATAAGCGGAAGCCCAATTATGCGCGGAATTATATAAAAGTATGGATTCTTTATATGGAAAATACGACCGCACGGTGGAATCGGGGGAGCCGCCCAGACGAGTTGAGAGACGTCCGTTCGTTTTGGAGCGTAAGATTTGGCGCGTAGGAAGGGAAGAGGGGGGCGCAGAGGGCTTAGCGGGTGGCGGCTGCGGGGACGGACAGGGAAACTTTGACGGCGGTGCCGCTTTTACCGGATTCGATTTCCAACGTTCCGCCGAGCTGTGACAGACGCTCTCTCATTCCCAGAATGCCAACGCCGATGACTTGCTTGCTGTTGCGGGAGTTGGACAACAATTCAGGGGGCATGCCCTTTCCGTTGTCGCGAATCTCGAGAGAGATTGAGCCGTCGGCGCGCGCCAATTTTATTTGTGCTTTGCTGGCGCCCGAATGGCGACGAATGTTGCTAAGGGACTCTTGAATGACGCGAAAGAGCGCCAACTCGACCGGTTGAGGCAGACGGCCGATGTCCCCCTTGATCTGGAGATCTACCTGCATTTTGGCGCGACCGGAAAACCCTTCGACCATCCAGCGGGTGGCAGAGAGCAAGCCCGCTTCATCGAGCAGAGGCGGATGCAGAAGCTGCGAAAGGGTGCGGACCTCCTGGAAACATTCGTCAATCCACTGGGAAGTTTCGGCTATGGTCTTTTCGTGGGACTTGAGGTTTCCCGATTTTACGAGCGTATCGAGCTGCAGTTTTGCGGCGGCGAGTTTTTGGCCGGTGGAATCGTGCAACTCGCGGGCGATGCGGCGGCGCTCCTCATCCTGGAGGGTCATGAGGTAAGCGGAAAGCCTGCGCAGGCTGTCTTCGGATTGCTTCAGCAAGTCGGTCTGCACCTTGAGAGTTTCATCGGCTTTGCGGTGCTCGGTAACATCTTCAATGGAGAGGAAGATTAGGGATTGTTTTGTGCTGAGACGGCGGGCATTCAAAATCATGATGCGTTCGCCGATTTGTTCAAATTCATGGCGCACTTCGAAATCATCGACGCGCGTTTTGTGCTGGATGATGCTTTCCAGCAAGTTGCGAAGCGCAGGAATATCCCACTGGCGGTTACCAAGCTCGAAAATAGGGCGATTAACGGTTTGCGCGGGCGAGACGTCAAAGGCGCCGTAGAATGCGGGGTTGGCCAGTACGACATGGAGATTGGCGTCCAGAATCAAGATGGCTTCGCGGGCAGTCTCGATGAGAGTGTTGGCATACGCACGTGTTTCCTCGACGAGGCGCTTGAGAGAGTCGATGTCCAGGAAAGTGATGACGGCGCCTTCGATTTTGTTTTCGAAGGTTTTGTAGGGACGCGAGCGCAAGAGGTGCCAGACGCCGGCGGAGTCGCGCACTTCCGTCTCCTGAAGGCTGTTAGTTTCAATCGTTTGACGAGCGACGTCCTCCAAATTGGGGAGATCTATGTTGGGACGGATCTCACTCAAGTAGCGTCCTACATCCGTCGGTAGCAAGTTGAGGAGCTTTTGAGCTGCGGAGGTAAACCTGCGGACACGGACGTCGTTGTTGACCATGACCACGGGAATGTTGACGTTTTCCAAGACATTGAGGAGGTCGTTGTTGGCGGTGCTTAGTTCGAGGTTACGGTTTTGCAGCTCCTCGTTGACGGTGGTCAGCTCCTCGTTGCTCGACTGGAGCTCTTCTTTGGCGGTTTCCAATTCTTCGTTGGTACTCTGCAGTTCTTCATTGGAGGAGAGCACTTCCTCGTTGGCAGTTTTGAACTCTTCCGAGGTGGTCTCGTGCTCTTCAATCAGGGATTGTAACTGGCTGCGGAGTTGCCTTATCTCGCGAGAGAAGCGTTCATTCTGACGCGCGAGGGGGAGTTCTTTGCGGGCGAGCTGCGCCGCCAATCGTTTCGAGAGCGCAGGGGAAGGAGCACTGACGGGCGCGTCCTGGAAAACGACGACAAAGAAAAGCTCGTGCGAGCCCTCCGCGCGGATGGGAATAACTTCGAAATTTATTTCGCGCGTGCCGCCATTGGATTGAATGGAGACGCCTTCTTTACGGACGGCAATGTTTTCTTTTTTGGCCGTGTGTATAGCGGCACGCAGATCGATCAAGAGGCCTTCGCGGGCCATTTTTGACAAGCTGAAGGTAGGATTGCCGGCGGCTGGTTCCAGATAGGCGCCGGTCTTGCCGCGGAACTGTACAATCTCCATTTCTGAATTGACGACGATGCTGGCGGGAACGAAGCGGCTGACCAGCTCACGCTCAACTTGTTTGTCAATGCCAAGGCCGGCGGGTGGAAGCCTTGAGGATTTTGCCTCCGCCTGGCGACGCAAAGAATAGTCGACACCGGTGAAGTATGTAACCAGACGAGCGCCGGTGGTCTTCTTTTGATAAATTTTGTATTTTTTGTCGACCAACGTGAAATAGTCGGCAAATACTCCCAAGCTTTCGGCGCCACCCAACATGAGGTAAGCGCCGGGCTTGAGCGCGTAGTGCATGGTGGGGATGACGCGCTTTTGCAATTCCGGACCGAGATAGATCAGGAGGTTGCGGCAACTGATCAAGTCGAGGCCGGAGAATGGCGGG
>Ga0209131_1000147_pt1 | contig 50424 bp, 43 predicted proteins | sample GraSoi_2013_40cm_FD_185826 | JGI IMG/M metagenome (GOLD analysis project Ga0209131, IMG submission 185826) | Grasslands soil microbial communities from the Angelo Coastal Reserve, California, USA - Sample 9_17_2013_40cm (SPAdes) (version 2) | ecosystem: Environmental > Terrestrial > Soil >...
GCGATACTCGCGCTCATCGCGCTGCCTCCGCTCGCGACGGCGCTCGGCGAGCCGTTCTACGTCGACCTCGTGCGGCGCATCATGATCCTCGCCATCGCCGCGGTGAGCCTCAACCTGATCCTCGGCTACGGCGGGCTCGTGTCCTTCGGGCACGCCGCGTATCTCGGCATCGGCGCGTACGCCGTCGGCATTCTCGCCTTCTACGGCGTCACCAGCGGCTGGCTGCAATTCGCCGCGGCGATCGGCGCCTCGGCGCTCGTGGCCGCGGCGATCGGCTCGATCTCGATCCGCACGAGCGGCATCTACTTCATCATGATCACCCTCGCCTTCACCCAGATGCTGTACTACCTCGGCATCTCGATCGCCGAGTTCGGCGGCGACGATGGCATGCGCCTGAAGGCCAGAAGTAGATTTCCTCTCATCGACCTCGGAGACTCGACGGTCTTCTATTACGTTGCGCTTGCCTTTCTCCTCCTTTCAGTTTTTATAGTTTATAAAATCGTGAATTCGAGGTTTGGGATGGTGCTGCGAGCCAGTAAGTCGAACGAGGCGCGCTCGCGGGCGCTCGGCTTCTCGCCGTATCCGTATCGCCTTGCCGCGTTCGTCATCGCCGGGGCGATGTGCGGCGTCGCGGGCGCGCTCTACGCGAACCACACCAGCTACCTTACGCCCGGCTTCATGAGCTGGCAACAGTCGGGCGAGCTGATGTTCATGGTGATCCTCGGCGGCATGGCGAGCACGCCGGGCCCGGTGCTCGGCGCCTTCGCGCTGCTGCTCGTCGAGGAGCTGCTGAAGGGCCGGACCGAGCACTGGCAGGTGATCCTCGGTCCGCTGCTCGTGCTGTCGGTGATCTTCTTCAAGCGCGGCCTCGCCGGAATATTCACGGGCCGGGATGGAAAATAATCTCCTGGAAGTAGAGGGCCTGTACAAAAGCTTCGGCGCGCTCCGGGCGACCGACGGCGTCGACCTGGAAGTGCTTGACGGCGAGACCCACGCGGTCATCGGCCCCAATGGCGCCGGCAAGACGACCTTCATCAGCCAGCTCGCCGGCAACCTGCGGCCGGATTCGGGCCGGATCCGCTTCGCCGGCGAGGACGTGACGGCGCTGCCGGCCGCGAAGCGCGCGCGCCGCGGCCTGGCGCGCTCCTTCCAGATCACCAGCATCTACCCCGAGTTCACGGCGCTGGAAAACGTCGCGCTCGCGGTCCAGGCGCACGCCGGCCATAGCTTTCGCTTCTGGAAGCCGGCGCGCGGCGATGCGACGCTGACCGAGCCTGCCAGGCAGGTCCTCAATGAAGTAGGCCTGCTGGAAAGGCAAAGCATGCCCGCGGCCAACCTCGCCCATGGCGAGCAGCGCCAGCTCGAGATCGCCATGGTCCTGGCGACGCGCCCGCGCCTGCTGCTGCTCGACGAGCCGATGGCGGGAATGGGGCTCGACGAGTCGCAGCGCATGATCGCCCTCCTCGCCGCCCTCAAGCGCAAGCAGACCATCGTGCTGGTCGAGCACGACATGGACGCCGTGTTCAGGCTCGCCGACCGGATCTCGGTGCTGGTCTACGGCCGCATCGTGGCGACCGGCTCGCCCGACGAGATCCGGATGAACGAAGAAGTCCGCAAGGCGTATCTCGGCGAGGACGGCTGATGCTCGAGGTAAAAGACCTGCAGACCGCCTACGGCAGAAGCCAGGTCCTCTTCGGAATTTCCTTTGCCGTGGCGCAGAGCGAGGTCGTCACCCTTCTCGGCCGCAACGGCATGGGCAAGACGACCACGGTGCGCTCGATCATGGGCATGACGCCGCCGAGGGATGGCAGCATTATTTTCGACAAAAGAGAGCTGACCGGCCTCCCTTCCTACCGCATCGCCCAGGCCGGGATCGGCCTCGTGCCCGAGGGCCGGCAGGTATTCCCGAACCTCACCGTGCGCGAGAACCTGCTGGCGACGGCTGCGAACCGGAGAAATATTTCTCAGCCGTGGACTCTGGAGAAAATTTTCTCTTTGTTTCCAAATTTGAAATATCGAAAATCGAACCTTGGAAACCAACTCTCCGGCGGCGAGCAGCAGATGCTTGCCATCGGCCGCGCGCTGATGACCAACCCGCGCCTGCTGATCCTCGACGAGGCGACCGAGGGCCTCGCGCCCCTCGTGCGCGCCAAGATCTACGCCTCGATCGAGCGCCTGAAGGCGGCCGGGATGGCGATCCTGCTCATCGACAAGGACGTGCGCGCGCTGAGCCGGATCGCCGACCGGCACTACGTGCTTGAAAAAGGCCGCGTCGTGTGGTCCGGGAATTCAGCGGAACTGTCTGAAAACCCGGACCTGCAGCACCGCTATCTCGGGGTCTAGGGCATCATTGGCTGCCGAACAGGTTCTGCGGCACGCCCGCTGCGGCGAATATGTGGTCGCGCGAATTCTCGAGCTGCCGGCGCAGATTGGGCAGATCGACGTCGAGCAGCTTTCCCTGCCACTTGCGCACCTTGCCCGCCACGATCACGGTCTCGACGTTGCTGCGGTCCATCAGCGATACGACCGCCCCCGGCACCTGGTTGAGCGGCGCCACGTTGAGCGCCTCGGCGTCGAGGATGATGATGTCGGCCTCCTTGCCCGGCGTGAGCGAGCCGACCTTGCGCTCGAGCCGCAGGTGCTTCGCGCCGTTCACGGTGGCGTAGCGCAGCACGTCGCGCGTCGTCAGCAGGGCCGGCGTCCCGCGGGCCGGCGTCGGATACTGATTCGGGGGATAGAAATCTCCCTGCTCGAGGACCATCTGGTTCACCATCAAGCGCTGCACGTTCATCATGGAGCGCATCTGCGTGAAGAAGTCCGCGGTCAGCGTGCACTCCACGTCCACGGAGAGCGAAGGCTCCATGCCGAGACTTTGCATCTTGAGGATCGGCGGCATGCCGTGACGCATGTTCATCTCGATCGGCACCGCGAGCGAGACCTGCGCCCCGACCTCCTTGACCCTCTCCCATGCCGCATCGGCCATCCCGGTCATGTGGATGAACAGGTTGTCCGGTCCGATCCCGATGCGGCCGTTGCCCCCCGTGCCGACGGCGAGCTTGTCGAAAATCGGCCGGATGCTGAACGGCGAGAGGATGTGCGCCGCAATCTGCAGGTCGAGCTGGCGCCCGATCGTCCAGGACTGGTCGGTCGTAGCATCCCCCAGATAGACCTCGCCGCCCATGATCATATGGACGAGCTGGTCGCTCGAGGAGAACCACTGCTTCTTGATGCGGGGCGCATCGCCTGGATATTTGTTGCCGGGGTTGGTGCCGAGAATGTTGGCGCCCGCGCTCTCGAAATAGCCGAAGGCGGCGCGGCGCCCGGTATCGAACAGCGCCTGGATGGCGGCGTCCGAGTGCTGGGGCGAGTGATGGATCTGCGAGACGTCGTGCACCGTCGTGACGCCGCCGTCGAGCTGGCTCAAGCCCCCGAACAGCTCGTTGATGTATACGTCTTGCGGACGGTACACGGGGGCGAACGTGAGGAGGATGAATTCGAAGTAAGTGGTATTCCCGCTGGGCGTGTTCGACCCGTCGTTGATCAGTATTCCGTCGGCGAGAAAGCTGCGCAGGGCGGTCTCGAACTGGTGGTGGTGCGTATCGATGAAGCCGGGCATGACCACCCGGCCGCGGGCGTCGATCACGTCCGCGCCGGAGACCTGCAGGTTCGGCCCGACGGCGCGGATCTTGTTCCCCTCGACCAGCACGTCGGCCTGGGCAAAATCGCCCACGCTCGGGTCCATCGACATGACGTGGCCGTTGCGGATGACGTAGCGCCGCCCGGGCCGCCCGCTGTCCCTCGGCGGCTCACCGCCATCGTTCGCCAGCGCGGGCCGCGCGCTGAACAGGCTCATCCCTGCAGCGGCGGCCGTCGAAGCCTTCAGAAAATCGCGCCGCCCGAGCTGCGGGCGCTCCGGTGAATCGCCGTGGTCCTGCGGCTTGCCTTGATCGCATAGCGTGCACATCTGGGCCCCTCCTCCGTGAGTGACGCGGTCCATTTGGCGCCAATCGGCGACGCTTGTAAATGCGATCTTCGAGACGGATCGCTGCCCACTGCGACGCGACCGGCACGCAGTGGGCAGCGCGCCGTGCGCCCTGGTATAAGATCGGCGAATGGAAAAACGCGCGCTCGGCAGAAGCACTTTGCAGGTTTCCCCCATCGGCCTCGGGCTGATGTCGATGTCCGGGATCTACGGCAACGCCAGCGACGACGAATCGATCTCGGTGATCCATCACGCGCTCGATTGCGGCGTCGACCATCTCGATTCGTCCGACATGTACGGCTGGGGCCACAACGAGCAGCTCCTCGGCCGCGCCCTGAAAGGACGGCGCGATAAAGTCATCGTCGCCACCAAGTTCGGCCAGACAAAGGACGCGAGCGGCAAGCAGGGCGTGGATGGACGGCCCGAGTACGTGATGCAGGCCTGCGAGGCGAGCCTGAAGCGCCTGGGCCTCGAGGTCATCGACCTCTACTACCAGCACCGCGTCGACACCAACACGCCCATCGAGGAGACGGTCGGCGCGATGAAGCGCCTGGTCGAGCAGGGCAAGGTCCGCGCCCTCGGCCTGTCGGAGGCGCGCCCCGAGACCATCCGCCGCGCGCACAAGGTGCATCCGATCGCGGCGGTGCAGAACGAATATTCGTTGCTCTACCGGAGCGACGGCGAGGAAACCATCGCCACCACGCGCAAGCTCGGTATCGCCTTCGTGGCTTACGCGCCGCTCGGCCGCAGCATGCTCACGGGCACCGTGCACGGCAAGGCCGACGTGCCCGAGGGTGACCGCCGGCTGCAGCATCCGCGCTTCCAGGGCGAGAACCTGGACAAGAACGTCGAGCTGGTCCTGCGGCTGGAGCAGATAGCGAAAGAAAAGAAATGCACGCTGTCGCAGCTCGTGCTCGCCTGGCTGCTCGCGCAGGGCAGCGACATCGTGGCGATCCCCGGAACCAAGCGCAAGCAGCGCGTCGACGAGAACCTGGCCGCGCTCAAGGTGAAGCTGAGCGCGCAGGACCTCAAGCGCATCTCGGACGCGGCCCCGCCCGGCGCCGCCGCCGGCACCCGCTATCCCGCCGAAGGCATGAAGCGCGTCTACCTGTAGAAATCAGGGACAGACCACGTTTTAACGTCGCCAGGACTCGTTTAACCCTTTTTGGTTTCTCCCTCGTTTATAGCCAGGTCGGAAGCAGCGAACCTGACCAACAAGGAGAAACCGCCATGCAGCTCAAGAAAATCCACGCCGCCGTCGCCGCCGCGCTCGCCATCTGCTCGACCACGCAGGCGGCGGTAAAGGAGCTCCCAAGCACGCTCGCCGACCAGAAGTCGGTCGCCGTGACGATCTATAACGAGAACCTCGCCCTGGTGAAGGACACCCGCGCCATCGCGCTCGTCGCCGGGGAGAACCGGCTTGCGCTGCGGGAAGTGAGCGGGCGCATGCGCCCGGAGACGGCGCTGCTGAGGAGCCTGTCGCATCCCGGGTCGTTCACCCTCGTGGAGCAGAATTTCGACTTCGACCTGCTGACCCCCGCGAAGCTCCTGGAAAAATACGTCGGGCGCAGCGTGCGCATCGTGAAGACGCACCCCACGACCGGCGCCGAGTCGATCGAGACCGCGACCGTCCTCGCCGCGAACAACGGCGTGGTGCTGAAGATCGGCGACCGGATCGAGACCGGCCTGCCCGGGCGCATCGTCTACGACGGCGTGCCGGCCAACCTGCGCGACCGGCCGACGCTCGTCACGGAGCTCAACAGCGCGCGCGGCGGCGAGCAGACGGTCGAGCTTTCGTACCTCTCGGGCGGCCTGTCGTGGAAAGCCGATTACGTCGCGGAGCTGAACGCCGCCGACAACGCGCTCGACCTGAACGGCTGGGTGACGCTCACCAACCAGAGCGGCACCGCCTACCCGAACGCGCGCCTGCAGCTGGTCGCCGGCGACGTGAATCGTGTGCGCGACGAGCTGCGCTTCGCGGCGAAGTCCTCCGGCATGGTCCGGGCCGACGCGGCTCCCGCGCGCGAGATGGCGCAGGAGTCGCTCTTCGAATACCACCTCTACACGCTCGCCCGGCCGACGACGATCGCCGACAACCAGACCAAGCAGGTGGCGCTGCTCGGCGCGACCGGCGTGCCGGTCACGAAGGAGCTGGTTCTGCAGGGGAGCGACTATTACTACCGCTCGAGCGTCGGCGGCATCGGCCAGAAGATGAAGGTCGGCGTATTCGTGCAGTTCGAGAACCGCGAGGCCTCGCGCCTCGGGATGCCGATGCCGAAAGGCGTGGTGCGCGTCTACAAGAAAGACGGCTCGGGCAACGCCCAATTCATCGGCGAGGACAGCATCGACCACACGCCGAAGAACGAGAAAGTGCGCCTCAAGCTGGGCGACGCCTTCGACGTGACCGCCGACAAGAAGCAGACCGATTTCAAGCGCCGCGAGCCTCTCATCAACCGGAGCTACTCGTTCGAGAGCGCTTACGAAATCGTGCTGCGCAACGCGAAGAAGGAGCCCGCCACGGTGATCGTGCGCGAGCCGGTGCCGGGCGAGTGGACGATGCTCGAGCAGAGCGCGCCGCACGCCAAGGTCGCGGCGGGAACCGCGGAGTGGCGCGTGCCGGTGCCCGCCGAGGGAACGACGACGCTTCGCTACCGGGTCCTGGTGCGCTACTAGGAAGGCAGCACGCGGCGAAGGCCGCGAGCGGGAGGCTAAGCTTTCTTCGCCTGCCGCTCGACGGCCTCGGCGTTCATCTTGCGCAGGCGGGCGACGATGATCTTCATCACGTAAGAGGCGAACTGCGGGGTCCTGCGCACGAGCTGGTGGAACCGGTCCAGGTCGACGGGCACGAGCTTGCATTCGCTCGAGGCGATCACGGTCGCGCTGCGCTTCTCCGCCTGGTCAATGAGGCCCATCTCGCCGAACAGCGCCCCGGGGGTGGCTTTCTCGACGACGGTTCCGCCCAAGAGCACATCGGCAGTGCCCTCGAGGAGGACGAACATCACCCCGCCCTTGTCGCCGGCGCGGAACACGGGCTGGCCCGTCCGCACCGTGACGATGTCCTGGGCGTCGCCGTGCCGGAACAGGAAGCCCGGGTCGATGATTTCTTTTTCCGCCATCGCAATCCTCCGCGGCCGAGTATACGTGCGCGGGGATGCCGCGGCGCTAGCCGCACAGATGTTTGCGAAAGAAGTCCACGCTCAGCGCGAGCGCCCGGTCTGCTTCCGGCTTGCTGTAGGTCGTGCCGCCGTGGCGGGCGAAGGCATGGTCCGCGCCCGGGTACTTGTGGATCGTCACGCCCGGGATGGGAGCGAGCCGGCGCTCGAGCAGATCGTTGACCTCGGCCTGGACCCAGCGGTCCTTCAATGCCATATGCAGCACGAAGGGGCGGTGCAGGTTCTTCGCCTCGCTGATCCGGTGCTCTATGTACGTGCCGTAGTACGCGACCGCGCAATCGATGTCGGTGCGGCAGCACATGAGGTAACAGAGCTTGCCGCCGAGGCAATAGCCGACCGAGCCGACCTTGCCGTTGCATTCCGGCATGGCCTTCAGGAACGCGGCCGTGCCCTCCATGTCGCGCACGCCGAGGTCGTAGTCGAAGTCGTAGTACAGGTCGAAAGCCCTTCTGACGTGCTCCGGATTGCGGTCGGAAAGCTCGACCCCGGGCTGCTGGCGCCAGAAGAGATCGGGCACGAGGCACACGAACCCGGCCTCGGCGAATTCCTGCGCATGGCGGCGCATGGTGTCGTTCACGCCCCAGATCTCCATGATGGCGATGACCGCTCCCGCGGGGGTGCGATCGGGAAACGCCACGTGCGCGCCCATCTCGCCATCGCGCAAGCGCACGCGGATCTCCTGCGTGCGCATCATCTGTCGAGCTTCAGAAGCGTACGGGCGTTGCCGGAAAAAATTTTTTGTTTTTCAAAATCTGAAATATCCAACTGATCGACGGCGCGGATCGTCTCGCGGATCAGCATGCGGCCCTGCTCGGCGTCGAAGGGGGCGTCGGTCGCGAACAGGCAGTGGCCGGTCTCGAAGAACTCGTGCCCGCAGCGCGTGGCCGGCGCCGAGCCGTTGAGCGCCGTGTCGGCATAGATCATCTTGTAGTACTCGACCGGCTTTCTCTTCAGGCCCGCCTTGCGGGCGACCGGGTTCTCGCCGGTCTTGCCGTGGAAAATCTGGTCGAAGCCCAGATCGATCTTGCCGGCATAGAACGGCACCATGCCGCCCATGTGGTGGGTGATGATCTTCAGCCCCGGCAGCTCGTCGTACAGCCCGGAGAAGATGAGCCGCGTCACGCACGCGGTGGTCTCGTAGGGCCAGCCGAAGGTGAACCAGATCTCGTTCTCGGAAGCCTTCTCGGTGGCGTAGTCGGCGAACTGGGGACCGCGGATCGGGTGGATCCAGACCGGCAGGTCGTGCTCGGCCATCCTGCGGAACAGCGGCCGGAACTCGGGCGCGCTCAGCGGCTTGCCGAGCACGTTGGTGAACACCTGGATGCCTTTCGCGCCCAGGTCGCGGATGGCGCGATCGGCCTCCTGCACGCAGGCCTCGACGTTGTTCATCGGCATGGACGCGATGAAGCACGGAAAGCGCTCGGGATACCTGCGGCAAAGCTCGGCGAGGCCGTCGTTGGCGATGCGCGCGAGCGCGGGCGTGCGCTGCGGCGTCCCGAGCATCTCGATCGGCGGGTTGGCGAGCGACAGCACCTGCTGCAGGCCGTCGAACTCGTCCATCATGCGCAGGCGCGCGTCGACGTCCCAGAGGGTGGGCAGCTCCGGAAACGCCGACAGCGCGATGTGGCCGGGCACGAGCTCCGCGAGGCGCTCGAAGATCGCCTTGGGCATGAAGTGATTGAAGACGTCGAGGTACATGGGCTTGCCTCCGTTCAATCGGCAGTGATCCGCAGCTCGCGGATCGCCTTCGTCCAGCGGGCGATGTCGGCGCGCATGAAAGCGCCGAACTCATCGGGCGTGCTTGCGGCGAGCTCGATGCCCTGGCTGCGGGTGCGCTCCCTGAGCTCGGGAAGGCCGGCGATGCGCGCGGTTTCCGCGCTCAGCCTGGCGACGATCTCCTTCGGCGTTCCCGCGGGCGCGAGCAGGCCGTACCAGGTATCGATGTCGATGGGATAGCCGAGCTCGCTCATCGTGGCGAGCCCCGGCGCGAGCGGGGAGCGCTTCGAGCTCGCCACCGCGAGGCCGGTGAGCCGGCCCGACTGCACGTGCGGCAGCGGCAGCAGAATGATGTTGAACGCGAGCGACACCTCGCCCGCGAGCAGCGCCGCGCTCATCGGCGCCGCGCCTTTGTAGGGGACGTGGACGATGTCGATGCCCGCCATTCTCTTCAGCAGCTCGGCCGCGAGGTGCTGCGGGCTGCCGTTGCCGTTGGAGCCGTAGGTCAGCTTGCCGGGGTTGGCCTTCGCGTACTGGATCAGCTCGGCCACCGACTTCACCGGCACCGTGGGATGCGCCGCGAGCAGGTTCGGCTGGGTGGCGACGCGCGAGATCGGCTCGAAGTCCCGCACCGGATCGTAGGGCAGCTTCGAATAGAGCCCGACATTCAGCGCGAGCGGGCTGTTTCCGCCCATCAGCAGCGTATAGCCGTCGGGCGCCGCCTTGGCGGCGGCATCGGTCCCGATGTTGCCGTTGGCGCCGACCTTGTTGTCGACCACGACCGGCTGGCCGAAGGTCTTCGACATCTCCTGCCCGAACAGGCGCGCGAGGAAATCGTAGCCGCCGCCCGCGGGGAACGGGGCGATGATGTGGATCGGCCGGCTCGGGTAGCCCTGGGCGAGCGCGCACCCGGGGGCGCAGGAAAGCAGCACGGCAGCGAGAACCCCAAAGCGCAGCTTCATGTGATCGCCTCCCCGGTCATGGTCTTTTCCAGACTTCCTCGCCGGCGAGCGCCTGGTGGGTCACGGTGCCCGCGAACGCCGGAAAATTCTGGAAGTCGAGCCGCGCCTTCGCGCGCTCGGGCGAGAACAGCGCCCGGCTGAGCGCCGCGGCGGAGTCGAACTCGAACTGGACCAGCAGCACCGAGTTGCCGCGCGTGATCGCGTACGGGTCGTTCCATTCGATGGGCGTGTGCAGCACCACCCCTTTCAGCCCCGGCCAGCGCGTCACGAGCGGAACATGCACGTCGCGGAAATAGCGCAGGAACTCCGCCGTGTCCTTGGTGGTGATGTCGTAGCGCACGAAGTAGGAGACGCTCATACGCCGATATTAGCCATAATTTTTTTGCCATTCCCTTTATAGTTGCGAAATGAGCGACCTGAACGATCCGCGAGTGCTGTTCGCCGCCGAGAGAACGCTGCTCGCCTGGAGCCGGACTTCCGCGGGCCTGATGGCCTTCGGCTTTCTCGTCGATCGCGCGGGCCTGGTGGTGCCGGGCCCGCAAGGCCGCGGCGCGCTGTGGATCGGCGTCGCCTTCGTGCTCGTCGGCGTCGCGCTGAGCGCGAGCCTGCGGCCGGTGGAGATCCCGCCCGGCTACTGGGTGAACTTCTCGGTGCTGCTGAGCGCCGTGGTCGGGCTGCTCGGGCTAGCGCTTGCCGGCTATCTGGTGGCGGGCTGAATCCGCGGAATACGCGGCGATCAGTTTCCTGAACTCGGCCTCGGGCTGGGGCTTCGCGAAGAAATAGCCCTGCGCCTGCTCGCAGCCCAGGCCGCGCAGCAGCAGCGCCTGCGCCTCGGTCTCGACGCCCTCGGCGATGACGATGAAGCCCAGGGTATGCGCCATGTCGATGATGGTGCGCACGATCGCGGCGGCCGCGCGCTCGTTCAGCGCGTCGGCAACGAACGAGCGGTCGATCTTGAGCGCGGAGACCGGGAAGCGCGTCAGGTAGGACAGGCTCGAATAGCCGGTGCCGAAGTCGTCGATCGCGAAGCCGATCCCGCCCTCGCTCAGCGCCTGGATGACGCGCTTCGCGTGGTCGGGATCCTGCATCAGCTGGCTCTCGGTGATCTCGAGCTCGATCATCTCCGGCGCGACGCCCGCGGCGCTCACGAGGTCGCGGATCCTGACGTCCAGGTCCTGCTGGCGGAACTGGCGCGCGGAGAGATTGACCGCGACCTGCATCGGCGGCAGGCCCGCCGCCTGCCAGGCCTTCAGGTCCTCGCAGGCGCGGCGCAGCACCCATTCGCCCACCTGCACGATGAGGCCGGTCTCCTCGAGCACGGGAATGAACTCCACCGGCGGCACCAGGCCGCGCTCGGGATGGCGCCAGCGCAGCAGCGCTTCCGCGCCGCACGGCCGGCCGCTGCGCAGATCGAATTTCGGCTGGTACGCGAGCGCGAACTCGCCGCGCTCGAGGGCGCGGCGCAGCTCCGAGCCGAGCTGGGCGCGCGCGCGCGTGCGCTGGTTGATGTCGGCGGTGAAGAACTGGTAGGCATTGCGCCCCGACTGCTTGGCGCGGTACATCGCCGCGTCGGCCGCGCCGAGCAGCGCCTCCGCGTCGCCGCCGTCGGCGGGAAACGCCGCGATGCCGATGCTCGCCGTGACGAACACCTCGTGTCCCCGCACGCTCACCGGCGCCGCCAGGCGGTCGATGATCTTCTGCGCCACGAGCGCCGCGTCGTCGGGCCGCGCGAGGTCGCCGAGGATCACCGCGAACTCGTCGCCGCTGATGCGCGCGACCGTGTCGCCCGCGCGCACCGACGCTTGCAGCCGGCGCGCGGTCTCCTTGAGCAGCTCGTCGCCGCCGGCATGGCCCAGGGAGTCGTTCACCAGCTTGAAGTCGTCGAGGTCGATGAACAGCACCCCCAGCGGCTTGTCGTGGCGGCGCGCCTGCACGATCATCTGCGAGAAGCGGTCCGAGAGCAGCGCGCGGTTGGGCAGGCCGGTCAGCGCGTCGAACTGGGCGAGGAACGCGAGGCGCCCCTCGCTGTGAATGCGGCGCAGGCCCGCCGACAGCACGCTCGCGGCGGTCACGAGAAATTTGGATTCTTCCGCGCCGAAAGCCCGCGGCGTCTCGGACATCACGCAGAGCGCCCCCTGCACGCGATTGTCGCCGTGCACCGGGACCAGCGCCGCGCCGCTGAAGGCGCCCGCCCAATAGAAGGGCAACAGGGCCGCTCCGCCGGCCGGCCGGTCGACGATGGCGAGCTCGCCCCGCTCGAACGGCAGCGCGAGGTGGTCGGCGCTCCCGTAGACCGAGACCGAGACGCCCTCGCCGCTCGCGAGGCCGGTCAGGCCGCGCGTCACCACTTCTCGCGTTCCCGCGCCCGGCTCGACATAGGCCACCACGGTCGCGGGCAAAGCCTCGATGACGGTCTGCAGGGCGTCCTCGATCAGCTCGACCGCCTCGCGCTTGCCGAGCGCCGAGGCGCCGAAGCGCGCGATCTTTTCCTGGTAGCGCGTGTGCGTGGCCTGGCGCTCCTCGGCCTGCTTGCGCTGCAGGAACTGGCCGATCTGGCTGGCGATGACGCGGGCGGTCTGCAGCAGGCGCGCATCCGGCTCGCGCACTTCGCGGCTCGTGAAGCTGAGCACCCCGAGAGCCCTGCCTTCGGCGACCACCGCAAAGGCGAACGTGTCCCGGCCGGCGGCGCCGAACGTCGACTGCGCGAGGCCGCGATGGCGGTGCATCTCCGAAGTCCATAGCGGCTCGCGCGTGCGCCAGGCGCGCGCTTTCGACGCGTCGCTGTCCAGGGGATCGGCGGCCTCACGCGAGGCGTCGAGGTAGCGCTGGATCGCCGGGTCGTCGATGCCCCAGGCGTGCCCGAAGCGCAGCACGCGCTGCTGCTCGTCGGCATAGAAATACCGGCCGCATTCCCAGCCCTGCGACTCGCAGACCGCGCGGATCGCCGACTGCAGCGCGCCCGACACGCTGTCGGCCTCCGAGAGGCAGCGCGTCACCGTATGCTCGAGATCCAGCAGGAGCTCGGCGCGCCTGCGCTCGGTGATGTCCTTGCCGATGCCGCGATAGCCCTTGAACGCGCCGGCCGCATCGAACATCGGCTCGCCGCTGATGCTGGTGTATTTCGACCCGCCCTCGGGCGTGCGCCGGTGCAGCTCCAGGTTGTAGAACGGCTGACGCGCATCCAGCAGCGCGCGGTGCGCCGCCCAGTCCGCCTCGGTCATGTTGAGCGCCGCCAGGTCCCAGCGCGTCTTGCCGAGGTTGGCGAGCGGGCCGCGCCCGGTCGTGTCCTTGACCGTGGTCGATATCAGGGTGAAGCGGTAATTCTCGTCCTGCTCCCAGTACCAGTCGGAGGACAGGCCGGTCAGGCTGCGGAAGCGCTCCTCGCTCTCGCGGCGGACTTCCTCGGCCTGCTTGCGCTGCACGAGCTGGCCGATCTGGCTGCCGATCACGTTCATCGCCTGCAGCAGGCGCTCCTCCGGCTCGCGCACTTCATGACTGTGGAAAGAGAACACGCCAATCGTCTTTCCTCCCGACCTGACCAGGAAGAAGAAGGCGCCGTGCAGGCCGAGCCCGCGCGCGATCCCCTTGTGCACCCGTGCGTCGCTGGCGATATCCTCGACCCACAGCGGTTGCCCGGATTGCCACACCCGGCCGATGAAGCCCTCGCCCAGGGCATAGGAAACTTCGCGCGACTTCGCGATGAAACGATCCATCGCCTCGTCCGGCGCGGTCCAGGCCTCGGCAAAGCGCAGCACGCCGGCTTTTTCGTCCACCTGGAAATAGCGTCCGCACTTCCAGCCTCCCACCTCGCAGACGGCGTGCATCGAGGCTTTCAGCGCCGCGGAGGCGCTGTCCGCCTCGGCGAGGGAGCGCGTCACCGAATGCTCCAGCTTCAGCAGCTGCTCCGCGCGCTTGCGCTCGCTGACGTCGCGAGCGACCACCACGACGACGTGCCCTTTCGCGGAGGGCACGATACGGCGGGACGCCTCGAAAGCGAACCGCGACCCGTTCTTGCGGCGAAACCAGCCTTCCACGGCCGTCGCGCTCGCATCCCCGGCGATGAGGCGGCTGTAGACCTGCGCCAGCTCTTCGCGCGATGCGGTGGAGACGTCGTGCGGACCCATCGCCAGCAACTCCTCGCGGCTGTAGCCCAGCGCCCGGCAGGCCGTCTCGTTGACGTCGACATGCCGCATGCTTTCCGGGTCGGCGAGCAGGACCATGTCGGCCGACGCGTCGATCGCGGCGCGGAACCGGCGCTGCTTCTCCTCGGCCTGCTTGCGCTGGACGAACTGGCCGATCTGGCTGCCGATCACGTGGATGGCGTCCAGCAGCCGCTGCTCCGGCTCGTGGAATTTGCGGCAGGCGAAGCTGAGCACGCCGATCGTCTTTCCATCCGAGAAGACTGGAAAGACGAACGTGCCGTGCGGACCCATCTCGCGCGACGCGCGCGTCCCGGGCGAAGCCGCCGACGACGAGCGCGGGTCCTTGCCGATATCCGCGGACCACAATGGCCGTCCGGACTGCCACACCCGGCCCGACAGGCCCACGCCCGGGCGGTAGGTGAGCTCGCGGGATGCGTTGACGAAGCGCTCGACCGCGGGGTCCGGCGCGCCCCAGGCGTCCGCGAAGCGCAGCACCCCGGCCTTCTCGTCCACGTGAAAGTATCGGCCGCAATCCCAGCCTTCCGCTTCACAGACTGCGCGAATCGCCGCTCTCACACCCGCCGACGCATCCTCCACCTCGGTGACGCTGCGCGCCACCGCGTGCTCGAGCGCGCGCAATTGCTCCGCGCGCTTGCGGGCGGTGATGTTCTTGCTGATGCCGCGGTAACCGATGAAATTGCCTGCGTCGTCGAATACCGGCGCGCCGCTGATGCTCACCCAGAACGTCTCGCCCGCCTCGCTCATTCTTCCCAGCTCGACGTCGCGGAAAGGCTGGCGCGCGTCCAGGACCGCCTTATGGGCGGCCCAGTCGGCCTCCGTCATGTTGAACGAGGCCTCGTCCCAGCGGTGCTTGCCGATCAGCCGCGTCGGGAGCGTCTTGCTGCTTCCTGAAAACGTCGTGAAGCGGTACCCGCTGTCCTGCGTCCAGTACATGTCCGAGGACAGCTCGGTCAGGGCGCGGAAGTTCTCCTCGCTCTCGAGGCGCACCCGCTCCGCCTGCTTGCGCTGCACGAACTGGCCGATCTGGCTGCCGATCACGCGGACCGCCTGCAGCAGGCGCTCGTCGGGCTCGCGGGCCACGCGGCTGTTGAACGCCAGCACCCCGATGGTCTTTCCGTCCGACAGGACCGGAAAGAAGATCGCTCCGCGCAGGCCGATATCGCGCACGACGCTTTTCTGCACCGCGCGGCTGTCCTTGCCGACGTCGGGCACCCACAGCGCCTGCCCCGAGTCCCAGACCTGGCCCGCGAGGCCGACGCCCGGCGCGTAAGTGACCTCGCGCGAGCCGGCGATGAAATTCTCGATCTCCGGGATGGGAGCGGCCCAGGCGGCGCCGAGACGCAATAGCAGCGCTTTGGCGTCGACGTAGAGATAGCGGCCGCAATCCCAGCCTTCCGTGCCGCACACGGCGCGGATCGCCGCCTCGAGCCCTGCCGCGGCGCTGTCCGCCTCGGCGAGGGAGCGCGTCACCGTGTGCTCGAGGCTCAGAAGCTGCTCCGCGCGCTTGCGCGCGGTAATGTCCTTGCCGACGCCGCGATAGCCCTTGAACGCGCCGGCCTTGTCGAACACCGGCTCGCCGCTGATGTTGATCCACACCTCGGCCCCCGCCTCGTTCAGGCGGCACAGCTCGAGATCGCGGAACGGCTGGTGCGCCTCGAGCGTCGCGCGATGCCGCGCCCAGTCGTCCACTGTCATGTTGATGTAGTTCTGCTCCCAGCGCTTCTTCCCGATCAGCGGGAAGGCGCGGCTGCCGACCTGGTCCGAGCCGGTGCCGGCCTGCGAGGTGAAGCGGAACTCCTCGTCCTGCTCCCAGTACATGTCCGAGGAGAGCTGCGCCAGGCTGCGGAAGCGCTCCTCGCTCTCGCGCAGCGCCTCGTCCGAGGCGAGCCGCTCGCGGATGTCGCGCGAGACCGCGACGATGATGCGGTTGTCTCCCGAGCGCAGCACGCGGCGCGTGGACTCGAAAGGCAAGAGCGATCCGTCCTTGCAGCGAAAGACGCTGCGAATGCCGATGGCATTGGCGGGGTCCGCGATGAGCGCATCATAGGCGCGCTCCAGCTCTTCGCGGCTGAAGGGCAGGACCTCGTCCGGGCCCATCCCGAGCATCTCTTCGCGCGTGTAGCCGAGCAGCCGGCAGACGGTCTCGTTGACGTCCACGAACAGCATCGTCCTGCGATCGACCAGCGCGATCATGTCGGCGCTGGTGTCCATGGAGAGCCGGAAGCGCCGCAGGTCCTCGGCCGAGCGCGTGCGCTGCATGAACTGGCCGATCTGGCTGCCCACGTTCGTCATGCACTCGAGCAGCTCGGCCTCGGGTTGCTGGACGCCCCGGCTGAAGAGCTCCATGACGCCGATGACCTCGGCGCCGACCTTGATCGGGAACGCGAGCCCGCTGTGCAGGCCGGCTCTCACGGCGAGCGGCGCGCGCAGGAAGGTCTCTTCACGGGTGACGTCGCGGATCCACACCGGCTTGCCTTCCACCCAGGCGCGCCGGTTGAGGCCACCGGCTTTCGACAGCGGTGCCGGCTGCTGCCGCGCGACCTCGAGGAACGCGTCGATGCCGGCCGAGGCGATGCCCCAGCTCTCCTCGCAAACCATCGTCTGGCTGCGCCGGTCGTGCTCCCAGCGCGCGCCGCAGGCCCATCCGAGCGTGTCGCAGATCGCCTGAATGATCCGCGGCGCCGCCTCGGCGATGCTGCCCGACTGCGCGAGCAGGCGCGTCACGGCATGCTCGATCGCGAGCCGCATGTCCATCTGCACGCGCCGGGTGACGTCCTTCGCGGCGCCGCGGTAGCCGCAGAAGGTCCCGTGCGCGTCGAACATCGGCCGGCCGGAAATGTTGAGGTAGCACGCCTCGCCCTGGCTGTCGACGCGGCGCAGCAGGAGGTCCTGGAACGGCTGGCGCGCCTCCAGGACCGCCTTATGCTCTTCCCAGGTCTGCTGCAGGATCTCGGTGCCGGGCAGATCCCAGCGGCGCAAGCCGACGTGGGCATCGCCGGTGATGCCGCGGCGCGCCTCGGGGGCGCCGCCGGTGGATATGTACCGCAGCTCCGCATCCTGCTCCCAGTACCAGTCCGCGGAGAGCTCGGCCAGGCTGCGGAAGCGCTCCTCGCTGAGGCGCAGGGAGCGGAAGGTATTCGACTGCATCGTCGCAAGCCGGACCAGCCGCTCGAGCTCGATGCGGTCGATCCGGTCCTTGCTCATGATGTCGTAGGCGCCCTGCCCGAGAACCGCCTCGCGCAGCCCTGCGTCGCGCTCGCCGGTCAGAACCAGGATCAGGCGGTCGGTGGCGCGCACCAGGCTGTCGACGGTGTCGAGGCCTTTCGAGTCGGGCAGGTTGAGATCGGTGATGACGATGTCGATGCCGCCGCGCTCGAGCCTCGCCAGCGCCTCGCGCATGGTGGGCGCGTGCTCGATCGACAGGTCGGCCCAATCCACGCGCTCGAGGTTCGCGCGCACGAGCCCGGCGAACGCCTGGTCGTCCTCGAGCAGGAGGACCCGGACGGTCGTGAGCTGGCGGCCGTGCTTGAAGTCGGGGGTCGGGCGCATGGGCAGCGATATCCTCGCCCGGGCAGCATAGGCCCACCATCGGGGATTACCCTAGCGAATCCGGCAAAACCCTGGGCTATTACAAGACTTTACCGTTAGGGAATCACCCCGGGGGCGAGGGTGTGGCAGAACCGCGCGACCTCGCGCGGACGGGTCCACCAGACCCGGCCGGCCTGGGGATGCCGCAGGCAATGCCGCAGCGCGGAACGCAGGCGGCGCAGGCGGTAGGGCTGGCCGAAGACGTACGTGTGCACCGAGACGTTCATGACCAGCGGGTGGCGCTCGCACTGCTCGGCCATCTCCTCGAACTGGTCGACGATCATGTCGCAGAATTCCGCGGCTTCGCCCTTGCGGTGCACGATCGCCTGCGAGTCGTTCAGCTCGATCGGATAGGGGATCGAGAGCAGCGGCCCGGCGCGCGTGCGCAGCCAGACCGGCTGGTCGTCCATCGGCCAGTCCATGACGTACTGGTAGCCGAGCTCCTTCAGCAGATCGGGCGTATTCGCGGTCTCGTAGGCGCCCGAGCCCATCCAGCCGGCCGGCGGCGCGCCCTCGTGGCGCGTGAGGGTCTCGGTGACCTCGCGCAGGATCCGCTCCTCGTCGGGCTGCCATAGCCCGCGCAGGTTCTCGGCGTTGGTGCGGCCGTGCGCGACCACTTCGTCGCCGCGCTTGCGGATCGCGGCCATCACCTGGGGCGCGTACTCGTAGACCAGGCTGTTGGTGTTGTGGGCCGCCGGCAGCTTCAGCTCGTCGAAGAGCTCGAGCAGCCGCCACACGCCCACGCGGTTGCCGTAGTCGCGCCAGGCATAGTTGCGATGCGTCTGGGGCTCGCCGGTCTTCGCCGGATCGTGCCCGAGCCCCGCGCCGAACGCGAACCACTCGACGTTCGTGGTGAGGCAGAAGGCGAGGCGCTTGCCTCCCGGCCAGCTGTAGTCCTGGCGTTCGGGCAGCGGAACGAAATCGTAGCGGCTGTGCTGCGGGAGGAGCTGCATCGACTATTCGATCTTCGCCCCGGAGGCCTTCACGACCGGCCCGAGCTTCGCGATCTCGCGCGCGGTGGCGGCTTCGAATTCCCCGGGCGTCATCACGATCGGATCGGCGCCGATGTTCTGCCAGACCGGCTGCATCTCCGGCGCGCGCACCGCCTTGGCGAACTCGGCGTTGATCCGTCTCACCAGCGCGCGGTCCATGCCTTTCGGTCCCAGGATGCCCGAGTAGAGCACGATCTCGAATCCCGGCAGGCCGGCCTCGATCATGGTCGGGACCTCGGGCGCGGCGCCCGAGCGCTTCGGCGTCGTCACGGCGAGCGCGCGCAGCTTGCCCGCCTTGCTGCTGGAAAGCGCGGGCGGCATGGTCGAGAACACGAACGTCACCTCGCCGCCGAGGATCGCCGCCGTCGCCGGACCGCTGCCCTTGTACGGGACGTGCAGAGCATCGACGCCCGCGTCGGACTTCAGCATCTCCGACGCGAGATGCACGATCGTGCCATTGCCGGAGGAGCCGTAGGAATACTTCCCCGGGCTCGACTTGAGAAGCGCGATCAGCTCCTTCACGTTGTTCGCCTGCGTGGCCGGATGCACGACGAGCATGAGCGGCGTCGAGGCGACCATCGCGATGAAGGTGAAGTCCTTCATCGAGTCGTACGCCAGCTTGGGATAAAGCGTGTTGTTGATCGCGTGCGTGGTGATGTCCTGCAGCCAGAGCGTGTAGCCGTCCGGCGCCGACCTGGCCGTGAAGTCGCCGGCGATGGTGGTGCCGGCCCCGGGCTTGTTCTCGACGACCACGGCCTGCCCCATCTGCTTGCTTACCGGAATCACGATCGCGCGCGCGAGGACGTCGGAGATACCGCCCGCGGCGAAGCCGACGACGAGACGGATGGGCTTGCTCGGATAGTCGCCTTGTGCGTGCACCGCCGAAAAAGCGGCCGCGAAGAAGAGAAAGGAAAGAAATTTCTTGAAGTTCATAGGTTCATCTCGAGAACGTAAAGCCCACCCGCATGCCGGTCGACCGCGAATACCACGCCGCGATCGTCGACGAACACGTCGTTGATCTGCACCGTCCCGAGGGGCGCGCCGGCCGGCGCCGGCGGCACGTACCACGCGACCTCGCCCGGCTCGTACGGATTGCGCACGTCGTAGACCCGCACGCCGGCGTTGAAGAACGTGCCGAGCACGATGTCGTTGGAGCGCCAGGCGCCTTTTCCCGGCGGGTTCTCGTGCAGGTTGTGGGCGCCGCAGCGGCCGCCGCTGTGCAGGAACTGCTTCACGCCGGGCGCCGGCATGGTGGCGATGCTCACCGGATGGCGCTCGTCGCGCACGTCGAGCATCCAGACGAGCTTCGGCCAGTCCGCGCCGTCGTCCATGATCGATTCCTCGGTGACCACGAGCAGGCCGCGCTCGAAAAGCGGCAGCACGGTATGGCTGAAGCCGTTGTAGGGCGGCGCGTTGCGCCAGCGGGAAACGAGCTTCGGCCGCGTGCGGTCGGCGATGTCGATCACCATGATGCCGCCGTCGAGGTAGCCGAGGTAGCAGCGGTCGGGGCGCTGCGGATACACGTTGGTGTTGTGCGCGCGGAAGCCGAAATCGAACTTGGGCGCGAGGCGCTCGGGCGCGGGCTCGCGATCGCTTGCCATCGTCCCCGGCAGGTGCCAGCCTCCCACCGCCGTGGGCTTCGACGGATTGCGCACGTCGACGATGCGGTAGATCTGGTCGTCCTTGGGGTTGCGCGGCTTCAGGTCCGGGTCGGCGCAGGCCATGTGCACCGTTTCACCGTCGACGAACCACAGCGCGTGGCAGCCGCGCGAATGGGGTCCTGACGCATCGAAGGTGGAAATCGAGCGCGGCCGCTCCGGCACGCTGATGTCGAACAGCTCGAAGCCCGCCGGCTTCAGGCCGAGCTGCGACACCTGGTAGGCCACCGCCATCATGTCGCCCGACACCTCGAGCGAGTTGGAGCGCATCTTCGCGTGCGGCAGATCGGTCTGCGTCACCACCTTCGGGCTGCGCGGCTCGGTCACGTCCACCGCGGTGAAGTTCTTGGGCGCGCTCTCGTGGGCGAGCCACAGGATGCGCCGGCCGTCCTTCGCGAGCTGCATCGCCATGCCCTCGCCCATCCCGCCGTGGCCGTTCAGCGTGTGATGCGCCAGCAGCGTCATGTTGTGAGACTGGGGCTGATTTTTTTGCTGATTTTTATCCATACTACGTAAGATAACATTCCCACCCCCCTGAAAAAGAGAGGTTTCGAGATGCAAAAGGTCGCCCTCGTGACCGGCGCCGGCACCGGCATCGGAAAATCCGCCGCGCTCGCGCTGCTGAAGGACGGCTTCGCCGTCGCGCTGGTCGGACGCAGGAAGGAGATGCTCGACAAGACCGCCGCCGAGTCCGGCGCCGGGGATCGCGCGCTGGCGCTGGCCGGTGATATCACCAAGCCCGAGGAAGTAAAAAGAATCTTTGCGGAAACCAAGAAACGCTGGGGCCGCCTCGACGTGCTCTTCAACAATGCCGGCATGGGCGCGCCGGCCGTGCCGATGGAGGACCTGCCGCTGGAGACCTGGAAAGCGGTCGTCGACATCAACCTGAACGCGATGTTCTACTGCACCCAGGAAGCGATCCGCATCATGAAGGCGCAGGAGCCGAAAGGCGGGCGCATCATCAACAACGGCTCGATCTCGGCGCACGCGCCGCGCCCGATGTCGGTCGCGTACACATCGACCAAGCACGCGGTGACCGGCCTCACGAAGTGCATCTCGCTCGACAACCGCAAGCACGACATCGCCGCGAGCCAGATCGACATCGGCAACGCGCTCACCGAGCTCGCGGCGCGCATGGCGAAGGGCGTGCCGCAGGCCGACGGCTCGGTGAAACCCGAGCCGCTGATGGATGTCGCGCACGTGGGCAACGCGGTGCTTCACATGGCGAACCTGCCGCTCGACGTCAACGTGCAGTTCATGACCATCATGGCGACCAAAATGCCGTTCGTCGGGCGCGGCTGAGGCCGGCATGAACGCCGACACCCGTCCGATCGTCGGCCTCATGCTCGGCGACGTCACCGGCATCGGCGCCGAGATCGCGACGAAAATGCTCGCCGCGCAGGAAGCGCGCGGGATCGCGCGCACGCTGCTGATCGGCGACGCGCGCCACCTCGCGCTCGGCTGCCGGGAGTCGGGCGCGCAGCTCGAGACCCATGCCGTCGCGTCCGTCGACGAGATCGACTGGGCGCGCGGCGGCTTTCCGCTGCTGGATCTGGGCAACCTGGATCCCGCCCGGTTTCCGCGGGCCGAAGTGTCGCCGGACGCGGGGCGCGTCGCGGGCGCGACGCTCAAGGTCATGACCGACCTCGCGCTCGCCGGCAAGCTCGACGCCGTCTGCTTCGCGCCGCTCAACAAGGCGGCGCTGCACCGCGGCGGCTGGAACTATCACGACGAGCACCAGATGTTCGCCGCCTGGACGCAGCACCGCGGCTACTACAGCGAGATGAACGTGATCCCGGAGTTCTCGACGTTCCGCGTGACCTCGCACATCAGCCTGCGCAAGGCGCTCGACCTCGTCACGCCCGAGCGCATCGAGGAGGCGATCCGCCTCGCGCATCGCACCATGCAATCGACGGGCATCGCCGCGCCGCGCATCGGCGTGGCGGCGCTCAATCCGCACGGCGGCGAGAACGGCCTCTTCGGCGACGAGGAGATCCGCATCATTCGCCCGACGGTCGAGAAGGCGCGCGCGACCGGCATCGATTGCACGGGTCCGCTGCCCTCCGACACGATCTTCCTGCGCGCGCGCGACGGGTATTTCGACGCGGTGGTGATGATGTATCACGACCAGGGCCAGATCGCGACCAAGCTGCTCGGCTTCCAGAAGGGCGTCACCGTAAGCGCGGGAATGAAAGCGGTCTACACGACGCCCGCGCACGGCACCGCCTTCGACATCGTCGGCAAGGGCCGGGCCGATCCGGGAGCGATGACGGCGGCGTTCCGGATCGCGGCGAAGCTCGGCGCCGCGGCCGCGGGCAGGCTCCGCGCTTCCTGACAAGGCGCTTTGCGATCGGCCTGAAGGCATCAAGCGAAGGCGGAGTAAGCGGATTGTAATAATTTATCAATTAGCCCAATCGCCTCCCGGGTAAGGGCATAGTGGCGGGCGCGAACATGACGTCCGCTTCGAGGCCGAGAAGGCGACCGAGCTTGCTGCCGAAAATCGCATCCCTGACGATCACGGCCATCGCCCTGAGCCTCGCGGCAACCGCGGGTACGGCGGCCGCGCCGGAACCCCTGATACTCGGGGTGCATCCTTATTTGCTGCCGGCCGAAATCGTTGCACGCTTCGCCCCGCTCGCCGGTTATCTGGACAAGCGGCTGGGGCGGCGGGTGCAGGTGCGCGTCGGCCGCGACTACGACCAGCACATCGAAACCATCGGCCGCGACACCATCGACGTCGCGTACTTGGGGCCGGCGTCCTATGTGAAGATGGTGGCGCGCCACGGCGCCAAGCCGCTGCTGGCGCGCATCGAAATCAACGGCAAGCCCACGGTGACGGCCTACATGGCCGTGCGCGCCGACAGCCCGCTGCGCCAGCTCGCCGATCTGCGCGGCAAGCGTTTCGCCTTCGGCGACATCAATTCCACGATGGGCACGATCGTGGCGCAGCGCGTGCTGCGCCGAGCCGGCGTAGGGCTTGAAAGCCTCGGCGGCTACCAGTATCTCGGCAGCCACCGGAACGTCGCGCTCGCCGTGCTCAGCGGCGACTACGATGCCGGCGCGGTAAGAAAGGAAGTCTACGACGAGGTGCAAGCGCGCGGCCTGCGCGTGCTGGTGAAGCTGCCGGAGGTCTCCGAGCACCTGTTCGTCACGCGTTCCGACTTGCCTGCCGGCGAGATCGCCGCCTTGCGGCAGGCACTGCTGGGATTGAAGGACGTTCCCGGCAGCGCCGGCATCCTGCAAGCCATCGACCGGGAGATGACCGCCATGGTGCCGGTGCGCGACGCCGACTACGACAGCTTGCGCGAGTTGCAGCGAGTGCTCGGAGACAGGCGGGAGTGAGCGCCTTGTCGCCGCTTTGGATCCTGAGATCGCGGCCGCGCGCCTGGCTGGGCTACGGCCTGGTCGTCGGTGCGCTGTTCGTCGTCGCGGCGACTTTGGCGCAGCAGGGATTGAACGATGACCTGAGCGATGCGCAGGCAGCGAGTCAGCGCGACCTGGAGCTGGTCGGCACCCTGGTCGCCGACGCTTTGCGGCGCAGCCAATACCAGAGCATCGAGCCCTTGATGCAGGATGTCGGCAGAGCCAATATCCATTTGACCGACTTGCGCGTCATCGGTGAAAACGGCGCGGTGCTCGGCGTCTATCGCCGCGACGCGACGCCGCTGCAGACGCTGAGCCTGTCTCTGCCCATCGAGTATTCCTACCGCGGGCGCGCCACCTTGACCCTGACGCGCGATGTGACGAGCGTGCACGAGGCCAACGCCGCGCTTCGCCATCGATTGCTGCTGCTGATGCTGGCGATCGGCGGCTCGCTCGCCACGGCATTGCATCTGCTGCTGGAACGCCAGGAACAGGCGCGCGCGCTGCGGGAAAGCGAGGAGAAATACCGCAACATCCTCACGCAGATGGACGAGGGCTATTACGAGGTGGACCTGGCCGGCAACCTGAGCTTTTTCAATCCGGCGCTCACACGCATCCTCGGCTGGCCCGCGGCGGAGATGCTCGGCGCCAGTCACAGCCGCTTCCACGACGAGCAGACCGGCAAGAAACTGCTCCAGGCGTTCAGCCGCGTCTTCCGCAGCGGCGAGCCGCTGTACGACATCGAGGTGGAGATCGTGCGCAAGGACGGCTCGCGCGGCACGGTGTCGGCCTCGGCGCAGCTGATGCGCGACAAGACCGGCCGGCCGTCGGGCTTTCGCGGGATCCAGCGCGACATCACGGCGAGCAAGGCGGCCGAGCTCCTGCTCAAGCGCCAGGCGCTGCACGACGCCCTCACCGGCCTGCCCAACCGCTACCTGCTGAGCGACCGTCTCGGTCAGGCGATCCTGGCCGCGGAAAGCGCCGGCGGCAGCTGCGCGCTGCTGGTTCTCGACCTGGACCATTTCAAGGAGATCAACGACACCCTCGGACACACCGCGGGCGATGCGCTGCTGAAGCAGATCGGCCCGCGCCTGCGCGACTGCGTGCGCGACACCGACACGCTGGCGCGACTCGGGGGCGACGAATTCGCCATCGTCCTCCCCGGCGCCGACGAAGCGCAGGCCGAGCGGGTGGCGCACAGCATCCTCGATGAGCTGGTCGCGCCGATTCGCGTGGAAGGCGTGGACACGCAAATCAATACCGCGATCGGCATCGCGCGCTACCCGCAACACGGGCAGACCGCGGAGGAGATGCTGCGGCACGCGGACGTGGCCATGTACGACGCCAAGCGCGGTCACAGCGGTTACGCCTGGTACCTGCCCGAGCAAGACCCGCACAGCCGCGAGCGCCTGACGCTCATCGGCGACCTGCATCGCGCCCTCGAGCGCGACGAGCTCCTCCTCTACTATCAGCCCAAGCTGCATCTGCAGGAGCGCCGCCTGATCGGGATGGAAGCCCTGGTGCGCTGGCGTCACCCGACCCGCGGCCTGATCCTGCCCGGCGCCTTTCTCGCGCACGCCGAGCGCTTCGGCGAGATCAAGTCCCTCACGCTCTGGGGGCTGCACGCCGCCGCGCGGCAATGGGCCAAGTGGCGCGCGCTGGGATTGGAGATCCCGATCTCGGTCAACCTCTCGCCGGTGGCGCTGCGCGACGCGAATTTTCTCGTCCACGTGCTCGAGCTGCTCGACGAGACCGTGGCGCCGGGCGCCTGGCTCGAGCTCGAGCTGACGGAAACCGCCCTGATGGAGAACCCGCGCCTGATCCTGAAGCGCCTGGGCGCGCTGCGCGCGCGCGGCGTGCGCCTGAGCATCGACGACTTCGGCACCGGCTACTCGTCGCTCGCCTACTTGCGCGAGTTCCAGGCGGACACGCTCAAGATCGACCAGACCTTCGTCCACGACATGGCGACCAACGAAAGCAACGCCACGATCGTGCGCGCCATCATCCACCTCGCGCACAACCTCGGCATGCACGTGGTCGCGGAAGGCGTGGGCAGTCAGGAGGTCTGCGACCGCCTGCAGGCCCTCGGCTGCGACGCCGCCCAGGGCTACTACCTGGGCCGGCCGATGCCGGCGGCCGACTGCGTCCCCTGGATGGCCGAATTGCTGGCGAAACGGGAGCTGGAAGCCGTACGGTGATGTCCGGCAGTATCATCCCGGCGTTTGCGCGATCGGGAAAGGACACACCGGCATGGCGGCAAGATCAGCGGGGGTGGTGGCGAAGCTGGACAAGGTAGTCGACGCCTTCTGCCGCCGCACGCGTTTCTTCCAGGAGCCGATGACGCGCGGCCGCGCGAGGATGTTCGTCATGCAGCACCGCCTCAACACGCGCCATCGCAACTCGGTGCTGAAGCTGAAGGTCGCGACCAACTGCCCGGACTGGGACACGCGCATCGGCATCATCGGCGCGTGCAGCCAGGAAGTGATCGCCGATCACGAGCACGGCGGCGGCCGCGCCCACTGGGAGATCCTCGAGGAGCTCGGCGCGAAGATCGGCATGCAGCGCGGCGCGATCCGCGCGGCGCAGCCCCTGCCTTCGACGCAGCTCGCCTGGGCGGCGTGGGAAGGACTGATGGCGACCCGGCACTGGCTGGAGGGCATCGTCGGCAACACCTGCGCCGAGCGGGCGAACGTTCCGGGTTACGGCACCGGCACCATGAAGAAGCACGGCTGGTTCGGGCTCGAGCGCGAGCGCTGGGGCAAACTCTTCGGCCTGGACGACGCGGCGCTTGAATTCTTCGAGCTGCACGAGGAAGCCGACATCGAGCACTCCGACGCGGGCTGGCAGGCGATCGAGCGCTTCGCCCGCAAGCTGAAGATGGAAGACGCGGCCGTCGAGGCCTGCGAAAAGAACCTGCGCGTCTGGGAGATGTACCTGAACGGCATCGGCGCCGCCGGGGACGCGCTGGAGAAGCGCTAGCCATGCTCCGTCTCGGGCCCGCCTTACTGCTGGCGCTCGCTGGTTTCGCGGCGGCGCTCGCCGGGTTCAACGCGGCTGCGCAACAGTATCCGTCGCGCCCAATCCGCCTGCTGGTTCCGATCCCGCCGGGCGGCGGGCCCGACATCGTGGCGCGCCTGCTTTCGCACAGGCTGTCAGAAACGCTCGGCCAGCCCATGGTGGTCGAGAACCGCGTCGGCGGCAACGGCGCGGTCGCCGGCGAGGCCGTGGTGAAGTCCTCCCCGGACGGCTACACGCTGCTGCTGGGCATGGATAGCCTGCTCGTCATCAATCCGCACCTGTATGGCGGCATGGCCTTCGATCCGATGAAGGACCTGGTCGCGGTCGCGAGCCTCGTCTCCAACGGCTTTTTCCTGGCGGTGAATCCGGCGGTGCCGGCGCAGAGCTTTCCAGAGTTCATCGAGTACGCGCGCCGCGCGAGCCCGCCGCTGCAGTACGGTTCCGGCGGCAACGGCAGCCAGCACCATCTCACCATGGAGCGGCTCAAGGCGCGCGCGGGGATAAACATGGTCCACGTTCCGTACAAGGGCGGCGCGCCCGCGACCACGGCGACGCTCACCGGCGAAGTCGCTGCGATGATGTCGGGCACTTCTACCGCGACGCAAATCCGCGCCGGGCGGCTGCGCGCGCTCGCCTTCACGGGGCCGAAGCGCTCGAGCGCGCTGCCCGACGTGCCGACGATCGCCGAGTTCTATCCCGACTTCGTCATGGTGCAGTGGTACGGGCTGTTCGCGCCGGCCGCCACGCCGCAGGCGGTCCTCGCGCGCCTGCGTGCCGAGGTGAACAAGGCGTTGTTGCTGCCCGACATCAGGGAAAAGCTCGCGAACGCCGGCGGGGTCGAGCCCTGGATCACCACGCCCGAGGAATTCGTCACGGAAATCCGCAGCGAGTACGCGAAGTACGCAAGGCTGGTGAAAGACGTCGGCGCGAAAATCGACTGAAGCGCACCGAGGTTCATTCCGGCGACTTGTTCGCCGAAACGATTTGTGATTAGTTCACAAATGTCGCGTGTTGCGCAACGCGGAACGAAGTCCGCGCATCTGCCAGACTGACCCGCTCGATGGCAAAAATGCCCGCCACACTCGGAAAATTCACCCGGCCCAGGCCGGTAGGCGCGCTCGCCCGCGCCCCGCTGTTTCGCGCGCTGGACGAGGCGCGCCGGCATCCGGCGGTCTGGGTGGCCGGTCCTCCGGGCGCGGGCAAGACGACCCTCGTCAGCACCTACGTCGAGCAGCGGCGCCTGCGCACGATCTGGTACCGGGTGCACGACGATGACGCGGATCCCGCCACGTTCTTCCACTACTTCGGGCTGGCCGTCGCGGCGGCCGTACCGGGCGGGCTCAAGAGCCCGCTTCCGCACCTCACGCCGGAATACCTGCTGAACCTGCCCGCGTTCAGCCGGCGCTATTTCGAGCAGGTGTGCCAGCGCCTGCGGGCGCCTTGCGCGCTGGTGCTCGACAACTACCAGGAGGTGCCGCCGGACGCTCCCCTGCACGAGGTAATGCGCGAAGTCCTCGAATCGCTGCCCGAGGGCATCAACGTAATCGCCCTGAGCCGCGCCGAGCCGCCGCCCGCGCTCGCGCCGCTGCGCGCGACCGGAACCATCGCCTTGCTCAGCGGTAAGCAACTCGAGCTCACCGCCGAGGAATGCGGGGAGATCGCCCGGTTGCGCAAGGTGCACATCGAAATGCCGGCATTGCAGGAGCTCTACCAGCGCACCCAGGGATGGACCGCTGGCGTGGTGCTCGCGCTCGAGCAAAAAGGCCCGGCCGGGACCGCCGCGGTCCTCCCGCCCGGGGCCACGCCGCAAGTGGTGTTCGACTACTTCGCGGGCGAGATCTTCGGTCATATGGAGCCTGCCGCCCAGGCGCTCCTGCTGCAGGCCGCCTTTCTGCCCAGCATGGCCGCGCACCGGGTCGCCGAATTGACCGGCGCGCCCGACGCCGGCCGCGTGCTCGAGGAGCTCAACCGCAGCAATTACTTCACCCTGAGACTCGCGCAGGCCGCCCATCCGGCGCAGGCCGTGTACCAATTCCATCCGCTGTTCCGCGAATTCCTGCTAAGGCGCGCCCAGGATCTCCTGCCGGGCGCCGCGCTCGTCGAGCTCCGGAAAAAAGCGGCGGCGCTGCTCGAAGCCGACGGCGAGACCGCCGATGCAGTGGCTCTGCTGATCGCGGCTCAGGCGTGGGACGAGGCGCTGGAGGTCATGCTCGCCCACGCCCGGGAAATGCTGCAGCAAGGGCGCGCGCGGGCGCTGGAGGCGTGGCTGCGCTCGCTGCCCGCCGCGCTGCGCGAGCGCACGCCCTGGGCGACGTATTGGCTGGGCATGTGCCGGCTCGCCTTCGATCCGGTGGAGGCCCGGGGCCATCTCGAGCTTGGGTTTCGCCTGTTCGAGCTGGCCAGCGACACCACCGGTCTCTTCGCCGCGTGGGCGAGCATCATCGAGACCTTCGTCTACGAGTGGGGAGAATTCGCGCCGGTCGACCGCTGGATCGGCGTGCTCGACGAGCTGCTCGCGCGCCATCCGCGCTTTCCCACGCCGGAAATCGAGGCGCGGGTCGCCGCGGGCATGTTCATCGCGCTCATGTATCGCCAGCCGCAGCGGACCGATCTGCCGCAATGGGCCGAGCGCGTGCGCTCGATCGTGCTCAACACCTCCGACGCGCGCACGCAGATGATCCTCGGCAACCAGCTCGTGCACTACTACAACGCATGGCTCGGCGATCTCGCGAACACGCGGCTGCTGATCGAGGCGGTCCGGCGGCCCGCGAACGCGGCGGACCTCGGCCCGCTCGCGCACATCGCCTGGCGGGCGATGGAGGCCGGCTACCACTGGAACATGGCGGCCTACGAGGCGTGCCTGAGCACGGTGAACGACGGCCTGGAGACCGCCAGGCAAACCGGCGCGCGGTTCATGAACTCCCTGTTGTGGTCGCAGGGCGTGATCGGCGCCCTCACGGCCGGCGACTTCGCGACGGCCGAGCGGCTCCTGAAAGACGCGGCGGCGACGATGTCGGGCGGCCGGCCGCTCGACCGCGCGCACTACTACTTCCTGGTTTTTCTCAGCGCCTTCTATCGGAAGGATGATCTTCACGCGCTGACCAGCGCGCGTGAAGCCGTCGCCCTCAGCGACGCCGCCGGCGTCCCGTTCTGCCAGGGCCTGTACCGGCTGGGGCTCGCGCATGCCCTGTTCAATCGCGGCGAAAGGCGCGAAGCGCTGAAATACCTGGCGCAGGCGCGGCATATCGCGCGCCGCACCCGCATCGCCAACGTCGCGTTCGGCTGCCTCTTCACCGCCGCCTCTTTCCTCCTGGAACGCGGCCAGACGCGGCGGGCGCTGCCTTTTCTGCGCAAGACGCTGGAGACCGCCAAGCGGCAGGGCTATGTCAACCGCCCGTTCTGGACGACCGAGATCGCGACCCGCCTCTTTACGACGGCCCTCGAGCACGGCATCGAAGTCGACTACGTCCGGGAGCTGATCCGCAAGCGCAAGCTCGCCCCGACGCCGGAGGTGCTGCACCTGGAGGACTGGCCCTTCCCGGTGCGGATCCATACCCTCGGGCGCTTCAGCGTGCTGATCGACGGAGAACCGCTGCGGTTCACCGGCAAGGCGCAGCGCAAGCCCCTCGAGCTGCTGATGGCGCTGGTCGCCTTCGGCGGGCGCGATGTGAGCGAGCGGCACCTGACCGAGGCGCTCTGGCCGGACGCGGAAGGCGACGCGGCGCACCAGGCCTGCGCCGCCGCGCTGCACCGGCTGCGCAAGCTGCTGAGCTGCGACGAAGCGATCACCCTGCAAAGCAACTGCTTCTCGCTGAACTCGCGCCATGTCTGGGTCGATGTCTGGGCGTTCGAGCGCGGGCTCGCCGCCGCGCAGGCGGGCTCCGGCGCCGCCGCCCGGAGCGCGTCGGACCGGGCCATGGCGCTCTATCAGGGCACGTTCCTCGGCAAGAACGTCGAGCTGAATTACGCGATCCCGCTGCGCGAGCGGCTGCGCGCGAAGTTCCTGCACCATCTCACCCATCGCAGCCAGCGCCTGCTCGAGGCCGGGGAATTCAAGCCGGCGATCGCGGTGCTGGAAAAGGGCCTGAGCGCGGACCCTCTCGCCGAGGACTGCTACCGCGGGCTCATGCTGTGCTACCAGGCGCTCGACCGCCGCGCCGAAGCGATCGGGGTCTATCGGCGCTGTGAAAAAACGCTCGCCGCCACGCTCGGCGTCTCCCCCGCGCCCGCGATCGTGGCGTTGTACCAGACCCTCCAGCGCTAGGCCGTCCGCGAAGCTCCGCTTCGCTTCCTCTTCTTTTTTATTCGGCTGCCTTGTGCAGTAGTTGTCGCGCGAGCCCCAATCCGCACCCCAGCCGTATCCACGCGCTGGCTAGAGTGCGCCCCGGACAAGTCGTCCGTGACAGGAAAGGAAAGGGGCATGAAGATTCGAGCTGGAGTAACAGGGCTGGCAGTTACGGCGGTGGCGCTTCTTGGGCTTTCGACATCGGTGCGCGAGGCGTCATCCTCGGCGGCGATGGCGCCGACACTGGCGCAGCCGCCTGCAATGCTGATCAACAAGCAGGCATTGAACGAGAGTCAGGCGCCCGCTTCGGCCGGAGGAGATTCCGAATCGCTCGTAATCCACGAAGCGCACTCCGACGGCGGATACTGGTACTGGCTTCAGGACGAGAGCAGGCTTCCCATCCAGGAAGCGGTGCGCACCGCGCCGCCGAAGCTGTAGAGGTGCACGCCGACGACGCTGGTCGACTCGTGGCTGGCGGAGTAGCGCGCGACGGCGAGCACGTGCTCCTTCGGGTCGGTGTGGGTGACCAGCCTGGCGATCCCTGAGCCGAGGGTGCGCAGCGCGCGCAGCGACGCGCTCACGCCGCAGCGCTGCGCATAGCGGGCGAGCGCGAGGGGATCCGTCGGGCCGGCGATCCCGACGTACACCGGGACCGAAGGCGCGCTGCGCGCCAGCTCCGAGCAGTATTCGAGCACGCGCGCCGGAGCGAAGGAAAACTGGGTGACGACGTACAGGCCGAGCTTTTGCTCGCGCGCAAGCAGGATCTTTTTCCTGAATGATTTATTGATATCAAAAGACGGGATGCTCGGGTGTCCTTCGGGATAGCCCGCCACGCCGATCTCGCGCACGCCGCATTCCGCGAGCACGCCCTCCTCGAGGAGCTGCACGCTGTCGGCGTACGGCCCCTTCGGCTGCGGCTCGTCGCCGCCGATCAGCATGGCGCGATGCACGCCGTAGCTCGAATTCGCCTGCTTCAGGAACGACCTGAACTCGTCCCGGTCGAGGATGCGGCGCGCGGACACGTGCGGCACCGGATCGAGGCCGGCGCGGCGCACCGCCGCGATCGCCTCCAGCATGCGGCTCAGCGGCAGGCCGGGAAGCGAAGGAATGTAGACGCAGGTATCGGCGGGCAGGAACGACGCCACCTCGCCGGCGCGGTGCAGCTCGCGCGGCGACATCTCGAGGGAGCCCGCGGCGATCAGCTCGCCCAGCTTTTCCCTGAAGAACGGCGCTTCAATCGCGCTTGCGGGAGACGACATAGGATTCATCCAGGAACCACAGGCTGCCGTGCTTCTGCAGGACATCGCGCGTCGCTTCGAGGTACTTGCGCTCGCCGAGCACCTCGGCGAGGCGCGCGTCGTCGATCTGCGCGACGTAGATCGCGGCATTCCAGGCGGCGAACAGCGTCGAGGTGCCGATGCTGTCGGAGATCTCGCTCGGCAGGGTGTGCATCTCGTAGCGGAACAGCGCCCGCGCATCCGCGTAGGCGTTGAAGTTGTAGCGCCGCGCGTCCTTGCCGAGCTCCGCCTTGGTGGCGCGCATTACGTCGTGGCGGCCGTTGATGAATGGATTCTCGCCCGGCCACACCTGCTGCACGATCTCCACGCCCGGATCGCGCCCGTAGGAGTGGATGCCGAGGAGGCGTCCGCCTTTGCCGAGCGAGCGCGCCAGCGGGGCGACGACTTTCTGCGCCTTGAACTCGAGCGGCGCGCGCAGCCGGTAAGGCTGCGAGGCGATCACCATGTCGTAGTCGGCGCGGCCTTCGCCGCGCCTAGGGATCACGCTGTCGAGCAGGAAGCGGTAGTCGTCCCGGTAGATGACGAGGGCGACAGGATGCTCGTACACCGGGTTGCCGGTTTTCGGGCTCTTGCGCGCCTGCCAGTTCTTGGCGAGGAAAGGCTCGAGCGCCGCGATCTGCTCGCTGAACTCGTGCGAAGTGGTGCCGGTGAGCGCCGTCTCCTGCCATACCATCGACGTCGCCGCGGCGACGTCGCGCGGCGTCAGCCACGGCGCCTCGGTGTAGTACATGTTCGTCACGACCAGCACCGTCGCCGGATGCTCGAAGAAGCGATCGGCCATCTTGCGCAGCGACAGGCGCACGTCCTCGAGGCTGATCTCCTTGCCGACGATGTAGAACGGCAGGTTGCTGAAGCGCCGGTGCATCTCGCGCATCACGCTCTCGAGCACCGTGCCGTCGCCCATGCCGGCGTCGAACAGGCGCACCGCCGGCGGCCGCGGATGGATGTGGCCGAGCTCGAGGCCCACGCGCCGCGCGACGACCTCCTTCTCGCTGCAGGTGTTCACGAACAGCAGGTACTTCTGCCGGTTGTCGAAAAAGCGGAAGCCCTTGTCAGGCGCCGCCTTCTCGTTTTGCGAGAGCGCTCGCGCAGGCTGGATCGCGCCGGCGCGGATGAGCACCAGCAGCTCCGGCGGCGAATCGCCGGCGCCGGTGGCGCCGTGGCGCTCGATGAACTGGTTTACCCGGCTGAGCGTCTCGGGCGTCACGCGCGCGCCGTCGCGCAGGCGGGCGACGAACTTGCCGTCGTTCACCGCGCGCCGGCCGAACGTGGACTCGGCCATCCCGGTGCGCTGGCAGAAATCGGAAATGCTTCCGAGAAGCGTGCCGTCGTGCCTTGCGCTCACTTCCCTGCTCATTTCCCTAGCCTCCACCGTGCAGCTCCGTAACGGGAATTGAGGGAAAATCATCTTGCGCGGCGTGTCAGTGGGAAAGCAACCACACGTTTTGCACTGCAAAACGTGGGAAGAATCCCACGATCGGCAACCACCCGGTAAACAATGGCTTACGTCAAAAACGTTCTCGATCTGATCGGCAACACTCCGCTCGTGGAGGTCACGCGCCTGGAGGCCGGCCGCTGCCGCCTGTTCCTCAAGCTCGAGAACCAGAACCCCGGCGGCTCGATCAAGGACCGCATCGCGCTGTCGATGATCGAGGCCGCCGAGCGCGAGCGGCGCCTGCCGAAGAACGGCCTGATCGTCGAGGCGACCGCGGGCAACACCGGCCTGGGCCTCGCGCTGGTCGCCGCGCAGAAGGGCTACCGGCTGAAGATCGTGGTGCCCGACAAGATGAGCCAGGAGAAGATTTTTCATCTCAAGGCGATGGGCGCCGAGGTGGTTCTCACCCGCTCCGATGTCGGCAAGGGGCATCCGGAGTATTACCAGGACCTCGCCGCGCGCATCGCAGCCGAGACACCCGGGGCTTACTACATCAACCAGTTCGCCAATCCCGCCAATCCTCTCGCCCACGAGCGCTCCACCGGGCCCGAGATCTGGGAGCAGATGGAGCATGACGTCGACGCTGTCGTGTGCGGCGTGGGAACCGGTGGGACGATCACCGGTTTGTCGCGTTTTTTTTCAAACAAAAATACCCAGATGATTCTTGCGGACCCTACGGGATCTATCCTGGCGGAGTATGTGAAAACGGGAAAGATAAAAAAAGAAGTGGGGTCGTGGCTGGTGGAGGGAATCGGGGAGGATTTCATTCCGCCGGTCGCGGATCTGTCGGGCGTGAAGAAGGCCTACAGCATCCCCGACAAGGAGGCGTTCCTGACCTGCCGCGAGCTGCTCGAGCGGGAAGGAATCATGGCGGGAACCTCCTCGGGCACGCTGATCGCCGCCGCGCTGCGCTACTGCCGCGAGCAATCCTCGCCCAAGCGCGTCGTCAGCTTCGTCTGCGACAGCGGCAACAAGTACCTGTCGAAGGTCTACAACGACTACTGGATGCTCGACCACGGCTTCATCGAGCGCGAGGAGCACGGCGACCTGCGCGATCTCATCGCGCGCCGGCATCGCGAGCACGCGGTGGCCACGGTGGGCGCCGACGAGACGGTGCTCGCCGCGTACCAGCGCATGAAGCTCTACGACGTCTCGCAACTCCCGGTGATGAAGGACGGCAGGATCGCCGGCCTGGTGAGCGAAGAGGATATCCTGCTCGAGGTGCTGGAGAACCCGGCGCATTTCGGCGAGCCCGTCGCCGAGGCGATGCAGGCGCTGCTCGTGACCGTGCCGCCGCAGGCGAAGATCGACGAGCTGGTGAGGATCTTCGACCGCGGCCTGGTGGCGATCGTGGTCGACGGCGACGAGTTCCTGGGCCTCATCACGCGCATCGACCTGCTCAACTGGCTAAGACGAAAGATGTGACGACATGAAGATCGAGACCAAGGTGATCCACGCGGGACAGGCGCCGGACCCGCAGACCGGCGCGGTCATGACGCCGATCTACGCCACCTCCACGTACGCGCAGTCGAGCCCGGGCGAGCACAAGGGCTACGACTACGCGCGCACCCGCAACCCGACGCGCGACGCGCTCGAGGCCTGCCTCGCCGAGCTCGAGTCCGGCCACGCCGGCTTCGCCTTCGCTTCCGGCATGGCGGCAAGCTCGACGGTGCTCGAATTGCTCGATGCCGGCTCGCACATCGTCGCGATGCACGATCTCTACGGCGGCACCTACCGCCTGTTCGAGAGAGTGCGAAAAAGGTCTGCGAACCTTTCGACGACTTTTACGGATCTTTCAAATCCGGAAAATTTCGAGAAGGCGATAACACCAAATACCAAAATGCTGTGGGTCGAAACGCCGACCAATCCGCTGCTGCAGATCGTCGACCTCCAGGCAATCGCCGCGATCGCGCGCAAGCGCGGCCTGATCAGCGTGTGCGACAACACCTTCGCTTCGCCGTGGATCCAGCGCCCGCTCGAGCTCGGCTTCGACATCGTCGTGCACTCGACGACGAAGTACCTGAACGGCCACTCGGATGTGATCGGCGGCGCGGCTGTTTTGCAAAAAAACAGTCCGTTGAGAGAGCAATTGGCATTTCTTCAGAATGCGGTCGGCGCCGTCCCCAGCCCCTTCGACGCGTTCCTGACGCTGCGCGGCATCAAGACCCTCGCGGTCAGGATGGAACGGCACTGCGGCAACGCGATGCACGTCGCCGCGTTTCTCGAGAAGCATCCGAAGGTCCAGCGCGCCATCTATCCCGGCCTTGCCAGCCATCCGCAGCACCTGCTCGCGGCGCGCCAGATGAACGCGCGCTACGGCGGCATGGTCAGCGCGGTGCTCAAGGGCGGCCTGCCGGCGGCGAAGCGTTTTCTCGAGCGCTGTCACCTCTTCACGCTCGCCGAAAGCCTCGGCGGCGTCGAGAGCCTGGTCGAGCACCCCGCGATCATGACCCACGCCTCCCTGCCCGCCGAAGTACGCGCGAAGCTCGGGATTGACGACGGCCTTGTGCGCCTTTCGGTCGGCATCGAAAGCATCGACGACCTGCTGGCAGAGTTGAAGGACGCTCTCACGTAATCAAGCGGACTCTTCGCGTCCTTTGAGCGTCTTCATTTATATTCTTCTGCTTGCCGTGCTCGCCATCGCCGGCGCGGCCGCCTGGATGATGGTCATGCCGGGACGCTCGCATGCCGGGCCGCTGCCCGCGCTTTCACCGCAGGAGAAGGGCCTTTCCGAAAAGCTGAAAGCGCACGTCGCCGTGCTCGCACGCACCGAGCGCAATACGGATCTCGAGACCTCGGCGCGCTACATCGAGGGACAATTCGGATCGTTCGCGATCCAGGAATTTCCGGTGCGGGGACGCACCGTGCGAAATATCCAGTCGGGTGCGGGGCCGATCGTGGTCGGGGCGCACTACGACACCGTGCCGGGCTCCCCTGGAGCCGACGACAACGCTTCGGCCGTGGCGGTGCTGATCGAGCTGCAGAAGATACTCGCTCCGGAGCGGCTGCCGATCGCCTTCGTCGCGTTCGTGAACGAGGAGCTGCCCTACTCGTTCACGCTCGAGAGCGGAAGCTTTCAGTGCGCGAAACGGGCAAAGGAGCGCGGCGAGCCGGTGCGCGCCATGTTCTCGCTCGAGATGCTCGGCTACTTCCGCGACGAGCCGGGCAGCCAGCGCTATCCGTGGCCGCTCAGCCTCATCTACCCGGACCGCGCGGACTTCATCGCTTTCGTGGGCGACCTCGGCGCGCGCGCGCTGGTCCGCAAGGCGATCCGCCTGTTCCGCAAAGGCGCCCGCTTTCCATCGGAAGGCGCCGCGGCGCCCGCAGCGCTGCCGGGAATCACTGCCTCCGACCACTGGTCGTTCCGGCTGCACGGCTTTCCCGCGATCATGATCACGGACACCGCCTATAACCGCAATCCGAACTATCATCGCGCGAGCGACACGCCGGACACGCTCGACTACGACCGCATGGCGCGCGTCGCGCTCGGGCTCGCGGCGATGCTGAGGGATCTCTCGCATGAAGATCAAAGTCGGTGATCTGACCGTCAATCGCCTGGGCTTCGGCGCGATGCGCGTGCTCGGCCCCGACATCTGGGGGCCGCCGAAGGACCGCGCCGGGGCGCACCGGCTTTTCCGCCGCGCCGTCGAGCTCGGGGTGAATTTCATCGACACCGCCGACGCGTACGGGCCGAACACCGACGAAGAGCTGATCGCGGAAGCGCTGCATCCCTATCCCAAGGGACTGGTGATCGGCACCAAGGGCGGCTGCATCCGCCCGAGCGCCAACCGCTGGGACGCCGACGGCCGGCCGGAGCACCTGCGCAGCGCGGTCGAGGGCAGCCTCAAGCGGCTGAAGCTCGAGCGCATCGACCTCTACCAGCTGCACACGGTCGATCCCGACGTGAAGCTCGAGGACAGCGTCGGCGCGCTCGCCGAAATGCAGCGCGCCGGCAAGATCCGCCACCTGGGCCTGTCCAACGTCAGCGTGAAAGAGCTCGAGCGGGCGCGAAAGATCGCGCCGATCGTGTCGGTGCAGAACCGCTACAACCTGGGGGATCGCAAGTCGGACGAGGCGCTGCTCGCCTGCGAGAAGCTCGGCATCGCCTTCCTGCCCTGGTATCCGCTGGGCGCAGGAAGCTCGCTCAGCCTTTCCAAGGTGAAAGAGCTGTCCAGGAAGAAAAAAGCCTCGCCCGCGCAAATCGTGATCGCCTGGCTGCTCGCGAAATCGCCGGCGATGCTGCCGATCCCCGGCACCTCCTCCATTGCCCATCTCGAGGAGAATGTGGCCGCGGCTTCCGTGCAGTTGAGCTCTGAAGATCTGGCCGCGTTGGAATAAGAGGAAAAGAGCATGAAATTCATCGTCGGGCTGGCGCTTGCATTCGCGCTTTCGTGCAGCGCGCAGGACTATCCGGGCAAGCCGATACGCGTGGTGGTGGGCTATTCGGCGGGCGGCGGCAACGATCTCATCGTGCGCGTGCTCGCGCCGAAGCTGGGCGAGGCGCTCGGGCAGCCGGTGATCGTCGACAACAAGCCGGGCGCGCAATCGATCATCGCCGCCGAGCTGGTCGCGAGGAGCGCGCCCGACGGCTACACGCTGCTCATGGGGCCGAGCGGGCCGATGACCATCAACCCGGCGACCTATTCGAAGCTTCCCTACTCGCCGCTGCGCGATTTCGCGCCCATCGCGATGCTCGGCTCGTTTCCGCTGATCGTGGCGGTGAGCCCGCAGCTTCCGGTGCGAACTATCCAGGAGCTCATCGACTACGCGAAAGCCAATCCCGGCAAGGCGAACTACGCGTCGAGCGCCGGCATCTTCCAGATCGCCACCGAGCTCTTCAAGCAGAAGACCGGCACGCAGTTCGAGATGATCCCGTACAAAGGCAGCGGCGATTCGGTGCAGGCGGTGGCCGGCGGGCAGGTGACCATGACCTTCGTCGATCCGCCGCCCGCGGCGGGCGCGCTGAAATCGGGCCTGGTGCGCGGCCTCGCGGTGACCTCGGCGAAGCGCCATCCCTCATGGCCCGATCTGCCGACCCTGGTCGAGCTCGGGTTCCCGGAGATGGACGTGCCGGTATGGACCGCGCTGTTCGCGCCCGCGAAGACCTCGCCCGCCATCGTGGCGCGGCTGCAGCGCGAAGTGGCGCGCGCTGTCCGGCTGCCGGAGATCAGGGAGCGCTTCGCGGCGATGGGCGTGGACCCGGTCGGCGGCAGCTCGGAGGAGCTCGCGCGCCAGGTCGCGCGCGACATCGAGAAGTGGACGGCGGTCGCGCGCGCCGCGAATATCAAGAACGACTGAGAAGAAAGCCTAATCGGCGCGGATGTTGCCGGCGCGAGCGAGGCGGGTGAAGGTCTCGATGTCGGCGGCGATCAGCCGGTCGAATTCCGCCGGCGAGGTCGGCTTCGGCTCGAGCCCGAGCGGCGTCCAGCGGCTGCGCAGCTCGGCTTCCGAAAGGGCGCGCGCGATCTCGCCGTTCAGCTTCGCGATCACCGCGCGCGGCGTCTTCGCCGGCGCGAGCAGCCCGAACCACAGGATGGATTCGTAGCCGGGGACGCCCGCCTCGGCGATCGTCGGCACCTCCGGGACGAGGCCGTCGCGCTGCGGCGAGGAGACGCCGAGCCCGGCGAGCCGGCCCTCCTTCACCAGGTTCACCGCGTTGGCGATGGGCGCCATGAAGAACTGCGTGCGCCCGGCGACCGTCTCGGTCAGCGCTTCCGGGATGCCTTTCATCGGCACATGCACGACGTCGATCGCCGCCATGCTTTTCAGCAGCTCGCCGGCGAAATGCGTTCCGCTGCCCACGCCCGCGGAAGAGAAATTCAGCGCGCCCGGCCGGGCCTTTGCCATCGCGAGCAGCTCCTGCAGCGTCTTCGCGCCCAGCGACGGCGACACGACCAGCAGGTATTTCGAGACCGCGGACAGCGTGACGCCGGCGAAATCCCTGCGCGGGTCGTAGGGCAGCTTCTCGTAGATCGCCGGAGCGACCGCGTGCGCCGAGGACACCGACAGCAGCGTGTGGCCGTCGGGCGCCGCTTGCGCGACCTGGCCCGCCGCGATGGTGCCGCCGGCCCCCGGCCGGTTCTCGACAACGACCTGTTGCTTCAGACTTTCGGAGAGCTTCTGCGCTATGTAGCGCGCAGTGATGTCGGGCCCGCCGCCCGGCGTGAAGCCGACGACGATGCGGATCGGCTTCGACGGATACCCTTCCTGCGCGCCCGCGAGCGCAGGCAGCGCGGCCGCCAGCAGCGCGCATGCGAAAGCAAGTTTATGAGAAAAGCGCAAAACAGCGGCGCTCTACTTTCCTTCGAACGTCCCGTCGATCAGGACGAAGGCGACGCGCGCGGTCTTCGCGGAGCGGTTCGCCCAGGCGTGGCTGGTGCCGCGCTGCACGAGGATGTCGCCCGCGCGCAGCAGGGTCTCGTCCTCGTCCATCACCGCCCAGATCTCGCCTTCGAGCACGATCGCGTAGTCGACGGTCTCGGTGCGATGCATGCCGGGATGCTTGGCGGAGCCGCGGTCGTGGTGCGCGTCGTCGTAGATGCCGCCGAAGGTCGCGTCGAGCAGCCGCTTGAGCTCCTTCGGATCCTTCGGCTCGGGCGGGAAATCGCAGATCCTGAGGATGGTGCCGTTCTTCGGCGGCAGCACGCCGTGGTGCTTCGCCGTCGAATCGGCGGAATTGATCTTCGCCGGCGTGTGCTCGGTGCGCCAGACGTTGACGGCGCGGTAGCCTGGCCGCTCCGCGACGGTGCGGATCGACGTCGCGGGCGCGTCCTCGACGATGCGCGATCTCTTGTTGGCGTCGTCCGCGGTGACCACGCGGCGAATCGGCGGCAATGCGTTCTTCATTCGATCTTGGCTCCGGTTTCACGTATGACTTTGGCCCATTTCGCCACCTCGGTCCTGAGATAGGCGGCGAAGCTCTCCGGCGCGCCGCCGACCGGGTCGAAGGCGAGGCTCGCGAGGCGCTCGCGCGAATCGGCCATGGAGAGAAACGCGTTCACGTCCGCGTTGATCTTCGACACGATCGCCGGCGGCGTTCCGGCGGGGACGAAGATGCCGACCCAGGTGATGTCCTCGAAGCCCGGAAACCCCAGCTCCTCGACGGTCGGGATGTCGGGCACCGCGTCGTTGCGGCGCCGGCTCGTGATCGCGAGCCCGCGCAGCTTTCCGGAGCGCAGGTGCGGCACCGCGGTCGGCATGGCCACGCTCACCGCGACCACCTCGCCCGAAAGCGCGGCGTTCACCGCCGGCGCGGCGCCTTTGTACGGCACGTGGGTGACCTTGAGCCCGGCGAGATTCTTGAACAGGTACTCGGCGGTGAGGTGCGGCGTCGTGCCGGCGCCGGCCGAGCCGTAGATGAGGCCGTCCTTCTTCGACTGCTCGATCAGCTCGCGCAGACTCGTGGGCCCGTTGGGCTGGGTGATGATCATGTTCGGGCTCGAGGCGACGTTGATCACCGGCACGAAGTCCTTGAGCAGGTCGTAGCCCGGGTTGGCGCTGAGGGACATGTTGACCGCGATCGAGCTGCTGGTCATCAGCACCGAGTAGCCGTCCGGGGCGGAGCGCGCGATCGCGACGACGCCGATGTTTCCGCCGGCGCCGGAGCGGTTCTCGATGACGATCGGCTGCCCCCAGGATTCGCTCAGCCTCGCGCCGACCAGCCGCGCGAGGATGTCGGTGACGCCTGCCGCGGGAAAAGGCACGATGACCCGCACCGGCTTCGCCGGCCAGGGCTGCCCGAGTACGCCGGTGCTGACGCAAAGAAGGAGGGCGGCTAGTAGGACTTTTTTCAAATCAGCTGTTTTCAAATCATCTGGCGCGCCACGCGAAAGCGCACCTCGCGCATATCGTCGCCGCGCAGCTCGCGCAGCGCATAGCTGACGAACTCCGCGGTGACCTCCTTGCGCCAGTATAGATCGAGATCGGCGTTGTCCATGGGCTTTGCGCGCGCGGCGGTAATTTTCACGACCTCGGCGATGGCCGCGTCGTCCAGCCGTTTCCCCTCCAGGAATTCGCCCGCCTTATCAACGAGGAACGGCCGGGACGCGACCGCGCCGAGGGCGATCCTGGCTTTCTCTACGATGTCGTTCTTCATGACGACAGCCGCCGCGACGCCGAGGACCGGAAAATCGAACGCGCCGCGGCGCCGCAGCTTCCAATAGGTGCTCCTCGCCGAGCTGCCGGGCGCGGTTCTGTCGGGAATTCTCAATTCCGTCAGGATCTCGTCCGGCCTGCGCGTCAGATAGTCGATGCCGTCGTTCTTGAAGAGATCGTCGACCGGAATTTCCCGCTCTCCGGCGGGCGAGACCAGCCTGGCGCTGGCGCCGAGGGCGATCAACGCCGGCGCGCAGTCGGTGGAGGACATCGCCACGCAGCGCTTGCTCGCGGTGGCGACCCAGCAGATCGCCCCGTCCTTCTTCAGGCAGAAATCGATCGCCTTGCGCCATTCGTAGTTCTGGTTGTAGTAGTTGCAGCGCGTGTCCAGGCAGAGGTTGCCGCCGAGCGTTCCCATGTTGCGCAGATGCACGGTCGCGACCTGGCGCGCCGCCTGCCGCAGCGCGGCCGGGGTCCGCGGATCCGCCAGCACCTCGGTCAGCGTCAGGCCGGCGCCCAGCGTGAGGCCGCCGGCGGAGGCGGTCTTGCCTTTCATCGAGGGAATATTTCTCAGGGATACGAGAAGCTTCGGCGCCATCTGGCGCCGCTTCATGTTCGGCAGCAGATCCGTGCCGCCGGCGATCAGCATCGCGCCCGGCCCTTCGGCGGCGAGGATGCGCGCCGCTTCCGCCACCGTCTTCGGCGCGCGATGCTCGAACCAGGGCAGGCGCATCATATTTTTGAGGAAGAAACTTTTCTCTCGGAAGGCGAAAGACGAGGCCTGTCAAAACCTTTAACGGCGTTGCCGTCGCCGCCCTCCCAGGGCGGCGGTACGACGACGGGCTCGGGATACGGAACGGCTGGGAAACTTTCGGGTCCGACGCGCGCAATTTTTCCTTCGGATTTGAGTTTAAGAGCACGAAGAACCTTGTCGGGCGTGATCGGCAATTCGTCGATCCGAACGCCCACAGCGTCGAAGATGGCGTTCGCGACCGCCGGCATCACCGGCAGCAGCGGCCCCTGCCCCGCTTCCTTGGCGCCGAACGGGCAGTTCGGGTCCGGGTCCTCGATGAGCACCGTGTCCACCTCGGGCATGTCGAGCGAGGTGAGGCTCTTGTATTCGAGCAGCGACGGGATCTTGTGGACGAGCGCGCTCGAGAGCTTCGGCGGCAGCCGCCGGAAGATCTGCTCTTCCATCAACGCCTCGGACAATCCCATGTACACGCTGCCCTCCACCTGGCCGCGCGCGAGGACGGGATTGATCGTGCGGCCGATATCGTGCGCGATCCAGATCTTCGGCACGTGGATCCAGCCGGTTTTCGGATCGACCTCGGCCTCGACCACGCAGGCGGTGTACGAGTAGGCCGGCGACGGGCCGACGCCCGCGCCCTTGTAGCGCCCGGGACCGCGCGGCGGCTTGTACGAACCGACGGCGCCGAGCGTGCCGAACTTTTCTTCGGCGAAGCCCACCGCCTCGGCGAAGGAAAGATTTTTGTTTTCGAAAAAAACCCGTCCATCGGAAAAATTGAGGCGATCGGGCGCGACCTCGAGCTGCTCCGCGGCCGCCTCGGCGATCATTTCCTTTATTTTCTTGGAAGCTTCGATCGCGGCGTTGCCCATCATCACGGTGACCCGGCTCGAATACGAGCCCAGGTCGACCGGCGTGATGCCGGTGTCGCCCGTGACGCAGCGGATCTCGAACGGATCGATGCCGAGCACCTCGGCGACGATCGCGGCGAGCACGTCGTCGGAGCCCTGGCCGATTTCGGTCGCGCCGCAGAACACCGTGACCTGCCCGCTGCGATCGAGGAGCAGCTGCACCGCCGACTGCGGCATCTTGTTCCAGTAGATCGGCAGGCCCGCGCCGCAAAGATACGAGCCGCAGGCAAGGCCGAGGCCGCGGCCGTAGGGAAGTTTCTTGTATCTTTCCTTGAACGAAGATCTCTGAACGACCTGCCTGATGCATTCGGCGAGGCCGATAGTGCCGACCTTGAGCCAGTTGGCCGTCACCGTGTTCGCCTTGAGGATATTTCTCAGGCGCAGCTCCGCCGGGTCGATGTTCAGGCGCTCGGCGATCTTGTCGAGCTGGATCTCCTGGCCGAAGCGCGGCTGCGGCGTGCCGTGGCCGCGCTTGGGGCCGCAGGGCGGCTTGTTGGTGAAGACGCGCGCCGCGTCGAACTTGTAGCGCGGCAATTCATACGTGACGGTCTGCAGCGCGCCTGTGTAGAACGTGCTCGCCACTCCGTAGGAGCCGTAGCCGCCGCCGTCGACCAGCGTCTGCAGGTGCATGCCGGTGAGCTTGCCGTCCTTGGCTACGCCGGTCCTGAACTTCATCAGCACCGGATGGCGGCCGCGGTGCATGTAGAAGACCTCCTCGCGGTTGAGGCAGATCTTCACCGGCCGGCCGAGCAGCAGCGCCGCCTTGGCGACCACCATCTCGTGGTTGCAGACGTCGCACTTGCCGCCGAAGCCGCCGCCGTTCGGGCAGGCGATCACGCGGATATGGGACGCCGGGATCTGCAGCACGCGCGCGAGGCTGCGGTGCACGTAGTGCGGGACCTGCGTCGACGACCACAGCGTGAGCTTGCCTTCGCCGTCGAGCTGCGCGACCGAGGCGTGCTGCTCGATCGGCAGGTGCGTGTTGCCCTCGTAGAAGAAAAGATCCTCGAAGACGTGATCCGATTTCGAGATCGTCTCCTCCACCGCGCCTTCCGCGCCCGCGAACTCGAAGGCCTGCAACCGATGGATGTTGCCGAGCTCGCTGTAGGCGTGAATGCGCGGCTCGGGATTTGCCAATGCCTCTTCGGGATTCGAGATGGTCTTCAGCACCTCATACTTCACTTCAATTAAATCCAAAGCTTCGGTCGCTGTCTGCTCATCCCTCGCGACTACCGCCGCGATAGGGTCGCCCACGTAGCGGACGTTTTCAGGGGCGAGCGGATACTCATCCTGCGTGACGGGAAGGATGCCGAACGTGATTGGAAAATCTTTCCCGGTGAGCACGAGGTGAACGCCGGGATGATTCCGCGCTTTCTCGACATTCATTTCTTTTATCAATGCATGCGCGTGCGGCGAGCGCAGGAGCTTCGCATGCAGCATGCGCGGCAGGACGATGTCGTCGGCGAAGCGCGTCTGGCCGGTGACTTTCGAGCGGCCGTCGACGCGCCGGCGCGGCTTGCCGAGAACTTTCATGGCCTGACTTTCATGGCCTGACTTTCATGTCCATCCTCCTCGCTCAGGACCCGCGCCGCCTCTTCGATCGCCTCGAAAATCTGCTGGTAGCCGGTGCAGCGGCACAGGTTTCCCGAGATCGCCTCCTTGATCCGCTCGCGGGAGGGATTCTTCTCTTTCTCGAGGAGCGCCTTGGCGGTCATCAGGATGCCGGGGGTGCAGTAGCCGCATTGCGCCGCGCCGAGGTCGGCGAAGGCGCTCTGCAGCGGATGCAGGGCGGCGCCGCGCCCGAGGCCCTCCACGGTCTCGATCGAGCGGCCCTCGCACTCGATCGCGAGCGCCAGGCAGGAAAGCTGCGGCTCGCCGTCCACCAGCACGGCGCAGGCGCCGCATTCGCCCAGCTCGCAGCCGTGCTTGGTGCCGGTCAGCCCCAGGTCCTCGCGCAGCACTTCCAGCAGGGTTTTATAGGGGGCGAACGAGGCTTCGAGCGGCTCGCCGTTGACGGTCAGGTGGTGCTGGACGTTCCGGCGCATTGTTTGGGCCCCAAACAAATTTCCGCCTAACTGTACTCCAAAGCCCCCGCCCCGAAAACCCGGGTAGCGCGAAGGGTCGGCGCGGGGGTAGCATTCGCGTTCTTCCTCAAGCACCCCCCTAGTCCCTCATCCGGAGATCCCAATGGCACTGCGCATCGGCGACGAAGCCCCCAATTTCCAGGCCCAGACCACCGAGGGCCCGATCGATTTCCACAAGTGGATCGGCGACAAGTGGGCGATCCTCTTTTCCCATCCGAAGGACTTCACCCCGGTGTGCACCACCGAGCTGGGCACGATGGCCCGGATGAAGCCGGAGTTCGACAAGCGCAACACCCGGGTCATCGGCCTGTCCGCGGACCCGGTGGACGACCACAAGCGCTGGGCGAAGGACATCGAGGAGACCCAGGGCTCGGCGGTGAACTACCCGATGATCGGCGACAACGACCTGAAGGTGGCGAAGCTCTACGACATGCTGCCGGCCTCCGAGTCGGGCGACGGCAAGCGCACCGCGGCGAACAACGCCACCGTGCGCACGGTGTTCGTGATCGGCCCCGACAAGAAGATCAAGCTGATGCTGTTCTATCCGATGACCACCGGGCGCAATTTCGACGAGATCCTGCGCATCCTCGATTCGCTGCAGCTCACGTCCAAGCACAAGGTGGCGACCCCGGCCAACTGGAAACAGGGCCAGGAAGTGATCATCGCCGGCTCGGTGAGCGACGACGACGCGAAGAAGCAGTATCCCGCCGGCTGGAAGGCGCCCAAGCCTTACCTGAGGATCGTGCCCCAACCGAAGTAGGGTTCCCCCGCGGAAACCTGCTGTAACAATCGGTTACCCCTTCGAGGGATTTACCGGGGTAGTGTGGTGTCCAAGAAATTGGAGACTGGCATGAAACCATCGAAACTGACCGTGGGCCTGGCGCTGGCGGCGCTCCTTGTCGGGGCGTCGGTCAGCGAATCCGCGCTGGCGAACGGCCGCGGGCGAGTGAGCTTCGGCTTCTATGTCGGCGGCCCTGCTTATTGGGGACCGTGGCCCTACTACTATCCTGCGTACTATCCTGCGTACTATCCCGCCCCGTATTACCCCGCGCCGGTCGTGGTTCAGAGTCCCCCGCAGGTCTATGTGGAGCGCGAAGTCCCGGCGCCCGAGACGCAGAGCTACTGGTACTACTGCGCCGCAACAAGGGGCTACTACCCCTACGTGAAAGAGTGCCCGGCCGGCTGGCAAAAGGTCTCGCCCACGCCGCAAAACTGAGACATGAAGAAACCTCTCTACCTCCTCCTGCTGCCCGTCGCTTTTCTCGCGGGCTGCGCCACTACGCCTCCCGACAACCCGAGCGTGATGGTGCTTCCCGGCAGCGGCAAGACCTTCGATCAGTTCCGCTTCGATGATTACGAGTGCCGCCAGTTCGCCTCCTCCCAGATCGGCGGCGCGAATCCCGACCGGGCCGCGACCGACAGCGGCGTGAAGAGCGCGGTCGTCGGCGCGGCGGTAGGCACCATAGCGGGCGCCGCCCTGGGCGGCAGCCGGGGCGCGATCGCGGGCGCCGGTATCGGCACCGCCGGCGGCGCGCTCGCCGGCACGGGCGCCGCCGGCCAGACCGGCCGCACCCTGCAGCAGCGCTACGACATCGGTTATCAACAATGCATGTACGCCAAGGGCCACCAGATTCCGGTGGCCGGGCGCTACGACCGCACACCGCGCTCGACGGCTTCCCAGCGGCCTGCCGCCGCGCCCCCGCCGCCGCCCCCCGGCACGCCTCCGCCGCCCCCGGCCGGCACGCCTCCCCCGCCTCCTCCGGCGAGCTAGCACCGAGGTCACGCGAAATCAGGGACAGACCACGTTTTCCCGTGGTCGCCTGTTTCGCCGCAGGACAGGGCTTGATTCGGAATCGCCGTTAATCGTGGTCTGTCCCTGATTTCGTTCCGGCGATAATCGGGGCCCATGCGCGACTGCATCGATATCCACACGCACATCGTCCCGGAGAATTTTCCGGCCTACGCCGGCAAGGGGAAGGACGCGGCGTGGCCGTCGATGGCGCCGGCGCACGCGTGCCACCGGCACGTGATGATTTCCGGAAAGGTCTACCGCACGGTCGCCGACGGCGGCTGGAGCGTGCCGCGGCGCATCGAGGGCATGGGCGCGATGCGCATCGCCCGGCAGGCGATCTCGCCGATGCCGGAGCTGCTCTCGTACTGGCTGCCGCTCGATGACGCGCGCGCGCTGATCCGCTACCTGAACGAGCAGATCGTGGAGATGACCGCGCTCGCCCCCGAGCGCTTCGTCGGGCTCGGCGCGGTGCCGCTTCAGGATGTCGATTCAGCGCTGCGGGAACTGGAATTCATTGTCGGGAAGCTGAAGATGGCGGGAGTGGAAATCGCGAGCCACGTGAACGGCACCTCCATCGGCGATCCGCGTTTCGAGCCTTTCTTCGCCGCCGCCGAGCGCATGGGCGCGGCGGTCTTCGTGCACCCGCTGCACCCCGCGGGGCAGGAACGCATCGTCGGCGCCTTCGCCGAGCAGGCGGTCTGCTTTCCGGGCGACATCGCGCTCGCCGCGGCCTCGATGATCACCGGCGGTATCGCAGCGCGCCATCCGAAGCTGCGCATCGCGTTCAGCCACGGCGGCGGCGCCATGTCGATGCTGCTGCCGCGCCTCGTGCACGCATGGAAGAGCTTTCCGAAGGCGAAGGAATCGCTTACCGAGTCGCCCGAGGTCACCGCGAAGCGCTTCTACTACGACGACCTGGTTTTCAGTCCCGCGGCGATCCGGTTCCTGGTCGAGACTTTCGGCGACAGCCAGATCGTGCTCGGCACCGACTATCCGTTCGGCCTCGGCGAGAGCGACCCGCTCGGCCGGCTCGAGCAGGCGGGGCTCGATGCCGCCCTCGTCGCGAAAATCACTTCTTCGAACGCGAAGCGCTTCCTGGGCCTGAAATGATCGCCGGCAGGATCTCGCTGATCGACTCGTGGAACACCGCGTCCGCGACCGAATCGAACGGCGTCGGCTGCGCGTTGACGATGACGATCCTCGCGCCGGCGGCGCGCGCGAGGTCGACGGCGCCCGCCACCGGGTAGACCTGCAGGCTCGTCCCCACCGCCAGGAAGAAGTCGGCCTCCGCGGCCGCGCGCAGCGCGCGATCGATCACCTCCGGCACGAGCTGCTGGCCGAACGAAATGGTGTCGCTCTTCAGGATCCCGCCGCAGTCGCGGCACGCCGGGTCCGCCTCGCCCGCCTTCACGCGCTCGAGCACCAGCGGCATCGGCCCGCGCATGCCGCAGCCCCAGCACATGAACTTGCGCATCGTGCCGTGCACCTCGATCACGCGCTCGGGCGTATTGCCGGCGATCTGATGCAGCTCGTCGATGTTCTGCGTGATCAGCGCGTGCAGCTTTCCTTTTTCTTCGAGCTGCACGAGCGCCCGGTGGCCCGCATTGGGCTTCGCGCCCCAGGCCGGGCTCGAAAGGCGGTTCTGCCACGAAGCTTTCCGCACCTCGGGATCGGCGAGGTAGTAATGGATGTTGGACATCTTCTCGGCGAGCGGATTCTTCGTCCAGAGACCCTGCGGACCGCGGAAATCGGGGATGCCGGAGTCGGTGGAGATGCCGGCGCCGCTCAGCACGACTATTCTTGAAGCAGATTCAACCCAGCCGTGGACGGCCTCGGTGGTTGTTCCCGGTGGTTGTAATGGCCGGCCCGCCACTACGGCATCTGGATCTTGCCGCCGGCGCCGCCGACGCCGGGGACCGGGCCCTGCGGCACCACGATCGAGGAGGCGGCCTGGCGGCGCAGCTCCTGCAGCTCTTTCACGGTGCGCTCGATCGCCTCCTTGGCGAGCGAGCCGAATTTCTCCGCCGCCTCCTCGAGCGACCCGGCGCCGATCTCGAAGGCGATCGGCAGCGCGCCCGCGGGCGTGAGGACCTGCGTCTCGCCGACGTAGAGGACCGCTCGCGCCGCGTCGCGCTCGCCGTCCTTTTTCACGGGCGTCAGCCGGCGGATCGTGCCGACGCGTCGATCGGTAAAGATTTCCTCGATGTACAGCGCCGCCGGGTCGAGCTTCAGCTCGGCGCCGGCCTGATCGTTCCTGGTAGCCATTAATTAACCTGCGGGCGGTTGAGGGTTCGTCGGTTGAGGATTCGCTTCAGGCAGCACGCGCTGCCAGCCTTCGGGGCACTCCCCGACATACGGATAGTACGTGCGGGCGGAGGGACAGTAATACCAGTACTGCGAACCCTGCTCGGGCGACGCGGGATTCTGCTCGATGTAAACCGGGAGCGGCTCGTAGTAGCCGGGCGCGTAGTAGTAGTAGGACGGCCCCCAGAACAGGGGCGCACCGAACCCGACGAAAAAACTGCCGTGGGAACGGTGATGGTTGTGGTGCGAATGGTTACCCGAATGGCTCCCACCCCGGCTCGCGCCGCCGGAGCTCCGCCCGCCCCCGCCGCGCGCCACGGCATCGTCCATCGCCACAAGCGACAGCGCGGCACAGAAAACGACAGCGATTCCAAGCCACTTCATGGCATAAAGCATACACCGCTTACGCCACAGAACTTCCATCAATTCCTGAGCTTGAATCTCTGAATCTTGCCCGTAGCCGTCTTAGGCAGCTCGCTAAGGAAATCGATCCAGCGCGGATATTTGTAGGGCGCGAGTTTTTCTTTCACGTGCTGTTGCAACGCGGCTTTCAGGGACTCCGAGGCCGAGTGCCCGGGCTTGAGGACGACGTAGGCTTTCGGCTTGACGAGCTTTTGCTCGTCTTCGTGGCCGACCACCGCGGCTTCGAGCACGGCGTCGTGGGAGACCAGGGCGGCTTCCACCTCGGCGGGCGACACCCAGATGCCCGACACCTTGAGCATGTCGTCGGAGCGCCCGCCGTAGGCGTAGTAGCCGTCGGCGTCCATGCTGTACTTGTCGCCGCTCTTGGTCCAGCCGCCGACGAAGGTGTTGCGGGTCTTGTCGCGGTTGTTCCAGTAGTGGGAGGCGGAAGTGGGG
>Ga0209131_1000148_pt1 | contig 50248 bp, 76 predicted proteins | sample GraSoi_2013_40cm_FD_185826 | JGI IMG/M metagenome (GOLD analysis project Ga0209131, IMG submission 185826) | Grasslands soil microbial communities from the Angelo Coastal Reserve, California, USA - Sample 9_17_2013_40cm (SPAdes) (version 2) | ecosystem: Environmental > Terrestrial > Soil >...
CGGGAATCGCGCCCACCGGTCGCTCAGGGGGCTCAACAAGTGAAGGAGCGACTCCTTCGCCGAGTCTAGGACAGGTTGCTGATGACTGATTATGGAAGAATTGGCTTGGTTCAACCATTTGATCTCCGGCAACCTGTCCGCCCGTGGTATAGATGGCTACTATGCCGATTCCACCAATGTGGAGGTAAAGTCGACCATGACGATGAATCAGTCTTCTGGCGATGCTCCACCTGTGGCAAGGTCATTCGTTGATGGACCCTAAACTTATCTCCTGGCTTGCCTCAGTCAAAGACGATCCCCTGGCGTTCGTCCTAGGCGCATTCCCTTGGTCCGAAGAGGGTGCCTTAGTCAAGTTCGATGGGCCGTTGGTTTGGCAAAGAGAGATTCTGGAGAAGATTCGTCTTGGCCTCCTCTCTACATCCGAGGCCATCCAACTCGCCACTGCCTCCGGCCATGGTATCGGCAAATCCGCCCTAGTCGCCATGATCACCCTCTGGGCCTTCATGACCTACCCCGATACCCTCGGTGTCGTCACTGCTAATACCGAAACCCAGCTAAAGACCAAAACCTGGGCCGCTATGGGCAAGTGGTTCAACCTCTGCTGGTTTGCCAAGGACCACTTCACCCTAACCGCCACGGCCCTACTCTCTAGGGACCCTTCCCGCGAACGCACTTGGCGAATCGACATGATCCCTTGGTCTGAGAAGAACCCAGAGGCTTTCGCTGGGATGCATAACAAAGGCAAGCGCCTATTGCTGATAATGGACGAAGCTTCCGCCATCCACGACTTAATCTGGGAAACAGCCGAAGGTGCCCTGACTGACGACGAGACCCAAATCCTCTGGCTCGCGTTCGGCAACCCTACTCGTAACTCTGGTCGATTCAAAGAATGCTTCGCAGGTGGCAAACATGCAGAATTCTGGAACACCCGCCAAATTGACTCCCGCACAGTCCCCATTACAAACAAAGCTAGATTTGACAAGTGGATCAAAGTCTACGGAGCCGATTCTGACTTTGTCCGTGTACGCGTCCTCGGGCAATTCCCTCGTGTCGGTGAAATGGAATTCTTCTCCGCAGCCGATATTGATGCGGCTATGTCAGCAGACCGAGAGGTCTATGTGGACCTTCATACACCACTTGCTATCGGAGTCGATGTTGCCCGGTTCGGGCAGAACAACTCCGTCATCTTCCCCAGGAAAGGCCGAGACGCTCGAACCATCCCCAGACAATCCTACAATGGCATCTCCACTGTTGAACTCGCTAATAAAGTCCACGAAACCTTCTTTGCCCTCCACCCTGATGGAATCTTCATCGACGGAGGTGGAGTAGGCGGTGGCGTTGTGGACAACTGCCGGTCCCAGCGACTATTCGTCTATGAAATCCAATTCGGTGGTAAAGACGATATTACCGGTGTTGTCTTTGACAATCAAGGCGAACGCTACGCCAACAAACGAGCGGCTATGTATGGAGCAGTACGCGCCTGGCTGAAAGGTGGAATGCTCCCTGCTGATCCAGACCTCCGCACCGCCATGCTCGCCATTCGCTATACCTTCAATAACAAAGATGAAATTCTCCTCGTCTCCAAAGAAGACTTAATGGATGACAATCCATCCCTCGTCCTCGATGACCTCGACGCTCTCGTCCTCACCTTTGGTGGACCCCTAGCCGCCAATTCTCGAGCCGGCGGCGAGCATCCACAGAGGCCCTTGATCGAGTCTGAATGGGACCCGTATGCCAAGGAAAGAATGATCGCATGAGCTTCCTCAAGCCTGCCGCCCCAACCATCGCCCCTCCCATCGTCCCCGAGGCCATCCCGCCAGTTATGAACCCCCAGGGTACCAAGCCAGCACCTAAACGCCAACAGACCTCCTTTCTTGGTGCAGCCTCAGTGCCCCAGCAGCAATCCGGTGGGTCCACCGGTAAGACCCTTCTCGGCCAATGATAGTCCCCTTCAATCAAAAGCCAACTACTAAGTCAGGCCAGCCAATGCCTGACACGCCTCCAGCCGTCTTCCTCGCCATGGCTGCGGCCCAGATGCATGAGCAGGGGAGGCTGTTTGAGCCAGAGTCCAAGGCGCCTGATTTATATGAAACGCGTCCACAAGCTTCGTTAGGCGGACGTTCTATTGTGGAAACTAATAACCCTGAACTTGGTCCTACCGATGTAGAGTTAAGGGATAGAATGAATAGATTCGAACAGCAGAATCGAAATCGCTGATGCGCCAAATAAGTGAAGCCGACTACTCCTTCCGCCGATACTCCGAAGGTCGCCTAATCGGCCTTCGCGTCAATCGCTATTCCTGGTGGACCCACTGGCGAGAACTTGCTGATTACTTCCTTCCGAGGAGATACAAATGGATCGTGACTCCAAACCAAATGGCTCGCGGATCGCCGATCAATCAACATATCTTAGATTCATCGGGATGTATCTTTGCAAGAAACTTGGCATCAGGTTTAGTGAGTGGGAAATCCTCTCCAACACGGCCTTGGTTCAAGTTGAAGATTGGCAGACTAGACTCGACCCAGACCTCCCCTATCTCTCTTTGGTTAGCAGAATGCGAGAGGCTTCTATATCTGATTTTCGCTGAGTCCAACTTCTACAACGCCATCGCCGTCTTCTATTTCGACCTTGTCATCTTTGGCACAGCCGTCCTCTTGATCTACGAAGACTTCGAAAACGTAATCAATTGCTTCAACCCCTGCGCCGGTGAATATTACGTCGACATCGACGGTAAATACCGCCCTTGCATCTTCTACCGTGAATTCACCATGACGATCTCAGCCGTCGTCAACGAATTCGGCATCGACAACGTCTCAGAGAATATCGCCAGACTCTACAAACAAACCGACGGCGCCAACCTCACTCGCGAAGTCATTGTAGCCCACTCTATCGAACCCAACGACGATGGCAAGGTTGCAGAGTTCGGCTTCTCCAACAAGTTCACCTATCGAGAAGCCTATTGGGAATGGGGCGGGTCTGCCTCTCCACAAGGCGGCGCCTCCTCCCCTCCTGGCTTCCTCCGCAAGCGAGGCTACTTTGAACAACCCAACATCTGTACTCGCTGGGACCTTGTCTCCAATGATCCCTATGGGCGATCCCCAGCCATGGACGGCCTACCAGATCAAAAGCAACTCCAACTCGAATCGCGCCGCAAGGCCCAAGCGATCGACAAGATGGTAAACCCGCCCCTTGTCGCTGATATCCAACTAAAGAACCAACCTGCCTCACTCCTCCCAGGAGGAATCACCTATGTCTCTGGCTACGCCGCTTCAGGCAAACCTGGCTTCTCCAGCGTCTACGATACCAAGTTCCCAGTCGGCGAAATCACCGAGGACCTTAACGAAGTTCGAGAACGACTCAAGAAGACTTTCTTCAACGATGTCCTCAATACCGCATCTCAGTATGAAACCCGTTCTAATGTCACAGCAGTTGAGTGGGACATGCGGAAAAGTGAGTCTTTGGTCATGCTCGGTCCAGCCCTCGAGCGAATCGACAACGAAGGTCTCAAGCCAATCATCGAACGAGTCTTCGCCATAGCTGCCCGGGCTGGCATCTTCCCTCCAGCCCCAGATGAAATCGCTGGCAAGAACCTGGACATTGAATTCGTCTCGATGCTTCAACAAGCCCAACAAGCCACCGCAGCCGCAGGGATCGAACGCATGTTCGCCATTGCTGGAAACATCGCCGGAATCGATCCAGCCGGTGTTGACAATATCGACTTCGATTATGGACTTGACAAAATGTCTTTCCTCCTGAATAATGATCCTAAGCTTATCCGTTCACCCGAAGCTTTGGCCTCTATCCGTCAACGTCGAGAACAACAACAAATGCAAGCCGAACGTGCAGCCCAGGCGGAGCAACTTGCCAAGGCCGCCAAAGTCGCTAGCGAAACCCAAGTCGGTGGCGGCCAATCCGCTTTGCAAAGCATGGGAATTGGACAATGAGAGAAGAAGTTGAAAAGCTCTATCAACAAGGCGTTCCCTATAGGCAGATTGCCAAGCGCCTAGGAATCTCTGTAGGTAAGGTTGCAGGTATCATCCGTCGTCTAGGGATTGCCAAGAAAGAAGACACCTGTCGTTGCTTCAATGCCAGTAAGGACCGTGTGAAGATTATAGTATTCCAGCCAGAGCGTGACTTGAGTGAGCCAAAGACTATCGTCTCTCCTTACTCCTCACCTAAACAACGCGCTGCCTACGAAGAACTCCGCAAGGCAGTAGAAAACACCCGATGACTTACTTCTGGATAGGGCTTGGTATTTATGCAATAGGATTTATACTTATGCTTATTCTTGAAGCAAATATTGGTCCTGTGACGTTAAGTCTAGCTCTGCTCCGAGCTACTGTTTGGCCAATCTATATCGTCACCGGTTGGCCTCAAGGTGTAGCTGGAGGTTATTGATGACCTACGAAGCAAAGCCAAGATTCGGTTCATCGGTTGCAGATTGGCATAGCAAGTTTGCTTGGTTACCAATAAATACATACGACCGTGGCTGGAAATGGCTTTGCTTCGTTGAACGCCGTAGAATACAAAAGCATTATTATCTAGATGGCGGTGGAGCAGACTTCTGGTGGCAATATAGGGCGCGTCTTCGATGACCTACGACGCTAGCGATCGTAAATCCATCCGGCGGGCCGAGAAGGCCTCTCGTCTAGCCGATCGTGCTCGTCAGGAAGTCATTACCAATCTCATGTCCACCACCTTCGGTCGAGCTTGGCTTTGGGATATCCTTACCTCCTGCCACGTCTTCGCCCAGACCTTCTCCCCCGATCCACTCATGACTGCATTCGGCGAGGGCCGTCGAGCCGTGGGCCTAGCCCTCCTTGCCGATGTAATGTCCGCCTGCCCCGATCAATACATAACCGCTGCGAGAGAAGCCAATGTCAGACACAACAGTGACGACCGAAGCTCCGCTACCGAACAGTCCGGAAGCCCGGACCCCGACGGGGGAGTTGAAGGACGTGGCGCAGACGACGACTACGACCCCTATAGAGGAGAAGTCACTTGAACCGAAGGCCGAGCCCGAAAAAGATGGTAACACTCTTCTTACAGAAAAGAAGGAATCGCCTACTGGTGCGCCAGAGAAGTACGAAGACTTCAAGCTCCCAGAAGGCGTCAAACTCGAAGGCGAAACCCTAAAGTCCGCCACTGAACTCTTCAAAGAACTCGGTCTCCCACAAGCCAACGCCCAGAAGCTAGTCGACTTCCACCTTTCCCAAATCAAAGCCGCCACTGAGGCCTCCTCTAAGGCCTACGACGATATGCGAGCCGCTTGGCAGACCGCTGCCAAAGCCGACGCCGAAATCGGCCCCCACATGGCGAAGATCAAAGAAAACGTCGGTCGCCTGTACGATGCAATCGGCGATGCCAAACTGGTTGCCGATTTCAAATCCATCATGGACCTTACCGGTGCAGGTGACAATCCCGCCTTCATCAAGGTCCTCAACAAAATCTCTTCCTTCGTGACCGAAGGTAAGCACGTATCTGGTGCTCAACCATCCAAATTCGGTCAATCCGCACCCGGTACATCCGAGCGACCCTCAGCGGCTCACGCTCTGTACCCTAACAATCCGTAACCCAACCGCATGGCGGTCGAACAGCAAAGCTCAGATGGGATACTGATAACCACCAGTCCTTAACCCCTTAATGGAGAATACAACCCATGGCTGCGATTGGCAATACTGCCTTAACGTATGCTGACTGGGCAAAACGTATGGATGACGGTTATCGTGTAGCGTCCATCATCGAATTGCTCTCTCAGACCAACGAAATCCTAGATGACATGCTCGTCGTCGAAGGTAACCTCCCCACCGGACACAAAACCACCGTCCGAACCGGTCTCCCACAGGCCACTTGGCGGCTGCTCAACAACGGCGTCCCCAACGCGAAATCTACCACCGCGCAGATCACCGATACCTGTGGAAACCTCGAAACCTACGCGGTAATTGACAAGGACATCGCCGATCTCAACGGCAATACCGCTGAGTTTAGGCTGTCTGAAGTCAAGGCCTTCCTTGAAGGCATGTCCCAACAGGTTGCCTCCACCGTGATCTACGGCAATCAGCATATCAACCCGGAACGCTTCACCGGCCTCGCTCCTCGGTACTCCACTAAGAACACTGCCAACTCCCAAACTGCCAACAATGTCCTCGACGGTGGTGGAACCTCCAATACCAATACCAGCATGTGGATCGTCACTTGGGGTTCTGACACTTGGCATGCAACCTTCCCGAAAGGCAAGATCACCGGCCTTCAACACCGCGATATGGGTGAATGGCCAGTAACTGACGCCAATGGTAACACCTACCAAGCCTACCGTGACCATTTCAAGTGGGAAATTGGCATGGTCGGCCGTGATTGGCGATACGCAGTTCGCATTGCCAATATCGACGTGACTCAACTCACCGGTGTCTCCGCTGCGAACCTGATCAACCTGATCGTCAGGGGTTTGTATAGGATGCCTACCGCTCCATCCATGGCAACTGCGATCCAAACCTCGGATACTCCCGAAGTCCGGGCCAATATGGGCCGGGTCGTCATCTACTGCAACCGCGTGATCCGCACCTACCTTGATCTCCAAGCGATGAACAAAACCAACGTTTTGCTTCGCCTCGAAGAGTTCAACGGCAAGGTCGTGACCACCTTCCGTGGCATCCCAGCTCGCACCTGTGATGCGATCCTCAACAACGAGGCCCAAGTGGTCTAAAAGGAGCTACCGCTATGATCCTCGACGCCCTACTTCAATTCGACAACGCTGTGTCCCTTGCAATCGCAGTTGGTTCACAAGTATCCACCAATGTCATCGACCTCGGAATCACCTCTGGTATTCCCACTTCCGCCTCAGGCGGTGGAGCCAGAGACATCGGCATCGGTGACGATCCGGCAATGAAGCTCTTGGTCCAGGTCTCTACGACCTTTACCTCTGGCGGTGCAGCTACTTTGGCTGTCGCCCTTCAAGGCGCAGTCGACAACGGCGCTGGTGCCCCTGCCGCCTTCTCTACCTGGTGGACCTCACCAGCCTACGCCCTTGCTACCCTTGTGGCGGGAGCCCGACTCTACGATATGGATATGCCTAGGCCACCCGATGGCATCGCCATTCCTCGGTTCCTTCGACTCAACTACACCATAGGTGGCGCTACAGTCACTGCTGGCAACGTCTCATCCTACATCGTCCTCGATCGAGACGACCAGCCCTACCAAGGCACTGATAATTCCGTCATGGGTGGATACCCTGCCGGGATCAACGTCGCGAACTGAGGCCCAGTCATGAAAAGACTTCTCAAATACATAGGGGTGGCAGCCTTCGCTGGGCTTGCCACCCTAGCAGTGGCCCAACCTGTTATCTCAACCCAGGTCAATTCCAACACAGTCGTCCGAGCCGCACAAGGTCCTGGTGGCTCGGACAGTTGGCTTGGCGTCGATACTATTAGCAACCGCGCTCGATTTACCTCTACCACAGGGCAAACCGGAGCCGCTACTTCCACCGCCTCAGGCGGCACTCTCTATTGGATCGGCACGGCTCCAACAACTTGGGCCGTAACGCTTCCGCTTAACCCCACCGCCGGTGAATTGGTAACCCTTGTCACCGATACAACTCTCACTACCATGGTAACTGTTACAGCCAACACTGGTGATACCCTTCACGCCACCTACACCTCACAGACCCTTACCGCCCTTACCCCTGTAACCTTTCAGTATCAACTCTCCTCACGTACATGGTTCAGGTTAATGTAATGTCGCGTATCTCTCGTAGACACCTACTTCGTGGCGGTGGCGCTCTTGCTGCCACGAAGCTACTTACGCCTGCAAGTGCTGGTTTTATATTAGGCAAAGCTGGTGGTGGGGGAGGCTATCACGCTTTGGCGGTGCATTTTGACGGTAGCACATCACTATTATGTAACAGTCTAAGCTGCACCGACAGTCGGTATGTTCTCTATGTGGTGTGGACTAAGCTTCCGCTGCCTTTATCCAGCAATAGAGGTTCCACGTTACTGTGTTCAGACCCCGATACCGAAGTGAACAATTTATTTAATATCTCAGTCAACAATAGCGGTAATTCCCTAATTGTGTTTGAGACTGGCGCGATTCCATTCAGCAGTGGAAATACAAACTATGTAGCTGTCCAGAACCCATGGAATGAGGGGTGGTTAAATCTCATTTATGTCATTGATTCATTACACGCTGCTGGTGTGAAGCCAAAGGCAGTCTATATCAATGATGTTCTAGTCCCCGATACCAATACAGATACGAGTGGCCCCTACGTTGCCCAGTTCAACGGTCTCAAGACAACTATCGGGACGGATAATTTCGACCTCGTACTCGGCGACATCGCCGATATGCAGCTTTACCTCTTGTCAAATGACCCGTTTGTCGCTGGGGCGCTTCCAGAGGCAACTCGTCGCCTGTTTATTGGCGCCAATGGCAAGCCGGTAAACCCGGCGACTGCGATGGCAACGCTTGGAACTCCGGTGTTGATATTCAGCGGTGATGCGATAACCTTCCCCACCAACCAAGGTACTGGTGGTGCATTCAGCCTTACCGGCACCCTGACCAACGCCACCACAAGCCCGAGTGATTAAACCGTGAAACCCAATGGAGATATCTACATGCGCAAATACATCATTCCTTCTTTGCTTATTCTAGCTCTGGGTCTCGGTCTTGCCGTTGCCCAGAACATCACCAAGGCCCTCCAACTATCTCAAGACGCAACTGGCGCCTTTGGCGTTGATACCAGCAACGGTGTCTACTTCCCTGGCCACATCCTATCCACAGGCAAACCGGCTCCGGCACTAACTGCCTGTGTCACTGGAGGCACTCCCACCTTGGTCGGTACTGACTTCTCTGGCGTTATCACAGCAGGAACTACTGCCTCCACTTCTTGCGTTGTAACCTTCGGCACAGCCTATGTAACAGCGCCAAACTGCGTTGTCTCTTGGCAATCTGGGCCATTGGCTGCAATGTCTTGGGCTACCTCAACTACGGCCCTCACTATTACCCAAACCTCCAATGCGAGTTCTAAAATCGCATACATCTGTACGAGTGCATCATGAGAAAGCTTAGCGCTGGACTTCTACTCCTTCTTGGGCTAGCCAGTCCGGCGTTAGCCCAGACTAAGTTTACCCTACCTCCTCCATCTGGGGTCTTCCTTGGTGGGTATCAAGTTGTCACCACCTGCGGAGCAGCCTCAGGCCTAGCTGCAGGAAACCTCGCCTTCGGTGCAATGGATACCACAGGGGCAATTTGTACCTCGGCCACAGGTGGTGGAGGAGGTGGTGCTGCCACCATCGCCAACGGAGCCGATGTAGCTGAAGGCTCTACTACCGATGCTGCCTCTACCGCTGGCGGCACTGGTACCCTCTCTGCCAAGCTTCGCTTGATGACAACTCAGCTTGGTACTATCAATACCACCCTCGGTTCTCCCTTCCAAGCTGGGGCCTCAATCGCCAATACCACCTTTGGTGCAACCCAAGCTACTGCGGCCAATCTTAATGCTACCGTAGTTGGCACCGGTACCTTCGCTGTTCAAGCAACTACTCAAGGCGCTGTCAATATCACCCTGACCGACTGCTCCGGAACCATCGCCGCTGGTGGCGCGGCCCAAAACGCTTTCACTGCTGCCTCTACCCGTCACGGCTTCACCATCGCCAACATAGATACTACCGAAGTCCTTTGGATGTCCTTTACCACAACTGCCGCCGCCTCTGGCACAGGTTCCTATCCTTTGGCTTCAGCTACAGCTGTCACCTTTACTGGGCTCTCTTCTTTTACCAGCCCTCCAGGTATGGGGATCAACACTGCCCTTTCTGTAATCGCTGCCACCACTGCACATAAGTTCTCCTGTACGGTTTGGTAACATGAAGCGCTTAGCCTCCTTTGCAATAGTCTTCTTCTTCTTCCTCGTCGTGCCCACTGATGCTCAATTCCAGCGTGAATGCCGATATGGCTTTTGTAACTCATCTACGACACTCGTATTTGACCCATTTTGGACCAGCGTCAAATTATTGATGGGTTTCAACGGCTCTAACGGGTCCACTGGCGCCCCAGGTATGACTGACGAGAGTAGTGCCGCACATGGTACAGCTACCGTCGCCGGGGGACCGCAGATAAGCACGGCGCAGTCAGTATTTGGAGGGTCGTCCATATTATTTAGTGCAAATGGAAATATTACCTTCCCCGATAGTGCTGACTTTGATTTATCAAACCAGTCCTTTACACTTGAAATGCGTTTTCGTCCGGCGTCGATAAGTGGAGGTATCTCCTTCTTAATTGATCAGTGGACTAGTCCTAATAATGGCTGGGCGCTTTATCAGAACAATGCCACCCTTAATTTTGATGGCAGTACGACCGGCTCAAATGATGTTGTCATAATAAGTGTCGCCAGCGCCTTAACCTTGAACACATGGATCGCTCTTTGCGTTGATTTCGATGGCACTAAATATCGAATGTACAAAGATGGCGTAATGATTGGTTCTTCGACTTCAACGATGACCTTCTTCAACTCGGCCAGTGTATTGGATATTGGTAACAATCCAGGGGCTGCTTTTTTTCTCAACGGCAACATCGATGAATTACGATACACCAAAGGCGTCGCACGTTACGCCAGCGATGGCGGATATACCGTGGCGACAGCGCAATTTCCGCGACAATGATCAGGTAGAGGCTGTAACCGTGCATCGTGGATTAGTAACTAGACGAGGACTTCTTCGAGCTGCCGGCTTTGCTGCGCCAGCAATACTACTATCGCATAGCGCCCCGGCACAATTCACCGGTTGCCTGCCAGCATTTTGCTCACGTCCTTCTTTCACCCCAGCGATCTCCGGCATAGTTGGCATGTGGGACGCAAGTAATTTCCCAAGCCTTACTCTTAGCGGAGCAGATATCCTCAGCGTCGCTGATGGAAGTGGTGGCGGTAATACTATGACTCCGGCCGGTAGTGGTCATAAACCACAATACAACGCAACTGGATTTAATTCACGTCCAGCTATGGTCTTTACTGCTACCGATCTAGGCGCATTTGAAGCTGCATCGTTCCCTATTGGAACTGGCAATACGCTTACAGTATGGTATGTTGGAACCTTAGCCAATAATGCTTCCCAACCTTTCGGCCGTTTTATGTCGTATACTAAACCGGCTGCCGCCGCCGACTTCAACAACGTCGGTTCATTTGGGATGACGACAAACTCCGGTTCGCAGACACTAGTACAAGTAGCTAATAACAGTGTTTTCGTCACTAATAGCGGCCTAGCCGCCCCTCCCGCAGGACACCGGATAATTGTTACAAAGGACTCCAGTGGAGTTATAACAATTTATGTAGACGGTGTTGCGGGTACTCCCGCTACATCTGTCGGTAATTGGGTCAGCGCTGGTTTTGCAAACATTGGTATGCAACATGCTAGCATTGCATCTGGAGTTGATTTTATATCAGCAGCAGTAGGCGAATGCGGTATAGCCACAAGCTTTAACAATTCAGCTGCTGTTGCAGCTATCGATGTAGGTCTGAAAAACAAATGGGGACTATAACTCTAACCAAAAGGAAAATCCTATGGCACGATGGAGACTGATCACCGGACACTATCTCAATGTTCTTCTCGACGGCCAATCAGCCGAATGGGAATACAAAGAGATTGACCGCAACACCGGCAAGCAGGCGAGGAAAATCTTCCCTGTCCCAATGCTTATGGACCCGAACGATCCTGCTGATTGCAACTACCCAGGCGAAATCATCGTCTGTCATGAAGGCAAAGGCGAACGCCGGGATATCGTCTTCGTCGGCAATCCCACCCCAGATATGGAACCTTATGACGAAGAAGCTGAGGCCATCTCTGCCTCCCTTCGCCAGAAGTGGGAGCACCCAATCGAATCTCTTCCAACAACCATGTCTGATGGCGAATCTGCCTTCATGGCGAAGCTGATGGAGGCAATGGGTCAGGCGAAGCCAGCCGCCAACGCTTCGGTCTCTATTGAACAATACAACGAACTTAAATCCCTCGTCGAAGACCTCAAGGCCCAACTTGCTACGTCCAAACCCTCTTCCCCTGTCACCGAACGTAGAGTATAACTCATGACAGTCCTCGGAGGCGTAGGTGCATCTCTTGTCTTCTCCTCGGCCAGTGGAGGTAAAGTCTATGGGTACAACAACGTCTCCGAGTTTGCTACTATAGTCGTAGCCCAAGCCAACCCTTCTCGCCAGTCTATCACCTTCCATAATCCTGGCGCGAAGGATATCTTCATTGGCCCAGTAAATATACAGAATGTTCTTGGTACAGCTCCTACTACACCATCGAATGTTCCCTTGGCTCTCAGCAATGTTGCACTTGGTGGCTGCTTCCGGGTCTACGGCAATGGTGGGGCTTTAGTAATCTCTGGTGAGTGCCAGGGCGCTTGGCAAGCATTTGCCACGAGTGCTGCGGGGGCTACCAATCCGTTAACGGTTATGGAGTCTAACGTCTGATGAAACGTGTCCTCCTAGCCTTAGCCCTTCTCTCCACCCTCGCCCTTGGCTCATCTGAGGCCCAGAATACTACCTGCTCAGACCGGCCTGCTGGCGATTCCTCTAATGCCTGTGCCAATACTCGGTTCGTTCTAAACAATGGAGGCGGTGGTGGGGGAACTCCAGGAGGCCTAAACCTCCAAGTCCAATACAACAACGCTGGCGCCTTTGGTGGCCTAACCGATGCGCAGCTAACTGGTAAGATCATAGCCTTCACCTCTTCCCTCTCTGGAGCAGCTCCAGCCTCAGGCGGTGGTATCTTCAACTTCCTCCGAGCCGATGGCACCTGGGCCTCGCCCGGTAGCGGCTCAACTATCGTAGGCACCATAATCCCTTGGGCTGGTGCATCAGTCCCGCCGAAGTATCTCTTAGCCTATGGCCAAGCAGTCAGTCGAGCAACCTATCCTGACCTATTAACAACTATAACATTCCAGCCAAGCATAACCTGCACTTCCGGCTCGCCTACCTTTACTGTAGCAACAGCCACCAGCGACCGCGTCCCAATCGGCGCAGCAGTAGAGGCCTCAGCCTGCTTCACTGCTGGAAAGACAGTGATATCAAAAGCCTCTGGCTCTCTAACCCTAAGTGGCAACGCGATCGCTAGCACCACTACCTCTGCTCGCATCTTCCCTTGGGGCAATGGTGACGGATCGACCACCTTTAACCTTCCTGATTTACAAGGCAGAACCCCAGCAGGCCGGGATAATATGAGTTCTGCTGCTGCTGGGCGATTAACAACTACCTTCTTTGGAGCAAACCCAGACGCCATCGCTGCTGGTGGCGGTAATCAATCTACCACCTTAGCACAAGCCAACCTACCCAATATAATCCTAGCCACTAACATCATCGACCCAGGCCACGCGCATAATATAACTGGTTCTACGTCCAATGCTGGTAATGCCGGTATATTAGGCTCCTTCATATCGCAGATAGGTTCAGGTGGCTCCGGAGTTCTACTTGGGTCCGACGTACCAAATACCACTGGTATCATTGCGAACACCCCACTCGGCGGTACCAACACCCCAGCTTCCCGAGTTCAACCAGCTATAACCGTTGACTATATCATTAAAGTCCTTGCTGATGATATCTCCGTTGGTGGTGGTATCACAGTTGGTTCGACTGTTGTAAACAACGGCTCGACCACCAATGTCCTCTACAATAACGCTGGAGTCCTTGGTGAATATGCCCTCGCCACCCTACCCGACATGTATGCAGGCACCGCCAACAATAAGCTTGTCACCCCAAGCGTCATTTGGCCAACCGAGACCACTACCACGTTTGGCTCTACCACCACCTTCGACTTCTCCACCTTTCGAGACACCAAAGTCACTCTCACTGGCAACATCACCACAATGACGGTCTCTAACGTCGTAGTCGGCAAAGCTGGCTCAATTGCTTTCATCCAAGATGGTACTGGTAGCCGAACCACCGTTTGGAGTTCAACCTTCAAGTTCGCAGGTGGAACTACCCCAACCCTTACCACTACCGCAGGTGCTGTAGACATCCTATCTTATTCCTGCCGAACCTCTACCTTCTGTTACGCTGCAATGATGAATGATGTCAAATAAGGAGAATCCAAATGCCAAGCAAATCCCCAAAGCAAGCTCGAACAATGGCAGCCGCCGCCCATAACCCTGCATTCGCCAAGAAGGTTGGTATTCCAACCAAGGTCGCCAAAGAATTCAATCGAGCCGACACTGGCAAGGGCATAATCAAGCCCAAGAAGGGCAAGTAATGGCCGAACGCTATCCACCTGAGGTATATCTAGAGCGTATATCGCAGGATATAAAGGTTATTCGTGAGTTAGTCTCTTCTGCTGTCTTCGCTCTTCGAGAAGCCGAAAGCGAAATCCCAGAGAAGATGCGTAGGTTCATTATGTACATGCACGATGTTCATGATATCGTCAATCTCTACCACGAAGGAGGACAACAGGTACCTCGTCATGTAATGGCAGAAATGGAACGTTGTGACGATCGCTATCGGCAATTGCTTGAATTAATGCATAGCGATGGCGGCACCTTCGAAAAGGTCCGACGTGAGATGGCAGATGATCCACTGAACCGCTGGGATCATACTAGACTGCTAACAAAGGAGAAAGGTAAATGAAACAAGGATCAGGACACTCTACCGATTCAGGGCAAAAGCGAGAGCCCATTCCCCATGCCATCCACCCTGGTGGTGCTGCACAGCTTGGCGTGGCTGTGATTAAGAATCCAACGCCGTTAGAGGCTGGTCGGGGCTTCTCTGCTCCAAAGCCAGTTGCAACAACCATCCACCATTGTGGATCACAAGGAGAACATAAATGAGTGAAGGATTGGACTTCAGTCACATAGCGACCTTATTGATGGTTGCTGAGAAGACCTTAGGCTTCCCAAAGCTTAGGCCAATTCATGATGCGGCTGTGGCTGAGCTTGAAGCCATGATTGTTGGGGAGCCTGTCGAAGAAGCTGTTGAGGAGGAAGTTGAATGAGTAAGGACACCCTAGACGAGTATGGCTCCGACTCCTACGTCGGTCAGGCTCCACGTGCTACCAACGGTGGCCACTGTGAGCCAAAGCCAATCCCGTACTCCCCACCTAAGGGCCCAACCAACATTGGCGATCCCAAATCGCCCGGCCTCCATGGAACCAACCACGGCTGCTGCGGAACCCAAGGGAGACATTAAGATGCAAGGAATCGGTTGGGCTGTTAAACAGATGCAAGATGGGCATGCTGTTAGACGTAGTGGTTGGAACGGCAAAGGTATGTTTATATGCCTAATGCCCGAACTGCAATTGCCGCCATTCAATACACAGGATACAAATCGAAAGGTAAATGATCGTACAGCTAAATGGATTGGTGAAGATCAATCCTTGAATTGTCGCCCGTACATTGCAATGTACAATGCACAAAAGGAATGGCAACCTGGATGGTTATGCTCCCAAGCTGATCTTTTAGCTACTGATTGGGAACTTGTGTAATGACCACCAAAACCGACATCGTTAACCTTGCCTTGCAAGCCTTTGGCTCACGCACAACGGTGACCGATGCGGAACTTCTTGCCAACTCCACTAACGAAGCGATACAGGCTAACCTGACCTATAACAACACTCGGGATAGCCTGCTTCGCCTTGCACCCTGGGATTGCGGCTTGGCCACTGCTAATCTTGCCTACATCACCTCCATCGCTGGTACTCCAGAGAATACCTCCCCAGCCACCAATCTCTGGCAACCTGGTCAGCCTCCCCCACCTTGGGCCTATGAATATCAATATCCCAACGACTGCCTCCGTGCCTGTTGGGTTATCCCAGCCCAGAACACTGGCTTTGCAGGCGGGGTCCCCATCACCACCGCTGTAACCGGTGGGGCGCCTTCGTCTATGCTTGGAGCCCCAGCTCGCTTCAAGGTCCAAGTCGACAAGTTCGTCCCAGTAACTGCCGCTGCGGTAGTCTCTGGTGGAGTAGGTTATGCTATTGGTGATATTATTACACTTGCTTCAGGGCCGACAGATTCTCCTCCTTTGGGTGCTCCTGCTCAGCTTCTCGTTGGGAGTGTGGCTGCTGGTGTTATCACTTCTGTTTCGGTGGTTTCTCAAGTAATCGATGCGAACCCGCCACTTGGTGGCTCCTACTTCGTTCCGCAAACCAACCCCGTAGCTCAAGGCTCAACTACTGGCTCGGGCTCCGGCGCTACCTTCAATCTAACCTTCGGCCCTCAAGCCTCCCAACGTGTCATCCTCTGCAATCAAGAATTCGCCACCCTCGCCTACGTTCGCCAAATAACCGACCCCAACATCTGGGACCCGATGTTTCAAGATGCCATGGCGAATAAGCTCGGCGCTGATATCGTCATGGGCCTTACTGGCGACAAGCCTCTCGCTAATATGCTTATCCAACTCGCCAATCTATCCATCACCGAAGCCCGTAAGGTTGATGGTAATGAAGGCCTTACCGTCAACGACGCCACGCCAGATTGGATTCGCGTTCGAGGCATCTGGTGGACGGATGGTTTCCAATCTGGACCCTATAACGCATTCGATTGGGGAGGCCTACTCCCGACTTTCTTTTAAGGATCACCTGTGGCTCAGCCAGTAATGCAATTCTCCTTCAACTCTGGCGAATGGGCACCAGCTCTAAACGCTCGCGTCGACATCGCCAAGTACCATTCCGGTGCTGCCCTCCTTCGAAACTTCTTCGTCGACTATCGAGGCGGAGCCACTGCTCGCCCTGGAACAAAGTATATTCTCCGGACCAGATTTACCACCACTACTAGATTAATCCCCTTTCAGGCTTCATTGACTGTATCCTATGTACTTGAGTTCGGCGAAGGTTATATTCGATTCTTCAACAATGGCTCGCCAGTTTTAGAAGCAGGCGTAGCTATAACTGGAATCACCAATACCGCTGGCGAGGCTACTCTATCCGTAATTAACACCTATTCGGTAGGCGATTGGATATTCATCAATGGTGTTGTCGGGGCTACACAATTAAACAATAATTACTATATCATTTCAGCCGTCAGTGGCACTCAAATTAGACTAACCGATCTATTTGGCAATGCAATCCTATTCGCCTCGCTCTCGCCATATATCTCTGGTGGTATCGTAGCCAGGATATACACCCTGGCTACTCAATACACAGCCAACGAATTATCTCTACTTAAGTTTGCACAAAACGTCAATACGATGATTTTATGCCATCCTAACCATCCACCTGCTATTTTGACTCTGATATCAGCTAATAACTGGAGTATTGTCTTTATCGCCTTTGGGACAACTATAGGAACGCCATCAGGATTGGTGACTACTACGACCTTAGCTGCTGGTGCTGTATATTATGCTTATATCGTCACCACCGTTGATGGTGATGGTCAAGAGAGTGCACAATCTGTATATGCAACTCTTGGTCCTATAACAGATATTCGATCTGTAGCAGGAACCAATACCATCTCTTGGACTCCAGTGGCTGGTGCAGTTAGCTATAACGTATACCGAGCCGAACCTAGCTATGCTGGACCTATTCCGGCAGGTGCTACATTTGGCTTTATCGGTAATGTACTTGGAACTTCGATAATTGATTCAAATATCGGGCCTGACTTTTCCTCGGGCCCACCAATAATCCAGAATCCATTCTTTGCTGCTGATGGCGTTGCTACGGTTTATGTAACAGCAACAGGTGTCTACACAGCCGTTCCAACTGTAACGTTTTCAGCATCGCCAGGGGTCACAGCTACCGGCACCGCTGTGTTACAATGTAATGCAGCAGCTATAAGCGCCGCAGGGATTAACTACGTAGTCGGCGATACCTTAGTTCTACCATCTGGCGTTGTTTTACAGGTGACTGCCATTGGTGGTGGTGGAGCAATCACTGGAGCAACGATAATCAATCATGGCTCCGTATCCGTAGGGGCTGTGCCAGCGAATCCTGCCGCTCAAACCTCGACCAGCGGAATAGGTACTGGTGCCACCTTCAACCTAACTTGGGGACTTAGCCGAGTAAACATAGTCACTCCTGGATCAGGTTATACAGTCCCTCCATCCCTAGCATTCTCAGGCGGTGCGGGTGGCGCTGCCATATCGGCACTTGGTTCGGCATCAATAGGCAATCCCACAGTCCCAGGCTTCTTTCAACAGAGATTGGTTCTAGCTGGACCTGTAAGCTCCCCACAACAGTTTAATATGTCACAACCAGGGGCTTATTTTAATTTCAATACGAGCAATCCAGTAGAGCCAGACAATGCCATCTCTGGAGTTCTAACTTCTGGTCAATTAAATACAATTCAGTCCATGATTATTCAGCCGCAAGGGCTGATTGTTTTTTCAGACAAGCAAGCTTGGCTAATCAACGGAGGCTCGCCTGGGGCGCCAGTATCTGCAACGCAAATCGTCGCCAACTCTCAAGCCTACAATGGCGCCAGCTTCCCGCCGCCGATCGTCGCCAATGATAACGTTCTCTATGTTCAATCTAAAAGCTCCATCGTTCGAGACCTTGTATTCAACTTCTATACTCAAGTCTACACCGGAACTGATATTTCTGTTCTTTCCTCCCATCTATTCTACGGCTTCTCCATCCTTGAGTGGGCTTGGGCCGAGGAGCCGTATAAGCTCGTTTGGGCAGTACGTGATGATGGCACCATGCTTACCTTGACCTTCTTGAAGGAGCAAGACTTAATCGCTTGGACACACAGTGATACCAATGGTGCATTCAAGTCCGTTGCTTCCGTTGTTGAAGCCGTCCCAGCTGGGCAGGTTGATGCAGTTTATACAGTCGTTCAACGAATAATCAACGGAGTTACTGTTCAATATATCGAACGATTCGCAGAACTTTTCTACCCTGGTGGCATCGCTGATGCTTGGTGTGTGGATGCTGGGCTTCGTTATAATGGGGCTCCGGTCACGACCTTTTCTGGAGCCCAGCATCTAGCTGGGGCAATAGTGACTGGTTTAGCCGACGGCCAAGTTATTACTCCATTTGTTATGCCAGTAAGCGGTACTTTCGTCCTAGCCACTCCAGCTTCTAAGGTTGTAATTGGCCTTGCCTATACTCCTCAACTCCAAACCCTCCAACTCGACACTGGCGAGCCGACTATTCAAGGCAAAGAAAAGAAAATCAGTGCGGTGACAGTCAGGGTGAATCAAACTCTTGGCCTCTCTATTGGGCATACTATCAATACCATGGTACCCATGAAGGACCTAGTCCGGGGCAACGTCGGCTCGGCCACCAACCAAGTCGCTACCGATCTTGTCACCGGTGATGCTATGACCATCATCGACCCCCGTTGGACTATCCCAGGTCAATACTTTATTCAACAATCCAATCCATTCCCAGCGTCCATCCTTGGAGTTATCCCGCAACTAACTGTAGGAAACACCGCCAAATGACAGCACTTATCGAACTCGCCGACAAGGCCAAGACAAGACAGTTGATTTTTGAAGCTAAGGAGGGAATACTAAGCCCAGAAGAGATGGAAATCTTGGATCAATACCTTACCTTCTCGGCGAAGCTCTATATCGGTTCTGTGGATGGAAAGATGTGCTGTGCCTGGGGAGTAGTCCCACCAAGCTTGATGTCGGATAGAGCCTACCTCTGGTTGTTCTCGACTGATGTTGTAGAGCAATACAAGTTCCTCTTCGTGAGGAATTCTCAAAGGGCTATTCAAGAGATACTCGAAGAATGGCCTATCCTCACTGGCTATTGCGAAATGCATTCAAACCGCAGCACCCGCTGGCTCAAGTGGCTTGGGGCCAAGTTTGGTGAACCGTGTAAAGGCCACTCGGCTTGGTATAGGCCTTTTGAGATAAGGAAAGCAGATGGCTGATCCATTTACCTGGGCTGCAATTGGAGCTGGGAGTTCTATCCTAGGTGGTGGGGTACAAGCCTATGGGGCCTTGCAGAAGGGCTCCGCAGATCAGGCGATGTATAACTACCAAGCCGGTGTCGCCAAGCTTAATCAGAAGATTGCTCTACAGAATGCCTCCTATGCCCAAGAAGCCGGTGGCTCCGCAGCCTACCAATCTGGGCTTAAGACCGCAGCTACTGTAGCACAACAGAAAGTAGATCAATCTGCGTCTGGATTTGATGTCGCTGGAGGATCAGCAGCTGGGGTCAGACAATCTACCACTGCACTCGGCGTCTATGACCAGAACCTAATCCGTACCAACTTCGCCAAGAAGGCTTATGGGTTCGAAGTCGAAGCGGCTACTAAAGGCGCCGAAGCTGGGGCGGATGTGATCGCTGGGGCTCAGGCGAAGAAGGCGGGAGATATCTCTGCTGTGGCTTCCATCCTTGGCACGGCTGGGTCGGTATCTTCTAAGTGGCTTCAAGCTTCATCAAGCTTCGGCAAGAACGCTTTAGCGGAGACCTAGTTGGCCCAAGTCCCCTATACTGGTGTTCCATCCCAAACTCTACAGGACATCCCCACTCCTGAGATGCAGCCGCGTGTTCCTTCGGCTGCCTTCGGCGGTGAGGTAGCACAAGCTATCTCTGGATTAGGTCATACAGTAGCTGGTGCTGGCGATGAAATCTTTGCTAGGGCTGTCGCCTTACAGAATCTCCAAAACGAAGCTGAGGCTACTGAGGCTGACGCTAAGTACATGCAGGCTGCTGGTGATCTTCATGCCGAATTCAATGCCAAGCAAGGGAAGGAACGGGTTGATGCGTATCCTAAGTACAAACAGGATTTAGATACAGCTAGGCAAAGTATTCGTGGTGGCCTATCTTCGCCTATGTCCCAGAAGATGTTCGATCGATCATCTCTATCCACTATGGGCCGATCGATCTTCAATGGTGCCGGTGTAGCTGCCGAAGGTCAACGACAGTATGTTATTCAATCGGCTGTATCTCAATCAAAGCTAGATGCCAACACCGTCTCTGAAAACCCAGATGATCCAAATACCTTCCAAGATAAGCTTCAACAAGCAAGAAAGAATGCCATCACTATATCAGCAGCCAAGGGCAATCCAGAAGGCAGTCCGCAAGAACAATTGGAGATCAAGAATGCTGTAAGCAATCTCTATTATAGTAAAATCGATGGTAAGGCCAACAAGGATCCCTACACTGCTAGCAAATGGCTAACGAAGTATAGAACCGAACTAAACGATGAGGACTTGCCTAAGCTTGAGCTTAAGGTTAGAAACCAAGCTCGGGCTATTGACGCCCAGAATATCGCCAATGAAATTTACAATGAAGGCAAGGCTGGGCCAGGCAAGCCTGGAAAGTCTGCTGTTGAGATGGAAGAAGCAGCAAACGCTAGGGCCAAAGAGCATGATCCTGATGATCCAGTCTTAGCTCAACATACTCGTGCTGCGGTGCAGAATTTAGTTAGCCGGAACAGGTACAATGAAGCTCAGGAGGATCACGCCAATACTTCAATCATCAATCGAAAGATCGTTGGCGGGGTGGCGAGTGAGCAAGAACTCAGGGCCGATCCTGTAGCTGCTAAGGCTGCGGATGACTTGATCGCCAGTGGTAAGAAGCTCAATCTTGGTGCTGAGATTAACAACTATAACACCGCTCGTGATCGCAAAGACAATATGGAGCGTTTCAATACCATTATGGGTTCGGCTAATAATGATGTTGAAAGCTTCCTTAATTACAATCCTCGTGCCGACCAGAAGCTTAGTCAGAGCCAAATTAACTCCGTGATCGCCAAGCAGGAGCAGTTCAAGAAACAAATCGCTCAAGACCCAAGGGTCGATCGCGCCATGAGCTGGCTTCGCACTGGCAAGTCAGCTGAAATGGGGGAGAGTGGCCTTAATCTTATGCATCGAAAAGGCCACGAAGATGACTACGACCGTTTGACTGGAGCAGTTCAATCTTCTCTGGATATTTGGATAGAGAATCATAATAAACCGCCTAGCAATAAGGAGTTCCTCGAACAGATCGCTCCGCAGCTACTTCAAGAACATGCTGCGCCAGGAACCTTTGGTTATCTCTTTGGTGGCACTAAAGAACCATTCTTCAAACCGGATACTAGCACTAAGGATTATATAAACTTCGCCAAGAGTGAAAAGCAGAAGGCTTTGGATAGCAGCCGTGCAGAACCAACTGACGCACAACTTGACCGGGCCTATACTCGTGTTCAACTACTTAGACTCTATCCCGGAAAGGCTACTGGGAAATGAGTAACACCGACTTCGACGAGGACTTTGATCCAACTAGCTATATAGCTCGACAGCAACAAGCTTCGAGAATGTATGCACTTGGATCGCTGGCTGACGATCCAGAAAAGGCTGCTAGGGCAGTAGAATTAGGTGATGCTACTGGCGATAAGCCTGCGTTGATTTATGGAAATTTAGAGAATTACGAAGAACAACACAAGGCTGCGTTGACTGCATCTCTACTTAATTCAAACAAGTATCTCCGTGAGTACGTCGATGCTGATCCTATGCATGCCAAAATCTCTAACGATGACTACGGCAACCTCGATTCGCTTAGCGAATCTGTCCAAAAGCTATCTCTATCCCGTCCTGGCTATGCACCAGATGCTATAAGTGGAGCCCTTGCAGTTTTCAGTAGCTCTATTGCTGGAGGGGCCATTACCGGCTTCAAGCGTGGATGGGCTAATGTCACCGACCCAAAGCATGTAACTGATGAAGACCTTAAGAACTATCCGCTCTTTACAGCCTTGATGCAATCGGCTAGGTTCCCAGTCGATGTCGGTGGGGCATTACTTGAAGCAGGCATTGAAGCTATACATGCTGGAGCTAAGACTGGATACAAGCAGATCACTGGCGATGAGATGGGGGCTGAAAGGTTCTCTCGTGATATCGCTGGTATGGCTGAGACAGTTCTTACCAATACCTCAGGCTATCATGGCATCCATGCACCTTCGCCTGCCCAGTTAGAAAAGGTCCATGGCATCCTCGACAAGGCCAAACCTTGGCTCGACGACTCCAAAGAACCCCCTCGTGGACTTGATCCTGAGATTGACAAACTCAAGTTCGAACAAAACAAACTCGACCTGGACAATCTCGATGAAGCCCTTAAAGCTGCCCAAAGCTCTGCTACTCGTGAACGGTCGCCGGAGATTTTTGCTTCTTTCATTCGCCAGCATACTGATGCTAGTATTGGCATTTCTGGTGATGCTGTGGCTAAGCTTTATGGAGACAAGGTCCCCGAGGCCGGGGATAATATTCTTGGATGGTCCCCCAGGATTGCTGAGGAAATTCGAACCGCTGTAGCGACTGGTGGGGATGTACAAATTCCGTTGGCCGACTGGCTGGCGAAGGTTGATCCAGAGGTGGAGAAAGCGCTTCATGATGATATCCGGGTTAGGCCGGGAGGGATTACTAAGAATGAGCAAGAAATTGCAAAGGACTATATCGAAGGTGGGTATAAGCCGGCCGAGATCATTCCTGAACCTGCCGACTTAGATGCACGTATAGACGCATTGTCAGAAGAACGCAATTCGCTTAATACTGAGGAATATCAAGGTGTTCCTAATACAAAGGTTGCTAAGGAGAATGTAGAATTAGCTAGGGCTTTAGAAACAGCACGTGCTGTTGGATTTAATCATGAACAAGCTATGGAATCTGCTAAATGGGCACTTGAAAATGGCCGTCCTGATATTGCACAAGTCCTAGTTGATCGTGCAGCCAAGCGAGCAGGAAAGCCTGCTAATGTTCCTGGCTTACCAGAAGGACATCCTAGATACGAGCAGGCTAAGGCACGCATTGCGGAATTAAAGGCAGAAGAACAAACTCAACTTAGTGAGATTAAGGCTGCTACTAAATTAGAATCTACTGAGGGTGCTATTCCTAAGCCCCCCGAAATCATCCCCGAACCTCTCCCCTCCGTTCGAGGCGCCAGTGGCCTTGAGCCGATGTTCTCCCAAGGCGATCGGAAGTTGACGCTGGAGAAACGGCCGCCAAGAGAGAAGGCACATGGCTTTTCCTTAGGCCCTGATGCATCGATTCCAGCCGATGAATTTAAGTTAATTGACGAAAACGGCAAGAACGCTGGCTGGCTAGAAGTAGTTCCATTCGATGGTGGTAAACGTCTATATGTAGACAACGTCGGTGGGTATGAGTCTAAGGGTTATGGCCCCAATGCCTTCGGTCCAGCCCTCACTCGGGATATCGCCCGCCAACTTAAGGAAGCCTATCCAGAAGCTACCCATATCGGCGGCTTCCGTATCTCTGGAGCTAGAGAAAAGGCCGGGACGACTAGGGAGATTTGGATTAAGTTTGACGAGCTTGAAGGATCCAAGGGTGGGCTTTCACGAGGTTGGCTTCATGAGATATTGAATCCTACTCAAACCTTTGATATAGGCAAAGCAGGCATCCTTCACTACAGTCCTGAGTTTGCACCGCATCAGGCCGAGGCTGATAAGATAATCCGAGCTACCTTAGCCAGGATCGCTCCTGATGCACAGGTCTTTACCCCTAGTCATATTGAAGTCCCAGGTAAGCCCTTCGCTGTTCGTGGCGGCTTTATGCTGCCAATGCTTAAGCAGAATCCTTGGATCGTTGTTGCACTAGATGCTGCTGATGCCCTCGGTGTAGCTCGTCATGAGGCAGTTCATTATCTTAAGCAGTTTGGGTTCTTCTCAGAGAAGGAATGGTTTAATCTAACTCGAGCAGCAAGGGATAATGACTGGATTAAGAAGTTTAGAATTGATGAGCGATACCCCGACCTCGATATGCCAAGCAAGCTCGAAGAGGCGATCGCCGAGGGCTATCGAAATTGGGCTCGTGGTGAGGAAGTCCCATCACATCTCCACCCGATCTTCGAACGATTGAAAGAACTCTTTGAATCCCTCAAATCTCAGCTTAAAGAACTCCTTGGCCGTGAGCCTACTTGGGAAGAACTCTTCCAGAAGATGGACACTGGCGAAGTTGGAGCGAGGAAGCCTAGGGGACATGAAGGTGGGGCGTTCCTTGAACCCAAGATGATGGAGGAACCAGAAAAGATAGTAGGTGCAACATTTACTATTGAAGGTCGTACTTTCACTGGAGCTAACCATGTCGAAGCAATGGAAAAGGCTAATAAAGAACTTGGAAGTGATGTGGTTGCCAACACATTCAGTAAATTGATTTCTGCTGGTACACGGCGTGATGCAGATGGCTTTATGACTTCTACCGGCCGTGTAGTATCTCGCGATGAGGCAACAAAGATTAGTGAAGCGGCCGAGCAAGGAACTGCTGCACATCCGTCAGGGACATTAAAGGCCGAGGATATTGAGCCAAAGTTCTCCGTCGAAGACAAGCCCATGTTCGACAAGGCCGCTGCGGTTGGTATGACAGCGGATCAGTTCAAACGCTATATGAAGCTCATCGATCAACGCCACACCGAAGACCTAGCAGCAGCCCAGGCTCGAGCCGAAGCCGAACAGGGCAAGCGTCTCACCAAAGAATGGAAAGACAACGAGAAGCAAGTCCGTCAAGACGTTTCAGAGTCCATCCGCAATCGCCCAGACGTGGCTGCCGATCTCTTCTTTGGTGCTGGGGAACTCTATGGAAGTAAAATCGATGGTCGATTCAAGATTGGTGAGAAGTACCTGTCTCCAGAACAAAAGGCCAAGTTGCCTAGAAGCTACGTTTCTAAATCAGGCATTAACCCTGATGACTTTGCTGGTGAGTTCGGTTATAGTTCCGGCGACGCTATGATAGACCGGCTTGGCGAATATAATGAGGCCAAGCTCCAAGCTGGCATGTCTACCAAGGATTATGTCAAACGAGTCACCGATCTTGAAGTCGATCGCCAAATGCAAATCAAATACGGCTCGCTTGAGAAGTCCGTTCTCGAAGAAGCTCAGGACCAAGCAACCTCTGAAACCCAGGTCAATATCCTTCATGAGGAGACCTTAGCGCTAGCCTTGAGAAACAATGCCGAAGGTAGCATTTCCAAAGACGAGATCAGGTCTTGGGTCAAGCAAGAGTTCGCCAATAAGCCGATTGGCTCCATCTCCTTCGATTCCTACATGACCGCCATGGGCAAAGCTGGCCGGGCAGCCGAAGATGCTTTACTTAAAGGGGACTTCGCTGAGGCCTTCCGAGCGAAGCAACAGCAGTACGTCGGTATGCTCTATGCTCGCGAAGCCAAGCAGCTAGAGAAGGCCCGAACCCAATTCGACAAGTTCGCCAAACGCTACAACGTCCGTACGATAAAAGACCAGCCAGCCGAACGTCAAGCTTGGACTGATGCGATCCATGGTATCTTGCAACAGGTTGAGTTACCAACTGGTGGAAGGGATAGCGCCGAAGTTCTTGGGTCCCTATCAAAAGCTGGCTACAAGGACATAGCCAGCTTTATCCAAGCCAAGGAATTTCCCCAAGGCCTTGAAGGTCAGAGGCAGGCTATAATCCCCGTCGCCAATTTCCTCCTTGATGGCTCATTCAAGAAGCCTTTGGATCAAGTCACCGCAGCTGAGTTTAAGGCTATTCACGATTCGGTTAAGACCTTAGATCACCAAGCCAAAGCAGAGTCCAAAGTAATCAAGGGTGGCGAGAAGGCCGATCGTGAAGAGACGATGGATCAGTTGGTGAACCAAATCGAACAGCGGGCACCATCTAAAGAACTTCGAGTAGACCTGCTTCCGTCGAAGAATTACATGAAGCATTACCTTGCTTCTAGTATAAACCTAGAAACCATCTTCGATACCATTGACCGAAATAACCCAAGGGGATTGATGAACCAAACCATCGTTCGCACCTTCACCGAACCGGCCAACGAAGAACGAGCCTTGTGGAATAAATTCGGTGATCGAATCAACGCTCTACCTAAAATCAAAAGCGCCAACAAACTCGTAGACAATCCCTTCTTCAAGGACCCCCGCACTGGCGAGTTAATGATATTCTCTCGACGGAATGTTCTCACCGTTCTACAGAATATGGGTAATCCAGGAAACTTCTACGGCCTGCTTCGTGGGTATGGCATCAAGGACGCAATGGCCCCGGCAGTGAAGGATTGGGTTTGGCGGAATGTAGACAAGGAAGATGTCCAACGTGCTAAGATGCTTGGTAGTATACTTGAGGATTCCAAACACGACCATGCCGACCCTATGTATCGCTATATGACTGGGATCGAACCGCCAGAGATAGACCTCTGGACGGTCGATGCGCCAGCAACTCATGGTGGCCCTATCGAAGGTTGGTACCATCCCATTATCTACGACCTAAACATGCCGCAAAAGAGTGCAAAGCTCGCTGGGCAGAATGTTATCGAGCAGCCTTATTACGTCAAGCGCACTCCAACCTCTGGATACACTCAGGTTCGTACTGGCTATACCGGCCCCTACTCCTTACAACTGGATGGAGTTCAGACTCGTCTTGGTCAAGTCATCCACGATGCCGTTTGGCGACCAGCGTTGGATCAACTGACCAAGATTTTCATGGACCAAAGATTTCAAACCGCTATGCAAAAGCATTGGGGGAAGGAATACGCAGATCAACTTGAACCATTTCTTCGATCCATCGCCGGGACCGGCGAGTTCACTAGTGAATCCCAAGCTGTGGTTTTACATGCTATTCAATTCGTCAGGACTAATATGCTTAGCCACTTGGTTGGATTGAATCCTTCAACCTTCGCCAAGCATACATTTACAGCTGCTGTTAATAGTATCACCCAAGTCGGCCTTAGAAACTATGCTGATGCTCAAGCAGCTATGTTCGCGCGTAATCCGGCGACCGGTGAGACTAATTGGACATGGCACATTAACGATAGTGAAGAACTTCAAGGTAGACATCGGCACTTTATCGACACCGTTCGTGGAAGCTTCGAAGCCACCTATGGTCATCTTGCGGCGGCTAATGATATGAAAAGCTTCTTAGATAACTTCGAAGGGCGGTCATTGAAGGAAGGTGTCCGGGCCGCTGCTTCTGATGTTAAAGCCAAGTATCTATCGATCCGTGAAGCTCTGATGTACATCGAATCTGCACCCTTAGCCTACGGTGATCTATTCACTGCTGTGCCTACTCGGTACGCAGCATACGAAAAGGCTATAGCCGAAGGAGCCGATCGAGGCCAAGCCAAGTTCGAAGCCGATCGTGCTGTGCGTATGGCGCATGGGTCTACGGCTTTAACAAACCGACCACAGATCATGAGGAACAACGGCTTTGTCCAAACCTTTACTTCCTTCTATGGGTTCTTTAGTCACATGCTTCAAAGGCAGTATCAACTTGCTTGGATGATTAGGGACTCACTTAAGGGTGAAGGAGTCTACGTCGGACATCAACTGGAAGCCCCACATATACTTGAGTTCAAAGAAGGTCGAGACTACATAGACTTAGAGAAAGACTATACCTCAAGCGCCGTTTACAAAACCGGCCTTGCTGCCGTTCCAGTCCTCGCTGGAATGCTAGTATCCTACGCCCTCTGGCCGGGCATTTGGGACAACGTCGTCCAGCCACATCCGGGGGCGGATAAGGACTCTTGGCCGATGTTTGCTGGAAAGGTTATTGGCAAAGGCCTCTGTGGATCATGGGTAGGCATTAGAGAGGTTTGTCAAGCAGCTGTGGAGAATGGTGATATCAGTGCTGGGGTATTGGGGTCTGGCTTTAACAGTATGATGTATGCTTTTAGGGATACACAAAAGGCGTTTAGTGTTTCGCATATGAGTAGGGATCAAAAGCAGAAGTACCTTAAAGACTTCAACGCAATGTTCTCTATGATGACCGGCTTGTCTAACAACTCAGTGCCAAGGATGGGTGTGTTTGGATACAACTGGGCGCAGGGTTATGATAAGCCAAAAGGGTTGAGAGAGATTTGGACTGGGATAACACACGGAAAGTCTAAACCGACACACCATTAGGAGAACCCATGGCAGCGGGTAATTGGAAACCAAGCTTGGCCGCAGTTCTAAAGTCCGAAGGTGGGAATGATGACGACCCTGCCGATCATGGAGGACGAACTTCGCGAGGAATAATCCAACGTGAGTACGATGCTTGGCGAAGGCTCAGGGGAATACCGACTGCGGATGTGTGGAAGGCTTCTGATACTGAGGTTGAGGCGATCTATCATGAAGAGTACTGGGCTCCATACTGTGATCTCTTACCTGTCGGTGCTGACTATCTTCTCTTCAATATGAACGTCAACGCTGGTCCAACACGAGGGGCTATCATTCTCCAACGAGCCTTAGAGGTCAATGCCGACGGGCGAATTGGGCCGATCACCAAGGAGGCTGCACTTAGGGCTAATCCAATCGCTTTAGTCAATGCCTACTCAGCCCAATCCCAGGCGTTCTACCTCTCCCTTCACCAACCTAAGTTCACCAAGGGCTGGCTCAATCGAGTCAAGTTCGTTCAACAAACAGCGCTGGCAATGGCCGTCGCCAAAGGAGCAATAGTATGACTACTGATCAAATTATGGCCCTGCTTCGCCAAGTTATGCCGATCGTCGGTACAATGCTCACCGTCTTCGGCCTTTCCTCAGCTACCGCCAACAACATCGTCAACCTCGTTATGACCGGCGCTGGTCCAACCATAACCTTAGCTGGTATCATCTGGTCCTTCATCGCCAATACTCGAGCTTCGATCATGGCCGCTGCGGCTAAGCCGGTAGCACCTGGGGTTCCTGCCCCACAGATTGTTCTCCCTCCACAAGAAGCAGCTTTGGCTCAGGCTTTACCAGATAATGTCAATACAACCCAAACCGTACAGGTGATTTCCAAATGAAGAAATTGTTAATCCTCTCCATTCTCTTAGCCCTCGGTGCCTGTGCCAATCTCAAGACTGCTTATCAAGTCATCACCGAAGCGTCAGTATCGCCAACCCAAATCATCGTAGCAGCCAATGCCTTTGATGCACTAGAGGGCACCGCTACGCAATACCTCGTCTACTGCAAATCCAACCTCACCACCCCTGTCTGCTCCGCTGACAATCGCCGATCGGTAATCAAATACGTCCGCTCTGGTCGAGCCGCCAGGAACCAACTCGAAACCTACGTCGCCGCAGGCAATGCTGGGCCAGCGGGCTTATACAATACCCTCATTGCAGTCATCAATCAACTCAACCTTTCTCCAGCAGCTAGTGGAGCACCGAGATGACAGCCGATTTGATCCTTGGAGTCCTCGCCATCATCCAACAAATCTTACCCCTACTCGGCACCAGTAGTACCTCAACAAACGCAATTACTACCATCGTTACTCAACTTGAGAAGTGGCTCCCCTTAATTGTCCAGGAGATCGGCGTTCTCTATGGTCCGGTGAAGAACATCATCGTGGCCCTAAGCGCTAACCCTGCTACTCTCGCCGAACAACAAGCTACCCTTGCTGCCATCGATGCCCAAGTAGACACCGCCTTCGAGGCTGCTGCCAAAGATGTCGACCCGGATGCGGCTTAGATCAACCGCATGAACCCAGAATACGTCACCTTACTTGGAATACTTGCACAAACAATTGTGTGGCTCCTTGGTGGCTATGCAATGGTGATTCGAAATGGTGAAAGTAATAAAGCTTTGAAAGAAGAAATAGATGGTATTCAGGCGGAGCTTAAGGCTCTATCTATCGTCGTTACACAAATGGCGGTTCAGACAGTGCGATTAGATAATATCCATGATAGAGTAAATTTGATTGACAGACGCGTCGAAGACTTACGGCGTGGACATGGATGGATAACTGGTGTAAAAGGAGAAAGGGAACATCCCTAATGCCCATATTCGAAGTCCATTTCAAGCCGGACCCTGAGGTTCTACGCCGGTTGGGAAGAATAGAAGACAAAGTAGACCTCGTACTGAACCAACAGGAGACTATAATGTCTACACTTGATGACCTAACTGCCATCCTCAATACGATTGATGGTCAGGTTACAAAGGTCAAGACCGATGTGGATACCTTGCTGGCGAAGCTAACAGCGATTCCACCAGGAGGGCTTACTCCGGCTCAGCAGACGGCGATTGATGATGCCGTGACACACGCCGTAGGGATTGCCACGTCGCTTGGAGCAATTGATACCCAGGTCAATCCGCCAGCACCGCCAGCAACTGGACCTACAGTCGCCCCTTAGAAATCTCCGCTTTTCAAATCTGGAACCTGGGCGGAGTAGAACCTCTGCCCAGTTTTCTTGTCTAAGGCGACGGTCTTGATCTGGCCCGAGCGTTCCATGATCTCGATTACTCGAAGGATGGAATGAATTGGAACTCGTTCTCGAGCGAAGTTGGTGACCTTATGTTCAGGAACTCCAGAGCCTTTATCGGAGACTAAGACAAAGTGATAGATTTCGTCCATCGCCCTCGCGTCTGCTCCTCCTGATCCGGCCTTGAAGACATCTGGCATGTTCACTTCGGCTTCGAGGAGCCAGCCCATGGCGCGGTTGAAGTCCTCCTTAGTGAGTAGCAGAGTGTCAGATCGATCCACAGCCGCCACCATCGAAAGCTTATAGAGATGTACCCGCCGCCTAGTGGCGTAGTGTATGAGTTTCGGATGATTCGGAACGGGAGGTTCGCCAAGGGTGCGCCAATGGTTGACAGCAGTACGGTAATCCTCGGTAACCTTGAACTCACCCACGAGGGAATTGATAGCTTTAAGATCATGAATTAAGTCCTTGTTAAGCGAGGAATCGTGGTCTGCGAAGTCGTCGCCAATGGTTCGTTCGTCTGAGAAGATAAGGATAATACGACTTGTGAATCCTTGTTCCCAGGCGTTCTCAGGTAGGAATTTAATAAGGTTGCTAGGTGTTGTACCTGAGAGTATGTTAATCTGTGGGGACTTGATGGAGATGCGAATTTCATTTCCACGCCTATGCTGTCCATAGATATCGTTATCGTAAAAGGCACTTAACACTCCTATCATTTCATCATCGTACTTGTGCATGAAGGCCGTGAGTTCATCGGCGGCGATCAGGAGAGAGTTGTATTCAAGTGGGCCCTCGGGGATACGGATCAGGGTTCGCTTGGCTTTGACTAGGGCATCGACTAAAGAAGAGGCAGTCACGGAAGTAGGGGCAATGTGGGGCTCTGGTAATTCCGTGAAGTACCGCTTTACTGCTCGTACCGTACGCGTCTTGCCTACGCCTGGGTGTGCCACAAGGAAAACATAGAGGTTCGGGTATAGGGCAGAGGATGTCTCCAACCACACCTTCTGCTCTAACGTTGCAGCTATACTCGCTATCGCTGCCCATTTTCTAAATATCTCCGGTGACTCTAGATTGCTCGTTGCGGCGACGAACGATTCTATCAAGGAGTGACACCTGCGGGCTGCGGACCCGTTTGTCTTTGCCGGTGTAATCTTTGAGTCCGTCGGGATTAGTTTTCGCATCATAATCCCCTTTGTTCCAACCGATTTTGCAGTCATAAGGTATTGTTAATTCTCTGCCGTTGTTGAGGGGGATTGTCCGCGGATGGGAGGCAATGAGGTAGGGAACGATTTCGTCTTCGGCAGATTCTGGATACATCCAGGTTAGGGCGTCATGGTCATGCATGGTGATGATGGCTCTCCTTTCTCTCCAGATGCAGAGCATGGCGGTGTTGACTATGTCGGCCAAGCTTCCCTGTGGATCGTAAGCAATTGCCTCTCGGAGGATTGCGGGGTCGTTACGTCTTCCAAAGAACCAACGCTTACGTCCAGTGAGGCTAATAAGGTGACCAGTTCGGCGTAGCTGACCGTCCACCCATCCTTGCCATTCCAGATGGGCAGGGAATGCGCGGAAGTATTTGGGTTGGAAATCTTGGACGACTCCGATGGGGAGCTTGGTTTGAGCAGCGAGGGTGGCTGGTTGGCCTCCGTAGTTTGATCCGTGTCCGAGCTTCTTACACATAAACCTGTAAGTGTAATGTCGATAGTAAGGGGATTCCGCGAGTTGCTTGTCGCGCTCAAGGCTTCCAGTCCATGGCAAGTTTGGCCAACAGATACGAGCAACTGCTGTATGAGGGTCCCCAGATTCACAAGCTTCGAGGTAGGAGGGGTCATTGAATAGATTCCATTCTATTGCGCCGACGATGAAGGACTCACCTGACTTGGCGTCGAGTTTGGCGAATTTATATCCTTCGTCAGAGATGAAGATTGATCGTAGACTTTCTTCAACGTTTTGGAGATTTCCTCCGGACCCAAACTCGCTAAATGAGCTACTAAACCTGCCAGTCGAAGTGCCAGCAATATTGTAGCTAGTTCTGATTCTTCCATCATTATCTATCTCCGTTTTGAGCACGCTGATCTTCTTCGCAAGGTCTCGCATCGCGGACATGTGAGCGACAATCGGCTTGGCAACCGTATATGCTTCCATCTTTTCGAGTGCTTCGCGATTAACTGTAGGCCTGCCTCCTTTCCTAATAACTGGGATGCCCAAGCGATCATAGAACAACGTATGCAGGTCGGGGTTAGATCGCCAGTTGAAGTGTGGGAGTCCGACGCCGTCAAGGACGATCCGTTCGAGATTTCGTTCGAGGGTTTCGATCTTGTCATGGAAGTCTTCTATGACTTCGGCTTTTCTAGCAAGATCAACTCGTACTCCCCGCAATCGCATCTCAAGTGCAGGTCCCTGGAGTTCCTTGGAGAACCTATAGGTTGCGGATGTATGATTATCCAGCTGTGGAAGAAGGACATCGAGAACCTCCGATGTAACACAACAGTCCAGCCCGTTGTAGACTTGATCTCTTTCCCACTGAGAGGGGATCGCATCTGGAGTTACCTCTGCGGTGTTGATGATTCTCATGCGTCACGTTTGATGGTTGTCTCAATTCCCTTACGCTCAGACTTCCAAGCGCCGTGGTTGGTGTAGACGGAGCCAAGAAAGCCTAACCCTTTGAGCGATTCGGGTTGGAGCGCATGGTGGAGAAGCATGGTATCTTCGCTTGCCCCCATCACTTTGATTCCATATGCTCGCCAGAGGAAGGCAATATCGTAGAGTCCATTTTGGAATACCTTGGCGATTGATTGATCCTCAAGCACTGAACGTATAAGTCCCCAACATAGTCGTTCATCTTCGACAGATGCCCAATAGCTTCCACCCTTTCGTCTTTCGTCATGGATTGGAATAACAATTGCAAGGTCAATTCTGGGTGCGAAGCCAATGCACGTGATTTGCTGTCCAGCCGTTTCAATGTCGACAGAAAGTATTTTGCATCCTTCGATATACTCATTGATAAACCTTTCTATGTCGACGATCGCCGGTTCGATCCAGATTTCACACGAGGGTCGGATGACTTCGGCATGTCCCGATTCGCTAGGTATCTTTCCCAAGTCGATAATTGTCGTTGGTCTAAGCTCCCACTGTCGATTGACCGCAGAAGGGTGATAAGTACAGAGCAGCTTATAGCCAGAGACAGTGTGAGTAGAGAGACAAGTAGTCCCGCGTAGCTTAGAGACACCAGTCCTCCCAGCCAGAGCCCACAGGGCAGTATTACCCAGACAGACAATAAGGTTAGGATCAAGAGAAAGTATTTCATCGCCGAGCCTTTCTAAGTGTGATGCAAACTCAGAACGGAGATAGCCTGGGGATTTGGAGGTAAGTCTAGGATATCCTTTGATTGCGAAAGCCTTGTCTCCGCACAGGGATTCAATTGCATTCCCAGGTGGGTGGAGATTGAAGACATTAGCCCGGTGGAGTTCTGGGTGAAGCTGCCAGATCATGTCGATTTGGAGTGGGTCGGTGGTCTGGTAGTAGGTGTTGAGGTAGTCCCTGTCGGTTGAAGTCCAGTTGATTACGTTGGCCTCGGCGAGCATCCGCAGGAGTTCAATCCCTGTGGCGCCAACGAAGGCTTTGCCGATCTTCGCTTCATTGGCGCCCCAGGCTTCTCCCAATAAAATTACCGGTTTTGAATCACCCATACTACTTGCTCAATCGTTCAATCTCACGGTCGAGATACCAACGGGCCTTCTTTAGGTTTTCAATAGGATCACCCTTCTCGTCTGCTCGCCAGATGTACTTTACTGCGTTGCCTAGACAGAAGTTCATGTACTCTGTAATGGTGATACACTCGACTCCTGATGGATGTGACGTGTAGTGGCTTGGATGGTTGACCGAATCGCCCTTCGCCGGAACAACCTCTGCAATGTCCTCGTGTCTCGATGCAACGCCTTCGCTATCCACTCGATTGATCTCCCTTCTAATCGGGCTTGGACTGCGAGCCCTTGGTCTAAATTGGTCATAGAGGTTTTTACTTTCTTTGGCATTTTGTACGAGTTCCTCAATTCCAGTTTCGATTTCGTTCACATCGAATGGCTTAGTTGAAGCATCCATCTCTTCCTCCATAAAGAAGGGTTGGGCATTTGCGCCCAACCCTGAGTGAAGTTTATTCCTCAACCGGGGCAGTCTTTGCTAATTCAGCAAATATGCTCTGTCCATCACTACTCGGGACATGGCGAATGTAAGCCATGACCTGAGAGTTCGGCGTCTCGTCAATTGCTGCGTTGATTGACTTTCCCTCAAGATCAATTCCACAGTGTTCAAGGAAGTCAATCAACCGATAAAGGGCTTCTTCGGTTTTGTAATAGGTAGCTCTAATTGTCGCGTCAGTCATTGCCCGACTTGATCCGTCAGGCTTAGACATCCATTCCTTAAGGTCATCTTCGTCTACGTCCTCGCCAGCAGATTGAACCGCAAGGGTGAATTCAACAAATGGCGTCTGCTTCTTAGAAGATACATCATGTCGAGGGAGGCCCTTGACGACGCAGAAGTAGGTCCCAACCGGTAACGGCTTAGGCCGTTCAACTTCGGAGGCAGGACGGTCGAGGATGTCGATGAATGCTTTGGGTTGGGTTTGTGCTTGTTTTGCCATGTGGATTGGATTCCTTTAGAATGGGGTTTCGTCATCGTTGTGGACTTTGGTTGGTGGCTTCTCTGCAATGTATGCCTTGGTATTTTCTTTCTCCTGTGTGCTAATTGCATCTTTGAGAAGGTCTCTGACCCGCTCAAATTCATTCTCAACACCTTGCACTCTGGCCAAAGCCCCAAGTGCAATAGATAAATCCTTAATCATAGAGGTTTGATATGCCATCATATCCTCTGTAGTTTGAGTGATTTAGGCTTAACCGGCGTCGGCCGTAGCACTTCAAAGAACTGAGCCAAGCCGGTTTCGATTGAATAGCTCGGCTGCATCAGGAATGGTGCAGGGTTTGCTAGGTCCATCATTGGGGTAGAATTCGTCTGGATCGTTCGCTTTCCTCCTTTGCTGGTGAAGAGAACTACAGATGGGAAATACTGTGGGATTTTAGGAGACAGCTTCTGACCGACTCCCTGAGGGAAGCCTTTGGTAGTCCCATCGGGCTGTTCTTGATAGGTGACGTGGGCAATGACGATAACGTTAACCTTGTATGTGTCGGAGGTAAGCATTGCTATGAACTTCTCGACATCGTTTTGAGCATTACCATACACCGCACGAGCGTCGTATAGTCCACCTTTGCCAAGGGGAATAATACTTTCATGGAAATCATAAGCTGCGTCACACAGTCGAGATAGAGAGTCAATAACAAGGATGCAATCGGGTCCCCAGTTGGCTGGTGGTCCAAAGTCGATTCCATTTTTTTGATCATCTTCGTATTTCCAGTTGTCCATCATCTTGAGGGAGTTGATCCAAGCAGTAGGTTTACCAGCTAGGACTGAACCGGTTGGTGAGGCCTTTCGCTTATCGCGGAGGGTACGGTATTCAACATTCTCTATCAGGTCCAGACAATCCCTCTTGATGTATTGCTTGAGGACATCGAGGAGGTTGTCTAAGTCCAAGATGCGGAGCTTGTATCCAGCCTTGACAAGGGAGACTAGGGCCCCAGTCTTGCCAGATTTGGAATCTCCTATAGCGAGGAGCTTAATAAAGTCATTGGATTGGTGATTCGCTAGGCTTGGCATTGGCTAATAAAACCTCCGTATAAAGGGTTAACAGATCGCCGTCTCGTAGGTCGTAGTGCTTGGTATCGCAAGAGATTCGAATGTTGGTTGGAGAGCCATACTCGGAACCAAAGCCGATAGTGAAGTGGCTATCGCTCCGATCGACTATTCTGGCTTTGAGGAGTGGGAGAATGGCTCGGAGTTGTTTGGTCATGGTATAATCTTCTCTGCATACTCCCGTGCTAGGGCAAGAGTCATTTCTCCTTTCTTTGTCCTCTCCCATGCCTCCATCATCAGCATGTGGGGAATGCTGCCCCTATCAGCCTGTGGTTTTATAAGCCTAAGATAGAAGTCTTCTAGTGTCATCGGTGCGCGGAGTTGGTTAGTCATAGACAAACACCATTGGTCGAAACGCACCGTCAACTAATTCAAACAACTGTCTTTCAGTAGCTAGGATTAGTCTGCCTTTGTGTTCGATGATACTTACAATTCTGAATGGTGCTGTTATCTTACCATTCCTTATTGCTTCATCTAACGTGGCGACAAGGGATTCCATCGGTCCTTCTCCTCTAGTTTAACAAAATCAGCCTTGAGAAATGTCTCCCTAACCCTTGGGGATTTGCTACATATCTCCCTGAACTTACACCCGCCGAACTTGTCGCAGGCGGTATCGTTCTGCGGCCAATAGCCCATCTCTGCGTAATGCTCAGCAAGTTGGAGTGTATAATGTAGGTCCCCAACCCATTCGTCGAGTTGGTCTTGGGTCCGGTAGGTGAATCCTCGAATGAAACGGTTAGGTTTATCGAGGAGGATTTGTGCCGCCTCGATAATGACGCCCTTGATAGGAGAATCGATAACGATCTGTCCAGCAAGGGTATAGAGAGTCATTTGGTTATTCGGCTCGAATTGGTTGAAGAAGTACGGGCCTGGAGTGCTGGTGGTGGTTTTATGGTCAAGGACGAAGAGGGAGTCGTTGAAAGAGACCACACGGTCGAGATGGCCGCAGAGGAGGTAGGGTTGACCATAAATCTTTCCGTGTTCCTCTAAGCTTTCGTGCAGATCATTTATAAATGAAGCCCTCGGCCCCCAGTCCATCTCAAACTTGAAACTCAACTCAACAGCAGGTCTGCCGTTTTCTAAGATGAAGGTCTCCGCTGGGTCGTCTTTGAAGTAATCGAAATAGTCAACACAGAGTTGGAGGAGGGTACTGCGATTCTTATAGTTTCCAGCTTTAGTGTTAACATCCACCTGCCAATCTGCTGTGCGGATAAGTAAGGCACGGATGGTAGATCGGATGGCGTCTTCGTGGTCGATTCCGTTTGCCCGCTCAATATCGTACTCCTGTATCGCTTGGTGATATTCGCTCCCGAACCGCAGATGAACACTCTCGTCCTTTGGTGACCAGCCATCAATTATGGTGTATTGGTATAGCCTAGGGCATTGCTTGATTAGCCCTAGGCAGGTGCTATCCCAAGCGAACTGCACATTTGTACCCTGTAAAAAAGGCGATTGGACATTGGCTTGAGCGTCCATCAAATCCTCCTCTTAATCGTCGACCCTGCGACCTTCTTGGGGATCAAGCCAAGTGCAGCTAGGTCCAGCTTGGCCTTTGGCGTTCCGGTGTCTCCCTTCTTCACCTTGACTCCAGCTTCGCGGAGGGCCCGATTCTTTCGCTGATAGGCAATGATCTCGTCGATGTTTTGGGTGGAAAGTTCAAGTGGGTCTATGGACATTAGTTCGTCTAGGTCAGTCATTCCAAATCTCCCAATGTCTTTCTTAGCTTGTGGAAACTCGTAGCGGTTGTTATATGGTGGTGAACCACCTGCCTGACCTGCTCTGACCATCCTCGGCCGTAGTAGGCCTCTAGGGCGGCCACATCGGCTTCGTAGAGGTTGAGGGTGACCTTTTGTAAGGGGTCGTCAGATTTAGCTGGCATTAGCGTAACCTTACCCATAACCTGATCTTTAAGTGTGTATTTGCATTCCAAGGCTCATAAAGAAATAGATGCCATAATTGTCCAGTAACTAAACCGTTGAAAGTCATGTCTCCAACTCTACAGCCTTCCTTGCGATGTAGATCAAATCCTCAGCAGGTTGGAAAAGCATTAGCTCCTGCAAGGCCGGGTTGAGGGATTGCTTTCGAGCCTCGTAGAGAGCATTGACTAGAAGGATTCTAGTGGCCTTAGTGGTGAGGATATGTATCCCGATCTCTTCGTCAAGGGCGCGTAGCCAAAGGGGAAGGTAGGTAGACGCAGGGAGTTTTGATCCGGCCATTAGTTGTAACTCTCTGTTGCAAACCATGTATTGCTTGGATTACGGCTATCCCAGAGCTTGTGGGTTGTTGGGCTCATGCGCTCGCGCATTACAAAGTCAGAGCAGTTTAAGCATGAACCAAATCGAAGATTATCTTCACTACCACACACTTTGCATTTGCCGATTTGCGCGATAGAAACATAGTTATCTTTTATCATCTATCCCTCCAATCCGCTAAGAAGTTCCACCGTTCCTGGGTCTAGCTCGGTCTTCTCGGCGTAGACCCAGAACTTACCGTCCTCGTCTTCCCTGATCCGAAAGACGAGTTTATCGTACATCGAGGCGTCATAGAGCGGATCACCAGCTGAATATATCAACCGATTATCCTTTCGGTTAATCTGTCTTGCGGTGTGACAACGCATGCGGAAGAATGTCGCGTTGTCACGGATGCCAAAGATTATCCTCGCACCTTTATCATCCTCCATGGCCTTGTCCATGAATTCGATACAGTCCTGATAGGACAGTCGACTCGTACTGATGCTCATTTTGTTTTCCTGTATAGTACCTCTATCGTTTTCCATTTCCAACGACAGGCTTTACATTTACGTGTTCGAATTATGGTGACATGGTTGTGATCGTTGAGGTAGCGTGTAAGTACAACGCCTGATTTTCCACTACAATACTTGCAGGTCACCATTGGATATCCGCCGAAGCTATCTCGGTTAACTTGTTCTTGGAGCGAGTAGAGATGACGTAGGATAGATTCTTATCCTGGTCTGAATGGCCAATCAGCTGTGGATCAAGATGGATGACTTCATCAAACTCTAGGCCCTTGGCCTTGTGGCCGGTGAGAAGTCGAATTGATCCATCCTGCTTGAAGAGATGCTCAGCGTAAGCGATAGCGGTGCCTAGGCTTCCCTTACCTGCGGTAGCGAAGATGCGCATACACTCCGCCATGTCTTCGCAGTTCTTGGCTTCGCGGGAGAGTTTTTCCTCTAGCCAGTTGTTGATCACCGAGATAGTCTGGCCATAGCTTAACTCCTCCGGCCCAAGCTTCCTCATAACCCCTATAAGCTTAGGACCAAGATCGCTCCCAATAACACTAACACTATGGCCAGCACCCAACAGGCGGAAGGCCAAAGCGAACAATGGGGCATTATTCCGACAGATAATAGTAACATTATCGCCAATACTGCTAGCAACCATTCGACTCGGTGCATGGACTTCGCCTCCGAGATTGAGGGCGCGGAAGTGTGGAACTCTCCAATGGACATGTTCGACTATCGCCGAAGGGCAGCGGAAGGAAATTGAAAGCGGAAGAGGTTGCATAGAGTAAGCGGCTGTTGCTGTACTCATTCCTCCTGCTTTGGCTCCTCTGAATCCATAGATGTTCTGATATGGATCACCGACTCCGATAAGTCTATGCTTAACAAGTCGTTCGAGCATGGCATGATTAACTGGGGATAGGTCTTGATATTCGTCAACAAGGACCAGGGGAAATCTAGGGAATGTTCCGCCGAACAATGCGGGCATGTATATTTGATCATTATAGTCGATAAGTCCGTCATAAGCGAGCTTGATACTTCGGCTAAGAACTGCGTCAATGAGATCACTCGTGAGGTCATCGGGGCGCTCGTCGAGAAGAGAGTGGAAACGGGATTGGGTGAGGAGTCGTTTGGCGTTGGGGTATTTACCCTCAGGGACGTAGCCTAGGGCCTTCGCCAGGCCTACTCCGGCGACGACTTCGTGGTAGGAGTCCCAGAGTTCACCTTGGGATCGGGAAGGGGATTCTTTGATAAGTTCACGAAGGATGTCACCGGTCTTTTTAGTATTAAGACGGAGATTTTTTGATTGGGATGCTGCCCATATGCGATGACCAAGTGAATTAAATGTACGTACGGTAGTGGTAGATAGCATACGGTCTGTGGCTTCATCAGCGTTCTTCTTGTTAAAGACGAGGTAAAGGATTGGCTGCTTGGGGCGGATTGCGCGTTCGATTAGTTCAAGAGTGGATGTCTTGCCGGTTCCTGCGAGGGCGTTCAGCATCAGGTTGTCTTTGGTCAACGTGGCTGCGGAGAGGATATCAAGTTGTTCGTCGGTGTGGGACATTAATTAACTCCGAATCTGCAACCGCAATTAGGGCAGTCAACGGTGTATTCAGGAGAACCCTCGTTGCCAACTTTGGCTGCATGATCGTCACAATAGCAGGCGGGTATTGGATGTCCAATATTTGCTCGACAGTGTCCACAAGCAATTGTGGTAGCTGGCTTGTTGCAGTTTTCGTACTGACAAGTCCCGGTAATCTCTACTATCATCGCATCATTCCTTATATTCCTTATTATAACATAGTTGGCTGGCGAAATCAAGGAGTTTGTTAGGCTACGCTGTATCATACAAGAATCTTACAACGTCGTAGTAGATTTGGAAACCATAGTCCCATCCATAGTCCTTAACAAAGTGTAGTGCAAAGTTAGGATCATCAGCATGTTTCATGATGAAACGGACATGTTCCCTTGCTTCCTCTATTGAACAATTTAGGCGCGTACTGAATGCTGCTGCAAGATCGCTGTTAATAGTCATGACAAAAGCTTCCCCATGGCAAGTTGAGTCACTTGATGTTGCATTCGCTTGAAAAGTTCACTCATGCCTAGCCAGCCGTGGGCCAAGGTTTCGTCGACTTTGGTATCTTCGGTGTTGTGGAGATGGGCCATGACTGCACAGAGTTCTTGGCATTCGATTAGATGATGGAGGAGCTTGGTGTAGGTCTCGGATCGGGTGGCCATGCCACCTATGGTGGGGATGGTCATCGATATGCCTTTTGCATCTCAGGGATTAGTGCGGTCTTGATCCGGTCCGACTCAAGTCGCATTCGTTCGTTGGTACCTCCAAGTAGTTCGTTAAAGTATGGGCGTTGTTCGGTCCAGGAAGTCTTTTGGGACATGTTGAAGATCAATTGATCCATCTCCCTGATCTGGCTCATAAGCCTAAGTTCTGATGCTTCGAGCTTGTTGATTTGATTTTGTTGATTTTTGGCGATGGCTGTGACAGTAAAGACCTGCTGGTATAGCTCAGCGATGCGTTTGCGCCCGAATAGGTCTATCATTTCGATTTCTTCCTCATGTTGTAGGTCGGATCGTCTCGCCAAAAAGGCTCTCGGCTGGTCGCTAATCGCATCTTAGCAACCTCTTCCTGCAGGTAGTAATCTATGGCGCGGCCTGATTTACCATAGACCGGCAGGTTCGGGTCTCGCCAGTCTGGGCGGGTGTCAGGCTTGGGCTTACGCTTCATATCCGTCTCTCTATAGGTTTCACCAACCCAAGGGCTACAAGTAGGCTTCGCCCGGCGATCTTGTTCTCTTCCGTCGGTCGTTCTAGCTCTCGCAGGTTCGCTTGGAGTTCGGTGGTGGACATTATCAAGGGTTCTATTTCGGCCATTGTGCCGATGAATACCAAAGGCATCCCTTCGGTGTTGGTCCAAGGGAGGAACAGAGCGTAGGCGCCGGAGGACAGGCGAATGATATTACACCCGTGGTATTTGTAGGAAAGGGCTTCGGCTTCGTCTGGATCAGGCATTGAGGTTCGCCTTCCAGTTTCGATCGAAATTCACTTGGAAATCTGAGCAGTAGGCTTTAAGCATGGCTTCCGTGGAGGTTACATCGTCTTTGCAGCTTAGCCATAGCATAACATGGAGCATTAGGACGATTTGTGCCCCGTCTTCAGGACCTTCAGTTTCCTCTTTAAGGAAGGAATAGATGTATTTGGCGAGTGGAAGAAGTTCTTTAGCTGTCATTAGGTGATCCCCAATTTCTTCAGGACTTCCCTGGCCCGTTCTCTCTGCGCCTCACTGAAATCGCCCTTGGGCTTGTAGCCTTCGACAACCCCCGGGCGGGTGTAGACTTCACCAGAGTATTCTTTGGTTCTAGCGAAGAGGAGTTCGAGGATTTTGGCCAAACCAATGGCATCACGAGGATAGACAGTGATGTACGGGCCATATTGGCCAGAGAGTTCGGCGTAGATAGATCGATCATCGGCCCAGATGGAGATGGCGTTAGCCGGGCGACCGGTGGCGGCGACGGTGTCGGTCATGAGGGCAGCCTCCGCATGATTGAGGAGAAGCCTAAATCGCCCTCGATCCAATATTTAATAGACAGGTTCATGCTGTCATTGAATAGTTGAATTCTAATTCTGTTATCACTCTCTTGAATTAGCCACCATTCACCTTCGGTTGCGCATAATGGTAAACATCTTACTGGTTTGTCGGTCATATCCGCCTCCGGAGGGTAGGTTCGGGTGAGGTAGGAGCAGGCTTGGAAGTCTCTTCAATCATAGGAATATCATCTATTATTTCGTTGGGTGATAATATTGCTGTGATGGCAGGTTCACTCACCACGCCAGCTTGGTAAAATGCTAGTTGTTCTTCATCATGATGGTGAGATTGTTCGTGATGTAGCTTGTATTCGATCTGTGCAGGTTCATTCGTCACCCACCCCTGTCGATCGTAGTCGTAGAAGTAGAAGGAGTTCACTGCGCCCTTGGCGATGAAGCGAGGAAGCATGTGGCGATGGCGGCAAGAGGGGCGATGGCCTGCGGGGCATTCGCATTCATCGACGGTACAGAGGTAGGAGGACTCAACATTCCCAAGGGAGTCGAACTTTGTTATTCGGTATTGATCGCCATCTGTATGACAATTATACAACGTCGTCATAAGCCCATCCTTCCCATTGTTCGGTTTCGATATCGAAATCATAGATATCGCTTAGCTTTATCTGCTCTAGCCAATATGGTGGAATGCCTCTATCCGGATCACGTGTGGCGTGGTGGAGATAATAATCAATCACATGCAGGTTGCCGATGTCGATTTTCATCGGGACTGTCTCACAATAGTATTGAAAACCCTCTTCATTGGTCATGGACTATTCTCCAGTGGTAGAGTTGGCGGATCTCCTGATTATACTACCATTATACCACATCCAGTCCGAAAAGTCAAGTTCTTATTTGGCTTATAGGCAAATAAAAAGGGCCAGCGGATTAGGCTGGCCCTTGGGTAGGCTTGACTTAACCTAGAAGCATCTGCATTACAGCAAAACCTATGATGCCGCCTATGAAAGCTAGTAAGATATCAGCTATTTCCATGACTTCTTCTCCATCTTGGCTAATGCTACCTCAGCGTCGATATCCTGACCTCTTAGGCCTAGGATATGAAGGCTTGCCCGATAGGTGGCTTCGCCTAGGGAGCCTTCGATAAACCAAAAGCGGACTGAATGGGCCTTAGCATAGAGGATATCGCGATCTTTGGGCTCAGAGATTGTGGGCATTGGCTCACTCCAGAATGAGGAATAGGTAAACACCAGCGATTACTGCAACGTAGACAGCGCAGAGGATTGGCAAATAGGCATACATTGGCTTGCTCCTATAAAAATGCCCCAAGGGAGGCTTGAGTTCCCTTGGGGCAGAATGGGATTAGAAACCAGAGGCTCGTTCATTCTTTCGATTATACCACTGGTACCATTCGTGAGACCAGCGGAGTTCAGGCTCGGGTTCGACATCGGCTTGGGTAGGCTCAGAGGGGGCAGATGGAGTATCCACGCTTTCGGCAGTAGAAGCAACGGGAGACGTAGAGGCCTCTGATGATATTGCAGGAGGAGGGCTTTCACTCTGACCCTGTGGTGCATCGGCAGGCTCGAAGTTATCAGGATTATTGAAGTCCCCTGTGGCTGTATCCTGCTGATAGATTACAGGATTAACCTGCTCTGGCTCAGAGGGAATAGCCTGTGGTAGCTCAGGCACCGGCTCAATAGCCTTAGGATACCAAGCATCAGTAGCAAAGTCATAGTCAAGCCCTTCTCGATTAGGCTCCGGCGCCTTAACCGGTTCAGGCTTGGATGGATTAAGCAAGGACATAGCAGCAGCAGCCGCTACCTCAGCCTGCTTAATGAAAGACAAAGCCGTGTGGGCCAAATCCTCACTCTCCAAAACACGAAAGCTTGCTTCATCACGCTCTACCTCCAGAGAGCGGACCGTGGCTTGAAGGTCGTCAATCTGTTTCTTGTAGGAGATAATATTGATCTCAAGATAGGCGTTATGATCTTGAGTTGCGCCGAGTTGGGTCTTAAGAGCCTCGATCTGATCTTGCAAGACCGGGTTCTCTTCCATGGCTTTCGCCATTGCCACGAGATCGTGGACAAAGTTCGCAACGTGGGGTGACATTGAACTACTCCGTTCTAGTGAAGGCTTATTCCTTCACTCTGTGAAAAGAGGCGAGGATATCGGGGACATTTGTTGCTGTTTACAGCGATTGGCTATAAGCTGCTACAGGCTCATGCGTCCTGTTACGCACTTACGGCTATAGCCGTCCTTTGCTACCCTCGTTTGGGTCTACTGGACCCGGAGACTTGGACCTAGTGTATCCTGAGATTGTGTGGGGAAGATCGGGCTGCCGCCCATGTTATGGGCAACGCACTTACGGCCTTCTTCGTTCCCGTTCTCATTGCTACACTAGGGTAGAGGTATTGGTAGGGGCCAAGAGGCCCTCAACCTTAGTGAGCCGTGGCGGACACTCCCGCCTTTGGCTTCGCTCGCGGTGCGACCTTCCCCGCCTGAGTCTTAGACAGGGTGGACTTCTTCTTAGCATTGGCTTCGGCTGCTTTCGCAACCAGCTTCGGGCTTTCCTTAATCAAGGACTTGATAAGGTCAACCTTTACAGGCACCTTAGCACGTTCCTCAAGGTTAGCCTTGGCTTGTTCGACAATGCTTGGATCTTGCGCAAGCATTTCATTAGCCGCAGCGGTGATTTCCTTAGGCTCGACATGGGATATCTTCATCCCTGCCGCCTTGATCCCGTCTTTAACGAGGTTCTTGGCAAGCCGTCGGGCTTCGGTCATGACCGCAGCACTTTCGCCTGTCTTGGCCTTTTTGGCGAGGAAACGGATTTTCCCCGTCATAATTGCTTCGACATTCTTCTCAGCTTGAGCCATCGCTAGGGATGCAAGTTCTTCCGCATCCTTCGTGCTGGCTTTGGTAATCTTGCTCATACCACGATTAGCAAGTTCTTTAAGGCCGAGAAGCAAGGCCTCAGCGTAAACTTCCTCTGGAAGGTCATCGGTTTGAAACTTAACCGTGTCCTTACCTTTCGTGATAGGAACCGTGAGTTCAGCCATTAGTTTCACCTTTCGCTGTACTCTTATTAACCGGATAGGCGCAAGGTGAGTTAGCGATAGTCATAGGGGAATGAGGGAGTCTTTATGTCCGCGTTGGGCTACCTAGAGGTAGCGCTTCGCTTACAATACTCGATCAGATAACTCCTCGTATCCTCGCCTTCTGGCTTTGGTCCGGGTGTGCAGGGATTGCACAGGTGAGAGGGCGGGTTGGAGTTAGTTTAGTTCCTTTGTCTTTTGTTGCTCTATCACTTCAGCAACATGCATCAAAATGCTGTATACATCCTCGTTAGATATTCCAGTATTTGATTTGAATTGATGAAACATCTCAACTAGCTGCTCAGCCATATCTTCTTTAACCTTGGCTATATAGCCACTGATCCAGGCTATGGCTTCGTTTTCTGATGTGGTGTGGTGAACAATTTCACCACTAAACGAAACAGTCCATTTACTGTCTTGACCTTCAACGCGGTAACTCTGTTTAATCATTGGCTTGCCCTCCTTATTGCCGATAAGGTCTAAGTGTATTCGCATAGCTTGGCTCCTATGCCCTCTCGCCGATGCAATCCCTAATCATCTGCTCGTTAGGACATACCAAGGCTTGGTATGTCCCTTTGGTTACGGCCTGTTAAAACTTCGCCGGGTATCCCTCAGCATATGGCACAATACTCATTACCACGCTTGTGCAATTAGGATACTGTTCAAGAATACGCGACATAGCTGCGTCAAGACTAGCTTCTTTGGGGAGATTGTAATCATACTCAGCTTGATCAGAGTTAACTGAGACCCAAATAGCATATTTCATTCCCTTCTCCTTTGAGTTTATACGCTGTGTATGTTCCATTCCCTTGCCACACTTGCAGCAGCGTCATAAGCATCTTTTAATGCCTTAGCTGCAAAGTTAAAGGCTTGATCTTCGCTTGGGAATGTCACGTTGGGCCAGTACTTACAATCAGCCCCACAACGTATAGCCGGATGATATGGACCTAAGCCATAACTTGAGGCAATGGTCCTAAACTCAATCCTGATTTCATCCATAGTCCTTCCCCTTAGGGCGATATGCCCTAATGAGCAGATGATCGGACTAGCTTTCACTGGGACATATCATTGCTGATATGTCCCTTTAGGCTTACGTCGGCCTAAGTGCTATAAAATCATACGGTGTAAGTCGTTTTCATGCTTTTCTCCATTAGGGCGATATGCCCCAGTGAAGGCTGGTCCTAGACGCGGCTAATCTGCCTTACGCCTTGTAGTATGTAGAGTGTTGATTACTAAGCATGACCCTGGCCATGCAACCGCCACTCATTGTCAAACAGCCCGGGTATGGTCCCGTCACCTAGGGATGATATTGGTCCCTAACCATGTTTGGCAATACGCTTATCGTGCCATTCCTGTTCACTCACCTGCTTATGCTCGTCCTTATCTGACACTCTAGGCCAGTGAGGATTGCAAATCCCGATATGCTCGACAAGATGGCGCTTTAGACTAAACTTATGTCCACACTTACAGTAGAACATAGCCTTCGCCTTTCGTAAGGTTAGCTTGGCGTGTTGCAAGCCTAACCATTAGTTATGAATAGCATATTCCCTAAGGCGATGGTGTAACGCCTCAAGCCTGCGATAGTAAGCTGTAGCCTCTGGGAAGCTATTCCCTTCCAGATCGACACAGAGTTCATTCTGTGCATCGATGATCGCTTGGGTTAGGTCTAATACCTCTTGGATAGTGAAGTCCATAGCCTATCTCCAGCATTTCGCATCATGGCCAATTATACCACGAACAAATCGCGAACGCGATCACGATATTGTGAATTCCGTTCACGAATTCGTGATGCGCTGTGATAATCCCTACTGCCTAATCAGCTTATCTATCAAGCTAATCTTCGGCGTTGCCATCTCTTGCCATCTTGGCTCAATATCATCAAGCTTATGCTGACAATCCTGACACATATACAACCTCGTCTCCCATTGCCTGTCGCTCCCACGCTTTGCCTCGAACTGGGGCTTACATAGCAATACCCAAACATTCCCTGACTGTATCAATGCATGCCAGTGCAATTTGTTATTCTTACTCCGGCCTACTATCATGGTCCTACCTCTCTCAATTCTATCCCTATTATAGCACAATCCGCTGGTGATATCAACAACGTTTTCCAACTATCTTCGGTCTTCACCCCGTTCCCTTATCCTCCTCCTTATCCCTATCCCTATCCCCCCCTTATAGCCTTATTCCGGATCATATGGCGTCTGTGTCCCTCCCTACCCCTTCCTGTCCTATTGGTGATATATATATAGATGGTATAGGAAGGGAAGGCAACAGGGTGGCAGGTACAGGAAGGGACTCGGAATGAGGTGGGCAGCCAGACACGGCTTATGTTTGAAGATAAGGCTATAAGAGGAATATAAGGATAGGGATAAGGTAGAGGATTAGAGAATTGTTGGCGACCGGACATTATCATCACGATTTTGTGATTTGCGTTGATGGTCGAGATGTGAGACCTTGGCGATGTGGCCAGCGCATTCCGCGCAAATGGCCCAAAGGAGCGAAGATGAACGAAGTAATCTCCCTCAAGGACTTACAAGCCCAGATCGTCAAGCTGCAAGCCGACAACGCTGCCCTTCGCCAGGCCTCTGAGCGGAAGATCACCTGCAAGGTCACCGAGAAGGGCGGCGTCAGCGTCTACGGCCTCGGCCGCTTCCCTGTTACCCTCTACGGCAGCCAATGGGATAAACTCTCTGCCAACATGACCGCCATCATGGCCTTCGTCAACGCCAACCGCAGCCTACTCTCTACCAAGGACTAGCCTTCCCTACCACACTGCCTTACCTACAACAGGCCCCGGGATCGACCCCCCGGGGCCAAAATTTTGTCTTCCCGCGGGGAGGCAGAGGACCTTGTTAAATTTTATCGTGTTTTTCAATAGCCCATACTTTGCGAAATCTTTCCGCTTGACAAATGGGAAATTGTTTAGTAGACTGGTGAGGAAAGGTGGGAAGTGATTTGATTGTGGAAGGATTCTTTGAGGTATCGTCGATCCTGCGGAGTGGGGTGTATGTCCTCGTTCATAAGGGAGTTGTCATCTATGTTGGGAAGAGCAAGGGAATGCTTTCACGAATCTATGCGCATAAATCCATGTGGGGTCAGAAGGCACGGGGCAAGGTTCCTGATTGGCTACCGATCAAAGGCATCCTCTTTGACGAGGTCTTTGTTAGGCCTTGTCCGGTCGATCTTCTCGACGAACTCGAACTGGAAATGATCAATCTCTACAAGCCAAAGTTCAACACCAGACTTAAGTCCCCAGGGGCCACCGATCGGCCCTTTAGCGTTGTGGTAAACGGAGTAACCTTGGCCTTTAATGCTAAGCCAGCCCCAATCGAAAGGCGAATCTAACCGTGCCCCTCCATCGAGGTAAAATCTCTACCAAGCCTGAGATTCTCAAAGTGAGACCGCTCACTAGGGAAGACTTGGCATTGGTCTTAGATAAGCGAGCCGATGGTGAGGGCCGACCAGTTGTAGGTGCTGTTCGTCGATTCCGTGACCCTCACCATCGCGTCGCTCGCCTGTTCGCCTCTGGCTTGAGATTGTCTGAGGTTGTCGAACGCTGTGGTTATTCCTACCAGCGTGTCCACACCCTCTCAACCGACCCTACCTTTCAACAACTAGTTACCAAGTATCGCGAGAAGGTCGATGCGGCCTTCGTCGCCAATGCCGATGAATTCTACGACCTTGCCACTTCCAACATGCGCAAGGCTGAAACCATGATCGCCGAGCGGCTCGAAAAGGCTGAAGAGGAAGAGATCGACCTTCCACTCAAGACCCTAGTCGACATCTCTGGCGATCGCATGGATCGATTCGGCTATGGCAAGCGCCAGACTAATCTCAACGTCAATGCCGACTTTGCCTCCCTACTCGAAAAGGCCATCGTCCGTTCCGGTAAAACCATTGAGGCGACGGCTATTCCTTCTCCTCGCCTCACTCCTCCGAGGGATCGCCTGCCGCTAGCCTCGGAGGAGTTCTCTATTGAGGCCGAACGCACCCCCGGTCCTCAATCCCCTGAGCGGGAATCGCGCCCACCGGTCGCTCAGGGGGCTCAACAAGTGAAGGAGCGACTCCTTCGCCGAGTCTAGGACAGGTTGCTGATGACTGATTATGGAAGAATTGGCTTGGTTCAACCATTTGATCTCC
>Ga0209131_1000150_pt1 | contig 50172 bp, 57 predicted proteins | sample GraSoi_2013_40cm_FD_185826 | JGI IMG/M metagenome (GOLD analysis project Ga0209131, IMG submission 185826) | Grasslands soil microbial communities from the Angelo Coastal Reserve, California, USA - Sample 9_17_2013_40cm (SPAdes) (version 2) | ecosystem: Environmental > Terrestrial > Soil >...
GTCCTCATCCATGCGTCCCTGATCCCCGGTGGTTGCCCAGTCGCCGATGAACTTCTCCTTCGTTGCCTGGGGATTCTTCCAGTATTCGAGAAAAAAGACAGGATCCTGTTCCCGCTTGATCGCAATTTCTCCAGGCTCGCCTCTCTTAACCTCAATCCCTTCTTCGTTCACGATTGATACCTTATGGCCGGGATAAGGCCGGCCGATCGAGCCGGGCTTCACCGGCCAGGCGGCGTGGCAGTTGCCGACCACGTAGTTGATCTCCGTCTGGCCGAACATCTCGTTGATCGTGACGCCGAGATGCTCCTTCGCCCACTCGATGATCGTGACGCCGACGGCTTCGCCGGCGCTCATGATCGACCTCAGGTCGAGCTTGTGTTTCTTCCTGGGCTCGGGAACGGCCTTCATCATCAGTTTCAGCGCCGTCGGAAAAAGAAAAGTATTCCTGATGCCGTATTTCTCGAGCAAGTAGTAAGCCTTCTCGGCGTCGAACTTGCCGCGGTAGCCCAGGACCGGCAGGCCGAAATGCCAGGTCGGCAGCAGCGCGTCGAAGAGGCCGCCCGCCCAGGCCCAGTCCGCGGGCGACCAGAACACGTCGCCCGCCTGGGGGAAGAAGTCGTGCGAGTGCACGAAGCCGGGGATGTTGCCGAGCAGGACGCGGTGCGCGTGCAGCGCGCCTTTGGGCGCGCCGGTGGTGCCGCTCGTGTAGATGATGAGTGAAGGGTCTTCGGCGCTGCTGTCCACGCATTCGAAAGAAGAAGAAGATTTTTGCAGAAGAGAATCAAAATCGTGGACGCCGTCCTCCCGCGCGCCGCCGGCGCCGATCACGTGGCGCAACTGGCTCAGCTTGCCCTTCACCGCCCAAAGGTTCGCCAGCGTGGCGGGCTCGACGATCGCGACGCTCGCGCCGGCGTGCTCGAGGCGGTATTCCAGCGCCTCGGGCCCGAAAAGATGCGACAGCGGCAAGGCGATCGCGCCCATCTGGAAGATCGCCATGTAGGCGATCGCCATCTCGGGACGCTGCGGCAGCAGCAGCGCGACGCGGTCGCCGCGCTTCACGCCGAGCGCGCCGAGCGCGTTCGACAGGCGGTTCGCGGCTAGCTGAATATCGTGGAAGGAATACGTGGCGGCGGCGCCGGATTCGTCCTCCCAGTGGAGCGCGATGCGGGAACGCTCCTGCGCCCATCGCCCGCAGCAGTCGCGCGCGATGTTGTAGCGGGCAGGAACATCCCAACGAAAGCTCGCGTAGAGCTCGTTGTAGCGATCCACCATGATTCAAACCAGTTTACCATCGGAGAAATCATGACGAATCTGCGCGCCCTCGTGTTCGACGCCTATGGGACCCTGTTCGACGTGCATTCCGTGGCGCGCCGCTGCGAGTCGTTCTGGCCGGGCAAGGGCGCCCTCCTCTCGCAGGCCTGGCGCGCGAAGCAGCTCGAATACACTTGGCTGCGCAGCCTGATGCAGCGCTACCGGCCGTTCTCCGAGGTCACGCGGGATGCGCTCGCCTGGGCCTGCGATTCGCTGGAGTTGCCTCTGGACGAGCACAAGACGAAGGCGTTGATGGCCGAGTATCTCGCGCTCTCGCCTTATCCCGATGTTCGAGAAGCTCTCGAAAAAATAAACCCCGGGAAGCGCGCGATCCTTTCCAACGGCTCGCCGGACATGCTTGAGCCCCTCGTGCAGCACTCCGGCCTGAAGTTCGACGCCGTCCTGAGCGTCGACGAGGTGAAGATCTTCAAGCCTGCGCCGGAAGTCTACGAGCTCGCCGTGCGCAGGCTCGCCGTGAACAAGGAAGAGATCGGCTTCGTCTCGTCGAACTGCTGGGACGCGCTCGGCGCCAAATCCTTCGGCTTCACCGTGTTCTGGATCAACCGCTTCGATGTTCCGCCTGACAGGCTTGGTTTTTCACCGGACAAGACATTAAAAACACTAAGTGATATGGCATGAAGTTCTGTTCCAACTGCGGAGCGGCGGTGGTGCGGCGAGTGCCGCCGGGCGATACGCTGCCGCGGTGGGTGTGCGACGAGTGCGGCGTGGTCCACTACAGGAACCCGCTGATGGTGGTCGGCACGATCCCGGAGCAGGAAGGGAAGATCCTGCTTTGCCGGCGCGCGATCGAGCCGCGCTACGGCTACTGGACGCTGCCCGCGGGATTCCTGGAGAACGACGAGACCACCGGCCAGGGCGCGCAGCGCGAGACGATGGAGGAAGCGGGCGCGCGCATCGAGCTGGGCGAGGCGTTCACGCTCATCTCCGTGCCGCGCGTGAACCAGGTGCACCTTTTCTACCGCGCGCGCCTGCTCGACCTGGACTTCAAGCCGGGCGAGGAGACGCTCGAAGTGGCGCTCTTCGACGAATCCGGGCTGCCCTGGAAGGATCTCGCCTTCCGCACCGTGGAGCTGACCCTGCGGCGCTGGTTCGAGGATCGTGCCAAAGGAGGCTTCGGCTTCCACGCCGAGGACATTCTTCCCGGTTGATAGAATCCCTGTCATGGAACGGCGGGGCTTCATCAGGCTTTGCGCGGCGTCGATCGCCGCCGGCGGGACGCCCGCGCTGGCGGCGGATGCACGGCCGCACATGTACGCCCGCTCCACGCTCGTGGATACGGCCGGCCGGCCGCTGCGGGCAAAGGCGATTCCTGCCAACCGCAATCTCATCTTCCACTATCCGTACGCCTCGACGCCCTGCTTTCTTCTCAACCTGGGCAGGCCCGCCAAAGGCTCGGCGCAGCTCAGGACGGTCGACAATGAGCTCTACGAATGGAAAGGCGGCATCGGCCCGGAGCGCTCGGTGGTCGCCTACTCGGCGATCTGCGCGCACAAGCTCACCTACCCGACGCGCGACATCAGCTTCATCAGCTTTCGCCCTGAGAAGAGCGCCGCCAGCAAGATCGGCTCGGTCATCCACTGCTGCTCCGAGCACAGCCAGTACGATCCCGCGGAAGGCGCCCGCGTGGTCGCCGGTCCGGCGCCCCAGCCGCTCGCCGCGATCCTGCTCGAGCATGATCCAAAGAGCGATGAGGTCTACGCCGTCGGGACGCTCGGCGGCGAGCTGTTCAGCGAATTCTTCGCGAAGTACGAGTTCAAGCTGGCGATGGAGCACGGCGGCGCCGCGCACCACGCCGCCGGCAGCTCGTGCGTCGTCCAGGAGCTCGACCGCTATTGCCGCCAACAGGTGAAGTGCTAATAAATGGGGTCAGAGCAAATTTCCGGTAACACCTCGATGCGCGAGAGATTTCAGGAAATTTGCTCTGACCCCATTTATCCATGCTAGCGTGGCTCGAGCCCGGGGATCCCTTCCCGCCGGTCGAGCGGGCGCTTAAGAATCCGAGCGGCCTGCTGTGCGCGGGCGCCGATCTGTCCACCGCCCGCCTGCTGGAAGCGTACCGGCGCGGCATATTTCCCTGGTACTCGCGCGGCGAGCCGGTGCTGTGGTGGTCGCCCGATCCGCGCATGGTGCTCCACTGCGACGAGCTCAAGGTACCGCGCTCGCTCGCCAAAAGCGTGCGCAACAAGGGTTTCGAGGTGCGGATCGACTGTTCTTTTCGCGAAGTCCTGGCCGGCTGCTCGGAACCGAGGAAAGGCGAGCCCGGCACCTGGCTGAGCCGCGAGATGCAGGCCGCCTATCTCGCCCTGCACGAGGCCGGCTACGCGCACTGTTTCGAGACCTGGCGCGAAAATGAGCTTGTCGGAGGCTTGTACGGGGTGGCAATCGGGCGGATGTTCTACGGAGAATCGATGTTCTCGCGCAAAACCGACGCCTCGAAGGTCGCTTTGGTCAATCTGGTGGAATTCCTGAAAAGCCGCGATTTCCCTCTGATCGACTGCCAGATGAATACGCCGCTCCTGGCCTCGCTCGGGGGCCGCGAAATTCCGCGGCGGACTTTCTTGCGCGCCCTGTCGACGTTGGTAAACTACGCCGAGCCTCCTCGAAAGTGGTGCCGAGACTAAGATCAGACTGATGCCGAACCGTGTCGCGCCTTAACGACCTGCCTCACGCAGTATTGCAGTTCTACGTAACTGCGCCGTATCCCTGCAGCTATCTGCCGGACCGCATGGCGCGCTCGCAGGTCGCGACGCCGAGCCATCTGATCAACACCGAGCTTTATGGCGACCTGGTCAAGGCCGGCTTCCGCCGCAGCGGCATCTTCACGTACCGGCCGCACTGCGACAGCTGCCGCGCCTGCGTGCCGGTGCGCATCCCGGTCGCGCAGTTCGACGCCAACCGCTCGCAGCGCCGCGCCTGGAAGCTGCACGGCGATCTCACCGCGCATGCCCAGCCGCTCAAGTTCCGTCTCGAGCACTACGCGCTCTACCTGCGCTACCAGTCCAAGCGCCATTCCGGCGGCGGTATGGACAACGACAGCCGCGACCAGTATTCGCACTTCCTCCTGCAAAGCCGGGTCGACACGCGGCTGGTCGAGTTCCGCGATGCCGGCCAGCTGGTGATGGTCTCGATCGTCGACTATCTGCCCGACGGCCTTTCGTCGGTCTACACCTTCTACGAGCCCGACCGGCGCGGCGCGAGCTTCGGCACCTACAACGTGCTGTGGCAGATCGAGTCCTGCCGCGCCCTCGGGCTGCCGTACCTGTATCTGGGCTACTGGATCCGCGAAAGCCCGAAGATGGCCTACAAGTCCAAGTTCGAGCCGATCGAGGGCTTCATCGGCGGCGCCTGGCGCCGCCTGCGTGGACGTGAAACGGCGTGACCCTGTATGGGTTGGCGCGTCCGTTTCTATTTTCACTAGACCCTGAAACCGCTCACCGGTTGACGCTCCGGCTGGCGGATCGCGCCGGCGCTCTTCTCAGAACGGAAATCCCGCGAAACCCCGTCCGCGCGATGGGGCTCGAGTTTCCGAATCCCATCGGCCTCGCCGCGGGCCTGGACAAGGACGCGGCGCACATCGATGCGCTCGGCGCGCTCGGCTTCGGCTTCATCGAGGTCGGCACCGTGACGCCGCGGCCGCAGCCCGGCAACCCGAGGCCGAGATTGTTCAGGCTTCCCGCTGAAGAAGCGCTGATCAACCGCTTCGGCTTCAACAACGTCGGCGCCGACGAAGTCGTCCGCAATATCGGGCGCGCGCAATGGCGCGGCATCCTCGGTGTCAATATCGGCAAGAACGCCGACACGCCGCCCGAGCGCGCGGTCGAGGACTACGAGATCGGCCTGGAGAAGGTCTATGCGAAGGCCTCCTACGTCACCGTGAACATCTCGTCGCCGAACACCGAGGGGCTGAGGGATCTGCAGCAGAAGGAGCCGCTCGAGGATCTCCTGAAAAGAATCATGCGCAAGAAGGAAGCCCTGGCCGAGCGGCATGGCAGGCGCGTCCCGCTCGCGCTGAAAGTCGCGCCCGACCTGCGCGACGAGCAGATCCGGGACATCGCCGACGCGGTACGGCGTTACCGCGTCGATGCCCTCATCGCCACCAATACCTCGCTTTCGCGCGCGGGCGTGACGGGGCTCGAGCACTGGGAAGAATCCGGCGGCCTTTCGGGCGCGCCCATCCGGGGCCTCGCCACCGAGGTCCTGAGAAAATTCGCGAGCCGGCTGCAAGGCGAGACGCCGCTGATCGGCGCCGGCGGCATCCTCTCGGGCAAGGACGCCGCCGAGAAGCTGCGCGCCGGCGCCTCGCTGGTTCAGCTCTATACCGGGCTCATCTACCGCGGCCCCGGCCTGGTCGCCGAATGCGCATCGGCATTCCACGCGAAGTAAAGGACGGCGAGTCCCGCGTCGCGCTCACTCCGCAAGCGGTCGCCGCGCTCGTAAAAGACAAGAATGAGGTGGTGGTCGAGCCGGGCGCCGGAATCGGCATCGGCTTTTCGGATGATTCTTTTCTTGAAGCAGGAGCGGAAATCGGGGACCCGTGGGAATGCGAGCTGGTCGTCAAGGTGAAGGAGCTCCAGGAAAGCGAATACCGCAAGCCGCGCCGCGGCCAGACGGTGTTCGGCTTCCAGCACTTCGGCCCCGAGCCCCCGATGCTCGATGCCGCGCTCGCCTCGGGCGCGACGTTCATCGCCTACGAGACCGTCGGCCAGGATGATGGCAGCCTGCCGATCCTCGCGCCGATGTCCGCGATCGCCGGACGCCTGGCGGTTCAGGCAGGCGCCTGGTGCCTGCAGACACAGAACGGCGGGAGCGGCGTGCTGCTGCCAGGCGCAGAAGGCGTGCCGCCTGGGAAAGTGGTGATCCTCGGCGCGGGCAATGTCGGCGCCAACGCGCTCGCCGTCGCGCATGGAATCGGGGCGCAGGTGACTATGTTCGCCAAGTCTACGAAACGGTTCCCTCCCCTCATGAAGATTTTTCCAGGAGTTGTTTTCCTCACAAACACCAAAACCAAAGAAACCGAAGAAGAACTCGAAATACATGTCGGCGACGCCGATCTCGTCATCGGCGGCGTCCTTACGCCGGGCGAGATGTCCCCGAAGCTGATTTCCCGGAACCTCCTGAAGCGCATGCGGCGCGGCTCGGCGCTGGTGGACGTGGGCATCGACCAGGGCGGCATCGCGGAGACGTCGCGGCCGACCTCGCACAGCGCTCCGGTCTACGTCGAGGAAGGCGTGGTGCACTACTGCGTGCCGAACATGCCCGCGGCCTGCGCCCGGACCGCGAGCCTCGCGCTCGAGAAAGCGGTCTTGCCTTTTGTTTTCCAGTTGTCTAGAAACCATCTGGACAACATGCTCGAGACCGGCATCCAGGTAAAAGGCGGCAAGCTGACCCACGACCAATTGGCGCGGGACACCGGCCGAAGGTATTCGCCGCTGTGAAGCGGGCATCCGTTGCGCTCATCGACGAGAGCCGCTGCATCGGCTGCACGCTGTGCATCGACGCCTGCCCGGTCGACGCGATCGTGGGCGCGCGCGGCCTCATGCATACCGTGGTCGAGCCCTGGTGCATCGGCTGCCGCCTGTGCGTCCCGCCCTGCCCGGTCGATTGCATCGAGATGGTTCCGGCCCGCGGCGCGTGGACGCAGGCTCACAAGCAGGCCGCCAAACGGCGCGCGACGCTCAGGAAAGTGCGCCGTTCCGGGGAAAAACTCTTTTCGAGCAAAAGCATGCAAGACAGATCCGCGGTGATTGCCGCGGCCCTCGCGCGCAGGAAGCCGCGATGAACCCCGACAAGCGCCGCAAGATCTTCGAGCGCCTGCGCGCCGCCAACCCGAACCCGACGACCGAGCTCGTCTACCGCACGCCGTTCGAGCTGCTCGTCGCCGTCGTGCTTTCCGCCCAGGCGACGGATAAATCGGTCAATCAGGCAACTGCGGTTCTGTTCAAGGAATTCAATACCCCTGAAAAAATCGCGGAGCTTGGAGTTCAAAAACTCGAAGGCTTCATCAAGACCATCGGCCTGTTTCGGACCAAGGCGAAAAATGTCGTCGCGCTCTCGAAGCTGCTGATCGAGAAGCACGGTGGCGAAGTGCCGGCGGACCGTGAAGCCCTCGAAGCCTTGCCCGGGGTGGGGCGAAAGACCGCGAACGTGGTGCTGAATACCGCGTTCGGCCAGCTCACCGTGGCGGTCGACACGCACATCTTCCGTGTCGCGAACCGCACCGGCCTCGCGCCGGGAAAGGACCCGCGCGAAGTAGAGGATCGGCTACTGAAGTTCACGCCGCCCGAATTCCTCAAGAACGCCCACCACTGGCTGATCCTGCACGGGCGCTATGTGTGCCTCGCGCGCAAGCCCGGCTGCCCGCAGTGCCTGATCCGCGACCTGTGCGAGTTCAAGCAGAAAACCAAGGATGTTTAACCCTTCGCGCGAGCAGGTGCGGGAGACGTTCTTCGCAACATGGCGCCGCTACCGCGCCGGCGAGCTGCTGACGGGAATCGAGCCGCTGGCGCTCGACGTGGTCCTGCTGCATCCGGAGTATCACGAGCTCCTCTCGTCGCCGGAGCGCTACCGGGAGAAGGACTACACCGACGAGTCGAACCCCTTCCTTCACATGAGCCTGCACGTGGCGCTCGAGGAGCAGCTCTCGATCGACCAGCCTCCAGGGATTGCGCGCCTTTTCAATGAATTGGTCCTGCGAAGAAGGGAAAGGCACGAAGCGCTGCACGAGGCGATCGAATGCCTGGCGGAAACGGTGTGGCGCGCGCAGCGCGACGGGGCGCCGCCGGACGCGCGGGCGTACCTGGAATGCCTCGCTCGGAGGTCGGGCGCGGCCTGACGCGGCGGGATGTCGCTGCGGGAGGCACTACCGGACGGACTACTGCAGCCTTGGTCCGGCCAACATATTGACTGCGGCATCATCGTCCGAACTCTCCCGGAGATGGCGCCATGGACGATCGCAGGTTTCCCCTCACGTTTCTGATAGCGGTCGCATTCGCCGCGCTCGTCGGCTGGGCGACCCCGGCGCTGCCCGCGGAAGATTCATCCGAATCGGTGATCCTCGTGGCGAAGCGCCAGCTGCAGGATCCGTTCTATCGGGCGACGGTGGTGCTCACGCGGTCGATGGGCAACGACCAGCACATCGGCGTGATCCTCAACCGCCCGACCAAGCTCACCCTCGGCGAGCTGTTTCCCGACCACAAGCCCTCGCACCTGGTGCGCGACCCGGTCTACGTCGGCGGGCCGACGAGCACCTCGGTGATCTTCGCCATCGTGCAGCGCCACGACAGCCCGGGCGGCAAGGCCCTGCAGATGATGCCCGAGGTCTTCATGGTGTTCGAAGGCTCGACGGTCGACCAGATCATCGAGAAGCAGCCCGCGCAGGCCCGCTTCGTCGCCGGGCTCGTCGCCTGGCAGCCGGGCGAGCTGCGCGACGAGATCAAGCGCGGCGCCTGGTACGTGCTGAACGCCGACCCCGCGCTGGTGCTGCGCAAGCCGACGGAGGGAATGTGGGAAGAGCTGGTAAGGCGCGCGGAATTTTCCGCGAACGGAATCTGAGGAAAGATCTCAAAAGTTCCACTCTGCTATGCAGAGCGGGGACTTAAGTATTCCTAACGGGATTAACGTTGATCGTGCAGAGCCGACTTCTGGCTCGAGAACCACGCGGCCAGATCTTCCATATCCTTCTTCGATAACGTCGACGCGAATCCCTTCATGATGGGATTCTGGCGCTTGCCGCTCTTGTAGTCGCTCAGCGCTTTCACCAGGTAGTCCGGGTGCTGTCCCGCGAGCACCGGCTGGTCGGGCGCCGAGGGCTTGTTGCCGTCCGCGCCGTGGCAGGCGACGCAGACCTGCGCGGCCCTGGCTTTGCCCGCTTCCGCATCGGCTCCATAGGCCGCGCCGGCGCCGGTCGTAGCGAAAAAAACCATGCCCGCAAAAACCGCGATCTGTCTCATTTGGCCGGCGCTCCGTAGTACGCGGCCAGATCGGCCATGTCCTGGTCGCTCAGGCTGGCGGCAATGCCGCGCATCGAGGGATGCGAGCGCTGGCCGCTCTTGTACGCCTTGAGCGCGCTGATGATGTAGCCGGGCTGCTGGCCGGCGATCTTCGGCACGTGATAGACCTCCGGAAACGCGGTCCTGTATCCCGGAATACCGTGGCAGCCGATGCAAATCGCGTGCTGGCTCTCCACCTTCCCGCCCTCTGCGGGCTGGTCCTTGTGCGCCGGGGCGTTGACTCGCGGCTCGGCCTTTTTTTCCTGCGCGTGGACAGCGAACGCCAGCGCGGCTGACAACAATGCGGCGAAGAGGCGAATGGGCATCGGGTCTTCTTGTAGGTTTATGAGGCTGCGGAATTCTAGCGAAACTCGCTGCTAGAATCCATTTCCCTGCGCAAATAGGTGAAATGCGAAGCTCCATGCGCTTCAGCGGCTCCGCTTCCTACGTCTCGACGGAAGACCTGACGCTCGCGGTCAACGCGGCGATCACGCTCGAGCGGCCGCTGCTCGTCAAGGGCGAGCCCGGCACCGGCAAGACGATGCTCGCGGTCGAGGTGGCGCGCACCCTCGGCATGCCGATCCTCGAGTGGCACATCAAGTCGACCACCAAGGCGCAGCAGGGGCTCTACGAATACGACGCCGTCAGCCGCCTGCGCGACTCGCAGCTCGGCGACCCGCGGGTGCACGACATCCATAACTACATCGTCAAGGGGATGCTCTGGCAGGCCTTCAGCGCCGACAAGCCGGTGGTGCTCCTCATCGACGAGATCGACAAGGCCGACATCGAGTTCCCGAACGACCTGCTGCGCGAGCTCGACCGGATGGAGTTCTACGTCTACGAGACGCGCGAGCTCGTGAAGGCGCGGCACCGGCCGGTGGTGTTCATCACCTCGAACAACGAGAAGGAGCTGCCCGACGCCTTCCTGCGGCGCTGCTTCTTCCACTACATCCGCTTTCCCGACAAGGAAACGATGGAGAAGATCGTCGCGGTGCATTTCCCGACGCTCAAGAAGTCGCTTCTGCGCGAGGCGATGGAGGTGTTCTTCGAGGTGCGCGAGGTGCCCGGGCTGAAGAAAAAACCCTCGACCTCAGAGCTCCTCGACTGGCTGAAGCTGCTGCTCGCCGAGGACATCCCGCCCGACGCGCTACGCTCCAAGGACCGCAAGACCATCATCCCGCCGCTGCACGGCGCGCTGCTAAAGAACGAGCAGGACGTCCACCTCTTCGAACGCCTCGTTTTCATGACCCGCGCGAAGGGCAGTTAGGAAAATCGGGGTCAGGCTCCGATTTCCCCGGAGCCCTGCGTTAATTGCCCGGTCAGCGGAAATCGGAGCCTGACCCCGATTTTCACGGCCTTACCGCAGGCGTTTCGACTTTCATCCCGCGGGCTCGCCACATCAGGTAGAGCTCCAGCTCGACGAGCTCCGGCGAGCCGAGCTCGGGGACTTCGGTACGCATGCCCGAGAGGCAGTTGCGCAGGCGCCGCTGCAGCGAGCCGAGCGACTGCCACTCCAGGCGATAGATCGGATATCCGGTCGGATGGGCCTGCGGGATGACGCTGCCCGCCAGGTGCTTGCCGGGATTGTCGTCGTGGCACTGCTTGCAGGAGAGGTTGATCTGCCCCTGGCGGCGCATGAACGCTTCCCGTCCCGCCTCGACGAAGCGCTTCGTCTGGTCGTTCCCCGAGATCGTTATCGGCATGCCGCGCGACTGCTGGCCGACGTAGGCGGTCAGGGCGAGCAGGTCTCTGCTTTCGTACGGCAAAGGTTCGGCGCGCTGGTGGTCGACGCGGCATGCGTTGATCCGCTGCTCGATGTTGACCGGACTTTTCTTGTCGGGAGCGACGGCCGGATAGCGCGCCGCGACGCCCTTCATGCTTTTGGTGGCATCGCCATGGCAGTCGGCGCAGGCCTTTTCCGCGGCGCCTTCCTTTTTCTTCCACAAAGCTTCGCCATCGAGCACCCCGAGCGTGCCGGGATTGGCGCCATCGTCGTCCTGCATGGCGCGCGTCTCCCGGCTCATGAAATCGTAGCCGGAGCGCCGGGCGTTGGAGATCTGGGAAAACCCGCTTTCCCAGGGGAACAGCAAGAAGATGATGAAAAGAGCGAGGAACCTCAAACGACGGTGATCTTGAGCGATTCGGTCACCGCGTAGCCGTTGTCACCGCTCCAGCGGAACTCGATCGTGCCGCTCTCGGTGGCGACGGTCGGAAAGGTGATGAACGGGTTCGCCGCGATCGCCGGATACAGCTCGGCGCTGAAGATTTCGGTGCCGTTATACGTGCAGACGAAGTGCGTGATGATGTCCCGCGGGATCGTCGCGCCGCGCTCGGTGCGCCGGAACCCGGTCTCCATGGGATGCGAGGCCAGGGTGCGGATCTCGATGATCTCGCCGCGCTTCGCCTGGGCCGGCATGCGGATGATCGCGCGCGCCATGTCAGCCTCGCCTCATATGACTTCCAGGCAGGCGGCGAGCGTCACCACCACGTCGACGTTCTGCGACCAGAACGTGCCGTCGCTCATCTGGGCGATCGCCGTCACGGTCTGCGAGTCGGCGAGGCGGATGCGGGTGGCGACCGTGGCGCGCCCGGAGCGCGGACCCAGGTGGAAGCTCACGACGTTCGGCTGCGGGTTCTTCTCGGTGAAGACGTGGATCGCCTTCACATAGCTGTCCTGCGTCATCGGGCTGTCGACCTTGACCGTCATCGACACCGTGTTCCCGTTCTCGACCAGCTGCGGCAGCTCGAGCGTCACCTTGCCCTTGTTGATGACCGCGCCGCCCACGACTTTGCCGATGGCGTCCTGCATCTCTTTTGAATCCGCCTTTGCATCTACAGTAATTAAAACTGTAAATGCAGAAGCTGCTCGAAGAAAAGTCCGTCGCTTCATTCAGTCGCGCAATGTCGCAAGATAGGCCACCACGTCGTCGATCTGCTCCGGCGTCAGGATCGGCTTGCCGCGAAAGGCCGGCGCGACCCGCGCCAGGCCCTCGGTCTTTGAGTAAGACGGCATGATCGTCCTGGGGTTCATTTTGGCCGGATCGACCATCCGCAGCCGCAGCTCGTCCTCGGTGTAGCGCTTGCCGACGCCCCGCAGGTCCGGCGCCAGGTCGCCCTGGAAGCGCTCCTCCGGAAACGGGCCGCTGTGGCAGAGCAGGCACAGCCCGACCTGGCGATTGGCCACGATCGCCCGCCCCTGCGCGGGGTCGCCTTCCGCAAAAGAATTTCCCAGGAAGGGAAATAAGAATGCAAAAAGCAAAACCCTCACACCATTTCAATCCCGTGGTTCTTGAGCGGGAAATCGCGGATGCGCTTGCCGGTGGCGTTGAAGAACGCGTTCAGCACCGCGGGCGCCGCGACGCAGATCGTGGGCTCGCCGACCCCGCCCCAGAAGCCGCCCGAGGGCATGATGATCGACTCCACCTTCGGCATCTGCGCGATGCGCATCGAGTTGTAGGTGTTGAAGTTCTCCTGCTCGATCTTGCCGTCCTTCACCGTGCACTCCTGCATGAACACGGCCGACAGGCCGTAGACGAAGGAGCCCGCGATCTGGCGCTCGATCTGCGCCGGGTTCACCGCGTAGCCGGTGTCCGTGGCCGCGACGATCTTGTGCACCTTCACCTTGTTGCCGTCCTTCACCGAGACCTCGGCGCAGGCGGCGACGTAGCTGCCGAAAGCGCGGAAGTGCGCGAGCCCGAGGTGATGGCCGGCGGGCAGCTTCTTGCCCCAGCCGCCCTTCTCCGCCACCGCGTTCAGCACCGCGAGCGACTTCGGGTTCTTCGACATGATCGCGCGGCGGAACTCCAGCGCATCCTTGCCCGCGGCGTGCGCCAGCTCGTCCATGAAGCACTCGAGGAAGATCGCGTTCTGGTTGATGTTCACCCCGCGCCAGAAGCCGGGCAGGATGTGCGTGTTGCGCATCGCGTGGTCGATGTGCAGGTTCGGGATGGTGTATTCGAGCGAGTGCTCGCCGGTCGGCCAGAAGCCCTGGAACGCGAACGGGTCCTTACCCTTGTCGAGCGCTTCCGGTCGCGCCGAGGCGAGGATCGACTGGCCCGAGAGCCGGATCTGCAGGCCCGTGAGGTTGCCGCTCGCGTCGAGGCCGCCGGTCAGCCGCGCCTGCATGATCGGGTGATAGCGGCCGTGCAGCATGTCCTCTTCGCGCGTCCAGAGCAGCTTCACCGGCGTGCCGGGCATCTGCTTCGCGATCTCGACCGCCTGGCGCACATAGTCGGTGAACCCCTTCCGGCCGAAGCCGCCGCCCAGCAGCGTCTTGTGCACGTCGCACTTCGAGATCGGCAGACCCGAGACTTCGGAGGTCGCGGCGAGCGCGGCCTCGCCGTTCTGCGTCCCGCACCAGACTTCGCAGCGATCCGCGGTGTAGACCGCGGTGGCGTTTATCGGCTCCATCGGCGCGTGGTTCTGGTACGGGTAGGCGTACACCGCCTCGACCTTCTTCGCCGCGCCCGCGATCGCGCCCTTGGCGTCGCCGGCCGTGTTGTGAACGAACGCCTGGTCGGCATCCAGCCCCGCCTTCAGCATCGCGTCGATCGTCTGGCTCGAGACTTTCTCGCTCTCACCGCCGTCCCACTTGAACTGCACCGTATCGAGCGCGGTCTTGGCGTGCCACCACGTGTCGGCGACGACCGCGAGGCCGGAGTCGAACACGCGCACGACCTTCTTCACGCCCGGCATCGTCTCGGCCTTCGCCGCGTCGTAGCTGACGAGCTTGCCGCCCTGCACCGGGCAGTCCTTGATCGCCGCGTTCAGCATGCCCGGCAGCTTGAGGTCGGCGCCATACACCAGCTTGCCGGTGAGCTTGTCCGCGGTGTCGAGCCGCTTCAGCGGCTTGCCGATGATCTTCCAGTCCTTCGGGTCCTTGAGCGGCACTTCCTTCGGCGGCGTCACCTTGGCGGCCGCTTCGGCGACCTTGCCGTAGGTCGTCTTCTTGCCGGACGCCTTGTGCGTGATCACGCCCTTCGAGACCGTGCACTCGGCCGCGGGAACCTTCCACTGGTCGGCCGCCGCCTGGATCAGCATGACGCGCGCCGCGGCGCCGCCCTGGCGCACGTAGTCGTGCGACGTACGGATGCCACGGCTGCCGCCGGTCGAATAGTCGCGCCAGACGCGGTTGCGCGCGGCGTTCGTGCCCGGGGTCGGAAACTCGGTGGTGACTTTCGCCCAGTCGCACTCGAGCTCCTCGGCGACGAGCTGCGCGAGGCCGGTGAGCGAGCCCTGCCCCATCTCGGAGCGGGCGATGCGGATCACCACGGTGTCGTCGGGACGGATGACCACCCAGGCGTTGACCTCGGGCGAGCCGTCGGCCGCGCGAACCACGCTCGGGCCGAACGGAACGTTGAAGCCGAGGGCGAGGCCGCCGGTGATTGCGGCGGAGCCGGCGATGAAGGTGCGGCGGGAAATCTTCGGGGATTCGATCATGGCGTTCTCCTTAGGCCTTGACCTTGGCGGCGGCGTGGATCGCTTCGCGCACCTGCTGGAAGGTGCCGCAGCGGCAGATGTTGGTGATCGCCGCGTCGATGTCCGCGTCGGTGGGCTTCGGCTTCTCCTTGAGGAGCGCCGTGACCGCCATGATCATGCCCGACTGACAGTAGCCGCACTGCGGCACGTCGTTCTCCAGCCAGGCTTTCTGCACCTTGGTGAGGACGCCCTTCTGCGCCAGGCCTTCGATCGTGGTGATCTTCTTGCCTTCGACCGCGCCGACCGGCATCACGCAGGAGCGCACCGCGGTGCCGTCGATGTGCACGGTGCACGCGCCGCACTGGGCGACGCCGCAGCCGTATTTGGTTCCGGTGAGGCCGATCTGCTCCCTCAGCACCCAAAGCAGCGGCGTGCCGGGCTCGACATCGACCTGGGTGGTTTTTCCGTTGACGGTGAAACGTGCCATCGCTTGCCCTCCTCTAGGCGTGGATCTGTGCGGCGATTGTAGTCTTCGCCGGGATCAATAAGTGGATTTGCTGCAGTGCAAGCAATCAAGTTTCGCGAACCACTCTGTTCGCGAGCGTTCCGATCGCTTCGTTTATCACTTCCACCAGATCGCCCGGCTGCAGCGCCGGCACGGTCGCGCCGTCGCAGCCGAACCAGATCACGTCGTCCGGGTAGAGCGTCAGATATGCGGACATGCGGGAGATGTAGTGCGCGACGCTGAATATCATCCCCGAGGTGCTGTAGCTCGAAACGGTACGGCCGTTGATGCGCACTTCGATCTTCTGCGACATCGGATCGAGGCTGGTGGCGATCAGCGGCCCCATCGGCTTGAAGGTATCCGAGTTCTTCGCCCGCCACAGCGTGCGGTCGCTCCTCTGCCAGGCCCGCTCGCTCACGTCGTTCCCCAGCGTGTACCCGGCGATGTAATCGAGGGCTTTGCTTTCCGGCACGTTTCTCGTTTTCCTGCCGATGACGGCCACCAGCTCGCCCTCGAATTCGAGCGGCCCGGTCGAGTCTTTCGGGATGACGATGTCGGCGCCGCTGCCTGCGAGCGCGTTGTTCGATCGGTAGCCGATATCCGCCTGCGCAGGCACCTTGTAGGAAGTGCCATGATGCTTGTTCGTCCATTCGATATGGGCGCGGAAATTGAGGCCGGCGGCGTAGAAGTTTCCCGGGATCACCGGCGGAAGAAACTTCGCCCCTGCCACCGGATAGCGCGCGCCGCCGTTGGTCACGAGCTCGGTATTTTCGAGAATGACGCCGACGGGGCGGCCGCCCACCTCGATCCGGCCGTGCCTCACTCCGCTTTCACTCCGGAGGTCTTGATGACCTGGGCCCAGCGCTCGTAGTCCTTCTTCAGGAAAGTCGCGAACTCGGACGGGCTGTCGGCGACGATGAAGGCGCCGAGCTGCTTCATGCGCGCCTGCGTCTCCGGCCTCGCCAGCGACTTGCGCATCTCCGAGCTGACCTTTCCCACGAGCGCCGGCGGCGTGCCCGCCGGCGCCAGCAGGCCCACCCAGGGCGCGGTGGCGTCGAAGCCGCGCAGGCCCATCGCCTCGAGGGTCGGCACGCCCGGGAAATCTGCCCACGGCTTCGCGGTGCCGACGGCGAGGACCTTCAGCCGCTTCTGCGCCACCTGGTCGGCGATGCCGACCGCGGGGTAGAACATGAAGGTCACGCGCCCCGCCATCACCTCGGCGAGCGCGGGCCCGTTGCCCTTGAACGGCACGTTGATCATCTTGGTGCCGGTGAAGAGCTCGAGCATCGCGCCCGCGAGGTGCGTGGAACCCGCATGGCCGGACGTGCCATAACTCAGCTCCCCGGGTTTGGCCTTCGCTTGCGCGATCAGCTCCTGCATCGAGTTGAGCTTCGTCTCGGGACTCGTCACCACCACCATCGGCAGGACCGCCGCGTTGCTGACCGGGACGAAATCCTTGAACGGGTCGTACTTCACCGTGTTGCCCGGAAGGATGGCGTTCACCAGCAGCGACAGCGACGAGAACAGCATCGTGTAGCCGTCGGGTGCCGAGCGAGCGACGTACTCCGTGGCGATGATCGCGTTGGCGCCGGGCCGGTTCTCGACCACGAACCCCTGCCCCATCGCGACGCCGAGGTCCTGCGCCACGATGCGCGCGATCACGTCGGTCGGGCCGCCGGCGCCGAAGCCCACCACGAACTTCACCGGCTTGGAGGGATAAGGTTGCGCTATTGCTTCAGGAGTTAAAAATCCAGAAATCAAAAAAAGACCTGCTGACAGGACGAAAAACATTCTCATAAGGAATACCTCGTGGCCATGACCTGGCAGCGTTTGATGAGCCGGTGCTCGTCCGGGCCGTAGTCGGCGACCGCGTTGTGGATCGTGCCGAAGTTCTCCCACATCAGCACGTCGCCCTCCGTCCAGCGCGACGCATAGCGGTATTCGGGCTTGGTCTGATGCGCGAACAGGAAGGCGAGCGTCTCGTCGCTCTCTTTTTGCGGCAGCTCGTTGATGCGCACCGAGTAGCCGGGATTGGCGTAGAGGACCTTGCGCCGCGTGATCGGATGGATCAGGAAGATCGGATGCGAGACCGGCGGCTTCGCCTTCCGCTGCGCCTCGGTCAGCGGCGGCCGCTTGCTGCCCTTCTCGCGCCGCATCATCTCCCAGAACTTGTCGAAGTCGTGCAACACGGTCATCCCGTCCAAAGATTTTTTTAACTGAGATGAAAGGCCTTCGTAGGCTGCATGCATGCTGCAAAACTCCGTGTTGCCGAGCACCTTGCCGCCGCGGCGCGGGATCTTGATGCCGTAGAGCACGTTGGCGAACGCGATGGTGCTGCTGTAGGACATGTCGGTGTGCCAGTCCTGCCCGGCGTCGGCGAGGCCGATCGGCCTGCCGTCCTCGACGATGTTGGAGAGGATCATGATCTCCGGGATGCCGGGCTCCTGGAACGAGTTGGCGACGTTGATCTCGAGCTTGCCGAATTGCGCGCTGAAGTCGCGCAGCTGCGGCCCGCTGAGCTGCTGCCGCGGGAAGCGCAGCACGCCGTACGCTCCGAGATTTTTCTCGATTATCCCTATTTCTTTTTCTGAAAGAGAGCGCGCCAGATCCGCTCCCTCGACGGTCGCGCCGAGGCTCTGGCCGGACGGAATCACCTCGAGCGTCATTCGATCTTCAGCCCGATGTCCTGGACGATCTTCGCGTAGCGCGCGGTGTCGGAGCGCACGAGCGCCGCGAACTCCTCCGGCGAGCGCGAGACCGTGCCGTCGGCGCCGATGCCCTCGAGCTTCGAGCGCACGTCCGGCGTCTGCATCGCCTTCACCAGCTCGGCATGCAGGCGATTGACGATCGGCGCCGGGGTGCCCGCCGGGGCGAACACGCCGTACCAGGTGATCACTTGATAACCGGCGAGGCCCGCCTCCTCCGCGGTCGGCACCTCGGAAAACGCGGGCAGGCGCGCCGCGCTCGAGGTCGCGAGCGCGCGCAGCTTGCCCGAGCGCACGTGGGGCGCCGACGCGGGCAGGGTGTCGAACGCCACGAGATGCTGACCGCCAAGGAGGTCCTGCATCGACTGGCCGCTCCCCTTGTACGGCACGTGCACCATCTTCACCCCGGCGAGGCTGCAGAAAATCTCGCCCGCGAGGTGAGGCATGCTGCCGTTGCCCGCCGAAGGAAACGTCAGCGGCACCGGTCTGGTTTTTATGAAAGAAATCAATTGCCGAAGAGAATTAACCTGCAGGGAAGGATGCACCGTGACGAAATGCGGGACCGCGGCCGCGATTCCCACCGGCGCGAAATCCCTGGTCACGTCGTAGGGCAGGTTGGCAAACAGCGCCGGCGCGATCGCGTTCACCGACACGTGCCCCATCATGATGGTGTAGCCGTCGGGCGCCGATTTCGCGACCTGCCCGGCCGCCACCGTGCCGGTCGCGCCGGGCCGGTTCTCGATCACCACCGCCTGGCCGAGCAGCTCCGAATACCGCGGCGTGATGATCCGCGCCACTACGTCAGTGCCGCCGCCCGGCGGAAAGCCGACAACCATTCGAACCGGTTTCGCCGGATAGGATTGCGCGTGGACGGCGGTTGCAAACAAAATAAGTGAAACTAAAAACAAGAGCCGTTTGGCCATAGAATGAATTAGACCTGAATTTAAGCCACTCCACTATGAGCGCATTCCATCCTGCACCGTCCAAACCGAAAGTCACGCTGCCGCGCGGCGCCTGCGATACGCACTTTCACGCCGTCGGGCCCCGGGATCGCTTCCCGCTTGCGCCGCAACGCAGCTACACGCCGGAAGGCGACGCCCCGAAGGAGAAGCTGTTCGCTCTGCACGCCCACCTCGGCATCGAGCGCGGCGTGGTGGTGCAATCGGCGGTGCATGCCTTCGACAATTCCGTTTCCGCGGATCTCATCGCCGCGAAGCCAAAGGCGTACCGGGGCGTGGCGCTCGTGCCGATCGACGTTTCGGATGCGGAGCTGAAGAAGCTCTCGGCGCAGGGCTTTCTCAGCGCGCGCTTCCATTTCATGAAGCACCTCGATTCCGGCGTGCCGATCGAGGAGGTCATTGCCTTCGGCAAGCGGCTGGCGAAGCTCGACTGGCACCTGCAGCTGCACCTGGACGCCACCCTGATCGAGCAGATGGCGGGCGCGCTCGCGCGCTCGCCGGTGCCGATCGTGATCGACCATATGGCGCGGATCGATGCCTCGCTGGGAATACAGCATTCGGCTTTTCAGAACTTATTGCTTTTACTTAAAAATAAAAACATTTGGGTGAAGGTCAGCGGCTCGGAGCGTGCCTCGAAGCAGTCCGCGCCCTGGAAGGACGCCGTCCCGTTCGCCCGGAAGCTCGTCGCTGAATTCGGTGACCGCACGCTGTGGGGCACGGACTGGCCGCATCCGAACCTGAAGGAAGTGCCCGACGACGGCGTGCTGACCGATCTGCTTTCCCAGATCGCGCCCACGCCGAAGGCGCTGGAATCGCTTCTGGTTCTCAATCCCGCGAAACTATACAAGTTCGGAAAGCCTTGAAACGCCTGGAAGGCAAGATCGCCATCGTCAGCGGCGCCGGCTCGGTCGGCCCCGGGTGGGGTAATGGCCGCGCGATGGCGGTCCGCTTCGCCGAGGAAGGCGCGAAGGTCTTCGCGGTGGACCGCGACGGCAAGGGCCTCGCCGAAACGCTGTCGCTGATCTCCAAGGCCGGCGGCGCCGCCGAGCCGCACCTTTGCGACGTCACCGACGCCAAGGCGGTGGCGAACATGATCGCCGCCTGCCTTCACGCCTTCCAGAGGCTCGACGTCCTCGTCAACAACGTGGGCGGCTCGGCAAGCGGCGGGCCGGCCGAGATGAGCGAGGAAGTCTGGGACGCGCAGATCGACTTCAACCTGAAGAGCGTGTTCCTCGCCTGCAAGCACGCGCTGCCGGTGATGGAGCGCCAGGGAAACGGCGCCATCGTCAACGTCGCCTCGACCTCCGCGCTGCGCTGGACCGGCGCCGCGCAGGTCGCCTACGCGGCGGCGAAGGCGGGCGTGATCCAGCTCTCGCGCGTCGTCGCCGCCCAGTACGCGTCCAAAGGGATCCGCGTCAACTGCGTCGTGCCCGGCCAGCTGCATACGCCGATGGTGGAAGCGCGGCTCGCCACACAGCGCGCCGGCGGAAACGTGCAGGCGCTGCTGCAATCGCGCCTCGAGCGCATCCCGCTCGGCTTCGCCGGCGACGGCCGCGACACGGCGAACGCGGCCCTCTTCCTCGCGTCGGACGAAGCGCGCTTCGTGACCGGCGCCGAGATTGTCGTCGATGGTGGTATGACGGTTCGCTGCGACTAGGTTTTTAAGGATTACAAATGCTCGCCAGAATTTTCCTTCTCCTGACCGGATTACTGATAAGCGCAGCAACCCTCGCGCAAAGCTATCCGTCGAAACCGATCCGCATGATCGTGCCCTTCCCCGCGGGCGGCCCGGCCGACATCTTCGGCCGCAGCTTCGCGCAGGCGCTGTCCGAGAAGCTCGGCCAGCCGGTGGTGATCGAGAACATCGGCGGCGTCGGCGGCGTGCTCGGCGTGGACCGCGCGCTGAAGTCCGCGCCCGACGGCTACACGCTCGGCTTCAACAGCGGCTCGACCGTTTCCATCGCGCCCTACTCCTTCGCCAGGCTGCCCTACGATGTGAAGAAGGACGTGGCGCTCATCACGCTCGTGGTGCGCGTGCCGGAAGTCCTCGCCGTGCACCCTTCCCTGCCGGTGAGCTCGCTCGGGGAACTGATCGCTTATGCGAAAGCCAATCCGGGCAAGGTGAACTTCGGCTCGGCCGGCGGCGGCAGCATCACGCACCTCGCCGGTGAGCTGTTGAAGGCCGAAGCGAAGATCGACCTCGTGCACGTGCCGTACAAGGGCGCCGCGCCGGCGGTGAACGACCTGCTCGGCGGCCAGGTGCAGATGGGCATCTTCGACGTGCCGGTGCTGCTCGGCCATCTCCGCAGCGGCAAGCTGAAGGCGCTGTCGGTGACGAGCGCGACGCGCGCCGCAACGCTGCCCGACGTGCCCACCACCGCCGAGGGGAAGTATCCGAACGTGACGTCGGACAACTGGTACGGCCTGATCGTGCCGGCCGCGACGCCCGCCGAAATTCAACAGAAGATCCACGCTCCGGCCGTGGCGGCGCTGCGTTCGCCGGCGCTCATCGAGCAGTTCGCGAAGGTGGGCGGCATCGCCTCGCCTGGCACGCCGCAGGACTACGCCGCGTTCCTGGCCACGGAGCAGGCGAAGTGGAGCAAGGTCGTTACCGCGATCGGATTCAAGGAGCAGAACTAGCGTGCCCGGCACGGAGCAGAAGCACGAGCGCGCCCCGCAAGGCCAGGCCGCGCGGCGCTTCCTGTTCGTGCTGTTGCTCGGCAGCATGCTGCTGGTGGGGGCCACGGCCTGGCCGATCGTGGAGGCGCTGCTCGTCGCGGCGGTGCTGGCGGCGTCGCTCGCGCCGCTGCAGTGGCGCCTGGCTGCGAAGTTGCGCGGACGGCGCAAGCTCGCCGCGGGACTTCTGGTGTTCGCGGTGCTCGTGCTGCTCATCGGCCCGCTGATCGGCCTTTCCGCGTTCGCCGTGAAGGAGGCCGGCGCGGGCGTGCAGTTCATCCTGGAAACGGTGCGCGGCGAAGGCATGACCGGGCTGATCGAGCGGCTGCCCGGCCCGCTGGATCGCTACGCGGCCGAAGGGGTCGCGCGGCTGGGCGACCTCGGCCAGCTGCTCGAGTCGCAGCTCGGCAAGCAGGGCCCGAAGGCCGCTTCGGCCGTCGGCACGGCGCTGGCGGCCACCGGCGCGCTTCTCTTCCAGGGCACGATGATGCTCATCGCGCTGTTTTTCCTGCTGGCGAGCGGTGATGTGCTGCTCGGCTGGATGGACAGCGTGTCGCCGCTGCGCCGCGGGCAGACGCACGAGCTGCTGCGCGAGTTCAGGACCGTGGCCTCGGCGGTTCTCGTTTCCACCCTCATCACCTCGGGCGTGCAGGCGATCGCGGCGCTGGTCGGCTACCTCGTCACCGGCGTGCCGCACCCGATCTTCTTCGCCGTGGTCACCTTCTTCGTCGCCATGATTCCGGCGATCGGCGCCGCCGCGGTGTGCGTGTTCGCCGCGCTGATCCTGCTGGTCACCGGCCACCCGTACGCGGCCCTGCTGCTCGCGGTCTGGGGCATCGTGGTCGTCGGCCTGGTCGACAACGTGGCGAAGCCCTTCCTCATCAAAGGCGACGTCGAGCTGGACGGCGCGGTGGTGTTCTTCGCGCTCGTCGGCGGCATCGCCGCGTTCGGCATGGTCGGGCTGCTGATCGGCCCCCTCGCCGTGGCGCTCTTCCTCGCGCTGCTGCGCATGTACAAGCGCGACTTCCAGGCCGGCCGCTAGGCCAGGTCGGCCTGCGAATTCCTGGCCGGCAACTGGGCCAGGTCGGCCTGAAAGGCGCGCGGCGCCTCGGGCACGCTCTCGAGCTCGAAGTACACGCGACCGATCTCGCGCCCGTCGGTGGTCTCGATCTGCACCTTCCACGGACCGGACTGGTAGTTGGTCTTGAAGCCGTAGCCGCGGAAGCCTTCCTCGCGTCCGCCGACGATCTTGATGGGAATCGAGTCCTGCAGGGTCCAGCCGCGCGCGCCGTCCTTCCAGTACCAGCGCATCAGCACCTGGTCGGAGAACCGCGTCGGCGAGAAGATGCGGAAGAACACGTAGACCTTGTCGCCCGGCTGGGCGAGGAAATTCTGGTCGCCGTTGTGCCACCAGCGCCAGGCCGGCCGCTCGTGGACCAGCCGGTAGCCCGATTGCGTCCTTTCCACGGTGTGATAGACGCCGATGAACGGAATCGCGAGCGGCACCGGGGGCACCAGCCTGAAGAGGTAGAACGTCAGGAAGCCGAGCACCACCAGGCCCAGCGGCACCAGGATCTGCCGCCGCGCGCGCGCGAACTGCTCCGGCGTCGACATCCGGATCCACAGCCCGGCGGCGATCAGCGGCAGGCATCCCACCGCCATCGAAAGCAGGAACACCGGCAGGCCGATCGAGCCGGTGAACACCGGGACGATGGACGCGGCGAAGCACAGGAAGCACAGGCTGAGCAGGGCGAACTTCAGCGACAGCCCGAGCACCTTCAGGCCCTCGGCCTCGTTCGCCAGCAGCAGCAGCGCGAGAACGCCCATGAACGCGAACGACACGAGCAGCGACGAGCTCTTGAAGAAGAAGATCGTGTACACGTTGAGCAGCGTGCCGAGCAGGAAGTTGACCGCCGCCGGCCGATACTTGACGTACAGGCGCCGGGCGCGCGGCAGGTCCGCCGCCGCCGGCACCGCCTCATGCCCGAGCATCTGCACCAGCAGCACCGTGATCAGCGCGAGGTAGGCGATCTGCTGGCCGATGACATGCCAGGAATCGATGCGGCCGAGCAGCAGCATGTCGAAGACGAAGCCGCCGACGAAGAACGCTATGCCCCGCAGATCGCTCATGCCCCGCAAGGGTATCATCGCGGCGTGCTGATCGATTTCTTCCTCAAGCTGAAAAGCCACAAGCTGCCGGTCTCCATCAAGGAGTACCTGACGCTGCTCGAGGCGATGCAGAAGAAAGTGATCGGGCCGTCGATCGACGAGTTCTATTACCTCTCGCGCATCGCGCTGGTGAAGGACGAGGCCAACTTCGACAAGTTCGATCGCGCCTTCGCCGAGTTCTGGGAAGGCGTCGAGACGATCCCCGGCATGGAGGGGCAGGTTCCTCTGGAGTGGCTGCTGAAGCAGGTGGAGCTGAACCTCACCGAGGAAGAGAAGAAGCAGATCGAGGCGCTCGGCGGCTGGGAAAAGCTGATGGAGACGCTCAAAGCACGCCTCGAGGAGCAGAAAGGCCGCCACCAGGGCGGCAACAAATGGATCGGCACCGGCGGCACCTCGCCCTTCGGCGCCTACGGCTACAACCCCGAGGGCGTGCGCATCGGCCAGGACAAGTCGCGCAACCGCAGCGCGGTGAAGGTCTGGGACCAGCGCGAGTACCGCAACCTCGATGATTCCGTGGAACTGGGAACACGGAACATCAAAGTCGCGCTACGTAGACTTCGCAAATTCGCGCGCGAGGGATCTCCAGAAGAATTCGATCTGGAAAACACCATCAACAGCACCGCGAAAAAGGCGTATCTCGACATTCATATGCGCCCGGAGCGGCGCAACACCATCAAGGTGCTGATGCTGATGGACATCGGCGGCACCATGGACGATCACATCAAGCTCGCCGAGGAGCTGTTCTCGGCGGCGAAGACCGAGTTCAAGCACCTGGAGTTCTACTACTTCCACAACTGCCTCTACGACTTCGTCTGGAAGGACAACCGCCGCCGCCACGCCGAGCGCACGCGGACGTGGGAGGTGCTGCACAAGTACGGCCACGACTACAAGGTGATCTTCGTCGGCGACGCGACCATGAGCCCGTACGAGATCCTGCAGCCGGGCGGCTCGGTCGAGTACGCGAACGAAGAGCCCGGCGCCGCGTGGATCAAGCGCGTCACCGAGGTCTACCCGAAATGCGTCTGGCTCAACCCCGAGCCCGAGGAGATCTGGAGCTACCGCCAGTCGATCGGCATCATGAAGGAGCTGATGAACGGGCGCATGTATCCCACCACGCTCCAGGGGCTCGAGCGCGCGATGAAGGTGCTCGCGAAGTAGCCGCCGAAGTTGCCACTGCGCCGCTACAGCGGCTTCACCTGCACCTTCCTCCACTTGATGATTTCGCCCGGCACCTTGCCGTGCATGCCGTACTGCAGCGCGATGCGGCCCTGGGGAAACTTGTTGTCCATGACGTCGACGGTTTTCACCCCGTTCAGCACGACAACGAGGTTGTCGCCCTTCGCCGTGATGTCGAAAGTGTTCCACTTGCCGACCGCCTTGTAGACCGTCGGCACCGGCACCTTGGCGACGCCGACAATGGCTCCGGTCCCGTATTCCGGCCCGGGCCGCAGGTCATAGATGTTGACCTCGTAGGAGCTGACGGAGCCGACCTTCTTCGGGTCGGTGACGCGGATGAAGACGCCGCTGTTGGTGGCGGTGTCGGCCCAGAACTCGGCGTGGATCTTGAAGTCGCGGTACGACTCCCTCGTCACCAGGTAGCTGTTGTCCGTCGCCTTGTCGGCGACGATGGCGCCGTCCTCGACGCGCCAGTTGGCGTCGCCCAGGCGGTCGAAGTTCTCCAGCCCCTTCCCGCCGTCGATCAGCGTGGTCCAGCCCATCCAGCCGTCGACCGTGGCGCAACCCGCGACCAGCACTGCTGCGGCAATGACAATCAGGCGTTTCATCGCTCTCTCCTCTGGTTTATTCCACCTTGATGTTGGCGGCCTTGATGATCGGCCACCATTTCTCGATCTCGGCCTTGTGGAAAGCCGCGAACCCTTCCGGCGACTGCTGCTCGCGCGAGGCGATGTCGAGCCCGAGGTCCGCGAAGCGCGTGCGCACGAGCGGATCGGCGAGCGCCTGCACCAGCGCGGCATTGAGCCGGGCGACGATTTCCTTCGGCGTCGCCTTCGGGCCGAACAGGCCGAACCAGCCCGAGGCGTAGAGCCCGGGGATGCCGCTTTCCCCCGAGGTCGGGATATTCGGCACCACCCCGGAGCGTTGCGGCGAAAGGTTGGCGAGGATCTTCACGGTGCCGGCGCGCGCCTGCGGCAGCGTCACCGCCGCTTGCACCACCATGAGGTCGATCTGCTGCGCGAGCATGTCCTGCATTGCCGGCCCCGCGCCGCGGTAGGGGACGAACAGGACCTGCGTCCCCGTAGACTGCTGCATCAGCACGCCGGTCACGCGCGCCGAGGCATTCTGGTCGACGAAGGTCGCCTTGCCCGGATTGGCCTTCATGTAGGCGACCAGCCCCTTCAGGTCGTCCGCCGGAAATCCCTTGCGCGCGATCATCAGCTGCGGGTTGACCGACATCAAGCCGATCGGCTCGAAGTCCTTCTGCAGGTCGTAGGTCAGCGGGTAGATGATGCTGCCCACATGCGTGTCCCACTGGCCGATGTCTATGGTGTAGCCGTCGGGCGCGGCGCGCGCCACGCGGCCGACGCCGATGCTGCCGCCGGCGCCGCCGACATTCTCGACGACCACCGTCTGGCCGAGCGCTCCGCGCATGCGCTCCGCGACGATGCGCGCCGCCGTATCGGTGGATCCTCCCGGCGGAAACGGCACGATCAGCGTCACCGGCCGCGCCGGATAGCCCTGCGCGGCAGCCAACCCTGCGAAAGCCGCGAGCGCGGCCGCAGCGAGGTGTCTTATCATTCCGCCTCCTCCGATGAAGCCCAAAGTCTAACGTGAATGCAGCTAAAGGGTCCGCCGCGCAAGATACCGCGCGGCAAGGCCCCCCCGAAGAATTCCTGACGCTCCAGGAGATCGTGGCAGCGGCGCGCCGCAACCTCGCGCCCGGGCCGTGGAGCTATCTCATCGGGGGCGCCGAAACCGAAACCACCGTGCGCCGCAACCGCCAGGCGCTCGACGCAATTGCGTTCAGGCCACGCGTGTTGCGCGATGTAAGCCGCATCGACAGTTCAGGACTTTTTTTTGGAAGAGCGACCCGATTGCCGGTCATGCTGGCGCCGATCGGCGGCCTCGAATCCATCGTGGAAGGCGGCGCGGCGGCCGCGGCGCGCGCCGCGGCGCAGTTCGGCGTTCCGCAGATGCTGTCCTCGGTCTGCAAGCCCGGCCTCGAGGAAACCGCCGCGGCCGCCGACACGTTGCGCTCCTTCCAGCTCTACGTGCGCGGCGACGATGCCTGGGTGGACGACTACGTGCGGCGCGCGAAGGACCATGGCTTCGGCTCCTTCTGCCTGACTGTCGACGTCGCCGCCTACAGCCGCCGCGAGCGCGACCTGGTGGGCCGCTACATCAAGCCGTGGCGCGCCGAGGCCGGGGCGGGCGCGAAGTTCCAGTCCGGACTCTCGTGGGACCATGTAAAGCGCTATAAGGACAAATACAACGGGCCGCACTCCCTCCCGCTCATCATCAAAGGCATCGCCACCGCCGAAGACGCCGAGCTCGCCGTGCGGCACGGCGTCGAGGTGATCTACGTCTCCAACCACGGCGGGCGCCAGCTCGATCACGGCCTGGGCAGCATCGCGGTGCTGCCGCAGGTCGTCGCCGCCGTCGCGGGACGCGCCGAGGTGTGGGTGGACGGCGGCATCATGCGCGGCACCGATGTGGTGAAGGCGATCGCGCTGGGCGCGAAGACCGTGGGAATCGGCCGCCTCGCGGGCCTCGGTCTCGCCGCCGCCGGCGTGCCCGGCCTGGTGCGCGCGCTCCAGATCCTCGAGGACGAAGTCCGGATCTGCCTCGGCCTGCTCGGCGTCACTTCCTATGCCGAGCTGACGCCGCAACACCTGGCGTCCGCGCCGCCGGTCGGCGCACCCGACACCTTCAGCGCCTTTCCGCTTCTGCAATAACAACTAGCGGAGCGAGCCGGCCTGCCGGCTGGTATCGTGGCGGGGAGGAGGTACCGCCATGGGGTGGCGCGCTATCCGTTCCCCGCTGCTGCGGGGCATCCTGGCCGCATCGGTGCCGGGGATGGGGATTGCGCTGTCCGGGCCCGCCGTCGCGGCCTTCTCTCCGCCCGCTCAGCTCGCGATCGTCACCGACGACAACTATCCGCCGTTCCTCTTCAGGGACACGGAGGGCCGCCTGCAGGGCATCCTGAAGGACAAGTGGGAGCTGTGGTCGCGCAAGACCGGGATTCCCGTGGTGGTCGATGGAACGGCGTGGGCCGATGCTCAGGCGCGCGTCGGGAGCGGCGGCGCCGACGTCATAGAAGCGCTGGCGTATACCGATGCGCGTGCGGGAACGTACGAATACTCGCCCTCCTACGCCACGATCGATGCGCGCGTGTACTTCCATCGAAGCATCAGCGGCATCAACGACGTCGCCAGCATGCGCGGCTTTTCGATCGGCGCGAAGGAAGGCAGCGCCTGCGCCGCCTGGCTCGCCGCGCGCGGCATCGACATGGTGCGGCGGTATCCGAATTCCGAGGCGCTGGTGAAGGCCGCCGGCGCCGGCGAGACCCGTCTCTTCTGCATGGACGCGCCGACGGCGCAGTACTTCCTCTTCAAGGAAGGCCTCGCGGACACGTTCCGCGAGACCGCGCCGCTCTATTCCGCCCGGCTTCACTGGGCGGTCGCCAGGGGACGCACCGAGCTTCGCGACTTCGTGCAGCAAGGCTTCGGGCGGATTTCGGCGCGCGAGCTGGAGGACATCGACGCGCGCTGGCTCGGCAACCCGCTCAAGCTGCAGATGGGCAGCCGCTACTTCTACTATCTCGCCACCACGGTCGCGGCGGTGCTCGCCGGCGCGACTCTGCTGTTGTCCTGGAACCGCACGCTGCAGCGGCGTGTGTCCGCGAGAACCGCCGACCTCGCCGACCAGAAGCAGGTGCTCGAGCTCATCGCGAGGGGCGCCCCGCTGAAGGGGACGCTCGATACCCTGCTGAGGCTCGTCGAGCTGCGCTCGAACGGCATGCTCTCGTCCATCCTGCTCCTCGACGACGACGGCCTGCGCCTTCGCCATGCCGCCGCACCGAACCTGCCGGAGGGATTCAAGAACGCCATCGACGGCCAGCCGATCGGCGAGCGCGCTGGCTCCTGCGGCACGGCGGCGTTCACGCACAAGCCGGTCGTGGTGGAGGATGTGCTCGTCGATCCGCTGTGGGCCGGCTACCGCGACATCGCGCAGGCGCACGGGCTGCGCTCGTGCTGGTCCACGCCGATCTACGGCGCGCAGCGGCGGCTGCTCGGCACCTTCGCGCTCTACTTTCGCGAGCCGCGCCGGCCGACGCGCTGGCACCAGCGGCTGATCGAGATGACCACCCACCTGGCGGCGATCGCCATCGACAAGAAGCGCGAGGAGGACGCGCTGCGCGAAAGCGCCGCCCGCCTGCAGCGGCTGTCGCGCCACCTGGTCGACACGCAGGAGACCGAGCGGCGCGCGATCTCGCGCGAGCTGCACGACCGGATCGGCCAGAACCTTTCGGCCCTCAACCTGAGCCTGGGACTGGTGCGGCGCCAGCTTCCGGAGGACTTCCTGCAGAAGATGCGCGGGCGCTTCGACGACGCGCAGGGGCTGCTCGAGAGCACCGTGCAGCAGGTGCGCAACGTGATGGCGGACCTGCGCCCCGCGGTGCTGGACGACTACGGCCTCGCGGCCGCCCTGGCCGCGTTCGCGAAACCGTTCGGCGAGCGCCTCGGGATCCCGGTCGCGGTGCTCGGGGAGCTGCAGCCGCGCCCGTCGATCGCCGTCGAGACGGCGCTCTTTCGCATCGCGCAGGAGGCGCTCAACAACGTCGGCAAGCACGCTCGCGCGCGCAATGTCGTGGTGAAGCTCGAGACGCGGCCCGCCGGGCTGCTGCTGACGGTCGACGACGACGGCGTCGGCTTCGAGCCGGCGCGCTCGCGGGCCGGCGCGCCGACGTACGGGGTGATCACCATGCGCGAGCGCGCCGAGGCGGTCGGGGCCGACCTGCGCATCGAGTCGCTGCCCGGCCAGGGCACGCGCGTCATGGTCGAAGTCGCGAGCGCGCGGGCATGAAGACGCGCGTGCTGCTCGCCGACGACCACGGGATGATGCGCGAGGGCCTGCGCGCGCTGCTCGCCGCCGCGCCGGACATCGAAGTCATCGCCGAAGTCGGCGACGGCCGCGAGGCGGTACGCATCGCCGGCGAGCTCATGCCGGACGTGGTCGTGATGGACGTCTCGATGCCCGATCTCAACGGTATCGAGGCCGCGCACCTTCTGCGCGAGAAGTGTCCGCAGACGCGGATCGTGATGCTCTCCATGCACGCGAGCTCGGAGCACGTGCATCGCGCGCTCGAGGCTGGCGCGGCGGGCTACGTGCTCAAGGAGTCGGCCGCCGCGGAGGTGATTGCGGCGGTCCGCACGGTTCGCGCCGGGCGCGTCTATCTCAGCCCCGCCCTCGGGATCGGCGCCGGAGCCCGCGCCCGCGACGGCGCGAAAAGCCCGCTCGAGAGCCTGAGCTCGCGCGAGCGCCAGGTGCTGCAGCTCGTCGTCGAAGGCCGCACGAGCGCCGAGATCGCCCGCACCGTCCATCTCTCCGCGAAGACGGTCGAGACCTATCGCAGCCGGCTGATGAAGAAGCTCGGCGTCGCCGATACGCCCGCGCTCGTGAAGTTCGCGATCCGGCACGGCCTGACGCCGCCGGGCTAGCGCCCGCAGTCGAACTCCCCCTGCAGTCAAACTCTCCCTACAGCGCGGCCGGCAGACTGTCAGGGTCCCCCTACAGACCGCGCCCTGCGTCGCGGCCACACTGCGCGGCATGGAAACCACCCGCCCCGCATCGCCGCCGCCGCCCGTGATCCTGATCGTCGACGACCAGGAGGTCATGCGCCGCGCCCTGTATCAGCTCGTGGAAGAGTCCTTTCCCGAATCGACGATTCTCGAGGCCGGCGACGGCGCCGCCGCGCGCCGGATGTGCGAAGAGCACGCGCCGCAGCTCGCGATCCTGGACGTCCTGCTGCCCGACCACAACGGCATCATCCTGACGGCGGCCCTGAGGTCCATGAAAGTCCGCCCCGAGGTGATCGTCACCTCGTCTCTGAACGATCCGCACTACAGCGACCTGGCGCTGGCGTTCGGCGCGAGCGCCTATATCGTCAAGGACCATTTGCTGGCCGAGCTCGTTCCGGCGATGGCCAAGGCGCTGGAAGGGCGGCGATGAAACCGCAGCCGATCCTGCTCGCCGAAGACCGGGATACCGACGCCGAGCTCACGGTCCTCGCGCTCCGGGAAGCCGGCATCGCGCATCCGGTGGTCCGGGCGCGCGACGGCGTGGAGGTGCTGGATTATCTGTTCGCCTCGAGCGCGGTCGAGCTGCCCAGCCTGGTGCTCCTCGACTTGAGGATGCCGCGGCTCGACGGCCTCGATGCGCTGAAGGCGATCCGCACCGACAAGCGGGCGTGCAACCTGCCGGTGATCGTCATGACCTGCTCGGACGAGGAAAAGCGGCGCTTCGGTCCCTACGACAACGCGTCCACCCATGTCGCCTGCAAGCCGCTCGATCCTGCCCAGCTTGCCGCGGCCACCAGGAAGCTGGGCCTCGGCGGGCTGGTGCACAGCGACGGGAAATAACCGCGGCGGAGCGGCCGGACAAGGCCGCCGGGCCGGAAGGCGGACCATGGCGCCCGATTAAAATTCGTCCATGAGCGCCGAGCAGGACCCGGTAAGCCCGCAGCAGATCGAGACCGACGCCGCCACCCTGCGCCAGGTATTCGAAGGCTTCGACCGTCTCGAGGCGATGTACCAGGACGCCTGCGCCATGATGTCGCCGGGCGAGCGCGGCTACTTCACGCCCGACGAGGACAACGAGGTGCGCCGCATGCTGCTCGCGTACCGCAACTACCGCCTCGCCTGCTGGGACATCATCTGGCGCTACTACAACGCGTACAAGGCGCCGGGCAAGCCGGAGGCCAAGGTGCGCGGCTTCATCATCGGCTACGCCGCTTCGCTGCGCCTCTTCCAGAAATCGCTGCGCCTGGTCGAGATCGCCGAGTTCGATCCGATGCTGCGCTCGAAGCTGAACGAGCCCGACCGCAAGTTCGACCTGCCCGGCGGCTTCTTCGAGGACGTGCTGGTTTCCTATTCCTCCCTGTACAACTACGTGCGCATCCTGGCCGCCGCCTACTACTGGCGGAAGAACCGCAGGCTGGCGCGCGCGCTCGGCCTCGAAAGCGACCCGGCGGTCGGCTGGCTCATCCCGATCATCGCGCGCGAGCGCCGCGTCCTGCGCGGCAAGTTCTGGAGCATCCTCTGGAAGCGGCTGCGGCGCGACTGGGGCTCGGCGTGGCGGATGCTCATCAAGCCGGTCGCGATGTTCCGCTATCGCTCGCGCGCCGGCATCGCCTCCATGGTGTCGGAGCTGCGCATCGGCCGCGGCTACGTGCGCGGCATCGGGCTGCGGGCGCTCGAGCACCTGCGGGGCGCGCTGCGCCCGGGCGACGTGCTTTTGACGCGCTCGGAGGACCGGATCACCTCGGCGATCCTGCCGGGGTTCTGGACGCACGCGGCGCTGTTCGTCGGCACGCGGGAAACGCTCGCCGCGGCCGGGGTCCTCGACCATCCGAAGGTCGACCGCCTGCGCGGAATTCTTGCGCGCATCGACGCAGGCCACGGCCTGGTCGTGGAGGCCGTGCCGCGCGGCTGCCGCGTGCACACGCTCGAGTACTGCCTGCGCGCCGACCATGTCGCGGTGCTGCGCCCGAACCTCGAGGCCCCGGCGCTGCGCGAGTGCATCGTCGAGGCCTTCAGCCACGTCGGCAAACCCTACGACTTCGAGTTCGACTTCAACGTGAGCACGCGGATTGTCTGCACCGAGCTCATCTATCGCAGCCTGCACGGCCGCGGCGGCATCCAGTTCGCTCTCACGAAACGGCTCGGTCGTTTCACGCTGACCGCCGACGACATGGTCGAGCAGCTTCTCGGCCAGGCCGCCACGGCGCCGTTCTCGGTGGTCGAGCTGCTCTTGCAGGAAGGCGAAACGGAAGCGCTGCCGGTTCCCGAGCCGGAACGGCTGCGGCGCCTCGCGCGGTTGTTTAACGGCAGAGGGAACGAGGAGCCCGCGATCGCCTGAAGCACAGTTTCTGAGCTACCCTCTCAGCAGTGAAATTTCGAAATCTTGCGCGCCCGCCCTTGCGGGCGCTCGCCTTTTCCGCGCTCGCCGCCTGCGCGGCCGCCCCGGCCGACACGCCGCGCGACTACGAGCCCGAGATGTGGCAGGCGGGCAAGGACGTCGTGTGGGTGCCGATGGCGAGGGAGCGGGTCGAGAAAATGCTCGACCTCGCGAAGCTGACGCCGGAGGATTTCGTCGTGGACCTGGGCTCGGGCGACGGCATCACCGTCATCGCGGCCGCGAGGCGCGGCGCGCGCGCGATGGGCGTCGAGTTCAATCCGGACCTGGTCGCCTTTTCCAGACGCCAGGCGCAGCGCGCAGGAGTCGCCGACAGGACGCAGTTCGTGCAGGGCGATCTCTTCCAGGCCGACCTGTCGCGCGCGAGCGTGATCACGCTCTTCCTGCTCGACGAGATCAACCTGAAGCTGCGTCCCTCGCTGCTCGCGCTCAAGCCCGGCACGCGCGTTCTCTCGAACACGTTCCGGATGGGCGACTGGGAGCCGGATGCGACCGAGACGGCGCACTCGGGCTGCGCGAACTGGTGCGCGCTCTACCTCTGGATCGTCCCCGCCAGGGTAGAAGGCCCGTGGCGCTCGGCCGACGGCGAGCTCGTGTTGAAGCAGCAATACCAAAAGGTGACCGGCATGCTCGGCGCCGGCGCGAGCGCGCTGCCGATTTCTGACGGCAAGCTGACGGGCGACGAGCTCCGCTTCACCGTTTCGAGCGCAGCGGGCGGCGCCGAATATCGCGCGCGTGTGAAGGGCGACGTCATCGAGGGAAGCGTTGCCGTGAATGGCCGCAGCCGTCCCTGGACAGCCGCGCGCTGACCTCGCTGATGTCCAGCGATGGATGTCATAGCGATATTTCCCGGCGCCTGCGCAATCGGCGGCGGTAAGATTTCGCGATGTCCCCGGCACTGAAACCGATCCGGCGCGTGGTCACCGGCAACGACTCGCAGGGCAACTCGAAGGTATTGTTCGACAGCGCCGCGCCCAACGCGAATCCGGGAGCGGTGAGCCCCAGCGCCGGCATGACCGACATCTGGGTGTTCGACCGCTGCCCGGCGGTGATCTCCGGCGGGCGCGACGACGGCAATCTGCCGTTTCATTTCGAGCCGCCGCCGGGCGGCGGCCATTTGAGGATCGTGCAGTCGGCGGGCCGTGCCGCGGACTACGATCCGGCGAAAGACGCCTCGGCGGTTGCGCTGCATGCGCCGCGGCAGCGGCCGGGCGGGACCTGGGACAAGGGCGGGCAGAACGCCTTCAGCTCGCCGGTCCACAAATCGGACACGGTGGACTACGGCATCCTGCTCGAGGGCGAGCGGGTGCTGCTCCTCGATGACGGCGAGCACGTGATGCGGCCCGGCGACGTGGTGGTGCAGCTCGGCAACTGGCACGGCTGGACCAATCCGGGCTGCGCCAGCCTGATGGCGTTCGTGATGATGGGCGCGAAAGCCGAGTGAAGCCGGTGCGCAGGCTGGTGACGCTCGACGACGAGCGCGGCACGTCGCGCACCATCGCCGACGGCGCGCCCTCCGACGTGCGCGCCGATCCGGCGCGCCCGGGCGTGGTCTCGACCCTGATCTGGGCCACCGACCGCAGTCCGGCGCGAATCACGACGCGGGTTCCGGACATCGCGGACACGTTCGAGCCGCCGCCGGGCGGCTCGGTATGCCGCATCGTCAGCTTCGCGCCGGATGGCGTTCTGCGGCCGCCCATGCGAAAGACCCGCAGCCTCGATTTCTGCCTGGTGCTCGAAGGCGAGATCACGCTGCTGCTCGATCTCGAGGAAGTGCGCCTCGGCGCCGGCGACGTCGTCGTGCAGCGCGGCACGCGGCACGCGTGGAGCAACCGCTCGGCGCGGCCCTGCCGGATAGCCATGTCGTCCCACGACGCGACCGAGGAAGCCCGCTCAGGTGCTTGATCTGGACAAAGCCGCGCCGGGATTCTCGCGCCTCGTCTCCGCGGACGCGCCTCTCGACCGGTTGCACCACGGCATGAGCTTCGGCGAAGGGCCGCTGTTCAACCGGCGCGACAACACGTTTTTCTGGGTGGACATCGTCGGCGACACGATCTTCCGCTGGACGCCCGGGCGCGGCGCGCAGCCCTTCATCCGCCCGTCCGGAAAGGCGAACGGCCTGACCTTCGACCGAGAGGGGCGCCTGTGCGTCGCCGGATGGGCCTCGCGCACGGTGTGGCGGGTGGAGGACGACGGCAGCGTGACGACCCTCGCCTCGCACTACGAGGGGAAAAAAATCAACAGCCCTAACGACATCGTGGTGCGCTCCGACGGCTCGATCTACTTCACCGACTCGCCGGGCGCTCTCTACAACGTCGGCATGGCGAGCGAGGACCTGCAGCAGTACCTCGACTTCCAGGGCGTGTTCCGCATCGCCCCCGAGGACGGCACACACTCCGGTGGGAAGCTCGACGCGGTGGTCACCGACACGGTCTACCCCAACGGCCTCGCGTTCAACCCGGACGAGTCGGTGCTCTATGTGAACGACACGCGCCTGGGCGAGATCCGCGCGTACGACATGCGGCCCGACGGCCGCTGCGGGCCGAAGCGCCTGTTCCACAAGCTCACCGGGACCGAGCCCGGCATCGCCGACGGCATGAAGGTCGATCGCGAAGGCAACGTCTATTGCACCGGACCGGGCGGGGTTCACGTCATCGGCCCCGACGGCAAGCTGCTCGGGCGCATCCGCATCCACGACCACACCACCAACATCGCCTGGGGCGACGCCGATTGGCGCTCGCTCTACATCACGACCTACCACTCGGTGTTCCGCACCCGGGTGAACGTCCCGGGCATCGCGGTCTGGTAGCGCGCGTGGCCTGGACCTTCGAGAAGATCGCCGGACCTTTCGCCGGCCCGACCGGCGGCCTCGCTTGGGACGGCAGCGGCATGCTGTTCAGCGCGCTCGACGAAGGACGGATCCTGCGCTACGCGCCGCAGACTGGGGACGTCGGCGTGTTCCGCCGCTACACCAACCGCACCAACGGCCTCGCCTTCGACGCCCACGGCGCGCTGTACGGCTGCCAGGAGCTCTCGCGCCGCGTGGTGCGCTTCAACGAGGACGGCTCGATCAGCGCGACGGGACAGCTGATCGACGGCCGCTACCACAACCAGCCCACCAGCCTGGCGATCGACTCGCGCAGCCAAATCTGGTTCAGCGATCCGTGGAGCGAGCGGCGCGCCGCAGGCCCGCAGCTGTTCCCGCCGCTCGAGCACGCCTCGGTGCTGCGCCTGGAGCTCGACGTCCTGCGCAAGCTGTGGAATGTGCGGCGCATGACGTACGACACGGCGGCGCCGCGCGCGCTCGCGCTTTCGGCCGACGAAGCGACGCTCTACGTCGCGGAGACCGACAATCGCCCGCAAGGCCGGCGCGAGCTGCGCGCCTATCCCGTGCTTTCCGACGGCACGCTCGGCGCCTATACGCTGCTGCACAGCTTCGGCCACGACCATCGCGGCGAGCACCGCGGAATCGAAGGCCTATGCTTCGATCGCCACGGCAACATCGTCGCCGTCGCCGGCTGGCGGCGCGCAGGGCCCGGGCCGCTCGTGTACGTGTTCGCGCCCTCGGGCGCGGTGATCGAGTCGCATCCGTTTCCGGCCGACGCGCCGATGAGCTGCGCCTTCGGCGGCGAGGACCGGGGCAGCCTTTACGTGACTACAGCCGGAGGCGAGCTGTGGAGAACAAAGCGTTGACTTGCAGGATCCTGTTCCTCGGGATCGCGCTGCTCGCGCAGGCGTGCGCGCATGCGCAACCGGCCACGGACGCAGCTTATCCCTCGAAGCCGATCCGCTTCATCGTCGGACCGGGACCGGATTCGCTCGCGCGCCTGTTCGGCCAGAAGCTGACCGAGGCCTGGGGCCAGCCGGTCATCGTCGAGCAGCGCGGCGGCGGCGGCGGAACGATCTCAGCGGAAGCGGTGGCGAAGGCCGCTGCCGACGGGTACACGCTGCTGCTCGCCACCGGCACGCACACCATCAATCCGTCGCTGTACAAAACCTCCTACGACATGGTGAATGACTTCGCGCCGGTGACGCTGCTCGGCGCCACGCCCTTCGTGCTGACGGTGCATCCCTCGGTGCCCGCCGCATCGGTGGGCGAGCTGATCCGCCTCGCGAAAGCGAAGCCCGGCACGCTCAACTACGGCTCGGGCGGCAGCGGCACCCCGCCGCACCTCGCCACGGAGCTGTTCAAGACCCTGGCGGGAATCGACATGGTGCATGTACCGTACAAGACGGTCGCCGCCGCGATCACCGATCTCGTCTCCGGGCAGCTGCAGGTGATGTTCACCGTCGGCCCCGCGGGCCTGCCGCAGATCCGCGCCGGGCGCATCCGCGGGCTCGCCGTGTCAACCGGCAAGCGCTCCGATTTCGCGCCGGAGCTTCCAACGATCGCCGAATCCGGCCTGGCCGGCTATGAGGTCTTCGGCTGGAACGGCGTGCTCGCCACCGCGGGCACGCCCAGACCGATCATCGCCAAGCTCCACGCCGCGATCGTCGCCGCGATGAAAACGCCGGAAGTGCGCGAGCGCATGGCCGGCTTCGGCTTCGAGCCGATCGGCAACACACCCGATGAATTCGGCGAATTCGTGAAGACCGACATCGCGCGCTGGGCCAAGGTCGTCAAGGACAGCGGCGCGCACATCGATTGAATTGTTTTTCAATGGCGCATCCGGTCCTGCCTACTCCATCTGACCATCCCATCAGCTAGGCACAAACCAACGTTGCTTCATTGCTTGCGCCCGAATTCAGCGCTTTCAATTCAGAAATAAAATTGTCCAGTAGGATCGGTTCGGTCTTGAGGTACATCTTTGCCTCACTGGCAACCTGCTTTCTTGAGAATTCTCTAAAGTCAGACTCCTGGTGAGTGGATATAAGCAAGCGGCCGGGAATTTGAAAATGCAGTCTCGCGTGAAATCCGCCGTTGGCGTATTCGGGTCCGAACTCGCCAAACCTAATATCGTACAAGCCGCCATGGATGTGCTCGCGAAAGACACTTAGTTCTTTGACCAATTTCTGAACAGCATCCGTCCCAATGTAAACGTCGTTTGAGAACACGGATATACCGTCGCAGACTTCTACCGCGAGTTCAATAACGTCGCTGTCGTTCCAGATCTTCTTTACTGTGATGTGGGGAGTCATTGCGCCTAAGTTTGGCGTCAGCACTATGCGGCTTTCTCAGCTTACCGCCGTAGGCGCGAGCGCTTCGATGTCGGTGACTACGTCGATGACGACCGGGCGATCCGCGGCCAAAGCGCGTTTGAGCGCTGGCGCGATCTCGTCCGGTTTTTCCACCCGGATGCCGAGCGCGCCCATCTCCTCCGCGATGCGCGCGAAGTTGACCTTGGTGTAGGTCCACAGCTCGCGCCCCTGCTCGGTCTGCTGGCCGCCGTAGACCCGGTCGAAGCCGCGCTTCGACTGGTTGCCGCTGGAGTTGTTGTTGACGAGCGTGATGCTGTTGATCTTCCAGCGCACCGCCGTCTCCACCTCGGCGATGTGATACCAGAACCCGGCGTCGCCGGTGAACACCACCACCGGGCGCTCGGGACACGCGGCCTTCGCCCCGATCCCGGCGGGAAAGGCCCAGCCGAGATGTCCGGCGCTGCGCATATAGCTCTGCGACGGCGCGCGCAGGTCGTACATTCCGCCCATCCACATGCCCGCATGACCGGTGTCGACCACCACGATGCCGTCGTCGGGCACATGTCTTGTGAGCTCGTGGCAGATGCGCGCCGGATGGATCGGCGCCGCCGCGGACTCGAGCTGCGGCCGGTACTTCTCGTACCACTCGGCGCGCAGCGCCGCCGCGCCGGCGACCCACTGCGCGCGGCGCTTCGAGGTGGATTTGTCGCAAAGCGCCGTCATGCGCGCGAGGACCTTCTTCGCATCGCCGAGCACCCCCGCCTTGAGCGGGTAGTTGCGCCCCAGCGTTTCGGGCTCGATGTCGATCTGCAGCGCGGCGACGCCGATCTTCGGCACCGCCCAGAAATGCGTCGTCATGCCGCCGGTCTCGGTGCCGACGAAGCACACGAGGTCCGCCTGCGCCACCACCCGGTTCGCGCTTTCGCGCGAATAGCTGCCGACCACGCCGGCCGAAAGCGGATGCGTCCCCGGGATGCAATCCTTGCCGTTGAGAGAGGTCGCGACCGGGATCTGCAGCGCCTCGGCAAGCGCGACGAGCTCGCGCGCGGCGCCCGAAGCGCGCACGCCGCCGCCCGAGACGATCACGGGGCGCTCGGCGCTTTGCAGATGCTGCAGAAGCGCTTTCAGGTCGCTCTCGTCCGGCTCGGGCCGGAAGGGCGGGATGCGCGCGAAGCGCTCTTCCACCAGCGGTTCCATCTCGGCTTCCTCGGCGTCGAGCTGGCCTTCGTTGCCGCGGAACTGCAGGTGCACGGGACCGGGCGCGCCGGACACGGCGGCGCGAAACGCCTGGCGCACCATGTCCGGTATGCGCGCGACCTCGTCGATGGTCGCGTTCAGCTTGGTCACCGCCTCGAACGCCGGCACGTCGTCGACTTCCTGGTACACCTGGCGGAACTTGGTCTTCGGATCCCGCCCGCCGGTCATGGCGATCACCGGCGAATGCGCGAGATACGCGTCGCGCAGCCCGGCGGCGAGGTTGAGCGCGCCCACCACCTGCGCCATGCAGACCCCGGGCCGGCCGGACGCCCGCGCGTATCCATCCGCCATATAGGCCGCCGCCTTCTCGCCATGGGTATGGATGCGCTTGATCTTCGTGCGCCGCTCCATTTCCACGAACGTACGGCGCAGCACGGCGGGCACCATGAAAACGTGGGTCACACCGTAGCCGGCCAGCATGTCGGCCAGCACTTCGGCGCCGGTGCGCTTCATTCGATCTGCGGCCATCGCTCTCTCCGGCGGTCGTCTCGTTGCGGTCAGGGCGAAGGGTATCAGCGGGAAGTAACTTCTACACGCTTGAAATTAGGAGTTTCGACGCGGCCGATGCGAGTGCCGGCGAAGTAGAATCCGTTCAAGGTCGGGGTCGTCTCTCAAAGGGGGGAGATTCGTCTTGAAGCGGGTTCTCGTGGTGCATTTTTCGCAGACCGGGCAGCTCACTCGCGTCGTGCGGAAGCTGTTGTCACCGCTGGCCGGAGCCGGCGACGTGCAGCTCGTCGAAGAGGTGCTGCGTCCGCGCCGCCCCTACCCCTTCCCCTGGCCGCTGTGGCGCTTCTTCGACGCGATGCCCGAATCGGTGCTGCTCGATCCGCCCGAGCTCGAGCCGCTCTCGGTGCGCGCGGATGAAGAGTTCGATCTCGTCGTGCTCGCCTACCAGGTCTGGTTTCTCGCCCCCTCCGGCCCGATCACCGCGTTCCTCAAGAGCGATGCCGGCCGCCGGCTCGTGCGCGGGCGCCCGGTCGTGACGGTCATCGCCTGCCGCAACATGTGGCTGACGGCGCAGGAGACGATGAAGCGTTTGATCGGCGAAGCGGGTGGCCGGCTCTGCGACAACGTCGCCTTCAGCGATCCGGGAAGCGCCCTGGCGACGCTGATCACGACGCCACGCTGGCTGCTGACCGGCCGGCGCGACGGATTCTGGGGGCTGCCGCCCGCCGGCGTCGCGGAAGCCGAGATCGCCGGCGCCGGGCGCTTCGGCCAGGCATTGCTCGAGGCGCTGCGCCGCGGCCGCGAGCGCGCCGCGACGCCGATGCTCGCCGGGCTCGGCGCGGCGCGCGTCGACCCGCGGCTGATCTTCAGCGAGCGCGCCGGCGCCCGCGCTTTCGCCGTGTGGTCGCGCCTCGTCCGGCTCGGCGGCCGGCCGGGCTCGGCGACCCGCGCGCCGTTACTTGCGCTGTTCGCGGTCTATCTCGTGGCGATGGTCTTCGTCGCGCTGCCGGCCAGCCTGCTCGCGCAGCGGCTGCTGCGTCCGCTGTTCGCGCGGCGTCTCGATTCGGCGAGAGCCTACTTCGAGCTGCCGTCGGGACGATAGCGCCATGGCAAAACGCGACGCAGGCGCTCGAGGCGGCCCGGGGCCGGGCGTGGCCTACATCACGCGCACTTCCGTCTGCCTGCCGAACGCCCCGGTCGAAAATGATGCGATGGAAGCCGTGCTCGGCCAGATCGGCCCGCGCCCGTCGCGCGCGAGACGGCTGGTATTGCGCGCGAACGGCATCCGCAGGCGCTATTACGTGATCGATCCGGCCACCGGCGAGCCGACCCACAGCAACGCCAGCCTGACCGCCGCGGCGATCAAGGGTCTCGCCGGCGGCGATTTCGCGCTCGATGACATCGACTGCCTCGTGTGCGGCACCTCGAGCCAGGATCAGATGCTGCCGAACCACGCCGTGATGGTGCACGGCGAGCTCGGCACGCCGGCGTGCGAGGTGGTGGCGACGGCCGGCGTCTGCCTGTCGGGCGTCACGGCGCTGAAGTACGGCTGGATGGCGGTCAAGGGCGGCGATGCGCGGCACGCGGTGGCCACCGGCTCGGAGGTCGCGTCGCTTGTTCTGCGCGCATCCAACTACAGCGCCGAGCAGCCGCAGGACGTCGCGGCGCTCGAGACTCATCCCGAGCTTGCGTTCAACCAGGAGTTCCTGCGCTGGATGCTCTCGGACGGCGCCGGCGCCTGGCTGATCGAGCCGGCGCCGCGGCGCGGGCTGAACCTGCGCATCGAGTGGATCGACCTTTTCTCCCACGCGCACGAGTACCCGGCGTGCATGTACATGGGCGCGGAGAAGCAGGCCGACGGCCGCCTGCGCGGCTGGATGAGCTATCCGGCGAGCGAGCGCGAGGCGGCCAACGTGTTCGCGGTGAAGCAGGATGTCAGGCTGCTGAACGAGGCGATGATCGACGCCTGCGAAAGGCCGATCCAGAAGGTGATGGCGCAGCGCGGCCTTTCCGCGGACGACGTCGACTGGCTCCTGCCTCATATGTCCTCCGAGCATTTCCGCTCGCGGCTGGCCGAGGGACTGAAGCGCGCCGACCTGCCGATCCCGGAGGCGCGCTGGTTCACCAACCTTGCCTCGACCGGCAACACCGGCTCGGCGTCCGTGTACATCATGCTGGACGAGCTCGTGCGCAGCGGCAGGGTGAAGGACGGACAGCGCCTCCTGTGCTTCGTGCCGGAAAGCGGCCGCTTCTCGAGCGGCTTCATCTACCTGACGGCCACCATGCATGCGTGATCGCGACGTGCCGCAGGAAGGCAATGCGACACTCGGCGGCCGGCGCAAGGCGGTGTACGCGGTGGCCGAGGACGGCAAATTGCGGATCGTGCCCTCGAGCGGCTGGGAAGCCGAGGAGATCGTCACGCGGCAGGCGGTCGAGGACCTGGAGCGGCGCGCCGAGGCCGCGCGTGCCCGCGTTCTCGCCGGCGAGACCTCGCCGCTCGAATATCACATGTATCGCGCGCGCATGGACGTGACGCTGCTCTCGCAGAGCACCGGCCTGTGGGGCTGGCGCGTGCGACGGCACTTCAGGCCGCGGGTATTCGAGCGGCTGCCGCGGCGCCTGCGGCTGCGCTACGCCGAGGCGCTCGGCATCGCGCTCGAAACGCTCGGCAAGGTCGACTAGCGATGCCGCCGGCTTTCACGCATGTCCACGCCTCGCATTGCGAGTCGGGCGTGATGTCGGCGCTGGTGCGCCACAGCGGCCTGCCGATGTCCGAGGCGATGGCTTTCGGCCTCGCCTCGACGCTGTCTTTCGCCTATCTCCCGTTCATCCGCATCAACGGCCTGCCGCTGATCGCGTATCGCATGCCGCCGCGCTTCATCATCAAGGGCCTGCACCGCGGCCTCGGCCTGGGCATGCGCTTCGAGAAATTCCGCTCGCCCGAGCGCGGCATGGCGCGCCTCGACGAGCTGCTCGACGCGGGCCGGCTGGTCGGGCTGCAGACCTCCGTGTTCTGGCTGCCGTACTTTCCGCCCGACCTGCGCTTTCACTTCAACGCCCACAACCTGCTGGTCTACGGCCGCGAAGGCGACGATTACCTGATCAGCGATCCGGTCGCCGAGACCGCCGTGCGCTGCGCGCGCCAGGACCTCGAGAAGGCGCGCTTCGCCAAGGGGATCCTCGCGCCCAAGGGACTGCTCTTCTACGCGACCCGCACGCCGCCCGCGCCCGACCTCGCGCGCCTCGGCAAGCGCGCTCTCGCGCGCACGGCGCGGATCATGCTCCATACGCCGCTGCCGCTGATCGGCGTGCGCGGCATCCGCATGCTCGCGCGGCGCGTCGAGAAGCTCTCGCTCGCCGACGGCGGCGCATCGGCGCGCATGTACGCCGGGAACATCGTGCGCATGCAGGAGGAGATCGGCACCGGCGGCGGCGGCTTCCGCTTCCTGTACGCGGCGTTCCTGCAGGAGCTCGCGGCGGCGACCGGCTACCGCGCGCTCGACGGCCTGGCGGCGCGCCTGGTCGAGATCGGGGACCGCTGGCGCGAGTTCGCGCTCGCCGCGGCGCGCATGATCCGCGGCCGCGACGCGCTCGCGCCGCCGGCGCTCGGCGCCCGGCTGCACGCGCTCGCGGCCGAGGAGAAGCAGTTCTTCCGCGAGCTCGACGCCGCGCAGCGCGCGTGGCAATGCTGAAGATCGAAGGGCTGTCGTTCCGCTACCCGGGCCGCGAGCAGGCGGTGCTGGACGGAATCAGCCTCGAGATTCCCGCCGGCGGCATTTTCGGCCTGCTCGGGCCGAACGGCGCCGGCAAGACCACGCTGATCTCGGTTCTCGCGGGCCAGCTGCGCGCCGCCGCGGGACGGATCGCGGCCGGCGATGAATCGCTGCAGGGCGCGCGCGAGCGCCGCCCCCAGTGCCTGGGCCTGGTGCCGCAGGAGCTCGCCTTCTATCCGATGCTGACGGTCCTCGAGAACCTGCGCTTCTTCGGCGGCGTGCAGGGGCTGGGTCCGGCGCGGCTGCGCGAGCGGGTCCAGGCGGTCACGGAATTCGGCCGCATCGAGAGCGTGCTCGAGCGCCGCGCCGGCGAGCTCTCCGGCGGCCTCAAGCGGCGCCTCAATCTGGCGATCGGCCTGCTGACCGAGCCCGACATCCTGCTGCTCGACGAGCCGACCGTCGGCGTCGACCCGCAATCGCGCGCCTTCCTCCTCGAGTCGATCCGCGCCATCGCCGGGCCGGGCCGGATCATCGTCTACACCAGCCACTACATGGAGGAAGTGCAGGCGATCTGCGACCACGTCGCGATCATCGACGCCGGCCGCGTACTGCTCTCCGGAACGCTCGGCGAGGTGCTGGGCGCTGAGTTGGGCGCAGATCGGGACGTCGTTTCCCTGCGCCTGCGCGTGCCCGGGCCGGAGGCGCTCGCGCGCGCGACCGAGGCGGCACGCGCGGCGGGCTGCGAGCCGCTCGGCGTCGATCACGGGCCGCGCGATCTCGAGCAGGTCTTCATGCAGCTCACCAACCGCTCGCTGCGCGACTGATGCGCCGGCTCGGCTTCCTGTGGCTCAAGGAATGGCTCGCGCTCTCGCGCGACGTGCACGGCCTCGCCGTGCTCTTCCTGATGCCCGCCGCGTTCATCGTCATCATGTCGCTCGCGCTGAGCGACGTCGCCACCGGCGATGCCGGGCGCGGGCTCGAGTTCGCCGTGCTCGGGAGCGGCGAGAAGGCCGCGCGCCTCGCCCAGGACATCGCCGGCGGCGGCTTCCGCGCGGCGCCGGCGCCGGCGAACGAAGCCGCGGCGCGCGCCGCGGTGAGCCGCGGCAAGCCGGCGCTGGTGCTGCTCGTGCCGGCGGGATTCCAGGGGATCTTCGAGCCGTCCGCCACCGGAACGGCGCCGACGCTGCGCCTGCTCGCCGACCCGGCCCTGCCGGGACCGCAGCTCGCCGCCTTCCAGCAGCGCGTTCTGGGCGCGGCGCTCGGCACGCCGCCCGAGGCCATGGCGCAGGCGCTGGACATCGAGGTCGTCGGCAACCCGCGCGGGCGGCCGTCCGCGGTCCAGCAAAGCGTGCCGGCGTGGCTGATCTTCGGCATGTTCTTCGTCGTCCTGCCGATCTCGTCGCTGTTCATCGTCGAGCGGCGTGACGGCACCCTCGCGCGTCTGGTCAGCCAGCGGGTGCCCTTCTCGATGCTGCTGCTCGGCAAGGTCGGGCCGTTCTTCCTCATCAACCTCGCGCAGGCGGGCCTGATGCTGCTCGCCGGGCGCCTGCTCGTGCCCTGGCTTGGCGGCGAAGCGCTCGAGCCGCCGCAGCGCTGGGACCTGCTGCTCGCGGTCACCGCCTGCACCAGCCTGGCGGCGATCGGCTGGGGCCTGCTCGTCGCGGTGTGCTCGCGCACGCTCGAGCAGGCGACGGTGATCGGCGGCGTCGGCAACATCCTCGCCGCCGCGCTCGGCGGCATCATGGTGCCGCGCTTCGTGATGCCCGAGACGATGCAGCGCTGGACCGAGCTCTCCCCCATGGCATGGGCGCTCGACGGCTTCCACGCCGTGATCCTGCGCCACGGCGGCGCCGCCGACATCGCCGCGAGCTGCGCGAAGCTCCTCGCGCTCGCCGCGGCGCTGCTCGGCGCGGCGCTCTGGATGCACTATCGGCGGCGCGGCCGGGCATGACGCCGCGCGCAGCGCTCATCGCCGAGCTGACCGCGCTGATACTCGACGCGACCGAGAAAACGCTCGACGGCGCGCCGCTTGGCGCCGACGAGCCGATCTTCGGCAGCGACGCGCGACTCGCGCTCGATTCGCTCGACGCGCTGCAGGTGTCCATGGCGCTGCAGAAGCGCTACGGCGTGCGGCTGGTGGACAGCAAGGAGACGCGCCGCATTCTCGCCTGCGTCGGCAACCTCGCCGACCACCTGCTGCAGAAACGCGCGTGAGCCCGTTTTACAGAACGCCGTGAGCGCCGTCTTCGTGCGCGCGGCCGCCCTGGCGAGCGCGCTGGGGCCCGACCTGGATGCGGCGATCGAGCGCCTGTCGGGCGCGCCGCTCGTGCCGGCGCCGTGCATCGACGCCGGCGGCCGATGGCCCTATTTCGCGATGCCCGCTGCGTCCGGCAGCTGGATGGAACGCGCCGGGCAGATCGCGCGCGCGGTCGCCGAGGACCTGCGGCGCAAGGCCGCGCTGTCCGCCTCCGAGTGGCAAGGCCTGCCCTGCTTCGTCGGCTCCTCCTCGCACGACGTCGGCGCCCGCGAAAGCGACGCCGATCCCGCGCTGCGACCGCCGCTCGAGCTCGCGGGCACGCTCGCGCAATGGTTCGGCGTGCGCGGCCCGACGCTCGCCGTGAGCAGCGCCTGCACCTCCGGGCTCACGGCGCTGCAGCTCGCGCTCGACCTGATCGCCGCGGGCGCCTTTCGCCACGCGCTGGTGCTCGGCGTCGAGCTTGCCAACCGCCTCACCATCGCGGGCTTCGCCGGCCTCGGCCTCCTCTCTCCGCGCGCGGCGCGGCCTTGCGACCGCGGTCGCGACGGCCTGGTTCTCGGCGAAGCGCTCGGCGCGCTGCTGCTATCGGCCTCGGGCCCCTGGCGCATCGGCTCGCTTGCCTGGGGCATGGACGCGTCGAGCCTCACCGGCTCGGCGCCCGACGGCGAAGTCATCGGGCGGACGATGCAAGCGGCTCTTTCACGCGCGCTATGGACGGCGTCCGAGGTGGATCTGGTCAAGCTTCAGGCGGCGGGCAGCCCGGCCGGAGATCTTTCCGAAGCGCGCGCGCTGCGCGCGATCTTCCCGAACCCGCCGCGGACCGTATCGCTGAAAAGCGCGATCGGCCACGCCCTCGGCGCGAGCGGGCCGGCCGAGCTCGCGCTGCTGCTGGGAGCGCTCGATCGCGGCCGCGTGCCCGCGACCTGGGGCTTCGCCACGGCGGACACCGAGGCCGGCCTGACCCCTTCGGGCGGCGATGCCGCCGCGGTGCGCCGGGTGCTGTTCAATCTCTCCGGCTTCGGCGGCAACGTGTGCTCGATGGCGCTGCAGCGTTCGACCTGACCATGTATCGCTCGAGCTGACCATGCATCTGCTCGCGCCGACCGTATTGCGGATCGCACCGCGCGAGCTTCGGGCCCGCGCGCACGCGCGTTTCGGCGGCGAGCTGCGCCGCGCCGGCAGCTTCGCGCAGCTCTGCCTGCTCGGCGCCCAGGATTGCCTCGACGCGGCGCCGGCCCGCGCGCCGCTCGGCATGCTGTGGACCTCTACGCACGGCGCGCTCCTCGCCACGCGCGCCGCGCTCGCGGACGGGTTGTCGCGCGGCGAGCCGGCGATGCCGTTCACGTTCGTCGCGACGCAGCCGCACCTGGCGGCCGCTCTTCTCGCGCAGCGCTCGCAGCCGATCGCGCGCAGCGCCTTCGTGTATCTCGCGGCGGAGGGCTGGCCCTGGCTTGCGCGGCTCGCGCAGGCATGGCTGCCGGAATGCGGCCGGATCCTGGTCGGCAGGGTCGAGGAATCGATCGCGGAACACGTCGCGCACCAGAGCGACTGGTGCCTGATCGCGAATGGGGCTGCGGGAGAATTGTCCGCGCCGCGTGAAGGTTCCGATTTTCTGCGTGCGCTCCAGGATGCTGTCCGCGCCCCGGCGAAGTAGCTTCTACGGGCGGCAGCTTCGCGGGCGATATTTAGGCTCGAGCGTGCCTCCGGTGCAATCCCAGCTCAAGCCCCCGCCCTGCTTCTCGCTGGCGCGGAACTCTATGGTCTTGCCCCCGTGCGCGCCGGCGGCCGGCGACAGCGTCGCCGTGATCACGCCATTTGGTCCCAGGTCGATGCTGGAGTAGGTGCTGTCGGCCACGGCCGGCACGGCGCCCGGGCGCAGCTCGGCCACGCCGTTGGGCAGCTTGCGCTGCTCGATGTAGTGCTCTTCCACCGCCATGCGCCAGGGCGTCGCGGAGGCAATCGCGCCCGCAGCGCGCGCGCGCACCGTGTAGTCCTGATACGCGGGGATCGAAACCGCGGCGAGGATGCCGATCATGAACACCCCGAACACAGCAACGGCTACCACGACAATCACCGCCGAGCCGTGCGCGGTGTATTTCTCGTCCAGCCGCTCCTGGCTGGTGAAGGCATAGATGAAAAATTCCACCAGCGCTACCAACCCCGGGATCATGGTCCAGCAGAAAAGCAGGTACAACGCACCCTGCCAGTACTTGCCGAGGTAGAACTTGTGGGCGCCGATGCCGCCGAAGAACAGGGTCAGCAGCAGCAGCGCCACCTTGCTCACATGGCCGCGCTGGCGTACGCCGCACTTCGGGCAGATCTCCGCGATCTTCAGGATCTGCGCGCCACATTGCTGGCACGCCCGGTGGTCGGGCGTGAGCGGAGCCGCGGCTGGCGCGGCCGGATTCGCTGCCTGCGACATGCTTCCCCCTTTGCGCTGCCGCTGGCGGCAGCGTCCCCGTTACTTCCGCTACTTCTTCTTGAGCGTGACCACCGTCCCGCGCAGCGCCACGCCCGCGGTGAAAGTACCGACGCCGCACAGATACTGCGTGTCGTTCTCGACGTTGTCGTTCTTGTAGACGCTCTTGATGTTCACGACCGCGTTGCCGCCTTCGCGCTTGGCGCGCTCCTGCAGGGAGATCGCCGCGCTCGCGAAGGCGATCTCGCACGCGTCCTGGTCGGACTTGTTGGTGGCGTTGGTTTTCTTGTTCGAGGTCCACTCGCCGATCTTCTTCTCCACGGCGGGCGATTTCTTGCCGAAATAAAGCGGAATCGACGGATCGATCCGCTCCTTCGTGGTGGCGCCTTTCGCCATGGCGTCCTTCACCGGAAACATCAGCCGGTCGTCGCGCGCGACCGCGGCCGACATGCTGCCCAGCGCAAGGATCGCGGCGCCTGCTACGACTATCGATTTCGATTTCATTGTTGTCATCCCCCGTTATTGATAGAGCTTCCAGGTCTTGGCGCGGATCGCTTCGACGCCGCGCCGCAGCGTCTGGTCGAGACGCCGATCTTCCTCCAGGAACTCGAACTCCGCCGAGACTTTTTCCACAAACGCGCGCATCTCGCCCGGCAGCTGCGCGGGCTCGAGCTCGCCCTGGCGATGGCGCAGCAGGATCGCCTGCTGCGTCGCGAGCACCATCGCCGCCGCCACCTGCTCCGTCAGCTCGAGCACCCGCAGGCAGTCGCGCGCCGCGATCGTGCCCATGCTCACCTTGTCCTGGTTGTGCGACTCGGTGGAGCGCGAGAACGACGCCGCCGGCATCGTGAGCTTGAGCGCCTCGGCGGTCCAGGCGGACACCGAGATCTGCACCCCCTTGAAGCCGTGGTTGATGCTCGCGCGCTCGGGCCGCGCGCCGGAGAGGTTCTGCGGCAGGCCGTGGTTGAACTTGGCGTCCACCAGCAGCGCCATCTGCCGGTCCATGAGGTCGGCGACGCTCGCCACCGCCGCCTTGAGCGAATCCATGGCGAAGGCGATGTGCCCGCCGTAGAAATGCCCGCCGTGCAGGATCATGCGGCGCTCGGGATCGACGATCGGATTGTCGTTGGCGCTGTTCAGCTCGTTCTCGATGTCGCGCCGCAGCCAGGTCAGGGCGTCGCGCAGCACGCCGATCACGTGCGGCGCGCAGCGGATCGAGTAGCGGTCCTGCAGGCGGGCGCCGTCCGTCCCGGCCCGCGCGAGCGCCATGTCGGCGTAGATCCAGCCCGCCGCCTCGCCCTGGCCGGCGTGCGGCTTGACCTCGAACAGCGCGGGATGGAAATGCTCGCGGTTGCCATGCATCGCCAGCGCCGCGAGCGCGCTGATGCGCGCGGCGAGCCGGCTGAGGTATTGCGCGCGGTCCCAGGCGAGGCAGGCGAGCGCGGTCATCACCGCGGTGCCGTTCATGATCGCGAGCCCTTCCTTCGGCGCGAGCACGACCGGCTGCAGGCCGAGCTCGCGCAGCACCTCGGCCGCCGGGCGGATCGCGCCGCGGTAGCTCACCTCGCGCTCGCCCACGAGCGCCGCCGCCACGTAGGAAAGCGGCGTGAGATCGCCGCTCGCCCCGACCGAGCCTTCGCTCGGAATGCAGGGCAGCACGCGATAGTTGATGAGCCGCTCGAGGCCCTCCAGCAGCTCCCAGCGCACCCCGGAGAAGCCGCGCGCGAGCGAGTTGAGCCGCGCCGTCAGCACCGCGAGCGTCGCCGGCTCGTCGAACAGCGCACCGGAGCCGCAGCCGTGATAGCGCACGAGGTGCGCCGGCAGCTCATCGACAAGGTGCGGCGGAATAGCGACCACGCAGGAATCGCCATAGCCTGTATTGACGCCGTAGACCGTGCCGTTTTCCGCGAGCGTCTCGCGCAGGAACGCCGCGCCGCGGCCGATGCGCTCGATGAACGCCGGCTCGCGATTCAACGCGAGCGCGCGGCGTCCGGCCGCAACGTCGGCCACGTCCTCGATCGTCAATTGCGCG
>Ga0209131_1000152_pt1 | contig 49914 bp, 68 predicted proteins | sample GraSoi_2013_40cm_FD_185826 | JGI IMG/M metagenome (GOLD analysis project Ga0209131, IMG submission 185826) | Grasslands soil microbial communities from the Angelo Coastal Reserve, California, USA - Sample 9_17_2013_40cm (SPAdes) (version 2) | ecosystem: Environmental > Terrestrial > Soil >...
AACTCGCTCTCCGATTCATGCTCACAGAGAATGACGAAAATTTCTCTAGACTTTGCCATAACGTTTCAAACCCCTTTCGTTTAGTCGTCTATGCATCTCGCGTCGTGCAAGTTCATAGAGATATTCACTATCAATACCACCAATCACGAACTTTGTCAAGGTCGTATCGTTCATAGCCTGAATTGCAATCTTGCACGGTATCATTCAAAGATTCCCAGTTCAACATTAACCGCAATCCAGTCGATTATTGGATCGGTATGTTCTCGTGTATCGGTATGTTCTCGTATAATGACAAGTTCATAATGCCTAAGCCAAGCGTTCGCCTTCAAATTTTTCATTTGTTCATCAAGATCATCAGGAGAAAACCACTTTCCCTGAGATTCGTCTTCTGACCAATTCCAACTAGCTTTATCAAAGTTTGTTGCATAAAATTCACGATCATGTGACTTCAGCGGCTTCAGCAAAATCTTATGCCGAGTCTTCTTTGTAGACTCCATCTGGTCAATTAAATCTTTCAAAGATGCCATAAACCTAGTGGGAGATTCGAACTCCCACGGTTCCGAACTTAAACGCTAGGTTTGAAAATTCCAGAACGATCAAAAACTTCGACCAAATCTTTCATCCCCAACTCTACCAATCTCGACCGAATCTGTTCAGTCTTGTCACTGATTGCACTATTCTGCAAAACCCCCAGCTTATCCGTCAAGCTATGCATTGCAGAAGTGAAATCATCTTTGCTGATACGGTCTAAGAACGAATCTGCTTCAACATCAGCACCGACAAGCGTTGCCACGACTACTCCCCAACCATACAGCAACGCATCTCGCTCCTTCGCATTCAATGTCAATTGAAACTCTTGTGGCTTTTCCACTGGTCCTCCTCATTCAGGTTTAATGAACGACACGACTCACAATTCAAGAATACCATGCTCAACTAATTCTGTCAAGGTTTCCCAAGACTGTGTCTGGCTATCTTTTGAAATTACGAATTTATCTGATGATTTAGGATACAATAAACTACGTTGTTTAAGAACATTCAACGCATCTTCTTCAGATACGAACATCTTCGCTTCTGATTCTTTGCGGGTAAACTCAAAACCAAAACCGTCAATCCACGCTTGAACTAAGCGCAGTGAGGATGATGAATCAATCAGCTTAATCACGAACATTTTCAAAAATCCTTTTCACGGGGTCCATAAGGGGCAAACGATCTACACTACCGCCGCAAGCTTATGGACCCCGGAAAGAGTTGTAGGTAGTAAAACGTTGGCCGTCGTACCAACTCCAAGCTGACCCATTCGTTCAGCACTAATGAATCACTACCTACTCCAAATCGTCAACTATCGTTGACCAATCAACCGACTTCTTTTTCGTTGGCGTTCCACCATACATTTTCACATAGCGATTAGTCTTTTCTTCTTCACGATCCTGAGACCTTTTCACCTGTCTCGTCCCTGATCTTAGTTCAGAATCTAAAATCAATTCCTCAGTTGTCAAGCCCTCATAGATGCCCAAATCTATCAATTCCTGCTCAGGCCCTAAGTTCAATGGTTTCATACACTTACGACAATTTAGAGCCGGATAAAAATGCCTCCACCCACACCACTCGCACGTGAGCGGGAAAAATTCTAACCCAGAATCCTGCGCGTTATTGACTTGCATAGGTTAATATAAAAATTCTCGCCGCTAGGAATTTAGGGTCTCTGCTCAGATTCCGCAATGGCGACCTACTTCCGCCACTGTCGCGACATTGTCGCTTGATCCCCTAATCTAATGGCACGAATCTTGCTGTCAAGAGGGATCATGGCACGAATCTTGCGGTATGATTAGGCTAGTTAGACCCCTTGCGGGATCGTAGTGCACTAGGCTATTTTGCAGCTTGCAATTAGTGGTTACTTCGGGGCGAGCGCTGGGAGCCTGACAGTTTGCAATCCCAGTCTAGTTCAAAGCTAACGGGTTTGGCCTAGAGCCTCCCCAAAGCTGCGACGTGTTAAAGCTGTCGCCAAGTAGCTGACAACGGGCGGGGCTCTATGGTCCCTGTTTGGCTGGTATTCACGTCCAGCAATCCCTCATGAGCTTTAGCTGGTAACTCCCATTCCCTTTCTACTATCACATGGAGTCGATCAAGTGTACTCACAGCTAAGCTCTAACCAACAGTCTGCACTTGAGACTGGAAAATGCCCGCATTGTCAGTCAGAAGGAACGATGCGGAAAGTATGGACTCGCAACGGACAATCTGTATGTTGCTCATCATGCGGGAAGAAAGTCTACAAGCCCCGTGGTCGTGCCGTAGCGAATGCAACTCGCCAAACTTCTGGCGGTCAGGCTGATGACCTACAGCAAAGCGGTTCAGGTTCGCAACAGTCTAGTGAACAGTCACAACAGACTGACGGCAATGGAACGCCTCCGAAATCTGGAGACGTGTCACAGAAACCACAGTCACAATCGCAGCAACAGTCAAGTCAGGTCAGTAAACAGGTTGAGCAAGCTGCACAAAAACCCTTGACCGAAGCTGCGAAGCAAGCTCTAGCTCAGATTCAAAGCGCATTGCGTCAGGAGATGCAACAGCAACTAGACAAGGCTCTGGCAGACGTTGCCAAAGAAAAGCAGCAAGCACAGCAAGACTTACAACAGCAAGTTGCGGATCAAGTAGAATCATTGCGGCCTACGGAAGTAATTGTCAAAACGCAAGACGCAACGGGTCAAGAGCAAACTCAGACGGTACCAAACGCACATAAGCTCTTACCCGAAATTCTCCGCCGCTATGCTGCTGGCATTCGTAATTTCCTTTTTGTTGGCCCATCGGGTAGCGGCAAGTCCACACTCGCAAGACAGATTGCACTAGCACTCAACGTTCCCTACGGAATGCTTCCGTGGTCTGGCGACACGACGCCGGGAACGGTCTTAGGCCGTCCGAGTCCAGACGGTACCAGCTTTAACCCGTCACCGTGGTTGCAGCTTTACACACAAGCTGCGGTGTTCAACCATGACGAACTAGACGGTGCTGATCCCAACGTCCCCATTTGCATGAATGCAGCTATCGAAAACGGGGAAGTTTTTCTGCCATCTGGCCATTTCATTCGCCACGCACAGCATGTTGTCATTGCTACTGCTAACACATGGGGCATAGGTGCCGACATGCTCTATTGTGGTCGCAATCAACTTGACGCTGCCGTGCGTGACCGTTTTGTAGGCGGTGCGTTCATCGTTGAATATGATGCACAGCTAGAGCAACAGCTTGCGCCAGAGCAAGAGTACCGTCAGACGTTTTGGGAAATTCGCTCACGCATCTTTGAGCACAAGCTGCGTAGAGTCTGGGGAACACGAACGCTAGTTCGTGGTGCTCTCTTAGTTCGTCACGGTTACAGTCTTGGCGAAACGTTCAAAGCTTTGACCGTAGGGTTTAGTCAAGACGAACTGCAAAAGTGTGGTGTTGCATGAAACAAATTCCAACGCACGATAGCAGCAACGTCTATCAGCTATGGCTAGACGGTGCTAAAGATTTAGTCGCATGTTGGGATTTGCAACCACATCGGGAGAATCAAGGTCAATGGAATAACCAACGTTATGCCATTGAAAACTATCCCAGTTTCTATGGTTGCCGTGACGAGTCGGAAGCCAGAGACGTTTTGACTAAAGGCTATCCTGAAGGTGCAGCAATAGTCGAAAAATTAGCCGCTGACATTGCTGCTGAACTTCCCCCGCCTAAGTCAAGACGTAGAGTTCGTAAATGGCGGGATGACGGCGATGAGTTAAACCTAGAACGTCTTCAATCTGGTCATGACACATGCTGGCGTAGTATGCACCGACAGCTTAAGTCAGCATGTGGTCTTATCGAAGTTGTTCAAGGTTGGGGCTCAGGTTGCGGAACTGACACTAGCAAGCTTCAATGGTCTGGCGCGGCAGCTTTAGCGCTGACCGACATGCTGGAAAAAGCAGACTATAGCGTTGAGCTTGCACTAATCGGTGCAATGCACGCACGACGCTATGCGGCTTACGCAGGTTCAGTAGTCCGTATCGATCTAAAGCGCATGGGGGAATTGGTAGACCTTGAACAACTAGCCGCCGTGGCAGTTTACCCCGCAGCTTGGAGAGTCTACGGCCTATGTGCGTTTCAACAATCCCCGTACAATTCGGGAAGCAACTATGATAATCACCCACACGCGCGAATGTCCCAGTTTCAACCTAACGGCATGTGGGATTACCGGCCTAACGTCATGACGTTGACACTTCCTGAAGTGCATAGTTACGAACATGCTAAAACTAGTGTCCTAAATTCCCTCAAGCAGTTAGACAGTCTCATAAACCCACAGGAGCTTATCGTATGATGCAGTCACTCAGTTTCACAGACAAGCAAATCGCATTGCTGCTCAACGCGCTTCAATTCGCAATGGTTGCTGTCAAGCGCCATCCGCAAGCAGAAGACGAAACGGAACGCCATAAGGAATTGCTGCTAGGCATGGCTTGCGTTGGCAGTGCAAGCGATGAAACGATGTGCGAGACGCATACGATGTTGCACGATGCTGCACAGAACATGCGAGACGCGGAATTGTATGAGATTGACCCCAATGCAATGACCGTGAATCCCGTAAGCGAGCGTGAACCCGAAACGTCAGGCTATGAACCCGGCACGGGACCGTTCAACGCCATGCCACGCAATGGCGGTTTTGCAGGTCTGACGCCAAGCGAGATTGAACGCCGTAAGAATTGGCGTAAGAATTAACTAGAGAATTGTCGGTCCATAGCACACGACATCTAAACGCGGCTATGCGGTAGCGGTTAGACCTAGGAGTGTTAGCACGCTACCAGTGACACTGTGGCCCATGTATCGCCAGTCTCAAGCTTTGAAAGCTTAGTCAGGTCGTTAGGCTAGCCCCTAGACTAGGCCAATTGCTAAGACTCAAATCATACATTGCGGTTTAGCTAGTTCCCGCAACGCGAACGGTACGCGACCGTAAACTAGACTAGTTAGTCTAAGACTAGAATTCGCTAAGCGGTCTAGGGCGTCTGAGAAAAGACTAGACCAAAAGCTAGTAGCTTAGAGTCAGTATGATCTAGGCTGCTAGCTTTTTTTTTTTAACCTACACGATATGCAACCTTTTAGTTGCATAAATCTTAATTCATTAACATATTAACTACTTAGAGAAATGATTCACAATCTCATATCATAGAATGTATACTTATACAAAGCACTTTGTCCCGCAAAGTGGAATGAATAAATACTTAATCCGTCTGAATCTTCTCCCGCATAAAGATTTATAATTATACATTACGATTTATAATTATGCATTACGCAATACATAATTATACAGCCCTCTGCATAAAAAACCACGGTGCTGGACTGCTCTTGCAAATCTATGTAAAAATATCGGGCGTATAGAGTTAAGTGGTAATACACTTAAAGCTATTAGAGTTGATAATCGCTAATTGTGAGATATGAATCTTGGGGATTATGGAAGGATTTTAGGTGAATGAATATGTGATTTACGAGACTATTGATCTTAGAACTATGTAAACTGACATTAAGCTCAGCGGCTGATAAGCGTAATGCTAGACGTAGATCGTCTTTTGTGAATTCTTTCACTAAGTCAGTCATAGCATAGCTTTGAATTTAGCAATGTCAGATCGGGTAGCTTTAACATATCCAGAGCCAGAACACATTGCACAATGACTCGATGGGGTTTGATCGTAATCCTGTTTTGCATGATTCATACATCTAGGACAGAATTGATAGTATGACATTACTGCTTGATTAACCATTTTGTCGGACAATGAAAAGGTTCGTTCTTGCGTATGGGTTCTACGTCGAGAGTATAAATCGGACAAACAGTATCATCTCCAGCTATGACAATTTTAAACGGAGTCTCTACATCTGTTAATCTAGAATACCCCGATCCTCGCCACCAAGGACTAGTGACGAATTCGATAACATTCGTTACGATTTTAGAATCGACAGGAGTGATTGTAGACTTGTGATATGGGCTACATGACGAGAGGAGTAATGCGAGGAGGATTAACTTTTTCATCTAGTTAATTTCACTAGTGGACCAACATATGAACCATCAGGACAGTCTGCGTATTCTAGAAAATCCAAATATGGTCTCTCGTTAAACCAACGAACAAATCTCAGAGACCACTTTGATGCAGATGGACTTTTCAGCCGTTGAGGCTTAGACATATTAGAGTTCTAGGATTCGAACCTAGATTAGTTGGTTCAAGGCCAACAGTCCTGCCTTTAGACGAAACTCTAGAGATTGATTGCCAAGCTGCATCATGCGGCCTTCGTGCAGGGTTACCAAACGTGAGCTATGAGCCGCCTAACCGTACGTCACGCTTAAAGACACTTAGCAATCAACAGTGGACAATCGGGGAGTCGAACCCCGAACTGCGGTGTGCAGGACCGCTACGTTCCCAATTACGCCAATCGCCCTTAAACGAGTTGTCTAGGAATCGAACCTAGTGTTTCTGGGTTTGGAGTCCAGCGTGATACCTTTATCACTTACAACTCTTACAAATGGTCAAGCATGGAATCGAACCATGACTTGGTGGATGTCAACCACCCGTATTTACCAACCTACTCCCTGACCAAAGTTAATCCCGTAGCCGCGTTTCTGTTCTATCGTATGATCTGTCTAAGCCTCAACCCGTGGTTATCGAGGGTCAATCAATCCACTGTTTGAGTTGCATGACTTGCTGTGGTATAACGTCTCACGACTTCCACATCCCTCTGCATGACGCGAACTTCCTCGATAATTGCGTTCCCAATTACCGCCATACGTCGAATCAACTAAGCTGGAGCAGAGGGCTTCGAACCCCCATTCAATCTCGGGTAACAGCCGAGCGCCTTGCCAGTTAGGCTATACTCCATCGTTGCGCGTAATGAATTATGCATTACGCATTATGCAATTGCCCACAGTGGATTCGGACCACTACCATTTGGTTCAGAGCCAAACGTTCTGCCAGTTAAACTATAGGGCATCGTGATACTACTTAATATCGCTCGTGGGATTCGAACCCGCAATCTTCTCCTTCGCAGGGAGAGGCTGTTCCAGTTCAGCTTCAGCGATGTGAACTGCTTAGTCCGCTTGATGGGAGTCGAACCCACACTGGCAGGTTCGAAGCCTACCCGTCTATCCGTTAGCTTACAAGCGAATGCGGAGTGTACTATCATTACACCAAACGAACCGAAGCTCGTCAACGGAATCAAACCGTCACCACTCCCTTAGTGGAGTCCCTTGGAATCGAACCAAGACATATAGCTTTTCAGACTATCGTGCCCACCAGTTACACCAGCACTCCATGTGGGGCTATACCCAAGGGTGATATCGTTACTCTGCCCAGTGGCAGTACCCGCGTGAATTACACAGTCCTCTCGACAGGGGTCGAACCTGTATCGGCTACGGTAGAAACGTAGTTGCAATCCACTACGCACGAGAAGGTATCGTCTAACGAGACTTACGGGAATCGAACCCGTGCTAACTCCGTGACAGGGAGCCGTCATACCATTTGACCAAAATCCCAATAGGGCTTTTTAACGTCGAATCCCCAACGACGCTATTCTTTGTTAATGCGGGAATAATAGACCGCGTAACGGTAACGGTGGGAATCGAACCCACGACGGGTATTAGCCGTGACAGTTTTCAAGACTGCGCCCTCGACCAACCGGACCATTTACCAAACGGATAGTGTAGGAATCGAACCTACGCGGGTTTTATCCCTCTGCGTTAGCACCGCAGCGCAATTGGCCTCTCTGCCAACCATCCAAAGTTGTCAAATCAAATTCCATTGAGTTAGGCTGGAATCCCATAGTCCTATCTACTATGCATTCTTTCGAACAGTGATTCGACAACAAGTCGTGAGAGTATGAGTCGAACATACAAGGACCGAAGTCGGGTGGTTTACAGCCACTTGAGCCTACCAATGCCCAATCCCACGATAAAGCTTAGTGCTGGAAACGATCCAGCGATTCGTGTTTACGAAACACGCGGTTTGCCGTCTAACCTAACCAAGCAAAGATATGTTAACCTGCGGAGCTTTTACCGCTACGCTGAGTGTACACGCAGCCGTGCGGGGCTCTGGAGCCTAGGATACCTTCCCGCCGTCCGGCTAACATATCATAGTGGTCAATGATGGATTTGAACCACCAGCCTCTGGTTTATCAGACCATTGCGCTAACCGTTGCGCCAATCGACCATTGGGGATTTCATTTCGCAGCCTAGATCGGGGTTTCCCCAAGTTGCAGTCCCCGTTACATCTGCGTATTTCTGCAAACAGTGGAACGCTAAGGTAACGATCCTTATTCTCTCGGGTAAGAGCCGAGTGCATCACCGTTAATGCTTGCGATCCATAGGCCGACAAGCGCGTCAATTCGCGCAACTAGGATTCGGTGCTACCGTACCCTGCCGGAATGCGTAATGTAGGACTCGAACCTACAAGAGGTGGTTTCTAAGACCACTGTGTCTGCCATTGCACCAATTACGCGAAAAGCTAAGAGTGAGAATCGAACTCACGCCATTCCCTTACCAAGGGAATATACTACCACTGTACTATCAAAGCAAGAGCTAATGGCAGGAGTCGAACCCACACAACTGAGGTACAAGCTCAGTAGGCTACCGCTACATCACACTAGCAAATTGTCCCGTTGGGATTTGAACCCAAATTAGTTTCAGGTATAAGCTGAATGCCATTACCTTTAGGCGACAGGACCAAAAGTGCTCTATGAAGGACTTGAACCTTCAAGCCGAGGCAGCAGGGTTTAAGTCTGCCGTGTATGCCATTCCACCAATAGAGCAAAGTGTTGTCTCTGAGACTCGAACTCAGAAGAAGTCAGGTTTGAGCTAACTATGTCTACCAGTTGCATCAAGACAACAAGTGTCATGGCGGAGAATCGAACTCCGGTTCATAGGTTGAGAACCTATCGTCCTACCACTAGACGACAATGACAGAAGATTGCCTCAAAGGAGGATACGAGTTGCAACCCGGATCACATCACGTTGGCCCGACAACCTGAGACAATCTATAGCGGCATGGAAACTCGAATTCCACTTATTGGTTTATGAGACCAATCAGACCACCCGGCCTAGCCTACCGCGATGAAATGAAACTATAGGCCGCGTGGGGTACGATCCCACAGCTTTCCGCTTAAAAGGCGGATACTCTATCCATTTGAGTTAGCGACCAGTGATTCGTTTAGGATTCGAACCTAAGATTTCTTGGGTGTAGGCCAAGCGTGTTTAACCGCTACACTAACGAACCAAACTGGCCTCAGAACATTGGTCAGCTTGCACTGCCAACGCGATTGCCGAATTTCACTTGCAATTTTACCTTTGGCTCAGTAAAGTGAGTGGCGGGGAACGATCCCGCAACATCGTGCTTGGCAAGCACGCATTCTGCCAATTGAATTACACCCACAAAGAGTTAGTAGCGAGAATCGAACTCGCATCGCGTGGTTGGAAGCCACGAACATAGCCATTCTGTCATACTAACAAACACGGAGAACTGTCGCGAGCAGCGGTTAGGCCGAGTTCTAACCATTATCTCCTCAATATCGCTTGAGGGTAACGATCCCTCGTTGTTGGATTGAAAGTCCAGTGTCCTGCCATTGGACGAAAGCGACAAAGGGTGTCGTATGGGTTTCGATCCCATTTCTGTTGGTTCACAACCAACTGTGTTCCCATTTCACTAACAACACCAAGCAAATTGCCACTGAACACCACCGCTAAGTGTCGGGAGAATGTTAACGCATTCCCACCGTAAAGTCAATGGCTAAGACTGTTGTACTGGATTCGAACCAGTGGTCGAGGGTTTGCAGTCCTCTGCGTTAGCCGCTTCGCCAACAACAGTTATTATCGCGCAATCGTAAACAATCGCGCAATCGTAAACATACCTACCACAATCTTTACACGGATCATAATGACCCGGCACTCGAAACCATTCAACTTTACGTTTGCATTTCGAACATTTGAACATTTAATCGGGATTGCAGGATTCGAACCTACGACTTCTACGTTCCGAACGTAGCACTCTACCGCTGAGTCAAATCCCGATATTAGCGTTGTGACTGGACAATTTAATCTGCATTACGCATAAAGTCAATAGTGACGAATTGCATCTTTCAACGCTATAGAATATTGGGTCGGGTAGCCTTTCACTACTCAGTGTGTTCGTATTTGAATTGGGATTCGAACCCAAAACTCTCGCCATTGCGAGCGTGATACCAATTTCACTATTCATACACTTGCACATAGACCCACAGTCGGTATTGCTGGAATCGAACCGGCCCAATGCCCGCCTTCCAAGGGCGGTGACCCACCTTGAGTCTGAATACCGAAATGAGAGGCACAGTTTACTCATAACCCGATATTTTACCTTCGCGGAACGAGTCGTGTACTACGTCCCGTCGGGAGCCTTCAGATGACCCGAGTCATCTTATCCTACTAGCCACTTCACGAAGCAACTACCCTCAACTATGCCCCTCACTGTTAAATCTATCACTATCCTCAACATTTGTCAAGTCCTTAGTCTCTACCACATTATCATCAAACAGGTCTAACTGCACGTCTTTGCGAAATTTAAGTCGTTTCACAGGCTTATCCTTTGGTAAGTTCTTAATCCATAACACCTTATCCCCACACTCCACAACCAACCCGAAATGCTCTTTCTTTGCAACCATCTCAATACACCAACTAATACACGCTATTACGTTCTCGTCCGGCTCGAAATCCTTTAACACGAACCGATGTCCCGAATTGCATACCGCTACTACGTCGCTCATGGATTATCACCAATGTCATTCCTGTGATAGAACCTAACACTGACGGGATGACCATAAGCCATCCCGCCTTTGTGAACCCCACGATATTCACGGCTATAGCTAAGGCTAGCAGTCCATCCCAGAAAACAGCAGACCATAACAGCTTTTGCAAAGCTAACTGTTCTTTTGCCGCTAGGAATGTTACCAATGCGTCTGACAGGAATACTAACCCGATTAGCCATATCATTTATCACCTGTAAAGTGTTCATTCTTATCATGCTTAAGCCCACAGATCGAGCATTTATCATACAACGTTACGCTTTCCGGCACGACCCATTTGCGAAGTGCAGTATACGTCGCCCGTCTAATCCACGTCGTCACCGGCTCTTGAACGCTATCAGCGGCTTTTTGAATTTGCAACCACTTATCTTCATCTAGCCATAACTGTACCAACTTCCTACCCGCAGCACGTTGCTCTGCATACGTTTTTACTCTACTATTTTCTTTCTTACTTACTTCCAACACGTTTAGCCTCAATTCTATAGATTGCGTAATCCTTTGGCAAACCCTTTGGCATAACATCTACCATACCACAATCTAGTATAGTCTAACACTCTTGTCAAGCCCCAAGTTTATCATCCCGCAACCTACTTCAACCTATGCAAGAAGTCAATACCCATTGACAAAGCTTATAGATTGTATTACATTACCACTTAGCTTGGAACAGCCTTTATCTCAACTTACAGACTAAAGCCTGAGTCTACAGCAAAATTAACGCTTGGCCTAGTGTATTCTGCCACTACCCAACCCTACCTAAAGCGTTGCAGATGCTAATCGTAGACAAATTCAGGAATTAAAAAATGGCTGATCCACAGATTCTACAGGACTTTACACCAGTTCTGAAGAACGTTTATCTCCCGATCCGCAGGAAAATCTTCCCGATCAATACAGTCCTTTTGGCACAGGCACGTAAGCTAGGACCAGAACACGTCACCTATGCTGGTAATGACCTATTCTTCGACGTTAAGGTTGAACGTCGTGGTGGATTCGTTTCTTCAGCAGCAGGTTTCCTACCGACTTCTCGTATCGCAAGAGAAAAGCAAGGCAGACTTTCTGTCGCTAGAACTTATGCAAAGGTTCAAGTTGACGGACTTGCATTAAAGGCTACGAATGATTCTAAGGGTTCATACATCTCAGCAGCTAAGAAAATTGTTGAAGATGTCATGGATCAGTGGGAAATTGAGCAGGAACGTATTCTACATAGCGATTCACTAGGAATCAGAGCCGTTATCGGTACAGTTACAGACACTACTCACGTCATCGCCTCAGCACCGTATGGTATTACCGGAGCAGGAATCGGTAACCTTCACCTAGTTGATGGAGACGACATTGCAGTTCTGAACGGTACAACCTTTGCCCTACGTGGTAAGACTCAAATCCTATCCCACACAGTCTCAGGTGATAACGTTACGTTCACTTACACAGTCGCAGTTGCTGGCCAAGTCGCAAACGACGTTATCGTCACCTGCGTACCAACCGCAGTTGATGCTAACGATACATCATTTGGTGCAGAACCACACGGTCTAAAGTCAATCATGGACGTTGAAGCAGCTTTTGCAACGTTTGAAGGACTAAACGATCCTCGTTGGACTGCAAACAAGATCGTTTCAACGACTATTGACGAAACTATCGTCATGAAGCTGTTAAACACAATTCGTGCTCGCGCCGGAGTCGATTGGCGTAAGAGTCCGAAGAATATGCTATTGCTAACCAGCACTGGAATCTGGCAAGCCTATGGCGAAAGCCTATTGGGTCTAAGACGATTCTCAGCGCCGGTCATGGAGCTTAAGGGTGGATTCACTGGAGTTCAAGTCGCTAATGCTACACTTATCGACGACCCGTGGTCTCCTCGTGGACGACTCTACGCCGTATACGGTCCAGACACGGTCTTCATTGACCTTATGGACTTCGGTGAAATCTCGTTCCAAGACGCTCCAAAGTGGCAGCGTGTTTCAAACCGCGATGCTTGGGAAGCTGTATTCGCAAGCTACTGGAACTACGGTGTTCTAAACCGCCTAAGTCAGGGTGTTATTTCTGGTATTACTGATACTGTGAATTACTCGCCCGTCTTTGCGTAACACTAGCAACGATAACGAGTTAGCTCTGTATCTTATTCCGCGCTTGATTTTCTGTCCAGTATTGGTTATCTTATGGTAGCCAATATTGGCAGCAAGGCGGAAGGATGTATTCGAAAGAGCATCGAGCCGAAAAGCAACGAGACGCAACTAGAAGGTATCGAGAAAAGAATCTCGTTAAAGATAAGGCAAGAGCAGCAGCTAGGTATCAAGAACAGAAAAGAAATGATCCAGATTTTCTTTTAAAGCGACGGGAACAAACTCGTCAATGGCGAGCAGCAAATCCTCAAGCAGTAAAAGAAATTCAGCAACGTAATGACAAAAAGCGATATTGGGTTTCTAAGAAAGAAGCATTTGCTGTACTTGGAAATAAATGCGCGAAATGTCCTTGGACAGATGAACGAGCTTTGCAAATAGATCATATCATAGCTATTGGTGATGCCGAACGACGAAGAACTAATCAACTTGGTCGTCATTTGTATAAAGCAGTAATTGAGAATCCTAATATGTATCAATTACTTTGCGCCAATTGTAACTGGATTAAGCGACACGATTTAAAGGAATAACACAACAATGACATTAAGAACTGGTGTAGTTAATACCTCAACGCCAGATGGTTTAACTGGATACCTAGGCGCGACGATGGCCACTCAGCAAGCAGCGAACATTGCTGCGAACGATCATGTAAAGTTTGATACTGTGAACTTTAACGATGGTTTGATTGCATTGGATACTACAACAGCATATTCTAATGCTCAAGGTGTAGCATCTGTTGGTCGAGTAACACTAAAAGGCACTCCAAACGGTGGTTTGAGCTATAAGCTTACGTTTAATGCAGGTTACGTTCTATTCTCTGGCAACACTGGTGTCGTAGAATTCCAATTCTATGACGCTACAGCCGGAGCACTAATTCCCGGTGGTACAGCTTCAGTCTACAATCAGGCTGATGCAGCTTTCGATGGTGGAACAGGCTACTGCGAAGCATACTTCACACCACTGGCCGATTCACTAGTCGAAGTCCGTATCATCGCGGCAACAGCATTGACTCGTATCGGCACAACTGCTTCACGATTCCCAACGCTGTCAATTTCAACGGTTTAATGCAGTTCAAATTCGACTTGCTAATGGAAGCTAGTCCTCAACTAGGCTAACATGGGTCGATAGAGGAATTAATAAATGGCTAAGATTCATGATCGTATTCTAGAAATCAAGTTAACAACGGCACAGGGCGCTCAAACGGTAAACGTCACAGCATTTAACTACTATCGTGATAGAGGCCAACTAGACGCGAGCAATCCGTTCCCGCTAGCAGCCGAAAACGTTCCGACAGGTGCTCTAGGTGTAGCAACGAATCCAGAAGTCAAAACTGGTGAACTCGTACCGCCACCGACGCATATTCGTTTCGTCGTCACGGCATCAGCTTAATGCTTTACGGTCCAAATGGCTCTGTAGTAGCGCGATCTGGCGCTACTACAGCCAGCCGTAATGATGAAACTGAAGCAAAGGTTAGAGAGAAGTTAAAATCTATCGACTCTTTGCTAGATGTTCAATATGTCGAGTGGGCTGGTCGGTATGCGTTGATTTGCCAATGGCCCCAGTCTGATCCTCGTTGGGCATTGTTTCAAAAGGGCGACATTGGCGCACCATATGACACGTTGGGTTGGTTTTGCCAAGATATTCAAGACCCATCATCCATTCCTGTAGACGTAGACTCCATTGAACAATTAGTCCTAGCAAGATTAGCATCTTGCGATAATACGGTCAATCCTTGGAAAGATCGTATGAAGGATGTTATTGCCAAGAATGCGAAAGTTCGAAAGTCTCGTCGAATGGATTTAGCAGCTCAAGCAGGAGATGTTGCTGGTACGCTTTATCATGCAGCGGGACATATGCATGGTAATAAATTTGAAGGATTACTAGAGGAAGTTTCAGGGGGAAAACATTAATGAATGCGGAATTAGAATTAGCTCAACAGAAAATTCATGATCTTGAACTAAAGCTACGAGCTTTAATGGGTAGAGATGAACAGTTGCAATTATTGCCTAATGGCGATTTGCATCGTGGGATTAAGCTAGAGAACTTTGCAGAGCCTAATATCGAAGCAGAAGTTTTACCAGCATCATTTGGTAATCCATTAAACCGCATCGTTGCTGATGTTCTAAAAGCTGCAAAAGGGGGTCATGCATTGACCTGTTTGCATTGTGGAATTCAATATGATGGTATGGGTTCTGAAAAGGACATTCGAGAGCACTACAAGAAAGATCACCCATCAGTTGTAGAAGGTCATGATAAAATCGTTCCTGAGCTATTAATGGCAAATCTTGAAGAAGCAAAGCAAAGATTGGCCGCAGCAGGAGCTTAAGTGCCGGATTTAACTATTGACGAAATGATCTTTAAGCAACTAGTCGATGATGTTCGGGATATTCGACAAGGTGTTGCAATGCTAGGCTTGAAGATGTCTGAAAAGAACTATGACTATGAGCACAGACTAACCAAAGTCGAAGTTCGTTCAGGCATCTTTGCCACCATTGTTTCAGCTATCGTTAGTGGACTATTAGGTTGGAAACTACATGCTAACTAAAGCCCAATATCGAACAATGACTCGACAGTATCTAGACGATCCTGTTGCTAAGCGTTGGTCTGATCCAAATTTGGACTTAGCAATTCAACTAGTCCTTGATGATCTATGGGGAGATATGTTGGATATTGCTCCGTATTTAACGAGTCAGTATCAACAAATTCCTCTACCATTACACATTCCGGGCTATATTGATTTGCGTTTAACAATCAATGGTGGGGATTTAACCCAAAGATTTTATCGTCTTCAGCAACTAATTGCTGATGGACGGCATTATTTTGCTAAAGACCCAAGAGACTATTTATTAACCGCATCGACGAATACAGGTGATACGTCAACAGTTAAAGCCGATGTTGAGCAGAGATTTTCGTATCAATTCTTAGGAGACCAGCTTTGGTTACATCCATTGGGAAACGTTACAACGTTTACTGAAATGCGTTATTCGTTTAAGCCAATAGCGTTTACGCAAATGACGGATGGAACGAATGTACCATTTCCAGAAGGTCATGAGCATCCTGTAATGCTATTATCTGCTAGTCATGCTATGGCAAAAGGTAATGCTGAAGAAGCAGGACAATTGTATGCTATGGGCAATGATGCGAGACAAAGAATGATAAATGCTATCCGCAGACAATATCACGGAATGACTGTACCATTTGTACCGCAGAATCAATACGAATTTGGTTCAACATAATGCCCATTGCCTCAATTAACAGTGCTCCTGCGGCAGCACCAAAGGTTATTCCAACTGGATTCTTCGTGAGCCCTACAGGTTCTGCAAGCAATCTTGGGACAATTGGATCGCCTTGGAGCTTATTATACGCACTCTCAGGTGCTGGTGGTGTAATTGTACCCGGTAGCACTATTTGGCTTCGTGGTGGAACGTATACTCAGGGTCCTACGTTTATCATGTCTACATCAGGTTCAGTTGGTGTTGGCATTGATGATCCTGCAACAAAAGTTAAGTGGCGAAACTTTCCCGGTGAATTCGTTAGCATTACGACTACGGATGCAGGGATTGAAGTCATTCGTGTTGATGGAAATTACAACTGGATTTGGGGAACCATTGGGCATAATGAAGGAATTGAATTCTGGCGTAATACACTAGTACGCAATGACGTTCGTGGAACGAACATTTGGTTTGGGTTCACTCCTCAAACTGGTAACAAGCTAATTCATATCATTACCCGAGACGGTTCGAATGGAGTGCTTGATGGTGGATTCAATCCTGATTATGATTATGGTGATATAGAACTTTACGGCTGTATTGCATATAACAATGGTGAATCATCTAGTGGTGGAACGCTACAGACTCATGGATTCTATTTTCGTCATCAAGGAGCAACGACTAAGGCTAAGGTTAGCAAGTGCATTCTATTCAATCAGGTCGGTTATTGTCTTCACCATTGGGCAGAAAGAGCGTTAGGTCTTCGGAATATTGAATCAACAGACAATATCGTTTGGGGTGGTGGTGTTCTTGGCGAGCTTACTGGTGATGTTGTCAGCAATATTCTATTTGCAGGGGCTAATGGTGCAGGTGCACCGACGCAAAGCTGTATTTGTAGTAGAAACTACTCATTACAGCTAAAGCAAGATGCTAGATCATCAGCAACGTTGATTATTGGTGGTTTATCAGGAACTCTTAACGAAGAAATGACCGTTGAAGACAATTATTTTGTTGGTGGTGGTTGGGATCAGACATTTGCATCATGCAGAGTGTTCCAGTTTAACTTAGGAGTAAATCCTAATCTTAAGTTTAACCGCAATGAGTTTATTCCACTTCATGATTCGAATATTCTTGAGAATACTCAAGCTGGTGCATTAACATATACTTCATGGGCTAATAATCTCTGGCATAGCGTATCAGCTAATACGAATTGGCGTCAAGCTGGAACGAATAAGACATTTGCCGCTTGGAAAGCTGCTACTGGGCTTGGTACAACTGATACTGCTGATCTTATCACTCGGCCTACGGTAAATAAAGTTGCTGTTATCCCAGTAACAAAATACAACGCCGGTTATGGTCATGTGTGTTTTTACAATTGGGAAATGACTCCAACAGTTAATGCTGATATTTCAACAATTCTAAACATTGGAGATTCATACGAAGTGTATAACGTTCAAGACATCTTCGGATTACCAGTTAAAACTGGAGTCTATGATGGAACGCTATTAGCACTACCAACCGATGGTCGTGGACCGCCGGTACCTGTTGGAATTACTCCAAGACCACCAATAGCAACGAATCCATTTTTTGACGCATTCTTAGTTAAAAAGATTTCTTAATGGCAAAGCGCACGCTTGAAGATTCACGATATGATTTTCGCAAAGGGCGTAATACGGCTATTGCGCCAGATTTGCTAAATATTGACGAACTTATTGACACGACTAATGCTCGTTTAGTTTCGTCATATGGTGCGTTTACGAAGCGTAGTGGTTGTCAGAGAATTCATCCAGACGTGTTCCCTGCTGGTGTTAATGGTGTAACACAATGGGATACGCCAAGTGGTAAACAGGTCGTTGTAATCTCTAATGGTGATTTATACTATCGAGATGGATTTGACTTCGGCACGTCGTTTACCAAAGCAACATCTGCTGGTGTTGCTAGAACTACTGCAAATCAAGGTGCTGCTGCGGGTTGGACTGGAGCAAGTAATAGTTTAAATGGTCCCGTGCCAACTAATACTACTGTTGCGGCTGGTACGAGAATTATTTGTAAGCTTGGCGATCCAGCAATTAATAACAATGTTGATGCTGCTGATGATTTGTACTTGGTAACATTTAACGTTATCGCAGACGGTACAGCAATGAGTGGAACATATGCCGCTATTGGCGCATTTGTCGATCTTGAAGTCTCAACTGATGGTGGAGCAACGTATCCAAATGTCTTTGGAACATACTCAGCAACAACTAGCATTGGACACTCAAGCACTAAGCATTATGCTGTAAATGTTACAGCTTCAGGAGCACCGGCACAGGTTTGGGTTAGACTAAAACTAACATTAACCGTTCAAGGTACAGGAACGAGTGGGAATGGTGTTGGAACTGTTAGCGTAGCAAATGGTGCAGTAAATTATCCTGTTACATGGTCTACTGGAGCAGCTAGATTTGCAATAGATCAACCAGCGATCTTTGCGCCATTTCGTGCTTCGACTGCTGGGGCTCCATTAGTTCTTTATATCGCAAGTGGTGGACATTACTATTCATGGGCTCTAATTGCTGGCGTTTGGACTATAGCTCAACTCGACCCAACGAATAGCGCGCCATTAACAACTTCGATTCTTTCATACCACACTCGAATGTTCGCTATGTCTGCAAGTAGTGTTACACCAGGATTGCTGCCTAAGACTTTGTTCTGGTCATTAATTGGAGATGCTACGGATTTTAGAACTGGCGATAAGACTAAAGGTGGTTCGGCAGTAACGGACTTCTTAACTGGTCAACAGTTGACTGCATTAGAAGTCATTGGTTCAAGTTTGTTAATGGCTACAATCGACAGTGTTATGCGATTCACAGGTCAATCCTCAGATGACATTGTCATAGCGCAGAATACAGAAGGTATTAGCGCAGAAGTTGGTGCGATTGGGCTATTGACACTTAAGCGTTTCGAAAACGTTGCAGCAATGCTCGCGATTCGTGGACCATATGTTGTTACTGAAACTTCAGCAACGCCAATCGGAGAGCAAGTTTTACCAGATTTCAATAGTCTCGACACAGCAAATGTTTCTAAGAGTGTTATAGAATATAATAGAGGCCAGAAAGAATTACTCTTTGCCGTACCGGGTGCTGGTGATAGTGGACTGAATAAAACAATCTTTGTTCAAGCTGTTAGACTACAAGCATGGTATGGCCCTTGGACATACAGCTTTGGTATTAACTGTATGTGTCAATATATTGGCGCCAGTGGAATCGAAAATGTTCTAAGTGGTGGTAGTGATGGCTTTGTTAGACTTATGGATGTTGGTCTAAAAGACGACGTATTGTCTGATGGTACTGGTGGTACGAACATAACGATGACTGTTGAAATTCCGCCAATTCACTTCGGTCAACCCGGTGTAACGAAAACTTTGAAGATGATGAAAATGCAAGCGATATTGCCTAATGGTCATAATTTCTTAGTTAAAACTGCCTTTGATGGTGATGCATTGAGTAATGGTGCATTCGTCGATGCGACATATGACGGGACGTTAAGAGATTATAGAGTTGATCTTGATGGTCAGGGTAAAAGATTACGAAATGTTTATACTGACAACTCAGCAGTTAAGCCACAGGTTAATGGATTTACGATGTATGCATATGATATGCAAAGACCATAAATGCTAGAGACTCAATCAAAACGCATTGATCCTAAACCTGATCCGTATGCTATGCAGCCAAATGTATTAGTACGAAATCCCGGCAAAGTTGAGCCGAAGACTATAGCAGTAGATTCGACAAGACCGATTTCAAGATTAGCAGCGCATGTTCATTCTTCAAATGCTATACAAGCGATCAATACTGCTTTGCCAACAGTAGTAACATTTAATACTACTGATTTTGATTTAAAAGGATTGTTTACTGCGAATAAATTTACAATCCCATTAACTGGCAAAGTTACTGGACTATGGTTAATACATGGTCATGCTATTTTTGTCAAAGCAGCAGGGGGTACTGTTAGAGAGTTGACGTTAAGAAAAAATGGAGCTACGACAGTAGTCTATTCTGTCGTTGAACCAGATGTTCTGGATTCACTAGATGTAGAATTGCTTATCAATGATCCAACGCCGGGTGATTTTTACGAACTAGTCGTAAATCAAGACAGTGGCGGTGCTTTGAATTTGACAACGGCACCAGAGAAGACGTTTTTCGAGATTGTGCATCTGTGGTAAGAGAGAATTTAACATGGGACTTCATATATCATTTAAACACCCGTTTGGATCACATAGCCTACTGCATGATGCTGGTGGTGTAGCAAAATCTATTGCTCCATATGTCGGAATGATTCCGGGCGTTGGAACAGTTGCTGCTACTGCATTAGGCGGTCTAGGATCGTTAGCACATGGAGATAAGTTTGGAGATATTCTAAAAAGTGCCGCTGGCGGAGCCGCTGGTGGCTTGACTAAGGGTCTAGGCGGTAAACTATTCGGTGGTGGTGAATCTGGCGGCCTAAGTGGCCTAGCTGGAACGATTGGCAAGGCTATTAGTGGGCCGAATATGCTAGGGAATCAGTCGGGACAGTTAGATTTGGGCAAATTGCTAGGTGCCGCATCAGGAGTAGCAGGAATCGTTGGCCAAGGCCAACAGAGAAAATCCGCACAGAATTATGCCAATGCCAGAACGTCTCAACTTAACGATCTAATGTCAAAGGTTTTATCAGGTGGCCAGAATTATGGACTACCGTCTCCAAATTTGAATCAGCAATCTAGCGCCACACCGGGGTATTAAAAATGATTAACGATATGTTTGGTGGTGGAACGATGGGACCAAATATCACACCTAAGACTACTCCCGGTGGTGGTGATGCAAAGCCACCGTATCTTCAGATGCGTAAGCCATTAGCATTTCCCGGTATGGGTGGAATGGGTAGGTTTCAACCACCACAAATGCCACAACAGCCTAACGCTCCAACTCGTGCTCCCGGTGGCGCTGCTTGGGGTCCGGGTGGGCCACAACAGTTGCCTAAGACTCAACCAGTTGTAACTCCAAAGTCCTCAGTTGTACCGGGTGAAGTCAAGAGTCCAACGACTCCTGGTGGGAATTTAAATGATGTTTATAACTTTTTCAAGAGTGATTTGGAGAATCAAAAGAATCAAGCACTAGCCGGATCGCGTAGTGACGCAGCGGCTCGGGGCGTATTTTACGGTACGCCATTAACCGGCTCTGAAGCGGATATTAATACCCAATACCTACGGGGTCTTGGACAATTACAAGCAGGAATGTATGGCAATGAACAACAGAATCAATTGTCTAGATTGGGAATTGCTACTCAGCTTTACGGCATGGGCGCGCAAGGTCAACCGTCTGCTCCTGGTCCTTTAGACCTTTCAGGATTAGCAAGTTTATTTGGCCAAACTCCAAATTTAACTGGTCAACGAACGGGTCCAGCTATTACTCCAATGCAAAAGACTGGTGATAAGATTACGCCAAAGGTTGAGACTAACTAATGACCGCTCCAGCATTTCCACAGCTTCCTAATGTTCAGCTTGGTAATACGGCTAGTGACATTTCGTCTGCCGTATCATCATTTGCCAAAGGACTTCAAGAGGAACGAACTAAGCGTCGTCAAGAAGCTATGTCTGAGGCTTTGATGAATTTGAAAATGCAGGAATTTCTACATCCGCATCCAATTCATGATATAGAAATGGGTCAGAATGGTCCTGAGAACGTATGGACGAATCCGAATACGATGCAGGAAGTTGGTAGATCAAACGCGCCAAATCCAATGTTCTACACTCCAACGAATACTGGACCTGGAATGACACCGTCGATTAGTGGTGTTGGTCGATATTCACCACCTGGAACTCAGGCCACAAACGTTCCGCTTCCACAAGGAACCGTTGGTCGAGATATTCCGCCAACACCAACTCCAGTTGAAGGTCCAACTGGACCTAGCGTTTCATTGATTCATCCAAGAACAGGTGCTGCGACTCCAGTTGCCGGTGCAGGTGGTGGAGCAATTACGCCTCGTGCTCAGCAGTTTGAAGTTGAAAAAGGTCAATTCGCATCGAATATGGCACGTGCTGCACACGGCATGTCTCAAGCTAGTCCTCAAGACGTTGAAAATGTTGTTAGCCGCTTAAACTCTCAAGCAGTTCTAGGAGCACTTCCAGTCATTGGTGCTCCTGCGTCAGAAATCGTTAGATCAGGAATGGCCGTAGGATTGACTCCAGAACAGGCTAAATGGCTTGCGAACTTCTATACATTTGTCGGATTTGCCGTTCCTGAAATGGCTGGTAAGCAAATGACAGCGACGGAAATGAGACAGCAAACGGCAATGTTCGCGCCATTGTGGAATGAGCCAGAAGAAGCTAGAGAAGTTAAGCGGGGTAATGTTAGATTCAGAGTTCAATCGTCAATTAGAGCTTCTGGCTCTGGTTGGTCAAGACTTATCAATGATCCGAATATTGCTTCACAGATTCCAGTAGAATATGGTGGAACGATGCAGGATGTTGTTGCTCCTCCAGTGGGACCAACGAATAGATTTACCGGAAGACCGAGACATTAATGAACGAGACTCTAGATCAACAACCTTGGCAACTATCGAAACAGCCTCATGAGTGGCAAGATATACTTTTAGCCGCTCATCAGGCATTGCATCAGAATCCGCAAGATCAAGAAGCTCTTGAAGCGATTAAGGATGCTAATGAGGCTTTACAAGTTTACGATCAAGCTGAAGCTGAGACTGGTTCGGAACGCCTAACGCAGGGTGCCGCTGGTGGCGCAACTGGTATAGTTGGTGCAGGACTTAAAGCATTATCAGGCTTAATTCACCTTCCCGGCGCAGCGGTCAAGGGCGCTGTAGACGTCGTGCAAGACCCTGATGCTGTAATTCATAACATTGACGATGCTATAAATGCTTTAGCCGAAAAGGTTAAAGGAGTCGTATCACATCCAGTTCAAACACTTGAAGAATCGACTCCTAGTGAAATCGGCAGCGATGTGGCAAATGCAGGAATGCTAGCTGCTCCATTTGCCAAAGCTTCTAGTGCTATAGGTTTGTCTAGTCCATTAGCCGAAGGAGTTCAAGGTCCAGTAACAGCTACAACGGCTAGAGTCAGTGCTGCTCCTAGCGTTGGTAGTGTTTTAGGTCGTGCTGCGGCTGCACCTTTTAAACGAGTCGGTTCGACAGTACGCAATTGGATGGAAAAGCCGGAAGTCTTGAACCAGCTTAATCGAGAACAAACAGCTTTAGCCGCAGCACGTCGTGCAGGAGTTGAAGCGACGAATGAGACGATTATTCCTCAACGTGCGGCACAAGCTGGTACACGTCAACAGATTCTCGAACAAACTCTAGGCCGTCAACCAACGTTAGCCCAACAGCAAGCTGAACGTTTAAAACTTCTTGAACAAGCCTCTAGTCGTGGTGGACCTACGGCTGAGAATCTTGATTTGCGTAATGAACTTTTGAGATTAAGACTAGAGCTATTAAAAGGTACAAGTGAAGGTGCTGAAGGTAGTGTTCCAACGGGTAACGTTCCACAGACTTCTACACTAGACGAGAGTGGACTATTTACGAATCCTCAGCCTATTCCTGAAGCGGGATTAAATGCTGTTGGTAAACCACGTGGAATTGATGTTATTGGTCCACCAAATCTACGAACTATGACTCCTGCTGATGAAGCATTTTCTAAACTACGAACTGGAGAAGGACCATTACCGGATAATCCTAATTCAGTTCAGTTCGAAACGCATGGACCCGGTGGCAGTCCACTACCTCCTATCAGTCCTAGTCGTTTACTAGGTCCTAGTGCATCTGGTGCTGATATTGAAACGTATCTAAGAAATATAGCTAATGTCTTGCAAAAGGGATACTAGTAATGTATAACGATGTAACAGTTAATCCCGGCGTGGACTCAGGTTTAGATCGTGATACGCCATTAACTGATGCTATGAAGAAATTAGCAAAACGACGTAATAAAATTACTGATGACGTTCAAGCAGCATTTAAAGAAGGCGAAAGAGCACCTGTAGCAGGAGCGAGTCTATGAAGGGTCAGACAGACGCAGATGTAATTAAGGAGCATACGCTACGTTCCGACACAGCAGAGCCTACACATAGCGAACAGGCGAGATTAGATGATCCTGACGTGAATTATATGGGTCCAGACAAAGGCCCATTTCGTTGTGATAATTGTGTATTCTTTGATCCTCAAGAATCTGACTGTGATAATCCCAACGTCCAAGCCCCAGTCGATCCTGCGGGATGCTGTAATTTGTTTCATTCGTTAGACGATAAGGACTATGACGAATGAGCTTTGCCCCAGTTCAAGACTTACTCGATGGACAGGTAAGTCCTCAAGAAAGATTTCGCGGAATGCTTCAGAAGATTCTACAGCGAAAGAAGAACATCAGTCCTAATCCTGCTGATGGATTTTATTCAGAAACAAATAACTCTAATGCAGAAGGTAGTGGCGTAACAACGGCCCAAGGGGCTAATGGACAAAATTAATGCAAATCAATCTTCCTAAGAATAAGAACGTTAAGAATCTCGCTCCGACAAAGACTGGCAAAGGGCATTTTGCCGCAGCGGCACAACGTCTCGCAAAGCTTCGCTCTGGAACACTTCAGCATGGTGTTCCTAAGCACGCTCCATTAGGTGGACCAAAAGTAGGTCATAGCGGCTTGACTGGTGGTCCGGGGCTAACTGCTCAGGCTAGCGAAGGCCAGACTGGACTAAACGAAGAACAGCAAGGCGCGAGTGAGAAGAAGGCTAAGAAGCTTCGTGGATTGGTCTAAGTAATGGCTGATGTAAAAGTCTATACTAGCACTCCCGATCCCGGCGCTGGTGGGCCAATTGACCTAACCCAAGTCACTACTGGTGTAGGTGTCGTTGATCGTCAGAGAATTAGCGTTGCTGATAGTCAAACTCCTGTCGATGCGCCAGTCTCTACTGCGGCACCAGCGGGAACTGAAGCAGGACTCTATGTTCGAGTCGTCAGTCAACCTGCTGGAGGCTCTAGCACAGATGTTACTGATCGTGTTGGTCGATTAGTCGGTCATGTTAACGTTGACAATTTTCCAGCGACTCAACCAGTATCCGCTGTTAGTTTGCCATTACCAACTGGTGCAGCGACTTTAGCCGCACAGACTCAACCAGGCATTGATATTGGTGATGTGACAATTAACAATGCTGCTGGAGCGGCAGCGGTTAATGTGCAGGATGGTGGAAATTCTCTAACCATTGACGGTACTGTTACAACAGCACCACCAGCCAATGCTTCGACCAATGTTGCTCAAATAGCTGGAACGGCACCGGACACGAATAGTGGAGTGAAATCTGCTGGGACGTTGAGAGTCGTCTTAGCAACAGACCAACCTGCATTGACCAATAAGCTGCTGGTTACTCCAGACTCCGTAGCCTTACCAGCTAATCAATCTGTCAATGTAGCTCAATTGGCTGCTACGACAACAGACACAAACTCAGGAGTTAAGTCGGCTGGTACGCTTAGAGTAGTAATTGCCACCGATCAACCAGCCCTAACAAATAAACTTCTCGTCACACCAGATTCTGTAGCGTTACCTGCGAATCAAAGCGTCAATACTGCACAATTTGGTGGGACAAATGTTTCGACAGGTGTTGGGGCTGGTGGAGCGGGTATACCACGAGTAACACTTTCAAATGATTCGGTTGTAGCAGAAATCCGCGCAGCAACATTACACGTTACAGGAACTGCTGCTGTTAATACTGCATTGACGATTACGCTTCCCGCTGCTGGAGCAGGACTCTTTCATTACATCACATCTATTCAATGGACGAAGCTTTATAGTATTATCGGTGTCGCAGCGGGAGCGGGTATCATTATTACCAGCACTAACCTACCCGGCAATCCAGCATGGACAACCGAACAAAACGCTTCACCTGCTGGAACAGTCGTGACTGTCATTAATTATGAGCCAACCACACCACTCAAGTCGAGCGTTGCGAATACGGCAACTACCATTGTCGCTCCACTAGAACTTCAGACGATTTGGCGTGGTAATGTTAGTTATTTTACAGGAGCTTAATTGATTTTACTACTTTGGGGTAAATTCATTCTACCAGCTCCACCAAATCTACCGGGTCCAGTATTAGCTTATCAAACTCGAACGCATCATGATATGATAAGACTTAATAGCTTTCCGCAGGATACTATAGGAAAATCAAATGTCTAATTGGATTCAAGGGGCTATAAAAAAGCCCGGCGCGTTTACCGCTCAGGCTAAGAAGGCAGGAAAGTCAGTAGGAGAATATGCTCAAGAAGAAAAATCTGCTAGTGGAACTACTGGCAAACGTGCTCGTTTGGCTATTACTCTACGCAAGCTCGCTAAGAGCAGAAAGAAGGATTAATGCCAGCCATTAGTGGTCCACAATATCGCGCTATGCAAGCCGCCGCACACGGCCATTCGACACTCGGGATTCCGCAGAAGGTCGGTCAAGAATTTGCTGACGCAACGCCACCCGCGAAGCGTTCTGAATTTGCGAAATCCGCAAAGCACCTTGCCAAGAAGCGGAAAAAGCGTTAACGATTTCTAACTTGTCGTATTTGACAATTAGCACATTGAGTAGCAATGCCAATGTCTTTAGGCCAATTTTTTCGTCTTAAATCTAAGATAACATTTACGCCAGCATTGCGTCCAAGACCAACTGCTTTTCGATGCGCTGCACCATCTCCGTTCAAATGTCCAATAGTTAACGCAGTTATATCAGACTCTCCGCAAGCACATTTAGTTCCATAGGCAGCTAAAAATTCTAACCAGAGTTTTTTATTATACTCTCGTTTACGCCGTTTATCTTCTTCAGGATGATTCTTGCGCCATTTCGAGCTTGCGGCTCGTCTGTATGCTTTCAGCTCGTCTGGTGTTTTCAACTTGCATTCTCCGTAAATTACTTAACCAACTAGCGGAAGGGTAAAAAGTAACACTGTCATACGATCCCTTCTCAACCCACTGGCAATATCGTCTTAAATCCGCTTTAGACACTTCCCCCGTATCCCATGCATCTAGCGCAGGACGGTAGTCCGGGTCAGAGTATAGCCTCCGACTCGTCTCAGCTCCAAATAGAACCGTTGTAGGGCATTGTGGTGGCTCAGGACCGACGTTTGGATCGAGTTCGGGACTTGATAGATTGTCTACGCGGGCGCGTAGCTTTCGGGCTCTTTCTGGAGTCCCGATCAGTGCTAACCATATCGCTATGACGTTCAAAGTAAAGCTCTTTGTTTTTGAGGATTATGACAGGACCAGTCTTTGTCTCAACTAGTGGGTCTTCTGTTACAGGGCAAGCTTCGACAGGACCGTAGCCCTTAATCGTTTCAAAGTGCTTGTCAAACTTCTCTCCCTTGATATACAATTCCGAAGTCAAGCTATCACACCAACGACATTCGCTGACTTCAATCTCTTTGCGGCCATTGTGAACTGATGAAACGACTTTAAACCAATGGTTACAAACTGGTTTAAATCTATCCCACCACTTGTTGACTTTAGACCACAGACGGTATTTTGTATTATACAACATAATTTTCCCCCTTTAAACACTAATGGGCCAGACGAGCGAGGAAGGATAAACGTTTCAGTATCGGGAGGAGGACGATACTGGGGGAGATTTGCTCGTGGCCCATTAGGTGCTAAGGTCGAAGACCTAGCGATGTGCAATTTAACACTTTTCTCCTCCAAAGTCAAGTGTTTAGGTTAATAACCCACAAATCCATAAAACAGTTAAACTTACAATCAACACATACAATACAAATAACCTTGGCAGTTTATCAGTCACCGTTGCCATTTGACGGTTTTGGACCGTTTCCATTCTTAGTCCGATAGTATGCATCAACACCCTTGTCTAATGTTCTAAGACCCATATAGCCGCCTACGCATAGTCTAAACGTAGACCATAGCTGAACTGGCACTCCGTCCATATTGATCTGGGGCAAGTGGAATATACTGACTACGGGTCCTGCATAGAGAATCACGATAAACAATCCCATTGAGACCAATGGTCTCCAAGCCTTTTGAATCCATAACGACCCTTGCTCCTCTGCTAGAATTGAAGACTTAGCAGCATCTAGAGCAGCAGCTTCTAATGTTGCCTGTTGCGCTGCTACCTGAGTAGCAAATGCCGCACGGTCCTTAGGATCAGTGACAAATTTACCAATAATATCATTAGCCAAGCTTGCTAAGGCTTTGACAGGGTTTAGAATATCGAGAATATTAGCCATTAACAAGCACTCCAATTAATCCTGCGACTAATGATGGAATTATCCAATCACCTAAATGATCTTGATAATCCGGCGTTACTCCGTTCATCTTTTCATGAGCTAACTGTTCAAGCTCACGTAGTAAGAAAAAGGTTGATGTGGCATTTAGTCCAAAGACTAGTGCAATGGGAATTGCACCTAGACCATGAATTACCCAACTATGCCAAGTCTTCGTGTCAGACCATTTATTAATTGCAATTAAGAGTTTAATCATTATTCCGCTCTTACTAAGAATCTATTCTTACGTCCATCTCCAAGGAAGAATCCGATATGTGCGTGCTTGTCAGTAGATGACCAGACGATTTCAAGCTCCACTCCTGACTTTGTACCACGAGCAACCCAATTTGCAACATTAACAACGGCATTGACAAAGAGCCATAATGTTTCTTCATCAAAGTCTGCTATATGCAAATCAAATGCCTGACCGACATAATGAAGACTTTTACCCGGCCCACTAGTTCCCGTTGGCAAGTCCATTGGCAATCTCGCATCGTCTGTAATCTTCAACGGTCTATTGAACTGTTCTCGAACTTCATCAAGCAATTCAGCAGCCGTTGGATTTACCAATTCAGGATGCTTAAATTCGCTAAGTTTAAAATGTCTCAAATCATGGTCTAACATTTACGCTGTCATCTGTTCTGTCATGCCCCAAAGCTCGACACGACCGATGATACCAGCACCTAATGCTGGTAATGTAATATCACAATCGTTTCCAGTAGTGAAAACCATTGGATGGCGGAATTCATAAATTATTGGAGCGAAGGCCGCAGCAGGAATCTGCATTCGAATTCTCAACGTTGCTCCAGCATTCTCTCTAACCTGCGCTTCTACTGTTGCAGCAGGAAGACCACTGGCAGAGATTGAGAATCCAAAAGCAATATGTCTCGCTCCAACGACAGCAGCTTTAGTCGCAGTCGCAGCACCATTCGTTGCTGATGCAGTTACACGCCAGTCTTCTGGCAAAGTTAACAACCGTTCTACGCTAGGCATTCTAATTTCTCCTTAAAGACTACATAAAACTACACAGGGTCCGTTATGCCCCAAAGTTCAACCCGGCAAACAACACCTACACCTAAGTCTCCAACATTGATGTTACAACTCGCATTGACATCACAGACAATTGGATGTTTAAGATCATAAATAATTGGACTAAATGAAACTGCTGGAAGCTGAAATTCACGCCGTGTCGTTACGCCATCAACGATTTTAACTGTTTGAGCTATTGTTGGATCAGCACTAACGGATACGATAAAACCTAGAATGATATTTCGTGCACTCGCTACGGCATTACGAGTAGCTTGAACAGCAGCATGAGTGTTTATTGATGTGGCACGCCATGTTGTTTGCTGATTTCTCGAATCTTCAAGTCCTGTCAATAACTGTTCAACACTTGCCATGTCGTCTCCTAATACTGCGTTCTTGTATACGTTTGTAACGCTTTACCTGCACCTGTTGGTGGATGTCCCGTCTTTCGAACTGTGAACACGTTGAAGAATGGTGCGGTTGCAACTGGTACTGTTTCATTACCAACACCCCATGCTGAGCCTGACTGAGTCGGATCAGCAACTTGAGTTGTTGGGAAATAAACTGTTGCTCCAGTGTACGTCGTTACTGGACTTCCTGCTGCTGGAGCATCGAAGACCGTAATAGCCGCTCCAAAGTCATCTCGAACATCATGAACATCGAACGTATCTCCTGATGTTAAGATCGTGCTTAGATCGACTGCGATTCGTGCAGTAGATTCCCAATTATAATACGCAACGAGACCACGGTTATCTTCATACCGTTTCGTTGGAATAACTGCAACTTGTGTTACGGTTGGTGTTACTGGGTTAGTATCAGTCGAGAATCCGGTATCAGACTTCCATTGAGCAAATGATCCAAACGTGTGCGCTGGCGTTTTGCATAGCGTATACGTTCCGAGCCACTTCGTATTACCCCAATTGTACCCAGAGTACGTTGAATCGGTGATCCAAACTTCATAATTATTTCCAGCTACGCCAGTATTAGGCTTAAACGTATTCCGCTGGAATTCTAGTGCACCACCGGCACCCAAAATGCTATGAATGTATACACAGCCAAATCCAGAATTCTGTCCACCACCAATCATATAATTATCATCAACAACATTCGCTGCACCGATTCTTGATGTACCACCTTGACCAATTTCGATCATGCGGTCGCCAAGGTTACCCGGTTGATAGCCCCAGTTGTTTAGAACATTCATATGATTCATGGTGTCACTAGCACCACCAAATTCTAGCAACACCGCATCGACACCACCAAGTGATGCGATGTTGTTTAGTGCTCCTGCATTGAATAGAATGTTGTTCTTGTAATCAATATACTCAATGAAATCATGAGCGTCTGCAACAGAATACAACTGAGTACCAAAGCCTTCCATATTAAAGCAGACATTGCCTTCAATCGTAAAGACCTTTGTTCCCTGATGGTGAACATATAATCCATGTGCTCCGGGCGATTGAGCATAGCCGTTGTTAAATGACAAACAACCATAGATTTCAGAACGTCCAGTATGCGTGTCAGAAAAGACTCCATTACCACCACCTTCACGTAGTGTGCAATGGATAACCTTATTACCATCCGTATTCGCGCCAATGCTAGGAGTTGATTGAAGCCAAACGCAAGATGGACCACCAACATATGCTGTACGCTGAGACAATACGCATCTGAAATCTAGTCCCCAAATCCAAACGAACGATCCAGAGACCGCAGTATTATCCACACCCGTTGGCGGGTTGCCTGTATTAGTTTCTTCAACAATAACATGCTCACCTTGATAGTTTCGAATAATGACCTTTTGGTCAGCATTATCCACTCCGCTTCCAACTGCACCACTAACGCTAATGGTAAAGTTAGAATTAGTCTTCTGATACGTTCCACCACGCATCCAGATATTATCACCCGGCTGAATAGCGCCAGAATGACCTGACCATGCAGAAGTAATATCCCACGGAGAGCCAATTGCTCCAGTGTTACCAATCAACCCTGTTGTTGCAACAAACCAATCGGTCATCTAGACTCCATTAAGCTTTCTGCCAATCACTATCACCTTGCATCCATGCCTTCATCTGTGAACGAGATTTAAAGGTTGGCATAGAATCTCCAGCCCCCGGAGTAGCACCACCGCCACTTGGCGGAGCTTTCTTAGTCTTATCCCGTGCTGCTTGAGTCTGCTTATTGCTATTCTCAGCAATACGAGATTGCAATGCTTCAACTGTTTTCTTTAATTCTGCAACTTCATTGCCATTTGAAACTTGTGGACCATTTGATGCAGAATACCCATGTTCTTCAAATGCATTCGGTACGTCATACTTCAAAATCGAGTCGATCTTAGCCTGAGTCAAGAATTGTGGTGGTTCCTGACGAAGAAAGAATTCAACCGCTCCAGCGACTTCTTTAGGATCAGCGCCATATCGCTTAGCGATGTCTGCTACTGCTGGATTAATCGTCTCACGAATAAACCTATCACCAGCTTCTCGTTCATTCCGTTCTGCATTGACTTGGTCAATCTTGACATAGCCCGGAATCTCTTGAGGCATCTTCGTCGTTTCAGTCACTAGCGCCTGAGCAATTCGCTTCATAGGCTCAATATTGCCCATTGCCAATGCTGTCAACGCTGCATCCCAAACCTTGCGCTCATTAGCATACTGCTCTAATTGTGCCTTTTGTTGCGTGACTTCTTTAGCAATAGAATTCCGTTCTTCAACCGTAGTATTATACTTCTGCTCATTCCAATGTCCCATCGACGCATTGCGAATGGCTTCGGCTAAAGTTTTACGTTGTTCTTTGCCAAGAGCTTGATACCCAAGTTGAAGCTTACCTTCGAAAAGATCACGAACCGAAATCTTTTCTAATGCATCAATTTTATTCCCCTCTTTATCATATACAGGGAACGGTAACTTAAAACTTTCCTGTTGCCCTTCAGCACCAGCACCACTTTTTTCAGCAGCAACGGCTTTATCCCATTCAGCTTTAATCTGTTCATCACTCAAGCCCTCAGCGCCGGGAAGCTTTCTCAAATCTTCCACTGTCAATTCTTCAGCCTTAGCTGCTAGAGTATCAATGACACTTTCTTCACCAGCGCCAGACGCAGCTTCGTCTAGTGTCGAATCTATCAGTTCCTGACGACTTTGAGTCTTTCCCGCTGGATGCTCGGGTAGATTAATTTCTGGTTCCTGCTGCCCTTCTGAACCTTCTTCTCGTTCTAGCTCCTCAGTATCAATCATGTAATCTCCTCAATTACGTTTGTTGATTTGCAACAGTTTGCTCTGCATTAGTTAATTGTGGCTTTGGCAATGCACTTGCTGCTGTAATACCTGTACCAGAAGATTCTGGCGCTGGACTCGTTGCGGGACCCGTCGTCTGTCCCGGTTTAGACTCTACAGGAGTTCCCGTTGGACTACCACCAGCAGGAGCCCCACCAATCGGCATTCCACCTTCCTGCATTAACATCATCTGAAGCTTATCCGCCGGAATTCCCATGACTTCTGGTGGAATTGGAATCGTTCCAGTTGGATCATTCATAGAACGTTCCAATTGGTCATAAACTCCCCAACGCTCCATAGCCAACTGTCTCATAGCCCAAGGCTTACGTTCGTCAAGAATGATTTCCATCAATGCTGGCTTGTGAACCGTGCGATAGAATCCGGGCATTTGACTTGCAATTCCCGTCGCACCTTGCTGAGGCTGTGGAGTCTGCATATCGCAGTCTTGCCATAGCACTGCAAACGATGGCATTTGATACCGAACTCCCGATTCCATCTGTGACAATTCTTCCCACTGGTCTTCAATTAGCGTGTTAATCCATTGCGCTCGTTGCCATTGATCCGTATCTCCCATTTGAATATCCCGCACGTCAGCATAGACGGAACGTTTCTGATATGTTGGGAGACTAATTCTACCCTTGTCCAATTGATCTTCTAGCAATTGCTGTCTTAATGCACGTGGCATTGGCATTAGCGTTTCAGGATCGACATAGACCATTGGACGATCCCCTAGCTTTTCGCTGCTTATACGCTTAGCCAAATCTCCCCGTCCACCAACTGCTGGAATAAGCCGAGGTTCATCGAACAGCCATTGAGCATAACGGACAACGATATGTGACCATTCGGTAGCACCTTCGGCTCCAGCCCTGACACCGGGACCGAAAGTACGCTCAAATAACTGCTGTGCTGCGAGTACCGCACGACCTGACACATCTTGGGCGCTGCCGGACTGAGACATTTGACCACGGGCAATATCACTCCATCCTGTTTTATCTTCGAGTTTTTTAATCATCCAATCCAGCAAGCGCCATGCGTCAGGATTGGCATTTGGCGTAGGAGCTAGCTCAGGCTTCATGCCTTTGTATTCTACGACACTACCAACGATATTAGAATACGTCTCCTCTAGCAAAGTTCCAGAAGATGCTAGGAGTCTACCACCAGCAAAATATCTCGCGTGTTTTAACAATGCTCCAAGTAATGCATTTATCGCCGTCTGATCCCCAATCCAATCTGACATGACCGGACGAGGGAAGATGTCTGTATCAGCACTACCATCAGAGAATCTAGCGAGAGGAATAATCCCTCCCGGCAATTCGTCACCATTTTCGACTATAACATTACCGACTAGACGTTTCCAAATTCCCTTTTCCAGTCCCGGCTCATTATCATCAGGAGCTATCCAGAGCAAATATTCCGGTACGCCGTCGATAATACGTTGTCTGCGAGTCGGGAAAGGCGGCAAGCCACGCTGCCAACCCATTGAGCGGTCAATAGGCATATCCAGAACGTCACTTTGCGACGTAATGACCATTTCAGATTCAATGGTAGGATCACCTGTTTCAAGCCGGGCTTCATTAACGTCGCGCATTCTTCGCACAAGTGCCCAACGTGCCCGTGGTTCAGTTGGACCGTTGATTGATCTTGCTTCTGGCGAGAAAAGAACTTCATGGGCTAATAGAACCTTATGTGCAATGTCTCCACCGCTAAGTTGTCTTGCTTGACCACCCGGTTGTGCAGCAATACCTTCTTCGGCAAATGGTAGGACTAAAAGACCATCTTGACCAACTTCATAACCCTGAGCTTTTAAGCCGGGGAATCGTTCATCTTGAGGAGGGATTAAATCAACATCGTCTTGCTTCGGACCCTTTGACGGATCGATATAGATGTGAACAAATGCTACACCATCAGTCTGTGCATGAAACCATGCATCGAGAAATGTCTGCCAAGCGCGAAGAATGTAGAAATAATATTCCGCAACGGCTTGTTGAGCATCTGCTGCTTCTCTACCAGCAATCCCGCCGCCAATTGGTTCATGGCGGAAACCGGGACGCTGCTCGGAAAGAATACCAAGCCTAAAGTCAAGAGCCGGACCAACGACGTTAAGCACTGGTCGTAAATCGTTAACATCGGATTGCGGTTCACGCCATAGCCGTCCATCTCTAGTTGAAATCCACTGATGTCCAGCACGAAAATGACGATGCCGAGCCCAATGCAAACGCTTATCGCGCATGATTGGCTCTTGCTTTCTTCGCTGACCCTCAATCCAACGTCTCCAATCGGGACCGTTGTCAGAAGTTAAGTCAGGAAAATCAGCGCCAAACTTGCGTTGTAATCTTTCTTTTTGATTATTAACTATCGCTGCGGGTTGGTTAATGTCAGGAGCATTGTCTGATTTAGCAAAATTCCCCGGCATATCTCCACCGAACCCTGCGCCACCCGGTGCGGTCATTTAGCAAAATATCGTGTTAGTCTGCCAATACGGTCCTGAGAAAGGGTATCTGGGAATGTATTGTCCCCAAGGATAATAAGGATAAGGATTACCACCGTATGGTCTTCCGCAATGTGGGCAATAACCGCAGTATGGACAATGCTGATTAAAGCTTAGTGACGCATGACTCATGCTACACTGAACACTATCACCAATCGAATTCTTAGTCAAGTGGATTATCCTCTTTTTGCAACAATCTAAACGCCGCAAGCCAAGACCCAGTTTCGAGCTTAAGCATTCTCACTCGTCTCTTTCTCGCGTCTTGTGCATGGACTTCAGATTCTTGTGATATATAATCAAGTATGTCTTCAGGAATTGGTTCGTCTTTAGGCTTAAGTTCAACATCAGCAGGGACGACTTGAGTTGTTTGATTTAACCTAATCGTCATATCCGATGGTATGGGAGGAATTGTTAGACCTGCAAAGCTAATAACGATTACAGGCGGATTCTTCCATAGTCGGTAGAATGCAACTAGAAAGGTAACTAATATACAAGTGATTGTCAAGAGGGTAGTTAAAAGTCCCATGTGCCCAATTCCGGTATAAACAGCTTCTTCGATCCTTTACGAATTTCAGTCATCATTTTGTCAAACACTATGTCTTTATTAGGGTTATCTGCTAATGGTTCGGGTCTTAAAATCGTCTCAGGACGCTCGAAAATGACCATAATTCCATATCTCAACGCATCAGCAGCATGATCTTCTTGCCGTGGTCTAAGATCATTAGGGTCCTTGCCTAAACCAGTATTTCTCTGGAGCATTCCCAACGTCCGTTTTAGATTTACACATCCCCAATTCCCATCTTCAGGCCATGCTCGTAACGACCCACGCTGTTGCAACGTTCTCAATCTAGACCATCCAGCCATTCGGTCAATGTTACCCTTTTCCAAATAGACTCCCAAGGTGGATAACATCGTAGCAATAGATTGCCCGGATGTAGCTTGACGGTTAAACATTTCTGGAGACCCCACACTGTAGACTGGATCGCCAAGTCCCATCTGCTTCTCGCGAATCTTAATATTCGTCGCGACATCGTCCAACGAGGGGTCTTTGAGATAGAGTTCACTGACAACATCCGTCACTCCTGTAGTAGGATAGTGAACTAACCAAAGCACACACGTCGGATCGCTAATGCCAAAGTCTATACAGCGAATCAACATGAATTGTTTTGAACTTTGCAACTGAGCAGTTTCGGCAATGACCAATGGTTGAAACATAGCACCAGCAAGTCTTGACCATTCACCATGAAGATATGCTGCTACGTCTTCAGGGGCCATTTGCATAATACCCGCAATGTATTCTTCTCGATTAGGCATTGACGGGTTATCCCAAACGTGACTTGGGATATATTGTCTCGCTATGACAAAGTCTTTTTTATCAATCTGTACCGTGTCATTGTAAATTTGATATGGATTCCGCTTGTCGATGAAACGACGGAACACCCATTCATGACCAATATCCCCCGGATTCGTTCCAGACCGAATAATAGGAGGCAAATCTGCGCTTTTAGTTCTATTTCGCAGAAACATGAAAAGATACTGCTTTTCAGTGAAGCTGGTAAGCTCGTCGAAGCAGATAAGATTATATTCAAACGTTTTAAAGTTCAGAATATCCTGCTCATGTTCAGCGTAGCCCATCTGGATAATGGCTCCGCTCGGGAACTTCCATCGTGATTCAGCCTCACGCCAAGCTGCCCCCGGCACGATGTCGGGATACAATTGCATAGTTCTATCAATGACTTCTTGAAGCTGTGGTCGGGTTCTACGTAGCATAAGACAACGATGCTTAGGATGGTCAGCCCAACGTAGAGCAAGGGCAATGAGAGCATCAGTCTTTCCACCACCCGCAGCGCCTCCATACATCACTTCCCTAACTGTCGATGACAGGAATGCTGTTTGAGGCCCCGGATTGGGAGACCAGAGTATTCTTTGCTTCGTAGCCAATGTCGAATCCGCATTTTGGACAAATCATCATCTTTGAACCAGTATCAAGTGCTGGTAGCACGATAACACCCGCAGCAACTCTTTTTTCAACTTGAGATGCTACGGGTTTACCGAATGCTCTATTATGAACGTCTTTAAGCAATGAGGCTTGGGCTGCTGTGGCTTTGATTTCACCGTTTAAAACTCCCGCATAAACGGGACCCAATTCCTTAGCTAAGCTTTGCCAATCCTCAGTAGTCCGAGCAAGGGAAGCTTTCGCTATTAACTCTGGTGGAATCGCCAGTGGCATCGGCATCGACTTCCGGTGACACGTCGAGCACTGGCGGTCTTTGCGGGTTGACGCTAGGGCTTTTCCGCAACTCGGACACGGGGATTTTCCCGGTATCACTTCTGCCAAGTCTATCATGTTTTACCTTTAGCAATTCGTACAAATATCCTTGAACATTGAAAAGAATTGCACATAGCACTTCTTCTTGATCCAAGACCTGATGCTTCTCGTCTTGTGCGACATAGCCGTCATGCATAAGCCATGCTTCCATCGTATGGCGTAGCATTGATTTCATGTAGGAATCTAAGGGCATTCCTTTTTGCCAGTTGTCACTCTGACGAATATCTTTACCAACTGGAATGTTTCTCAATCTACACTTGTGCATATATTCTGCAAAACGCTCTAGGACTATGGGACTGATAAATCCCTCATAATCTAGTTTTTGAGAATCTACGTCACGAGTTGCGCCGGTGTCAAATGCACGAGTTTTTAGATCGACTGGAATGTAAAGTTTGTTTAAAGCAAAACAAACTTCGCATATCCAGTCTTCTTTAAAAGGATGGTCTACTCTAGCAATTGTATTGCACGAAGTGCATAGATAGGTGTAAATAACAGGGTCATGTATCATTTTCAGGATTCTCAGGATTCTTAGGATCGCTATGCCATTTGACACTAGAAATCGTTGGTGGACTGACGAGAAATTCTCCCGTATTCTTCTCTACGCTCACCGCTCTATCATCTACGCAGAAGACCATATTGAAATCCTTCTCAGCCGTGACATCGAGTCTTTCGCCTAGGTGCTTTTTGCACCAATTGCGTATCGCTGAAATGATCTTATTAACTTCGTCTTCATCAGCTATCCAGCGTTCAGTGCAGACTCTTGCGGTGAAAATCTTGACCTTGATTCCAGCAGCAAGAAGTTGCTTAACGTACTCGACCATAGGTGCTATTGGCTCACCAATATGCTCGGGACCTTTCCATTCGTCATAATGCGCTAGCGTTCCGTCTAAATCAATTCCGACCCATGCCATTATCGAACTCCAGTTTGAGGATTATTAGTCTGTTCGACTAAAAATTCTACAAACCCAGTGACTCCTCTTACTGAGCCATCTTCAAATGCAAGGATTAAAACATTTCCCTCGACATACCAGCCTTGAACATTTTCAATTGCTACATCAGTATCAATCTTTACACGGTACATTCTAGACTCCAATTTTAAGTTTCTTTTCAATCCACATCGAAATGGATTGTCCTGCACTAGAACCGAAAACTGTACCAATCGTATACGGAATGAACATTACCCACGTCATTTCCTTCGTTACGATCAGATATTTCATAGTAACAAACCATACTCCATTGCTAAAGATTGCAGCAATGAAATGATAGAGCTTAGAATTTCTATTCCGTGATCTGCTAACGATTGAAAAACTGGTATTCTGACAGAATGCAAGAATTGCCATTAACACTTCGTTCATAAATCCTCTTTCCGAATTAAAGTTGACGATTGAGATTTCTTACCGTTAGAATCTACTGAAAATTCTATCTTCAAATGACTAGGTAACAATGGTGGGTATCCCTTATCCTCAGCATACCCCGTTCGACTATCATAAGCACTCCCGCAAATGTATTCCCGCGTTTCATTCCACTTAATCGGATTCGCCCCACGATCTGCTAATGTTGAATAATATCGTGGAGGTAGATCGACGGCAATATGAGAGTGGGCTGTGAGGATTGCATCTGCAATGAAAGTTCTGTCGAAAGCTTGTCCCTTTGTAACCTTACTTGAGATTGCAACTCCAGAGTCAACGCCGTGGTGGGTAAAGATGGAGAATATTCCACAATGCTCGGAACCAACCCGTAGTTTAAGGTGCCAGAATGCGGATACACCGAGATATGGAATCCCGAGCTTGGCGCAGAGGGTTTCATCAAAATCCAATCCTGATTCTTTCTGGATTCGATTTCCGTGATTTCCTCTGATTCCAAATAAGCCTCGTCCACTAATAGGCCGCAAGAGTCGGACGATGTCATTTTGCTGGTCTGTTGGGGACATGGTTTGCTGGTAGATGTCTCCTTTGGAATGCTTTGTAACACATTCACCGCCATCTCCAAGATAGACCCATACTCCTCTGGGGTCATCACGAATTTTTTGCACAACTCCTTCAATGAATCCTGTGTCAGACTGCTCTGCGCCTCTATGCCAACAAACGATTGGGTAGAGATTGATTTTTGATTCTTTGGTTTCATACTTAAAGTATCTCATTAAATTTGAAATCCCTTGTCATCATTCAATTTCGTTCCGCCTAAATCCGTAATTCTCAATTTTGCCAATGGTGGAAATCTCCCCTGCCGATGAATTTCAATCGTGGTCTTGTTTAAACGGTCAACGTATTGTGCAGTATCGAGAATGGCGGGTAGGTCTGTAGCTCCTCTAAACCATGATGCCATACGTGTCATATCCGTGTCCATTCCGATCTTGGCAGTATGATGAACTAGGACTATTGTCAGTCCCATAGTATTAGACCATTTGCGAAAGTCATTAAAAATCCCGCTCATAGTCGTATTATCATTCTCGTCCGCAGCGTGAACTCGTCGTAACGGGTCTATGACGAGCATTTCGAAGTCATTATCCTTTATCGTTTCGAGCAATCCATCCCGCTGAGATTTATGATCTAAACGCATCGCTGCGGCTTCGATAAACGTTATGTCGAATTGTGTTTTAGGAATTCCCTGAAGCTCGGCGTATTTGAGAATTCTAGCATTAACCTGTTCTTTAGTCTCCTCACCGCAGAGATAGAGAATTTTCTTTGGTAGTGACGCTAGACCCAAAACTACACCCGCAGACATTCCTACGAGAAGCCAGTTCATCAGTCGAGACTTTCCCGACTTCTCAAATCCAGCCATCCCGTTAATCTTCCCCAATTGCCACAGATCGTCGATTAACCAACGAGTAGGATTGGGTTTCATGTTAGGATCGTATTTTGTAAGAGGATATAATGATTTAAAATGTTGCACACTAAACTATTCTCCACCACTTGCAATGTACCAATTATCCCCCGTTTTCATGTCCACAGGAAAATCCATTCCCCAAAGATAACGAGTTAGGAACTTAATAGCAAGAGCACTTGCTTCTGTTACTTTCTTACTTGGACACTCAATGAGCACAGAATCGTGTACTGGAATTAGAGGGGTAAGTAGTTTGCCCCATTCGTTTGACGTATAGTACAAGTCTATAAGACCTAGTCCTAGAATCCAACTTCCCATATCCTGAACCTGTCGGCTATAAACTTGTTTCTTAATCTCATAATCCAACTCAGTCTTATTATCCTTGTCAACGATATAGCCTACGAATGGGAATTCTCTACCAGTATACGGATTCTTCAATCTTCTAGTCCGTAACACTTCATCGCACATCGCCTGATGCGCTCGTGGAATGTCAGGACAAATCTTATACAACACATCCAGAATCGTCGTGGCCTGTTTCACATCCACGCTCATTCCGGCCTTTTTTCTAAACGCCTCTGCTGTAAGTTCTTTAGCAAGTTGCTCCGGTCTAACTCCGAAAAACCCTGCATAGCTTGTACGCTTCGATTGATCGCGTGAAAGAATGATTTTACCATCGTAAGCAGTAATAGCCCGAAGCAGCCAAGTATGATAATCAGGCTTGCCAAGGTCAGGAATGACTTCATATAATGCCTTTCTTAAGTTAATGTCTCCAGAGACTACTGCATACGCTCTAGCTTCGACTTGAGCAAAGTCAGGGTATAGGAATGTATACCCAGTACGCGGCACGACAAATCGTCTAGCTTCTTTTGGAAGATTCTGTGCGTTTGTTCCCGCTTCAAGCAATCCTTCCTTTGACGCCATGCGCGTCTCCGCTCCCCACGGATCGAATTCACAGTGTAAAAGTCCATCGGTTCCTGCGCTAAGTCGTTTAATAGTGTCATATTCCGCTCGTAGTTCACTAGTGTCAACTACCTTTGCTATGATAGGATGCTTATCGCGTAATGAGTTTAGCTGTGCAGCTTTGACAGTTTCTTTGCCCTTAAACTTACGCGGTCGTATGTGCAATCCTCGATAGATTACGTCTGCTAGTTGATCTGGACTATCGGAATTGAATTCGAGTTTCTTGATGACCTTACCAGTCCCATTGCAAACCTTACATTGCGTAAATGAAGCCTTGAACGCTTTGGCTGACTTGAATCCTCTAGCTTTTGCTTCGAGAGGACTTGGATCAACTGTTTCGCCAAGACTACACAACATGCAGTGCTCTCGTTGAGTTGTTCCACCGCCGCAGCATTCACATTGTCTATCCACTTGAAATAGGTGAGGTTTCTGGAATCGTTTTAGATTCTTCTGAATTACAGGCTCTACGAGCTTTGACAATTCATATTCTTGGTCTAAAAGCTTAGAGCCTAGTTCCTGCTCGACTTCTATCCTAACAACTTCGTCAATCTTAAATCCTTTAGCCTGCATAGCAATTAATGGCATCAAGAGCTTATGATCGTGACCTGTGACTGAGTCTGTTTCTTTAGGCTCAACAAAGAGTCCAGTATCATCTGCTGCTGAAGCAAAGCTATATGCATTATACAATCCTCGATCAATCAACTGGCGCATCATAGGCCAATAGGCGTCATAGGCGACTACACAGTCCATTCCGCAATATTGCAACTGGTCTACGTTCGTTAGCCATTTGTGATATGGCCAGTTGGTAAACTTAGTTGATAAATGTGGACTAAGACTTTTCTCTAGAGCCGAGTTTAAATTCTGCATTCCACCTAGAACATCAAACAATGGAGGCTTGATGTCAATATCTAAACACTTACGAAAGAACGCATGATCGTGAAGCCAGCGGTGAGCAATCTTTACGACTTTAGGATTACTCATGAGTTTAATTAACGAATGACGAAATGCCTCCTCAAACTCAAACACATGCACTTCGTCATCCGTAGCGATTCCGACAATCCAGGGACTCATTTCTGTATCGACTGAAATCAAGTCCACGTTGGAATCTGCTAAACGCTTTAATGCCAATGGATCGTTACGATGCCATTTGCGATATTTTGTAGCTGGCATTCCGTTCTTAGCAATCTCCCCAGCTTTGGCAATATCCGCTATGAACCACGGGTGCCAATTAAATTGACGCAAGACTGCGGCTGGATGAAATGTAGGAATAACTGTTATGTTATTAGCAAATGCTGGTTGTAACACGTAGTCTTCAGGAACGCTTTTATAAGGACCGAATGATGGAATAATACTACCACGCCAAGCAGAAATGAATCCCTCTCGCTTACCACTCTCACTCCGCTGAGCTACTGGTGGCTTCCCACCCAATACCCATTCAGTCGGATTCGCCCCGAGCGTAACGAGAATCTTGGCGGCATTTGATAGACTAGCCAACTCGCTCTTGAGCCTAGCCAGTCCCCAATCTTTATCATCAATCGTATGATTCGCAAACTTATCTCCCGGTGCCCTGATTGGCACGCAATTCATCACATAGCACTGGTCACGATCAATACCCGCTTTGACCAATGCTTGATTTAACAAACGACCGGAAGGCCCGACGAGGGGCTTTGGGAATGGCTTCTCAGCCATTTCCTCCCCCGCCGGGCTCTCCCCGATTAGAACGATCTTAGCGTTTAAAGGTCCAGCAGACTGACAGACTTCTTTGCCACTAGGACTATACTCGACTAGCATTCATAGCCGCCCATTTGTCGAAAACTTCTTGCGGAACATGATGGTCTTCGGGATAAATATAAACCAAATCACCGTTTGCTGTGCGCTTAGTTGGCAATCCACCAGCGCGGTCCCGATTAGTTTTAGCTTCTGGTGGATAAGCTGATTTCTTAGAAACACCCTGAACAACAGTCGGAACAACAGTCGTATGCTTAATCGTCCCACTATTCAACCATTGACGACCCCGAGCCCTAACGATTCCAATTCGTTCGTTTAGCCAATACTCGTGTGGTGGAGACTGTGGAGACTTTAGTATCAATTCAGTCCTTACCGGCTCACCTTTTGGAATAGCAATTGGCATGTTTTGTAACTGTAACATTGCCAACTGTAGACTTGATAATTGCTGCTGCTGTAATGCAGCATAGTTATTAGGACCTATGCCCAATGCTTGACCAATACTAGACATTGGAAATGCCTGTTGACGAATACCAGCGTACACGTTCTTTAAAACTTCAGGCCAAGTGACGTAGTCTCCCACATTATAATTCCTTTGTAGCTAGAATATGAGCATCCGGCAGACGATCAGACATATTCTTGACCATTTCCTTTAGATACCCAACTTCCTCAGTAAATCTCGTCTCGATGAATGTCATCTTTTCTGCAAAACCCTTTTCACGTTCTTGCAATCCAACGGCTCTAGCTTCAAGCTTAGCTTCTTGAACTCTTAGCTCGAAGTCCTTTTGAGCCTGACGCTGCTCAGCTTCAATCTCAGCTCTCAACAATCCAGTCTTATGCTCAATCTCACGTCGATTGAACCCTTCCTCAATATTCGACTTTTCAGCATTGAGGATTGCAACTTGCTTTTGCAATTCTACAACTTGCTGAGTTGCATTCTCGACTTCGGTCAATGCGCTAAATTCACCTTGCAACTTTAGCGCAACACGCGAAGTGACTTCTTGCGACACTGCATCAACGAGACTGTTCATTTGCTGATTAGTTCTAAAAAAGCTTCCAAAGATTCCCACGTTACTCTCCTAGAGTATAATGTTCGTTAATCCCTAACACCCGAATATTACCATCAACGATCTTCTTATGCAAGTGACCACTAATCAACGATGGTCCACCCAAAGCTTCCCAAACCCGTTCGACATTCTTAGCAGATTCATCAATCCAAGTCTTTGAGTCAATGTCGAAATGTAACAAGCCAGACGGGTCTAAATGCTTGCGGATTATCCAATCTGGTGGAGTATGACTTACGATCAAATCTACTTCACCAGCTTCAGCGACATTTGCAATAGCCCGTTCAACTTGAACATCATTCAACTGTTCTTCTGGAAACCATCCGTGGTCTGTACTCGCAAGTGGTCTCCATTTACGGTCCACGCTCTTGGAACCGCCGAGAAAGAGGACTCTCTTGTCCTCCACCATTCCGACGTAGCCACGGGGCATGTACCAAAGATTTGACCAAATCTCAGTCATTTCGCTTGAATCTACAGGAAGCATCGGAATGTAGTCATGATTACCATCGACGAAGAAAATATCTCCCCGACGCTGGTCAGGACGTTTCCAGCATGTACGCATATACTTATCATGCAACTGTGGCCAGACTCCAAAATCTCCCACTTGAATTATACTATCTTCTTCAGGAATGTCTTGGACTATAGTCCAGAGCTTGGAAAAGTCTCCATGAATATCACCGATGACGTGAATCATTTTGGCCCAGCCTCCCCCCAACCATCGCGGACTTCTAGCGCCATAGTCCGCAGGCGCTTCCCATCAATCATGGGGAATCCCGGATTACTGCGTTCTAGTTCATCGCAGAGCATCAAGACACCGCCGACCAATGCCATTATACGCGGCATCATATTCTGTGAAGGCCCAGCCTCCAGCGCCGCCCGCAACTTGCAATATAGACATAAATGAGACCAGCCTTTACAGGTGCAGTAGTCTAACGCGGGGCCATGCAGCCGCCAAAACTCTAGAACCAGTTTTCGCAACTCGGGCGCGGCTCCCGGAAGCGAAGCCAAGAGCCGTTCCACGAACGCTGCAGTCTCGTCATGAATCTGTACTGCCGAGCTGAGACGCATCCGTTCCCACTCAGCGCGCCACACTCTAGCGGAGCCAGAATCTATTTCTCGTAGCATATAATCTCCCCACGAGAATAGTCATATGCATGATAGAAGTCAACAGGCCACTGAAACAATTCTCTAGCCGTGATTCTTCCCAGTGACCCATTCTTAAACTGCCAAGCGTAGGTTAATTCGTCCATTACTAACCCTTTAGGATAAAGTGTACTATGACCAAACCCACTACAGTCCCTATTGCTCCACCCAGTAAAACTTTTATGAGGAACATAGTATATTCTCTATTGTTCATAATCCCCTATCCCTCACCCACCAGGGTTTCCAAGCGAAGCCAAATTGAGCTAATTCGGCTAGGAATGTTACTGCGAATAAGTGAACTTCTTACCATATATACCGGGAGAGATTCGAACTCTCAAGATTCCAACTTCCGTCCGGTAGACTTTTAGCGTTTCAAAAACTTCTTTGGGTGTTGTGGACTCGCTTGCCGGTCCACACAATGGCAGTGCAGAGATGTCCTAGGGCCACTGGTTCAGCTTTACCTGGTCACCCACCCAAAGAGAACCTATGCCGCAACCTTCTTAAATCTGCTCAACACCGCAAACCCATCTCCACCATCCTTCGTCGTGGCAGTCACCTGCTTGCCAACGATGTAGTTTGCACTGTCAGGATTCAGAGCATCACCCAAGTTCGTCTGCCCTGTTGCAGCCTTCAAAACGTTCTTCAACTGGCCACGTGAGCGACTGACCCACGCCGTATCCTTGCCAGTCTTTGAAACATACGAAGTGTAGAATCGCATAGTGATCGGATACTTCCAAGCATCAGACTCGAATACAACTGTTGCCCGATTCCCTTCGCCATTATCCGATTCCGTCGCTTCGTGTGAAACTTCCTGAACCGTCCACTGAGCCGTGATAACTTCTACAGCACTATCACCGCTCAAGTCCAACTCGTCAGACGAATTCAGTGTATCGTTTGCATTACTCGGCATCTATTTCTTCCCTTAAGTTGAATTCAACCATTGTCAGATTGTCGATCTGCGTAATATCCTGCTGACTCAGGATACTACTCGAAATGATTCTTATTGTCAAGTCTTATTCGCAGCCGTCTCGATTGCGTTTGCAATCGTTAGCCATGAATCTTTAGCACTAGCTGGCAACTCCAGTTTAGGCGTTGGTCCTAATGCTCCAAACCGACTCTTAGTCACCCGCTTAGGATCACCAGACCATCTCACATAATGCTTACCGTTAGTGTCTATATTAACATCCAGCACTACGTTAAAGAACGATGGTAGAATGTTTTTAAACCCACCCGGCAAGTCCGGCATGATCTTAGAGCTTAACTTCGCTCCTTCAGTTTGCTGTATCGCAGTAGTCTCAGCTTCAGTCGGATGCGCTGCCACGACCCAATGCACTCCGCAGCCTCGAATCGCTCTCATGAGTCTTACACCACTCTCTAGCACGATGCGAATATAGCTGTAGAATGGCGCCCCAGACGACCCAATAGCAGGCGGCGGCTCGGTGAGATTAAATCTTGCCAGTGTTGCGTTGTATGCCAATCGTCCCACTGCAGAAAGGGTGTCAACTCCAAGTACAGCGTACCGTGGCTTGATTCCAGCATCAACATCGGATTTGACTTCAAGGTAGATTCGTTTGAGCCAATCGACCATTTCTTTATGGCCCGTGGCAACTTTGTCACCCAATGATGGCTGGTACAGAATGTCATCAAAAGCTCCAAAGCAGTACGCCTTGTTATCAATGAGCTTGTGGTATGAGTCAATTTCGTCTTTCCCCGGTGCTAAGAGTATTGCGCCAGAACCGTAATGTTCTAACGCTCCTCGAATCAGTGTAGACTTACCCGACCCACTCGCTCCAGTCAGCAAGACGCTATGAGTTAGCATCTATTAATCGCACTGATCGTTCTACGCAAGCCTTCGCGGACTACGTCGATATGACCTGCGAAATATGCTAATGAATTCGAATCAATCGAACCGTCTTCATCTGCTAAGATTGCAATAGCAGCTTCGTTAATCGCGTTTGCGGCTGTATCTACTGCACTCTGTAACTTAGCTCTCTGCGACATTTAATAGCTCTCCTCTTGAATTTCAAAGTATTCAGCATGAAGAATCGGGATACGTTGGTCAATATCTGCTACGCACAATCTTCTAAACGGACACTCGATTCCATAAGCAAAGCAATCTGCATAATTCACCGGCGTAAATCTCACCGCGAGTTCTTCGATCTTTTGCACATTCGGCACTAACTTTTGCGATGCTACGCCATCTGCATCTGTTAGATTAATAACATCTGAGCCTTGAGAAATCAAGTCACTGTCTAATGCAGCAATAACGTATGCATTATGTCCAGCTTCCGCTAGCATTCCATCGGACCATTCAGGACAGACGTAATATCTAACGCTCGACGGAACGTGTTTCAAGACTCCTTCTACAACTATATCAACTCTACCCGCCGTATCAAATACCGTCTTAGCTCCCGCACGATACAGTTTCATTTGCAATGACGTTTCCCATTGCTTATCCCATCTCTGATCTAACCTAGCTCCAGTCTTAGAGTCGATAATGACCATCCAATTCTGCTCTTTGTCATAAACGATTCTATCGCACTGGAAGCTTAGCTTTACATCGCGAAGTGGAATTTCAAATCTCTGCTCGGCGTCTACAAGTTTAAAATTCCCCTGCCCCTCAAATGGTCCTGCTAATGGCGCATTACTCGCGTAATGATCTAACATCGCGTTTGCCATAGCCAGTGACACTTTGTCCTGACTTGGCAATTCGGTGTAACCCGTCTGCAAGATTTCAAATCTCTTATTCCACTCGTCAGCTAAAACTTTCGAAACGTCCTGCTTAAGCCAATGCGCTGCGATGCCAGCATGAACCACGCTGCCAAATTCCAACGATGAACTCGCATAACGCGCACGGCCTAAGATGTCAGACAAGAAATGTCGTCTATGACATCTAGCGCCAAGTTCTGCGCGTGTAGGAGTTATGACAACGGGAAGTTGAACTTTGCTCATAGATTCCACACGTAAACTGCGTATGGCCATAATACGACTTCACGAACATCGCCCCAGAAGCTTAGCTGTGGGCCGAATTCGTGAGTCAAATATCTGTTCCAAAAGATTCCAAGTATGAAATAGAGTAAAACGAAGATACGAATGTAGAACACTTTGTCTCCTCCAAGACTTAGGGTATGAACCTAATGATATTACGACAAGAAGTCAAGGGCTAAGACTGCGCCATCCTAAATATGCTAAAGCCTTCTGCAAATAGTCATTAGCCCTTGACCCACCACCATTCTGATGCTTTATAACTTCTATCCATGAACCATATTTCATATACATATCAGCCAGATTCTCAATACCACAATGTATTCCAATATTATAATCGTACAAGTTTTTAGTCACACAGACCCGGTCGCCAAGTCTCGATACCCAATTGATACACGGTCTAAGCTGAAACCGGCCAACCTCTCTACAATGACGCCGAACAGCGAGTGTGCCTCCACGGGACCAGACGCTATCAATGACTCCCGGTCCTAGCATATTCCAACGTTGCCCTGTTCGTGTTTCCATCCACGCCACTGCTTCTACGACAGAATACGGGACATGAAAACTATCAGCGACAACTCTTAACTTTGTCGAATCCTGCAAAGGCAGAAAGGTTTGCAGGACTAGCAATATCCCGAGCACTATGCAGCCTTTCTAAACTGCCCTGTCTTAGTTCTCTTAGACAATCTAGCAGACTTCAATCCAGCACGTCTACGCTGACTACGCAGTGCAAGCTGACGAATGATTTCGTCTTTGATAAGCCAGACTGCCATATCGTTACCTAATGTCGTACCCAACGTACTCGCAGCATACCCTGCTTGTTCTGCTCCAACAGTCATGTCTTGAACAAATCTCTTATTCACTACCAACTTCTCGACCACTTCATGTGGTTCACTTGTAGGTATTTCACCAAACTCCTCAAACTGAGCTTCACCACGGAATGGTACTGTTTGTTCGAATGCACCAATATCCAAATCTGCCTTGAAATGATTACGTTCTTTGACTAATTCCAAAGCACACGTGCCAACTAGGCAACCACATACTGACACGTTACCACTACCCCGCTGAATCCAATTGCCTAAGTCCCCAAATCTAGCTTCTGAAACTTTACGCATGATCTTCGGCTCGATTGAGACCATATCAGCAATCCAATCTCTAACATTTTCCCAAGCCTGATATGCAGCCCAATTGTAATCGTAATTCAACTCCTCAAGAATATCCTCTCGACTATAACTCATTTCCTCTCTCCCATCGTCGATTTCATCGCGCTAGCAAGCCTAGCAGCTTCCACCTTTGGTGGAATGACAAGCATAAACGGATTCACCTTCTTCAAACGAATCAATACTCCTAAAAGCATCTGGTCTAACAGGTCCACGCGGAATCCCGCCATTTGCTGTATCGCACTAGCCTGGTTTAGCAAGGCAACTCGGTTTAGAATGTTGCTCAGTGCCAAACGTCTTAACATATTCGGACGTTTGTGATGGCGAATTGGCTTTTTTATTTCGGTCATAGCTCATTCTCCAACGTATAACACTTCACGCATTCAATCAAACTCGTACCCTTGCACTTGCGTAGCAATGAGGGATCGTAAAACTCGCTCTCCGATTCATGCTCACAGAGAATGACGAAAATTTCTCTAGACTTTGCCATAACGTTTCAAACCCCTTTCGTTTAGTCGTCTATGCATCTCGCGTCGTGCAAGTTCATAGAGATATTCA